>Ga0224558_1000062_pt1 | contig 121299 bp, 88 predicted proteins | sample 714S32024metaG_FD_180682 | JGI IMG/M metagenome (GOLD analysis project Ga0224558, IMG submission 180682) | Peat soil microbial communities from Stordalen Mire, Sweden - 717 S3 20-24 | ecosystem: Environmental > Terrestrial > Soil > Wetlands > Peat | place: Sweden: Norrbotten County, Stordalen... | reverse complement strand
GGCACACGCCGTTCTTCAAGGGATACCGGCCGCAGTTTTATTTGCGCACGACGGATGTGACGGGCGTGGCGGAGTTGCCGGCGGGCACGGAGATGGTGATGCCGGGCGACAACGTGAGCCTGGTGATCGAGTTGATCACGCCGGTTGCGATGGAAAAGGGTCTGCGGTTTGCGATTCGCGAAGGCGGCCACACGGTAGGCGCCGGCACGATCGCGGAGATTATTCAGTAGAAGGCAGAAGTAAGAATGCAGAAGTAAAACCTTAAGATCGAATCTGGCTGGTACAGGCTAGCCGGTAGAGGCTAGCAGCTGGCAGTTGAGGACTAGGAGTTGTTGGAATGCCCCGAGAGATTATTACGTTGCAGTGCGGCGATTGCAAAGAGCGGAATTACTCGACCATGAAGAACCGCAAGACGACACCGGACCGGATCGAGAAGAAGAAGTTCTGCAGCCGGTGCCGCAAGCACACGCCGCATAAAGAAGTGAAGTAGCCGGTTGCCAGTTGCCAGCAGCCAGTCGCCAGGATTAGCGGTCTGGTTTGACTGAGAACTGACAGCTGAGAACTGAGAACTGTTTTTAGGGGCGTAAGCTCAACGGTTAAACTGTCGGTCTCCAAAACCGAACTTGGGGGTTCGAATCCCTCCGCCCCTGCCAGAGTTTTGAGACTGGGTTGAACGAAGAAGAAGAGTTAGACGGCAAAGAAAAGGCAAGGTCCGTGATGGGAGTAGAAACGAAGAAAATGGCGAACTCAATCGCAACAGTGGGCGGCGATTTAGGCGGCCGGCTCAGGTCCTGGCCGGAGCGGGTCAGGGCTTTTTACAGCGACGTGCGCACGGAGATGAAGAAGGTCACGGCTCCGTCGCGAAAGGAAGTGCAGGGAACGACGACGGTGGTGATCATCACCGTGTTTCTCTTCGCGTTCTACTTCTGGGTGGTCGATCTGGTGATTCAGAACTCGCTGGAGCGGATGCTGCATTACTTCTCGCGACGATAGCGCGAGTGAAAGAGATGTTCATGGTGGACGAAGAAAAGAAGGAAAGCGCGGCGGATAGTCCCGAAAGCCGGGCGGCAGCGGCGGCGGAAGTTGCGGTCGCGGGCGAAGCTCCGCAAAACACGAATATGAAGTGGTACATCATCCACGCATATTCGGGATTCGAGCGCAAGGTGAAAGAGTCGCTCGAATCGCGCGTGCAGGCGTTTGGCCTGCAAGGAAAGATTGGCCGTGTGCTGATTCCGACCGAGTCGGTGACCGAGGTCCGCGGCGGCAAGAAATATACCTCGGAGCGCATGTTTTATCCCGGCTACGTGCTGGTTGAGATGGACATGGATGACCAGGTGTGGCACGTGGTGAAGTCGACGCCGCGTGTGACCGGGTTCGTCGGCACGGGCCAGCAGCCGACGCCGCTGTCGGAAGAAGAAGTGCAGCACATTGTGTATAAGGTTGCCGACAGCCGGGAGAAGCCGAAGCTCAAGGTCAAGTTCGAGAAGAACGAGACGGTGCGGATTTCCGAAGGGCCGTTTGCGACGTTTACGGGAATTGTGGACGAGGTCAACGAGGATCGCGAGACTCTGAAAGTGATGGTCACGATTTTCGGGCGGTCGACTCCGGTGGAGTTGGAGTTTGGGCAGGTGGAGAAAGTGGCGTAAAGATGGGCAGTTTCAGCGCCAAGTTACGGGTCTGGAATCCGACTTCGCCTGAGAAGGTGGAAGAGGTTGAAGCCATGGTGGACACGGGCGCTGCCTTTTCGTGGATCCATCGAGAGCGATTGGAACGGATGGGCTTTGTGGCTTTGCGGCGCATGGGTTTCCGCGCCATCGATGGATCGATCATCGAGCGGGACACGGCGGCAGTATGGGTTGCGAGCAACGGTTTTACTGGCCCGGACACGGTTGTGGTCGCCGAGCGCAACGATATGGAAGTGATTGGGGTTCACACGATCGAAGGGCTGGGCCTGGCTGCGGACCCGGTGCAGAAGAAACTGGTTCCGACGATTGGTCTGGCGTTAACCGCGGTCGCAGTGAAGCAAATTGATGTTCGTGGTTTCGAGTATGTGCTAGTAGTTCGCTGCTAGCAGCTTTATTTCCGGATTCGCTGAGCCGAAAATCCTAGACTCAGGACCGGTAGAGGAAAGGCATCATGGCAAAGAAGGTCACAGGTTCAGTCAAACTGCAGATTGCGGCGGGAAAGGCTACTCCCGCGCCTCCGGTGGGACCGGCGCTCGGTCAGGCGCAGGTCAACATCATGGAGTTCTGCAAGCAGTTCAATGCGCGCACCGGACAGAAAGAGCTCGAAGGACTGATTGTGCCGGTGGTGATCACGGTGTATAGCGACCGCACGTTCACGTTTATTACGAAGACGCCGCCGGCTTCGGTGCTGCTGAAGCGCGCCGCCGGGATCGCCAAGGGATCGGGCACGCCGAATAAAGATAAGGTCGGCAAGGTAACGGCGAAGCAGATCGAGGAGATCGCGAAGCAGAAAATGCCGGATTTGAATGCGGCTTCGGTAGATTCGGCGATCAAGAGCGTGCGTGGCACGGCGCGCTCGATGGGAATTGAAGTCATCGGGTAAATGGAATTTGGCAGTTGGGTAATTTTGAAATTGTGTAATTTGAAAAGCTCATAGCGCGGTCGGTTTTCAAATTACAAAATTACCCGATTCCACAATTACGAAATTTGTCGAAAACACCACGGCTCATCGGAAGAACGATGGGCGGTGGGAGACGAGGTGAAAATGAAGAAGTCAGGAAAGAATATTGCAAAGTCGCGCAAGGCGGTTGAGGCGCGGCCGTACACGCTGCAGGAAGCGGTTCCACTTCTGCAGAAAGTGAAATACGCAAAATTCGACGAGACCGTCGAGGTCACGATGCGACTGGGTGTAGATCCCAAGCATGCGGACCAGATGGTGCGTGGAACGGTGGTGCTGCCGCATGGTCTCGGCAAATCGAAAAAAGTTCTGGTGATTGCGACCGGAGAAAAGATTCGAGAGGCCGAAGCGGCGGGCGCGGATTTCGTTGGCGGCGAAGATATGGTCGAGAAGATCACGAAAGAAAACTGGACCGACTTCGACGCCTTGATCGCGACGCCCGACATGATGAAATCGGTCGGCCGGCTGGGCAAGGTGCTTGGACCGAAGGGTCTGATGCCGAATCCGAAGACGGGCACGGTCACGATGGACGTGGGGCGAGCGGTGCAGGAAGTGAAGGCTGGTAAGGTCGAATTCCGGACGGACAAAACTGCGCTCGTGCATGTGCCGATCGGCAAAATTTCGTTCACGCCGGACAAACTGGTGGAGAATGCAACGACGTTGATTTCAAGCGTGATCAAGGCCAAGCCATCGGTGGCCAAGGGCAAGTACATTAAGGGCTGCTATTTGAGTTCGACCATGGGGCCCGGGATTCCGCTGGATACAACTTCGATTGAGACAGCGGCGAAGGCATAGTTTCAGGTCCGTCGCTGGTCGACCGGCGAGCAACGACTTTTTTGAAAGGGTTTGAATATGGCGGTTACCAGAGCGAAAAAAGTTGAGCAGGTTGAAAAACTCAGCGGCGATTTGAAAAACGTGACGAGCGTCATCGTCGCCACCTACAGCAAGCTGACGGTTGCCAAGGACTTCGAGCTGCGCAAGGCGCTGCGTTCGAGCGGCGCGAAGTATCGCGTGGTGAAGAATACGCTTGCCGAGCGCGCAGCCAAGGGCACAAAGATTGAGGAAGCGCTTAAGAAGCTTGAGGGCGTGACTTCGATCGCGTACACCGAAGGCGATCCGGTCGCAATGGCGAAGGCTCTCGCGAAATATGCCAAGGACAATCCGGAGTTCACCTTCAAGGCGGGCGTGGTCGAAGGCCGAGTGGTCACGGTCAAGGACATCGAATCGCTGGCCAGCATGCCGTCGAAGGAAGAGATTTACGCGAAGCTTCTGTACATGCTGAATGCTCCGGCGCAACGCCTGGCGACCGCGATTGGCGCGGTCGGACGCAATCTGGCGGTGGTGGTGAACCAGGGCGTGCAGGAGAAGAAGTTCAAAGAGGCGTAAAGCCTCGGCAATTTGTAATTGGGAAATTTGTAATTGGTAATTTGAAAAGCGCAGGCTGCGGATTTTCATTTGCAGATTACAAATCACCAATTGCAAATTCAAAGCAAAGCTTCGGGACAGAATGCTGTCCGAAAAAGGTTTGGTTATCTCGAAGCGGGGGTTGCGCGGCTGAAGCTTGGCGTTGTCTGGCGCCGAGAGGCAGGCCTGGTCGCACTGGAAACCCGGCGACGCGGTAGCGAAAAGAGGAGGCGCAGCGCGCTGCGTCCCTACAAAAAGACTAAAACACTGGAGAATTAAAATGGCGGATCTGCAGCAGTTGGAAGAATCGATTGTCGGGCTGTCGCTTCTCGAAGCGGCGGAACTGGTAAAGAAGTTGGAATCGCGCCTTGGCGTGTCGGCGGCGGCAGCGGCCCCGGTGATGGTTGCTGGAGGAGGCGCGGCGGCGGCAGCGGCTCCGGCCGAAGAGAAGACCGAATTCACGGTCATCCTGAAGGAAGTCGGCGCCAATAAGATCAATGTGATCAAGGCGGTACGCGAAGTCACGAGCCTTGGTTTGAAGGAGGCCAAGGACCTGGTCGATGGCGCTCCCAAGCCGATTAAGGAAGGCGTCGGCAAGGACGAGGCGGAGACAATAAAGAAGAAGTTCACCGAGGCCGGGGCGACTGTCGAGGTCAAGTAACGCGGCTGGGCGGGTGGTTGGGTTGCGTGGAGGCGGGGTTTTGCCTTGTTTGGGCGGGGCTAAGTCCCCTCTCCGCTGAGGTTTTACTCCGGTCCCCCATTGGGACACGTCTCACCCGCCGGCCCTGCTAGCAATTTTTTGACCGAACACTAGCTGAATCCGGAGCAGGCGTGTTAACATCTTATAAATAACCCGCTTTCTCTGGCCATAGCGAGGCGACAGCGAACCCGGATCCTCACGGATACATCCAGGGAAGCGGAAGTGGTTCGCTGGAAAAAAGTTTGGCAGCCGGTCCCGCGGGCGGCGGGACGGAACAGGCCTTTTTGAACTGGCGCGGAATTTTACAATTTATTCAAGATTAAAGCGTCCCACGTGGCGCCTGCGGACAGTCATGTCCCCGCAGGTGCCGTGTCGTTTTGCCGCGCAACCCGCTCACGTGCATTAGATCGGCGCTATTTTTGCGCCTCTCATTCCGCGCTGTATTGGCAGACCCCAGGCTGCCCGAAAGCAGGAGCTTCTTAGAATGGCAAAGAACAGTATCCATCGCAAGCGATTTGATTTTTCCAAAATTCCAGCCACCATCCAGATCCCGAACCTGATCGAGGTTCAGAAACGGTCGTACGACCGCTTTCTCCAGATGGACAAGTTGCCGAGCGAGCGCGAAGACGGCGGCTTGCAGGCGGTATTTCAATCGGTATTTCCCATCACCGACTTCCGCAACGTATCACAACTTGAGTTTGTGGATTACGCGATCGGCAACTGGGAGTGCAAGTGCGGACACCTGAAAGGTCTGCATCACTTGCGCACCACTTGTAAGAACTGCGGATCGACGGTGATTACGGATCCCTTCCATCCGGGCGAAGTGCTCTGCCACAAGTGCGGAACGTACAACGCGAACACTCCCGATTTCTGCAACAAATGCGGCGACCCGGTCGGCCTGCAGTTGAAATACGACGTGGCCGAGTGCGAAGAGCGCGGCATGACGTACTCCGCGCCGCTCAAGGTCACGATGCGCCTGACGATTTGGGACAAGGACGTCGAGACCGGCAACCGCTCGATCCGCGACATTAAAGAGCAGGAAGTTTTCTTCGGCGATGTTCCGCTGATGACGCAGAACGGCACGTTCATCATCAACGGCACCGAGCGCGTGATTGTCAGCCAGTTGCATCGCTCGCCGGGCGTGTTCTTTGAGACGGCGAACAATCGCACCTACTTCCTCGGCAAGATCATTCCCTACCGCGGGTCGTGGGTTGAGTTCGAGTACGACCAGAAGAACGTGCTGTACGTACGTATCGACCGCAAGCGCAAATTCCTGGGCACGATCTTTTTGCGCGCGCTCGGTCTGCGTTCGGGCGAAGACATTCTGAAGACGTTCTACACGACCGATCGACTGGTGATTCGTGACAACAAGCTCTACTGGACGCTCGATCCGAGCAGCGACAAGCCGACGAATCTGCTCGGCATGAAGCTGGCGCACAGCGTGAAGTCAAAGTCGGGCGACGAGATCGCGCATTCAGGCCGCAAGATCAGCACGGCGATTTTCAAGGAAATTCAGAAAGCGAAGATCAGCGAGATCGAAGTCGATACGACGGACCTGGAAGGCGCGTGGGCGGCGAGCGACATCGTGGATACGACATCGGGCGAAGTTCTGCTCGAAGCGAATTCCGAAATCACGGCGGACAAGCTGCCGAAGATTCTGGAATCGGGCGTGGTGGAAATGTCGGTGTTCTTCCCGGAGCGCGACGACGTGGGCACGGTCATCAGCCAGACGCTGCGGCGCGATTCGGTGACGACTCCGTCGGAAGCGCTGATCGAAATCTACCGCAAACTGCGGCCAGGCGATCCGCCGACGCTGGACACCGCGACGGCCCTGTTCCAGGGCATGTTCTTCGACCCGCGCAAGTACGACTTTTCGCGCGTGGGCCGGCTGAAGTTCAACATCAAGCTGTTTGAGAACCAGGAAGCGACGAGCCTCGAGCAGCGGACGCTGGATCCGAACGATTTTTACGCGACCATCAAGTACCTGCTGAAGCTGCGCAAGAACATCGGCGCCGTGGATGACATCGATCACCTTGGCAATCGGCGGGTGCGCGCGGTGGGCGAACTGCTCGAAAACCAGTTCCGCATCGGCCTGGTGCGCATGGAGCGCGCCATCAAGGAAAAGATGAGCGTGTACCAGGAAATGTCGACGGCGATGCCGCACGACCTGGTCAACGCCAAACCGGTGATGGCCGCGATCCGCGAATTTTTCGGATCGTCGCAGCTGTCGCAATTCATGGATCAGACGAATCCGCTCTCGGAAATTACGCACAAGCGGCGTCTGTCGGCACTTGGGCCGGGCGGCCTGTCGCGGGAGCGCGCGGGATTCGAAGTGCGCGACGTGCATCCGACCCACTACGGACGTATCTGCCCGATTGAAACGCCGGAAGGCCCGAACATTGGACTGATCTCGTCGCTGAGTTGTTTTGCGCGAATCAACGACTACGGATTTATCGAATCGCCGTATCGCAAGGTTAAGGGCGCACGTGTGGTGGATTACTTCCAGGTGGTGAATGCGGGCGACAGTGATTACAAAGTCGGCGATCACGCCGAGAGAAGCGAGATCGATAAGATCAATGCGGACCTGAAGGATCGCCGCAAGAAGCCTGTAGAACTCGAGCCATTCTCCTTTTATCTGTCGGCGTGGGAAGAAGACCGGCACGTCATCGCGCAGGCGAACGTCGAGCTTGACGAAAAGGGCCGCATCGCCTCGGAACTCGTGAACGCCCGCAAGCAGGGCAACTTTGTGCTGGTGAATCGCGATGAAGTCGATTATGTCGACGTCAGCCCGAAGCAGCTGGTTTCGGTGGCCGCATCGCTGGTTCCTTTCCTGGAGCATGACGACGCGAACCGCGCGCTGATGGGCGCGAACATGCAACGGCAATCTGTGCCGCTGCTGCGCGCGCAGGCTCCGATTGTGGGAACCGGCATGGAAGGCGTGACGGCGCGCGATTCGGGCGCCGTGATTCTCGCCAAGCGCAACGGCATCATCGATTCGGTTGACTCCGAGCGCATCATCGTGCGCGTCGAGGGCGAGCATCATCCGATGCAGCTTTCGCGCGAAGTGGGCAGCGACATTTATCAGCTCACCAAGTTCAAGCGCTCGAACCAGAACACCTGCATCAACCAGAAGCCGATTGTGAAGAAAGGCCAGCGCGTGGTGAAGGGCCAAGTTATTGCAGACGGGCCTTGCACCGACTTCGGCGAGTTGGCGCTGGGACGCAATGTGCTGGTGGCCTTCATGCCGTGGCGCGGCTACAACTTTGAAGACGCGATTCTCGTCTCCGAAAAGATGGTGAAGGAGGATTACTACACCTCCGTCCACATCGAGGAGTTCGAACTTGAAGCGCGCGATACGAAGCTGGGGCCGGAAGAAGTCACGCGCGATATTCCGAACGTGAGCGAGTCGACACTGCGCAATCTGGACGAGGCGGGCGTGATCCGCATCGGCGCCAGCATCAAGCAGGGCGACATCATCGTCGGCAAAGTTACGCCGAAGGGTGAGACGCAGCTCACGCCGGAAGAAAAATTGCTGCGCGCGATCTTCGGCGAAAAGGCCGGCGACGTGCGCGACGCTTCGCTCTATTGCCCGCCCGGAATCGAGGGCGTGGTGGTGGACGTGAAGATCTTCTCGCGCAAAGGCCAGGAGAAGGACGAACGCGCGAAGACGATCGAGGCCAGCCAGGTCGCGAAGCTGGAAAAGAACCTGTCGGACGAAATTCGAATTCTGACTGACGAGCGACTGAAGCGCCTGGAGGCCTTGCTGGGCGGCAAAGAAGTACAGGCCGACCTGCACGACGAACGCACCAACAAGCGCTTATTGACGAAGGATACGGTTCTGGACCGCGACACGATCGAGCGCATCTCGACGCGCAATTTGAAGCGCATCAAGTATGCCGATAAAGATCCGCGGGTGAACGAGCAGATCGACGAGATCGAGGAAATGACCTCGCGCCAGATCGACGTGCTCAAGAAGATCGTCAACGAGAAGAAAGAGAAGCTGACCAAGGGCGATGAGCTGCCGCCGGGCGTGATCAAGCTGGTCAAGGTTTATATCGCGATGAAGCGCAAGCTGAGCGTTGGCGACAAAATGGCCGGGCGCCACGGCAACAAGGGTGTAATCGCACGCATTCTGCCGGAAGAGGACATGCCGTACCTCGAGGATGGAACGCCGGTCGAAATCGTCCTCAATCCACTCGGCGTGCCAAGCCGTATGAACGTGGGACAGATTCTGGAAACGCACCTCGGCTGGGCCGGCTTTGAGCTGGGCCAGAAGATCACCGAGCTGCTCAAACAGAACACGCGCACGGAAGCGATTCGGCGCGATCTGAAAGCCTTGTTCAAGGACACGGTGCTGGCCGACACGATCGCCGATATGAGCGAAGACGAACTCGAAGCGGTCGCGCCCACGCTCACCAAAGGTGTGTTCATGGGCTCGGCGGTGTTCGACGGCGCTCGCGAATCGGAGATCAAGGCGCTGCTGGAGCGGGCGGGGCTGCCGACGTCGGGCAAGACTACGCTGCGCGACGGCATGACCGGCGAGACATTCGAACAGCCGATCACGGTCGGATACATCTACATGCTGAAACTGTCGCACTTGGTGGACGACAAGATTCACGCGCGTTCCATCGGGCCGTACTCGCTGATTACCCAGCAGCCGCTGGGCGGAAAAGCGCAGTTCGGCGGCCAGCGCTTCGGAGAAATGGAAGTTTGGGCGCTGGAAGCATACGGCGCGGCGTTCATCTTGCAGGAATTGCTCACCGCGAAGTCGGACGACGTGTACGGACGCACCAAAATCTACGAGGCCATCGTCAAGGGCGAGGCCGCGATGGAGCCGGGCGTGCCGGAATCGTTCAACGTGCTGATTCGCGAATTGCAGGCACTGTGCCTGGATGTCGAGTTAATCAAGGCTATGGAGAAAAAGCCCGTGGCCGTAGCAGCAGATTAGTCTGCGGTCGTTGGTCGCCAGTCGTTAGTCGTTGGCGATCAACCGCGGGCGATGCAAAAGTTTTGGAAAACGAGACTCGCAGGATTGCCTTTGAGGCTGCGGGTCAGGGATTGAGCTAGCGACTAAGGACGAGCGACTAGCGACTTCTTCAAAGGCCGCGAGCGGCGGCGCTACTGCCGAGGAAAGCGGAGGAACATGTTTCGTTCGAGCCCGTTTGATATGGCAAACCCCGTTGCCGACTTCGATGCCATTCGCATCAGCCTGGCGTCACCCGAGAAGATCCGGAGTTGGTCGCACGGGGAAGTAACCAAACCGGAAACCATCAACTACCGCACCTTCAAGCCGGAGCGCGATGGATTGTTCTGCGCGCGCATTTTCGGTCCGGTCACGGATTGGGAGTGCCTCTGCGGCAAGTACAAGCGCATGAAGCACCGCGGCGTGATCTGCGACAAGTGCGGCGTGGAAGTCACGTTGTCGAAAGTTCGGCGCGAGCGGCTTGGCCACATCGAGCTCGCTTCGCCCTGTTCGCACGTGTGGTTCTTCAAAGGATTGCCCAGCCGCATCGGGCACCTCCTGGATATTTCCTTGCGCGATCTTGAAGCTATTCTTTATTTCGAAGCGTATGTTGTCGTCGATCCGGGCGACTCCGCGGCCAAAGAGCGCGAAGTCATTAAAGACGAAGCCAAGTTCCGCGAACTCGACCAGCAGTTCCGGCCGACCGGCTTCAAGGCCATGATGGGCGCGGAAGCGATTAAGGAACTTCTCAAGCGCATTGAAGTTGACGGGCTCTCCACCGAACTGCGCGAGAAGATGAAGAACGAAACCTCGCTGCAGAAGCGGCTGAAATACGCCAAGCGGTTGAAGGTGGTGGAGGCATTCCGCAAGAGCGGCAACAAGCCGCAGTGGATGATTCTCGACGTGCTGCCGGTAATTCCACCCGAGCTGCGGCCGCTCGTCCCCCTGGATGGCGGACGGTTTGCGACGTCGGACCTGAACGATCTGTATCGCCGCGTCATCAACCGCAACAACCGGTTGAAGAAGCTGATGGACCTGCATGCGCCGGAAGTCATCGTGCGCAACGAAAAGCGCATGTTGCAGGAAGCGGTGGATGCGCTGTTTGATAACGGACGGCGTGGCCGCGTGCTGCGTGGCGCAAACAACCGTCCGCTGAAGTCGCTCTCCGATACGCTGAAAGGCAAGCAGGGACGCTTCCGCCAGAACCTGCTCGGCAAGCGCGTCGACTACTCGGGCCGTTCGGTAATCGTGGTCGGTCCCGAACTCAAGCTGCACCAGTGCGGTTTGCCGAAGAAGATGGCGCTCGAGCTGTTCAAGCCGTTTATCTATCACCGTCTGGAGCAGACCGGCAACTGCACCACGATCAAGCAGGCGAAAGAAATGGTGGAGCAGCAAGAGCCGATCGTCTGGGACATTCTGGAAGAGGTGATTAAAGATCACCCGGTTTTGCTGAACCGCGCGCCCACGCTCCACCGCCTTGGTATTCAGGCGTTCGAGCCGGTGCTGGTGGAAGGCAAAGCCATCAAGATTCACCCGCTGGTCTGCACGGCGTTCAACGCCGATTTCGACGGCGACCAGATGGCAGTGCACATCCCGCTCTCGCCGGAAGCGCAAGTCGAAGCCAGCGTTCTGATGCTGTCTTCGCACAATATTCTGTCGCCGGCGTCAGGCCAGCCCATCACCGTGCCCACGCAGGACATGGTGCTTGGCCTCTATTACCTGACCAAAGGCAAGCCGGGCGCGAAGGGCGAAGGCCGCTCGTTCGCGAACATCGACGACGTTGTGATTGCTCTCGAAGCCGGTGAAGTCGAAACCCTGACCCCGATTCGTCTGCGCTATACGGGCGAGGTGCTCGATCTAACCCAGGCATACGACGACCAGGATGTAAGCCACACCGACACCGTGCACTTCGATCGGGAATATATCAACACGACGGTTGGCCGTACGATTCTGAACGACCACCTGCCCAAGACCGTTGCCGGACGCGAGCCGATGCCGTACATCAATGGCCTGCTCAAGAAAAAGGGCATCGGCCAGCTGGTGAACTACTGCTATTTGCGCTACGGGCTCGAGACCACGGTCAAAATGCTCGACGAGATCAAGTCGCTTGGCTTCCGCTACGCTACGCGTGCTGGCTTGTCGATCGGCATCGATGACATGGTCATCCCGGACAACAAAAAGACCCTGGTGAAAGACGCCGACAAGCAGGTCATCGCGGTCCAGCAACAATACCTGGACGGCGCGATCACCAACGGCGAGCGCTACAACAAGGTCATCGAAATCTGGTCGGCGATCACGGAGAAAGTTGCCGACGAAATGTTTAACCAGATGCAGAGACGTGACAAAGAGGGCGATCTGAACCCGATTTACGTCATGGCCGACTCGGGCGCTCGTGGATCGAAGCAGCAGATTCGCCAGCTCTCCGGTATGCGCGGACTGATGGCCAAGCCGACGGGTGAAATTATCGAGACGCCGATCACGGCGAACTTCCGTGAAGGTCTTACGGTGCTCGAATACTTTATCTCGACGCACGGCGCGCGCAAGGGTCTGGCCGATACGGCGCTGAAGACCGCCGACTCGGGCTACCTGACGCGGCGTCTGGTCGACGTGGCGCAGGACGTGATCATCAGCGAGTACGACTGCGGCACGGTGGACGGGATTTTCGTCTCCGGTATCGTCGAAGCCGGCGAAATCATCGAACCGTTGCGCGACCGCATCGTCGGCCGCGTATCGCTCGAGAAGATCAAAGACTACGACGGCCAGGTTGTCGTCGACGTCAACCAGGAGATCACCGAAGACCTGGCGGGCGCGATTCAGGCCGCCGGCATCGAGCGTGTGAAGATTCGCTCGGTGCTGACCTGCGAATCGAGACGCGGCGTCTGCGTCATGTGCTATGGACGTAACCTCGCGTCCGGCCGTCTCGTCGAACTGGGCGAGGCAACCGGCGTTATCGCGGCGCAATCGATCGGCGAACCGGGAACACAGCTCACCATGCGTACCTTTCACATCGGCGGCACGGCATCGCGAGTTTCTGAGCAGTCGCGCCTCGATGCCAAGAGCAACGGGCTGGTGCGCTTCATCAACATGCAGACCGTGAAGTCGAAGACCGGCGACCTGGTGGTGATGAACCGCCAGGGTTCGATCGCGGTGGTCGACGAAAAGGGCCGCGAGCGCGAGCGTTACGCGGTAGTATACGGCGCCAAGGTGAAGGTTACCGACGGTGGCCCCGTCCAACTTGGCCAGGCACTGGTCGAGTGGGACCCGTACACCTTCGCGATCCTCACCGAAATCGGGGGCACGGCGCAGTTCAAGGACCTGCAGGAAGGCATCACGCTGCACGAAGAAGTGGACGAGGTCACCGGCCTGTCGCGGCACGTGGTCGCCGATTCGCCCGATGAAAAGCGCCAACCGGCAATTGTCATCAAGGGCAAGGCGAGCAAACGCTACCTGATGCCGTCCCGCGCTCACCTCATGGTGCAGGACGGAGATGCGGTCTTCCCCGGCGATGTGCTGGCGAAGATTCCGCGTGAAACCACCAAGACCAAGGACATCACGGGCGGTCTGCCGCGTGTGGTCGAATTGTTCGAGGCGCGCAAGCCGCGCGAAACCGCGGTCATCAGCGAAATCGATGGCGTAGTTCGCTTCGGCGAGGTTTCAAAAGGCCAGCGCAAACTTTATGTGACGGCCGACAACGGCACCGAGAAGGAATACTCGGTTCCGCGCGGCGTGCACATTAACGTGCAGGAAGGCGAGCGCGTCAAAGCGGGCGAACCGCTGATGGATGGGCCGCTCAATCCGCACGATATTCTGGCTGTGCTCGGCGAGAAAGAGCTCCAGGCGTACCTGGTGAACGAAATCCAGGAAGTCTACCGGCTCCAGGGCGTCAACATTTCCGACAAGCACATCGAAGTGATTGTGCGCCAGATGATGCGCTGGGTGAAGGTTGAGGACGTGGGCGACACGCAGTTCCTGCTCGAACAGCAAGTGGACAAGTTCCGTTTCCACGAGGAGAACGAGCGCGTCATTCGCGAAGGCGGCAAACCAGCCACCGGGCGTCCGCTGCTTCTTGGCATCACCAAGGCGTCGCTCTCGACCGATTCGTTCATCTCCGCCGCCTCCTTCCAGGAGACGACGCGCGTGCTGACCGAGGCTTCTATTCAGGGAGCCGTCGATCATCTGCGCGGGCTGAAGGAGAACGTGATCGTGGGCCGCTTGATTCCTGCCGGCACCGGTATGGAGTACTACCGCAACGTGCGCCTCTCTCCAGAAATGGAAGAGGCCGCGCACAAGGTGCAGGAGGAAGTCTCGCATGCCTACGAAGAGGCCGAGCGCGCGCTCGAGCTCATGCGTCATGAAGGCGAGACGGAAGAACTTGCTGCGGAGTAAGATGGCCGCGTTTTGATACAAAGGGGGCGACGACAGTCGCCCCTTACCTTTAGGAAGAGAATGTGTCGTCAGATATTTGAATCAGCCAATTTATTGCAGACTGATTCTATGGATAATGTTTGCGTAACAACACGGCTCTCAACCCGATGGCTTTAGCCCTTGAACCACCGCGTCTGACCGGCGAACCGGAGGACCCCAAGCGCGCGCCCGAGCCGATTCCCGGCGGCCTGATTCTGGCGCCCGCGCTGGGACGTTTCTGGCGCCTGTTTCGGCTGTCGGTCTGGCGCGCTTTCGAACATGACGCGTTCGCGATCGCCAAAGGCGGGGCCTATTCGTCGATCTTCACGTTCTTCCCGTTTTTGCTTGTGCTCGGTTCGGTGATGGCGACGGTTCGTCGCGGCGAAGTTTACCTGACGGAAATCTCCAACGCCCTCGGCAAAATTTTGCCGGCGGGCACATCGGCGGCGCTCGCCTATCTTCGCGGTAGCCCAAATCGGCCGGTGGGCCTGCTCGTCACCACGTCGCTGCTGACAATGTGGACTGCCTCGGGCGTCATCATCTCGTGGATGGACGGCTTCCGCCGCGCCTATCAGCTTCCGAAGACCTGGGGCCTGGTCAAGGAGCGGCTGATCGCTATGTCGCTCGTGCTGATGGCGGGGCTACCCCTGATGTTTTCCACCGTTCTGGTCGCGTTTGGCAGCCGCATCGAATTGCGCATCCTTTTTTATATTGGCCACGAATTTGGGCCGGTGATCTTTCTCCTGTGGGGCTTAATCCGCTGGATCATCGCGATTCTGACCAGCATTGCCGTGATGCAGCTTATCTACCATAATGCGGTGCCGCGCACGCAGCCCTGGCACAGCGTGTTGCCGGGCGCGGTGCTCGCCACGGCGATGTGGCTGCTTTCGACAGCATTGTTCGGGTGGTATTTGCAGCGCTATGCCAATTACAGCGTAATCTATGGCTCGCTGGGCGCGGGCATCGCGCTGCTCACTTGGATGTACCTCATTTCGCTGGTCGTGCTGATCGGCGCCGAGTTCAATGCGCTAATCTACCCGCGCGGGCTGGGGAAAGTGGCGCGGCGCACTGGCGATGAGAGCCGCTGACGTGAAAGCAAAAGTCCCATCGCCCGCAACGAGACTCCGCCGTGCAAAGATTGTCTGCACCATCGGCCCAGCATGCGATTCCGAAGATTTCATTGCCGAATTGATGCGCCTCGGAATGGATGTTGCGCGCCTCAACTTTTCTCACGGAACTCATCCGGAGCATGCCAGGCGCATCCAGCGATTACGCGATACCGCGCGCAAGTTAAAACGCACGATCTGCATTTTGCAGGATCTGCAAGGCCCGAAGATCCGAACCGGGCGGTTGAAGAATGGCGCGCCCGTCGAACTGGAGCGGGGAAGCCGGCTGACGATCACGACGCGCGAAGTGGTGGGCAGCGCGGCGATGATCTCTACGGACTTTTCCGGTCTTGCGCGAGAAGTCGAGCCGGGCGCCCGCGTGCTCCTATCGGACGGGCGCATCGAGCTCAAAGTTCGCGCGGTTCGCGGCGAAGACGTGGAGTGCGAAGTCCTCAACGGAGGCATGCTCGGCGAGCACCAGGGTATCAACCTGCCCGGCGCGGCGGTTGCCATCCCCGCTCTGACCGTCAAAGACAAACTCGATCTCCAGTTCGGATTGAAACACGGAGTCGATGTCGTCGCGCTCTCTTTTGTCCGCTCGGCCGACGACATCCGGATGGCGAAGGAACTGATGCGGGGCTTCGGGAAATCGGTTCCGATTGTCGCCAAGCTGGAAAAGCCCCAAGCCATCGAGCAACTGGAAGAGATTCTCGAAGCGGCGGACGGCGTCATGATCGCACGCGGCGACTTGGGCGTGGAATTGCCGCCCGAGAAAGTTCCCATTATCCAAAAGCAGGTGATTCAGCGTGCCAGTGTGTGGCGCAAGCCGGTCATCACCGCGACCCAGATGCTGGAATCGATGACCGAAAACCCGCGCCCCACGCGGGCGGAGGCGAGCGATGTGGCCAACGCTATTTTCGACGGCACCGATGCGGTCATGCTTTCCGGCGAGACCGCCAGCGGCCGCTACCCGCGCGAGGCCGTTGCCATGATGGCGCGCATCATTCTGGAAGCGGAAGCGAGCATTGCGCAATCGCCGGCCGTACTGCGGCGGCGGCACGAGAATCGCCGTTACTCGATCGCCGAAACGATTTGCGAGTCGATCGCGCACGCGGCCGAAGATTTGCCGATGCGCGCCATCGCGGTTTTCACCGAGAGTGGAAATACGGCGCGCATGTTATCCAAGCACCGGCCAAGGGTCTGCATCTATGCCTTCAGTCGTAACTTGGAAGTTTGCAATCGTATGAACGCGCTTTGGGGCGTGCATCCTGTTCACAAAGAGAAATGGGAATCGGCTGAGTCGATGCTCCAGACCGCCGAGATGGAACTACTGCCGAAGGGACTGATCCACGACGGAGAGGTGCTCGGCCTGGTCGCAGGAACGAAGCTCACTTCAGGCGCGACCAATTTTATGCGGCTGCACACGGTGGGAGAGAAGGATGGGCCGCCGACGAAGCGCCACCGCAAGCCAAGAGCATAGCCACGGGGTTCACCGAGATGCGCGGGGAATTCGTCCCTTCTATGGAAACCATCAACTCATTCTTCGCTCAGGATATTGATCCTCAGGTCCGCGGCTGGGTACATACCCCGCATAATCCGCGCGGCGATGCGCTGATCCTGACGCACGGCGCGGGCGGCAATTGCACGGCGCCTTTGCTGGTTGCGCTTGCCGAAACTTTCTGTGGGCATGGTTTCACCGTCCTGCGCTGCGATCTTCCCTTCCGGCAGGAGCGGCGAACCGGCCTTCCATTTCCTGGAAATGCCGCGCGCGACCGGGCGGGGCTGCACAATGCCGTCGCGGCGATGCGTAAGGTGGTAAGCGGCAAAATGTTTCTTGGCGGACATTCGTACGGAGGGAGACAAGCCACACTGCGCTGCTCGGAAGAGCACGATCTTGTTTCTGGATTACTGCTGCTTTCGTATCCGCTGCATCCGCCCCGCAAGCCAGAGCAACTGCGCATTCAGCACCTGCCAAATCTGCGCACACCGAGTCTGTTCGTACATGGAACGCGCGATCCGTTCGGCGGCATCGAGGAGATGAAGAAAGCGCTACAGTTAATTCCCGCAAGAAACGAACTAATGGAAGTGGACGGCGTGGGGCACGATCTGGGCTTCAAAGGGAAGAGCCGTAATGACGAGCTACCCGCGCGGATCGTTGCGGCTTTTCGACGCCTTAACCAGATCAACTCTTAGCGTCGGGACTTCTCTGCTCGCTGGTTTTAGGCGGCGACTTTGGCGGCTCTTCCTTCGCGGGCGGTTTGTTTGGAACGCACATCAGATACGTTGGACCCATCATCTGTGGATTGGGCGGGTTCACCGCTTGGATGTGATAGCCCGCGGGGCAGGTTTGACCGGGGAGCATCTCGCATCCGCTGACGCCGTAATGAGTCACAGTCTTGCACGCTGGGGCCTCGCCCGCCGCATTCGCGGACATGAGCGCGACCGCAATCCCCCAACCTGCACAGAGCCGACGAAGCATCATTGGGTCTCCTTCACTGAGTTCGTAGTATTTGCCTAATTCACCCAGCCCGATTTCCCTCCGCCGTTTGTCTTGTCTTCCTCGTCGGGAGGGATGTAGTTGCCGTGCTCGTCGAAAGTGACTTTGCGGTCGTGCTTGCGCATGTAGACCTCGAACTTCTTCGCGGCGCGCCGCCTCTTCCAGCGATAGTACGAGTTCCGCACGCCGAAATATTGTTCGGAAGCCGTATGAGTGAGGCCACGGCGCGGCGCGAACTTCACGAAGAGGAATCCAAAGAGCAGTCCGCCGAGGTGCGCAAAATTCGCAACGCCGTTTTGCGTGGGATCGAAGATGGCATAAATCGCGATTACGATCCAGATTCCGACCACGTACTTGGCCTTGATCGAAAACGGCAGCGGAAACAGATACATTTCCTGGTTAGCATAGAGAATGCCGAAAGCCATCAGCAAGCCAAAGATGCCGCCGGAAGCGCCCACCGTGGCCGTGTTCGGGCTCATGCCGAGGAAATGGGTGTAGGAGACGGCAACAGTGACAAGCGCCGCCCCCACTACGCAGAACAGGTAGCACTCAATGAAGCGCCGCGAACCCCAGTCGCGCTCGAGATAAGCGCCGATGAACCAGAGCGTCAGCATGTTGAAGAACAGGTGACTCCATCCCGCATGCAGCACTGAATAGGTGACGAGTTGCCAGAACTCGCCTTTCATTACGAAAACGGGGATGAGCGCAAACCATTCATCGACCCAGCGCAGGTCGACGGAAAAGACGCGCCGCAGGATCAGTTCGGCGAAGAAGATTGCGGTGCATGTAATGATGATGCGCCGGACCCATCCGGCGAAGGGCGGGAAGCTGAACGAAATGGTGCCGCCGCGTTTCATCGAAGTTCCATGTTTCAAAGGTCTCAAGGTCTCAAGGTTTCAAAGAAAAACCGCGCGCCGCAGGTCTTAACTTTGAGACCTTGCCCCTTGAAACTCTGAAACCTTGTTCCTACCTTTCCGGCTCGGGCACAACGGGCAGGCTGCGATGGCCAGCGGCGTCGAGCGCGCGGACGGCGAATATCACATTATCCTTCGAAACCGGCAGAGTTGCACGCGCGCCACTGCTGACCATTTGGACGTGCTCCCAATCGGAGGCGGTAGTGGAGCGCCAGAGTACCTCGTACGAGGTCGCGCCGGGAGACGGATTCCACGTAAGTGTCGTGTCGTTTTCCAGTTGCTTCGTAAGGATCTTCACGCTGGTGGGCGGAGCAGGGGCGGAAGCGAGCGAGGCGAGGGTCGCGGCATTCAGCCTAGCGACGTGGGCTATGAAGTCGAAGTTGACGAACTTAGGCAGGTCGCCATACTCGATGCCGTTCTCGGTGCGCACATCCTGATGCTGGTGGTTATAGTCTTCACGGAATTCGGTGAAGCGGACGGCGGCGAAGCCTTGCTGATTGAATGAGAGATGGTCTCCGCCACGCAGAAAGCGGTCGAGGCGGAAGATCGTCAGCGGACTGACGCCTGTGTTATACGTGCGGCCAACATCGACGATATAGCGAGCGAGTTCGCGGGAAGGCGAGTCGCTCTCGCCGCCGAGGGCGCGAATGCGCTTGATCTCGGCGTCGGTGGCGGCGTTCGGGAGGCCCTCGGAGAACACGCGCACAACGCTTGCATCCTGCTGCGGATTGCGGTCGCCGCCAACGATATCGTTGTTCAGCACGGCTTCGATCTTCCATCCCTGCTGCTTTGCCATTTGGGCAAAGTGTTTGCTGCCGTTCAAGCCCTGTTCTTCGCCCGCGACTGTGAGGAAGATGATGGTCGCAGGAAACCGGGCTTGGGACGCGGCTTTGCTGAGGACACGGGCGCATTCCAGGCTGACGGCTGTGCCGCTGCCGTCGTCGTTGGCCCCGGGCGCGGGATCGGTGCCGTTGAAGGTGTCGCTGTTGCGGGAATCGTAGTGACCGCTTACCAGGACGATACGATCGGCCTGTTCCGGGTCGGAGCCGCGCAGGATGGCATAAACGTTGGTGATCTGCGTGGGAGTCTTGATGCGCTCCTGAGGCTGCTCGATGAAGGAGTCGGTCCTGACCTCAAGGCAGCCGCTGCAGTCTTTGGAATAGCGCTCAAACTCGGACTTGATCCAATTGCGAGCCGCGCCGACTCCTGTGCCGGCTTTGACTGAGGCTTCATCCTGCGGGGAAATGGTGGAGCGGTTGCCGAAGCTGACGAGCTTGTCGATGGTCTGGCGAATGCGCTCGGGCGAGACCTGCTTGATCGCCTCGGCGATGCGAGGGTCGGGTGCCTGGGCCGCTGCAACGGTTGCGCCGGGCGCGTTGCGAGCCGGCTTTTCCCGTCCCTGGCACAAATGGGGGCAGCAGACCAATGCCAACGCGACCGCGCCGACGGTTTCGATGAACCTTTGAGAGCGACCCTTGTGGAGAACTTTTGGCAGCGAACGAGAATTTTCCGCGTAACCCACTTGACCTTTACCTCACGAAGAAACTAAATATAACAGGGGACTACGAGTCTGGAGGAAAGCAATGGTGTATTGTCCTGAATGCGAGACCGATCTTGACATCGATGAGGATGAGGTCGATGAAGGAGCGGTGGTCTCGTGCCCGGAGTGCGGTTCGGACTTCGAGGTGATCACGGTGAATCCCATCGAACTCAAGATGGTCGGTGAAGACGAGATCGCCGACGTAGACGAAGAGGACGAAGACGCGGTCAAGGAAGACGCCGAGGACGAGGACGAACTCTGAGCACGCGATGGAGACATGGGCGCTTGCGGCGTATCAGGCTGATTGTGGGCGGAGCCTTGTGCTTCGCGGCTCTGTCGGTTGCTTTGCCGGCGGTTCTGGCCCATGGCGCGGAGCGCGGCAAGCCGAGTCCATACGCGCTGATCTTCGGGACGGTGTGGGATCCTGACGGTCATCCGTTGTATGCGGTGCAGGTGAAGATCCGGCGCGCGGACCAGAAGAAAGCGCGCTGGGAGCTGTATTCCGATCATAATGGCGAGTTCGCGCAGCGCGTTCCGGTTGGGCCCGCAGACTACATCGTCTGGGCCGACGTGAAAAGGTACAAGCTGGACGATGGGCGGAAGTTGCAGGCCGGGACTGAAGTCAAGGTACATATTGACGGCGACGAGCGGAGCGACATCGGGCTGCACTTGAGTTGGCGATAGTCTTCGCGGGTGAGTTGGCAGTCGCCGATGCATCTCATTGGCAGTAGCCAAGGCGCGCTGGAAACGGCAGAATAGATAGCATGAAGAAGACTGTCATTGCGGGTTTGCTGGGAGCGCTCGCTATCGGCTTGCTGGCCGTTGTTGTCTCGCTGGTCGTGTTCGACTCGCTCGCGCAACCTGCGCTGGCTGCGCAGCTATTTGGACGCGAACCGAAGAAGGAAGACAAGACTCGCGTGCTCACGGGCAAGGTTATGGACAACGGCGACAATCCGTTACCGAACGCGGTTGTGTACCTGACCAACACGCGCGACCATTCGGTGAAGACCTACATTGTGAGCGGCGAAGGGACTTACCGATTCCCTGCTTTGCAACCCACGATCGACTACGAGGTTTATGCGCAGTACAACAAGCGCAGAAGCCATACGAAGACGGTGAGCCAGTTCGACAATCGGCAGCAGGTTTACATCGACCTGAAGATCGATACGAAGGGCGAAACGCAGTAGAGCTAGCCTGTCTTATCCCCCCTGGAGTGGTCTTTGAAAACAAAGGAGTTGTGCGCAAATTTCCGTCAGGTCTTTGAGGAATAAGGAGTTACGGGAATGGCGATGCGGTTGCTTGTAAGTTATTGTATTTAATACAGTTGTTGGAAGTTTTATGCTTTTATGGTTACTAAAAGGTAACGGTAGGAATTTGGTCTTTGAAAACAAAGGACTTATCGGATCGATTTCCGCTAGGTCTTTGAGGAATAAGGAGTTGCTGGAATCTAGGAGGTGTGGCGCGGGAAGAATGCCCTTGACCGCTGAGTTCGCAGAGAAAACCGGCGGAGTGCGCAGAGGAACCCCGTGGGTTGGGTTCGGCACTGGTAAGCCGCCGTGATCCATAATTGCGTGGGACTCAATATTGCGTGGGGAGTCACGCGGGATGGAGCAGCCCGCGAATCTCTTCGTGGTGGCCCTCGGCTGCCCACCCTTCCGGGGTGGAATCGAACTTGGCGTCGCGGATGGTCCGATCAGCACCGTGATGTAAAAGAAACGCGACGGTATCTTTATGACCGTTGATGGCGGCCCAGTGCAGGGCGGTGCCGCCGAAGACGCCTTTCGCGTTGACGCTGGCCCCGCGCTCGAGCAGTAGCGCAGCAACCGCCGTGTGGCCATTTCGGCAGGCGCAGTAGAAGAGGTGGGAGATCACGTCGCCCCGCATGCGGGCAGAATCGGCGACCCAGTGATCGTCGGGTTGGGCGGGGGCCGGCGCGACTAGGGACGCGAGGGGAACGCCTGAATCGAGAAAGTTGCGGACTAAGTCCATTTTCCCGAGACTTGCCGCATTCACGAGGTTCATCCCGCGGGCACCGCGTGCCAGGAGCAGATCGGCAACTTTTGTGCTCCCCATAGTGGCCGCCCAGTCGAGCGGCGTGGCACCCCAGGATGTTGTCGCATCGAGGTCGGCGCCCGCGTTTAGCAGCGTCTCGGCGACGTCGTCGTGATCGTGTTCGGCGGCCCAATGGAGCGGCGTCTTGAGGTGGTCGTCGGTGTCATGCACGAGGCGAGGATCGTCGCTCAGGAGACGCTTGACGGTCGACACGTCTCCGTCTTGGGCGGCTCGGAGGATGGCGGCTGCGCCGTTCATGGGCGTCTACGACGGAGAACCTTATCATAGATCGCGCCTTCGTCCCCAGGGGGAAAGCTCTCATTTCTCCAAGCCGAAATGGTATGACTAAAGCCATGCCCTACCCGAAACCAATCTGGTGAAACACACTTTGCGGCCAGGACCAAGAAAAAGGCCACCGCTGGGGGTGGCCTTTAAATATCTCGATGTTAATAAGTAGAAGTTAGTTGCTGTCGCCGCCGGCGCGTTTCCAGGAGATGAGGTCGCCGATGGTTGTGCTGGTTGACGAGGAGGACGCCGGGTGCTTGTAGTGTTCCACTTCCTGGCGCGAGGCTTCTTCGCCTACGGCTTTGATGCTCAGGCCGACCTTTTTCTCTTCCTGGTTCATCTTGATGATCTTGAAGTCGAACTCACTGCCCGGCTCAAGATGCATGGGCTGTCCGTTGCCATCGACGGCTTCGGAGTTGTGGCAGAGACCTTCGACGCCTTCGGCAATTTCTACGAAGGATCCAAAGGTGGCAACGCGCAGGACCTTGCCGTGCACGATGTCGCCGACGCGATGCTTGGTGAAGAATGCATCCCAAACGTCGGGCTGCATCTGCTTGACGCCGAGAGAAAGGCGGCGCTTATCGGGCTCGATGGCGAGAATGACGGCTTTGACGCGGTCTCCTTTTTTGAGGACTTCGGAGGGATGCTTGACGCGCGTGGTCCAGCTCAGATTGCTGACGTGGACGAGGCCGTCGATGCCGTCTTCGATTTCGATGAAGGCGCCGAACTCGGTTAAGTTGCGGACGCGGCCTTCGACGGTTGCACCGACGGGATACTTATCGTGCAGCGTGTCCCAGGGATTGGCGGCGAGCTGGCGCATGCCGAGCGAGATGCGGCGCTCGGTGGGATTGACGCTGATGACGACGCAATCGACCTCGTCGCCGACGTTGACGAGCTTGGAGGGATGCTTCATGCGCTTGGACCAAGTCATCTCGCTGACGTGGACGAGGCCTTCGATGCCCTGTTCGAGTTCGACGAATGCGCCGTAGTCGGTGACGCTGATGACGCGGCCGTGAACGTGCGCGCCCACGGGATAGCGATGTTCGGCATCGAGCCAGGGATCGGGCGTGAGCTGCTTGAAGCCGAGGGAGACGCGCTGCTTGTCTTTGTCGTACTTGAGGACCTTGACCTGAATCTGGTCGCCGACGTTGACGAGGTCGCGGGGGTGCGTGAGGCGACCCCATGACATGTCGGTGATGTGGAGCAGGCCATCGATGCCGCCCATATCGACGAAAGCGCCGTACTCGGTGAGATTCTTGACGATGCCGGTGAGGATGGCGCCCTCTTCGAGATGCTCGAGGGTCTTGCCGCGCTTTTCGGACTGCTCTTCTTCGAGAAGCTGTTTGCGCGAGACGACGATGTTGCCGCGCTTTTTGTTGAGCTTGATGATAGCGACTTCGATGGTCTGGCCCTTCATGCCGTCGAGATTGCGGATGGGCCGGAGATCGACCTGGGAGCCGGGGAGGAAGGCGCGGGCGCCGTTGATATCGACGGTGAGGCCGCCCTTGATGCGCTCGACGACCACGCCCTTGATGGGCTTTTTCTCGTTGTGGGCGCGCTCAATGTCGTCCCAGGCGCGAAGGCGCTGAGCCTTCTGGTGGGAGAGCTTGGGGTAACCGTCTTCGGTCTCACCCTTCTCGCGCATGACGTCGATTTCGTCGCCGGACTTGAAGCGGGGCTGGCCCTCGTGATCGAGGACTTCGGCGATGGGCACCATGCCTTCAGACTTGGCGCCGATATCGACGACGACGTGGGTGGCCGTCAGCTTGACCACGGTGCCTTTGATCACGTGGTCATCGCCGACCGATTCTTCGGTCTCGGTGGTGAAGTTTTCGAGGGCGGCGGCAAAGTCGTCGCTGGCGGCGGGGGGTTCGGGCGCGGGGGCCGGAACCGGCGCGGTCGTCGAACTTTGGTGACTGGCAGGCTCGGGAGCGGCCGAAGCTTCAACAGCCGGGGCCGCGGGGGCTGGAGCCTCGGGAGCGACGGCGGCGGGCGCAGTGTCGGGTGCGGCAGTATCGGGAGCGACGGCGTCGGTTGCGGCGGAAGCTTGCGCGTCCGCGGGAGAAGGTTGTGCGGGTTCGGGAGCGTCGAGGACGGCCGATCCGCCATTGTGCGTGTCGTGTTCAGGGTTCATGGTTTCGAGGGTGGAATCAGAGTTACCAGCGGTGTTGTCGTCGTGCAAAGTCATAGCCTCAGTGCCACGCACGCAGGGCGTGACGAATGCGGGACGGTGTGTAGCGGACTGCTGGCGTGGTCTTCAGGTTGTGTTGAGGGCGCCCTGGCGGACGACCCTTAGAACAATTCCAGCTGCCGGAACGTCGAAGCGAACCCGCGTCCAATGGGGACTCTTTGACTATAACAACCGTGTGGGAATAGGTCAAACGCGATTGTGGGCAGGGGGCGAAAATTTACCGGGGAGTCATAGTTGCAGCTTTGAGCTTCGAGCTACGAGCTCCGAGCAAACCATGACGTTGCGGCCTCATAGTTTGCGGCTCACAGCTCAGAGGTGATTTCTGCTAACCTCGCGGGCATGGATTATCTGTGGACTCCCTGGCGGTATGCGTATGTGACTGGGGCTGAGGCGGCGGTGGGCTGCATTTTTTGCGAGGCGCCGAAGCAGAGCGATGAGCAGGCGCGCATCGTTTACCGCGGGACGCATTGCTTCGTCATTCTGAATACGTATCCGTATACGAATGGGCACGTGATGATCGTTCCGTACGCACACTTGGACGAGTTGCGGAAACTGCCGGTGGATGCGGCGCACGAGATGATGGACTTGACGCAGCGTATGGAGGGAGTGCTGCGGACGCTGTATCGGCCGGACGGGCTGAATTTGGGAATGAACATTGGGAAGGCAGCGGGGGCGGGCGTGGGGGGACACGTTCATATGCACGTTTTGCCGAGGTGGGTGGCGGACGCGAATTTTATGAGCGTGGTGGGCGAGACGCGGGTGCTGCCGGAGTCGCTGGAGGTGACGTGGAGGAGGATTCGGGGAGAGATGGGGAATTTGTAATTGTGGATTTGTAATTTGTAATTGCAGGTCGAGGGCTTACTTCTTCTCCGCGGGTTCCCGCGGCTTTTGACGGATTTTCTCTTCATTCTTTTTCATGATTTTTTTGACGCCGTGATTCTTCTCCTGCGGAGGGTCGGCGTCGATTCGCTTTGAATGAAGTTCTTTAATCGCCTACCAGTTCGATTTCGGCGGAGTCGAGTTCATCGGTGGGGCGGCTGCTTTGGCGGGCCAGCCATAGGCTGACTAGAGAGACACCGGCGAAGAGGGTGACGCAGCCCGGCCATTTTTTCCAATTCCAAAACCAATCGGTGAGGGTGGCGCCGAGGCTGCCGCCGAGATAGTAGAAGGTGACGTAGAGACCGGCGGCGGAGGAGCGAGCGCGGCCGGCGATGGCTCCGGTTTGCACGGAGGCGGCGGCCTGGGCGACGAACATTCCGGAAGAAAAAATGGCGAGGCCGACGATGACGATGGGGAGGGAGGCGACGAGAGTGAGCAGAAGGCCGGCGATCATCATGGAGCAATAGAGAAATGAAGTGGAGCGGAAACCGAAGCGGTCGAGGAAATGGCCTGCCTGCGGAGTGATGACGACTCCGAGGAGATAGACGAAGAAGATGCTGCCGAGTTGCGCGGAGTTGAGATGGAAGGGCGCGGCGGCGAGATAAAAGTTGGCGTAGGTAAAGCATCCGACGAGCGCGAAGAGAGCGGCGGCGCCCATGCCAAAATTGGCGAGCAGGCGCGGATTGCGGAGGTGCTGGGCGGCGTCCTTGAGAACCTGGCGGAGGTGCTCGGCGCGAACAAAATTTTTGGCGAGGGGGAGCCACGCGCGGACGAGGATGGCGCCGACGAAGTTGAGGGCGGCGAGCACGACAAACGTGGCGCGCCAATTCCAGTGGGCGGCGACCATGCCGGAGAGGAAGCGGCCAAGGAATCCTCCGAGCACGGTGCCGGCGACGTAGGAGGACATGGCGCGGCCGACGCCGCGTCCGGCCCACTCTTCATTGACATAGGCGAGCATGACCGCGATGACGCCGGGGACGAAGATGCCCTGGGCGAAGCGCCAGAAGATGAGGGCGCGCAGAGTCTGCGAGGTGGCGGCGAGGGCGGTGGGGATGGTGAGGAGAAAAAGCGAGGGGACGATTACTTTTTTGCGGCCACGACGTTCGGCGATCATGCCGATGAAAGGAGCGGTGATGGCGGTGGCGAAGATGGTGGCGCTGACGGTGAAACTGACTTGGAGTTCGGAGGCGTGAAAGACCTGGCGCAGGAGCGGCAGCAACGGCTGGGTGCTGTAGACGCTGAGAAATGTACACATGCCGGCCAACATGGAGGCGGCGATCGGCTTGTCGAATTTGGGCAAGAAGGATGGACCTGAGAATTCGATGATACGCGAGGCGATTTTTGCCGAGTTTTATTTCGCGGGCATCTCGCGATCGAAAAATTCGGCGGTGGCGGTGTAGGCGCGCAGCCAACTTCTCCAGAGGAGAAAGCCGTGGACTTCGTCGGGGAAGACGAGTTGTTCGACGTGAACTTTTTGGGCGCGGAGACGCTGGAGCAGATCGACGGTTTGCGAGAAGGGGACGTTGCGGTCGTCGTCGCCCTGGATGAGAAGGACGGGCGAACGCCAGGTGGAGATGGCGGCGTCGGGCGAAGATTGGAAGGCGAGCTTCATGGCGGCGTCGTAGTCGGGAGCATCTTTCGGGTACTCGTCCTGGGTGGACCAATCGTGAACGCCGTGGAGGTCGACGCCAGCGGCGAAGAGCTCGGAGTTGTGGGCGAGGCCCATGGCGGTGAGGTAGCCGCCGTAAGAGCCGCCCCAGAGGCCGATGCGCGCGGGATCGACGGTGGGGAGGGTCTGGAGAAATTTTCCGGCGGCGACGATGTCTTTGTATTCGGCACCGCCGCGCCAGCCGCCGTCGGCGGGCTCGCGGAAATGGCGGCCGTACATGATTCCGGTGCGGTAGTTGACGGCGAGAACGACATAGCCGCGGCTGGCGAGGTACTGATTCATGGCGTAGGCATTGTGGTAGTAGTCCATGTAATGGAAGCCGAGCATCATCTGGCGGACGGAGCCGCCGTGAATAAAGATGAGAGCGGGGCGGCGTTCCGAGCCGTGTGGGTTCGGCTCAAATAATTGGCCGTGGATCTCCCAACCATCTTCGGCTTTGAAGATGACTTGCTTAGGTGTGACGAGTTTGGCGGAGGGGAAGCTGGCGGGGAGCGCGGTTTTGGCGATCATTTCTCGGGCGTGCGCGGTGACGACATACGGCATGGCGGGCGAAGTGGCGGTGGAGCCTAGGCAGACGAGTTTGCCGGCGACTTCGACGGGAGACCACTCCATGGTTGCGCCGGAGGTGAGGGGCTGAGGCGGGCCGCCCTCGACGCTGACTTGCCAGAGATGACGGCGGTCGATGTCGGCGGGATCGGCGGTTGCCTGATTCGACGAGTAGATGACGGAGTTTTTGTCGGCGCTAAGGGTGACGTCTTCGGTCTCGAAATTTCCGGCAGTGAGGAGAGCGGGCGCGCCGCCATTGGTGGAGACGGAGTAGAGATGATTCCACCCCTCCTGCTCCGAGGAGAAGACGATGCGATTTTTGGCGGCGAATTGAAACGAGGCTTCGGACGTGAGTTCGGGGAGAGAGTCGTCGAGGGCGGGGCCGCTGTGCCAGATTTCGCGGGCGGAATCTTTGGCGAGATCGTAGACCCAGATGGACCAGGGGAGCGGAGTTTGCGGAATGAGCGGCTGCTTCATGCGCTTGCCGCCGAGGCGGACGAAGGCGAGTTGGGAACCGTCGGGCGACCATCGCGGGGCGAGATCGCGGTCGGCGGTGGGCGAGAGGTAGTGAAGAGATTGGGCGGCGAAGTCGTAGAGGACGATGAAGCTGTGATCGCCGCGATCGCTGACGAAGGCGATTTTCTTGGAGTCGGGCGACCAGCGAGGCTCGGAGTTGTCGCCGCGGGCGGAGGTGAGCGGGCGGGCGTTGGCGGCGGCGCTTTCCTTTGCGGGGGCGTTGGCGGGGACAGCCTTGTCGAAGACCTCTTTGGAGGGCCTAGGGATTTCGTCGCCGGAGATGGAAGCGATCCAGATCTGCTTTTTTGCAGCCCAGAGGGCGAACTTGCCATTGGGGGAGATCTGAATGTCCTCGCATCCCTCGCTGTCGCAACCGAGTTCGCCGAGGAGGCGGGGAGCGGCGTGATCGACGTCGGCGGCCCAGACTTGCTGGAGCGGCTTTTCGACGGTGCTGGTGGGGTTGGCGACCTCGCCGGAGCGATTGACCTCGCTGCCGCGTGCGTAGACGACGGTGCGGCCGTCGGGCGTGAGCTTGAGCGAGGCGATGGGCATGCCGTCGTCGCCGGTGTAGTGCGTGAGTTGGCGCGCGTCGAAATTGGGGGCGTCAGCGATCCAGACGTTACGAGAGCCTTTGGCGGCGAAGACCCAGGCGATTCTGCCAGAGTGATCGGCGGCCACGAGATTGGTTGGGAAGGGCGAGCTGAGGATTTGCTCGAGGGTGAAGGCGCCCACATTTGACTGCGCGGTACATTGCGAAGTCTGTGTCAACAAGAAAGAGAAACAAAACAGGAAACAGAAGAAAACGCGCGAGGAGAAGTTGCGGTCAGCCATGCGCGGCAGAGTACGTGAAATGGATGAAGATGGCAACCGGGTGGCACGATTCAAGCGACCAGCAAGATGGAAGCGAAGGTTCTAGGAGGCGACGGCGGCGGTGGCCTGCCGGATTGGGAGCGTGACCGAGAAGGTTGTGCCCTTGCCGGTGCTGCTTTGGACTTCGATGCGTCCGTGGTGCTCTTCGACAATGCGGCGGGCGAGCGAGAGGCCGAGGCCGGTGCCGTTGCCTTTGGTGGTGTAAAACGGGCGGAAGATGTTGGGAAGATGCTCGGCGGGAATGCCGCGGCCGGTGTCAGAGACGGTGATGACGGCGTCATCGCCATCTTCCCTGGCAAACAAACCGACGCGCACCGTGCCCGAGCCTTCGATGGCCTGCACGGAATTGAGCAGCAGATTGAGCAGCACCTGATGCATCTGATCGCTGTCGTGATCGACTTCGAGCAAATCCGGTGAGGGCGTGAATTCGATTTTGATGGGCTTGGAGAGGACCTGCTGGCGCGCCAGCATAACGGCATGTTCAATGGTTGTGTTCAGGTCGCTGGGGCGCATTTCGGAGGCGCGGGGTCGCGCGGTGCCGAGCAGATCGGTGAGAATGCGATTGATCTGCGCGATCTCTTCGCGGACATCTTTTACGACGGCTTTTGCAGGACTGGAGGCCGGGAGGTCGCGTCCGACGATCTCGATGACGCCGGCGATTCCGGCGAGAGGATTACGAATTTCGTGGGCCAGTCCGGTGGCGAGTTCGCCGAGGGTGGCAAAGTGCTCGGCGCGCGACATCTGGGTGCGGTGAAGATGTTCGATCTCCTCGCGGCTTTCGCGCAGTTGCTGAACCATCAGGTTGAAATTGCGGCCCAGATCTCCGATCTCGTCGTTTCTTTTGGCGAAGCCGACGGAGGCGGTGAGATCGCCGTCGCCGACCTTTTCCATTTGCTCCTGCAATTCAATAACGGGAGATTGGAAGGTGCGAACGAGGACGACAATGACGACGCCGCAAATGGCGACGGCGCCGGAGCCGGCGATCAATAAAACGCGATGACGCTCGGTGTCTTGCAGGGAAACGGTGGCGAGCAGGAAGAGCAGCATGCCGTTCAGGAGAACGACGGCGACCGGCCAGAGGGCTTTGAGCTGCCAATTGACCCGCATGGAAGACAATGGAACGCCTCCTCGGGCCTGACCGTCGTGACCGCTTCCGTCGCTATGTTCCAATCGCACGTAAACTCCTACGTTTAGATCCCTGCCGTTTGCTTCCACTCAACTTAAAAACTGCGCACCAGAAACTGAGAACCGTGTTTCCGGCCTCATGCGTAGGCATGCAAACCGGGAAGCAGGTACGTGACGCCGAAGAACGTGAACATGACCACGCCAAAGCCGAGAATGGCGAAGTAAGCGGCGCGGCGTCCGCGCCAGCCGCGGGTAATGCGCATGTGCAGATAGCCCGCGTAGACGAGCCACGTAATGGCTGCCCAAGTCTCTTTCGGATCCCAGTTCCAGTACGAACCCCACGTTTGATTCGCCCAGTACGCGCCAGCGGCGATCATGAGCGTGAGGAGCGGGAAGGCGATGCAGATGGTTTTGTAAGTAATGCGGTCGAGCGTATTGGCGTCGGGCAGCAGGCGCTCAAGATCGGGCCGCCGCCACAAGAGAAGAAGATAAAGCAGCGACATGAAAATTCCGCCCACGAGGCCGGCAAGAATAAAGGGGCTGGCGGCGAGGCTGGTGGCGAAGAGTCCGTCGGCGTCGAGCGAGGGGTAGCTGCCGTTGCTGGCGCGGAGGAGGAACATGGCGAGCGTCATGATCTGGAGAAGGATGCTGATGAAGACGGCGCGGTTGGCGATGGCGAGGAGGCTGGCATTCTTTTTCGATTGCGCCAGTGCGTACAACACGAGCGGCGCGGCGACAACCAGAAGCGCGAGCAGCATGAGCCAGCCGAGGTCGGGAATGGTGACGAAGAGGCGGACGCCCTTGGAAAGGAAGACCTCCTGTTTGTGCTCGGAATCCCAGGCAATGAGGCTGAGGCCTCCCCATTTTTCAAAGCGCGTCAAGACGATGCTCAGGTAGATGCCGATGGTGCCGATGCTGGTGGCGGCGAGGAAGGTCTCCGTCTTCATGTTGTCCTGGATGAGGAACATCATGGCGAGCGCAAAGCTGAGGGCGCAGGCGGCATAAGCCAGCATGGCGAGCGTAACGTGGACGTGAAGCCAGGTAGATTGCAGGGCCGGGACCAAGGGATGAACGTCGGTGCGGAGCAACTGCATGAGCACGACGCCGACGATGGCGACGGGCATGGTGACGGTGCCGATGACCTTGACGTGATATTTCTTTTCCGCAATCAGAGTGAGGACGGCGAGCGTCCAGACGAAGCTGAGCAACATCTCGTAGACGCTGGCAAAGGGAGGATGCCCGGCATCATACCAGCGATGGGCGATAGCACCGGTATTGGCGAGCAGGCCGACCCAGGTGGCGAGCGAGGCGGCTTTTACATACGATTCGATGCCGGTGACGCCGAACCCGAGATAGAGAGCGCCGGCGCCGGCGTAGAAGATGAGGGCCGCAAAGAGCAGATTGCTCTCGCTCAAAAGGTTGCCGCTCTTCACCACATTCAGAAACGCCAGGAAGAGCAGGAAGGCGATTCCGAGGCCCACGAAGACGATCAGCGTTGTGCCGGTCGTTGCCGGCTGCGGACGCTGTTCTGTGTTCACTTGCGACATTGCTAAATCCTCCGGGCGACAGCTCAGCGTACGGCCGCCGCGATCGGCTCACTGGGAGCGATGCTGGAAACTGGTTTCAAATCCTTGTCGATGGCGGAAATCAAAACATCGAAACGTTGTTCAAAGGCGTCGCGATTGCGATTCGCGCTGCCGCCGACCCACAGCACGAGCTGGCCGGTTTTTTCATCGCGCACCGGCACGGCCCAGAAACGCATGTGTATCACGTAGAAGACGAAGGCCAAGCCAACCCCGAGCAGCACGACGCCCGTCCACACGCCCCATTGTCCGGGCTCGTGGGAGACCTGAAGGCCGGTGAAATGGCCGAGCTTAAGATCTTTGGGTTCGAGCAGATAAGGAGCCTTCGAGTTATCGGCGACCTCTTCGAGCGGAGGGAACCAGACATCGAAGCTCTTTCCGCTGGCTTTAGAGGTAACGACGAGATGGGCCGCCGGACTGCCCATTTCATTGGAGCGCTTGTAAACCTGGCCGTCGCGGACGGCATAGTCAGTGAAGAACTCGGCGAAGCGGACGGTGGTGTCGGCGTCGAGGTCGGCGGTGTCGCCGACGGTGAAGGCGATGAGCTTCGGCTGAGCGGGAACGGGAGGCGGCGCGCCGGGACCGGCGGAATTGAAGCTGGCATTGGGCGTCGCGGTCAGGATCAGCTTGTCTACTTTGCCGTTCTCGCCGTAACTGGACTGGTAGAAGCGGACGCTGTTGTACATCAGAGGGTCGTTGACGACGATTTCTTTGGCTTTCACGTCCTGGCCGTTGTCGACGATCGCGAGCTTGGACCACCACTTTTTGGGAGTGCCGTCCTTATAGTTCTCCTGGCCGGCGGAGTCGCAGCGGATGGAGAAGGGCATGGGACGAGTGCCACCGTCGCGCAATTCGACGAGGTTGGAGGTCTGGCCTTCATCGAGCCGAATGTAACCGCGCCAACCGTAGACGCCATCGACGATCCAGCCGAAGAAGATCAGCAGCAGGCTGGCGTGGACGATGTAGACGGCCATCTCGGAGATGCGGTGACGCTCGGCGAAAATCGCGAAGTGATCCTCGCGGATGACGCGCTCGGGCTTGAAGCCCAGCGAGTTGAGGGCGCGCTCGGCCGAGACGAGGCCGGTTTCTTCGTCGGGAATCGGGATGGTTTTTTGCGGATGCAGAGCGCGGCGGAAGCTCGAGTCAGGATATTTGTAGGGACGCGAATAGTAGCGCCAGGAATTGGGAAAACGCTCGATGGAGGCGGCGATGATGCAGAGGCTGACCAGGACCATTAAGCCGAGAAACCACCAGGCGTGAAAGACGTCGGTCATGCCGGTGGCATCGAGAAAGCGCAGAGCCTGCGGAGAGTAGGCGCGCTGCATGTCGTCGGGTTCGGTCATGGGGCGTTGCAGAATGACGGTGCCGGCCGCGGCGAAAACCACGACCAGAATCAGAAGGACGACGCCGGTTTTGATGGAAGCAGCCGTTTGCCAGATTTTGCGCGCCAGGGATTTTCGAGGCGCGCTGGTGGAAACGGTCTTTGGACTAGTGGCCATGTTTCTCCCCCAACGGAGGGGAGGGATGCACGTTCGCCGCCAAGATCGGTGTTTGTGTGTAAGGGAAAGAAAATAAATAAGTTAAACGGTTATGACGGGGCAGGATTGAGCTGTGATTTGGGCCAAATGGCCCACCCGGAATGGCGGCCTTCGAGATTTCACCCATCACAAAGGAGTGGTGACGAGCATCACGGGCCCGGGTGAGGTGCGAACATGGGCTGACTGGCGGCGTCATTTTGTATTGCCCGCGTTGTATTTCCGGGTCATGCGCCGGAACTTGAGTTCGTTGTGACCAACATCACAAGCGCCCGTGATTTGGACTACACACGCAATTCCGAAACTGGGTTCGAATGCTTTTATTGCAGGTGGGGAATGCGGACTCATTGTGCATCGATTCTTTCGGCACGCGTTTCGCGAATGTGGCCTGCGACTTCGCGTGCAAAAGGCCGCGTTCCGGTCGACAAGAACTTGCGCCATTTCACGGTTTACGGTGTGCGAGAAGGCCCATCCGAAATAATTGCTGGCGCTGGTGCATCCCTGCGCCCAAGGCGCTATGATCGCGGAGACGTTCTAATCCAAGCACTTAAACCGCCGTTGAAAATTATTGCAGCACGTGGCAAAGCGGCGAGAAGCGTGCATGAGCACACTCGGAGAATGACGTGAACGGCCTCCCCCAATTCAATCGCCAAGGTCATATTGCGCACCCTGTGAAGTTCATCCACCCGTGGACGCGGATCCATTCGATGATGGACGCAGGCCCGGGCTTTTTGCTGAAATTCTTTTTTGTGTCGTGCCTGGCGCTGGTTTGCAGCGGGCGCGGATTCGGCGCCGTGCATCCGGTCCCGCTTGAAGCCAACACCGATGCGGCGAAGTGCCTGGAATGCCACGAAGACAAAAGCAAGGGCAAGTTTGTGCACTCCGCGATCGCAATGGGGTGTTTGACCTGCCACGAGATTCGTGTGAACAAAGACATCACGCGGGTCAAGCTGACGACCACGACGCCGCAGTCGCTATGCCTCACTTGTCACGCCGATAAAGACGCGGCGACGCTGAAGGGGACGGTTCATCCTCCGGCGGTGCGGGATTGCATCAAGTGTCACGATCCCCATGAGTCGGACAACAAGAACCAGTTGCTCAAGCCGGAGAGCGGAGAAAAGGACAAGAACCTGTGCCTGGACTGCCATACCCAGGGGCTGAATGTTCCGGAAAAAGGGAGCCGCCATGCCGCGCTCGACATGGGTTGCGATGCCTGTCACGTAACCCACAAGGTGGGCGAGGTGGGCAAACTGGAGTTCGACAAACATCTGACCAAGGACGTACCCGCGCTGTGCGTCGACTGCCACGATGTTAAAGACGATGCATTGGTGAAAGCCCACCAGGGGCAGCCCTTCGCGACCGCCAACTGCATTCAATGCCACGATCCGCACCAGTCGGCGCAGCCGAAGCTGATGCAGAAGTTCCTCCACAATCCGTTTGAATCGAAGGCCTGTGATACGTGCCACTCGCCGGCCAAGGACGGAAAGGTGGTGCTGACCAACAGCGACACGAAGGCGCTCTGCGTAACCTGCCACAGCGATGAGGCAGAGAAAATCGACAAAGCGAAAGTGCCGCATCCGGGCGCTCAGGGCGAATGCGTCGCGTGCCATAATCCGCATGCCGGCAAGACTCCCGGGTTTTTGCAGCCCGACCCGGTCAGCGCGTGCCTGGCTTGCCACTCGGACCAGGCCGATCAGTTCAAGAAAGCGCATTTACACCAGCCCGCATTCCGGCAGGCGTGCGCGATTTGCCATGAACCGCACGGCGGCGACAATGACCACCTGCTGCGCACGAAGAAGACGAACGACCTTTGCCTGGAGTGCCACGGGCCTGAGGCGCCGCAGCCCAAGAAGCTCGAATCCGAGCACCTCATCACGATCTTTAACGGCGCGGTGAAGTTGCCCGAGGACTATTTCTCCAAGAATAAAGTCGTGGTGCTGCCGCTGAGATATGGCCGCGGACACCCGGTGGAAGGCCATCCGGTGAGTGACGTGGTGGATCCTTCCGACATCACGAAATTGAAAGCGCAGATCAACTGCCTGTCGTGCCATCAGCCGCATGCCTCGGCTCAACCCGATCTGCTGGTGAAGGACCAAGCCAACAACATGGCCTTCTGCTCGACCTGTCACAAAGATCTGACGCGGAGATAATGAGGAGAATGATTATGGCGTTTACTGGCGCAAGGTGGATGCACAACAGAAAAATTGTTTTCGGGATTGCAGTCGTCCTCTTGCTGGCGATTGCGTCGCCGGCGGCTTTTGCGAAAAAGAAAAAGCAGGACGCGACGCAAACGAAAAAAGCGCCGGTCATTGATTATTCCAACATCGTTTGGCCGAATCCGCCGGCGATTGCACGCATCAGGTACCAGTCGTTTTACGCGGCCGAGAAGATTTCGCAGGTCGAGGAAGGCACACAGACCAAGAAGGCGAAGTGGATGGATCGCCTCGCGGGTACGCAGCCCGCCAGCGAGAGCACAAAGGTTCTTTTCCAACTCGGCGAGCCCTACGGCATCGCGGTTGACTCCAAAAACAATCTTTATGTCGCCGACCAGAAGGTGGGAGCCATTTTCATCTTCAACACAGAAACGCGCGAGGTTGAGCTGATCAAGAACAAGGTGCACGCCCACTTTGTCCGCATCATCGGTCTCGCCATGGATGACGGCGATCGCCTGTTTGTCTCCGATCCGGGACTGCGGCATGTGCTGGTTTTCGATGCGACGCACAAAGCGACAGACGTGATTACGGACGGTATGGTCGAGCCCGGCTCGCTTGCCATCGACCGCGAAAATCGGTTGCTTTACGTGTCGGACGTGAACCAGGATCAAGTTTTGGTGTATGACGCCGACACCCTCAAACTCAAACGAAGGATGGGGACGGTGGGGAAGAACCATGAATTAACGAGTCAAGGGGACTTTGCCAAGCCGTCGGGGCTGGCGGTTGACTCGGAAGGCAACCTATATGTGTGCGATACGCTGAACGACCGGATTGAAGTGTTCGATGCGGATGGGAAGTTTATGTCGGCGTACGGGAAGAACGGGGATGGGCCGGGATACTTTGCGCGACCGAAAGGCATTGCGATTGATGGAGATGGACACATCTGGGTGGCGGACGGGATGCAGGACCGGGTGCAGGTGTTCAACAGCCAGTGGCAACTGCTGATCACGTTTGGCGGGCATGGGCTGTTACCCGGGCAGTTTCAAGGACTTGTGCAGATTGCGATTGACAAGAACAACCGGGTGTTTACGTCGGAGATCTATCCGGGGCGGGTGCAGCAGTTCCGGTATGTGACTGATGCGGAAGCGGATAAGCTGAAAAAAGAGCGCGAAGAGCAGTTGCAGAAAAAGGCGGGCGGAGGGCAGAAGGAAGTGCAGCCGGTGGCGGCTCCGACGGCGAGCGCGGAGACGCCGAAGAGCTGATGAAAATTCTTCGTTTTTTTTACTACTTAATTAGCAGGTGGGGCATGCGTTTTGTGATATAGAGGCGCTTCGACATTTGGTCATTTAGTCATTTGATCATTTAATCATTTAGTCATTGGGGTCCCCCAAGCTCAAGCTCCAACAGCGCTCCCACCTCCAACGCGACCTCGGCCCCCAGACCACCCCAGCTTCGCCCCCAGACACCCCAACCTCGCCCCATCCCCCCTGACCACCCCAGCCTCTCGGCTTTCGTCCCCTTCCCCGCCCCGATTCCACCTCACCCCCTAGTTCACCGCCGCGCGCCGCCATACCGCTTGCTTACTGTGGAATTTGACCACGTGGGGAACGGGGGTGGATCATTTCCCCCAGATCTGGCGGGCTCGGCTCGATGTTGCAAAATTCATCGATTGGGGGATGTGTAGGTGTTTCAATTAGTTACAAAATCGCTTTTCGGGATGCACTTTGGTGCCAGTTCGGACTGGCGAGTGCAATACACAAGGGCGAGGGGCGACTGCAAGGTGCCCAGGCACGGAGCGGTTTAGGGCCTAAGCCTCTAAGAGTTCGATTTTGAAACAGCTGCATACATCTATGGAGGTTTTATCTATATGAAGAAAGCGATGTTGCTCGTACTGTTTATCCTGGCACTGGCGGGATTTGTGATGGGGCAAGCATGGACATCACCAACCGACGTGTTGGGCGCTCACCAAAACCAAGGCCGTGGCTGCGCGGGCTGCCATGCTCCGCATAGCGGCTCGTTCGGTTCCGGTCACGGCGGTGCATCTGATGCCGGTACCTACGCATTGTGGGGACAGGACGCCAGCCCACTTTATGGCAAGACAGTTGCGTTCGGCGACAGCGGCAAATACGTTGAAGTTCTGCCCAACGGAATCGCCACTGGAAGCATTGAAGTTGGCGGCATTCTGCTCTGCCTGAGCTGCCATGACGGCAACCTGACCCAGTCCAACATGATGCAGAATTGGTCTTATGAACAACAGATCGGCTTGCTGACCAACACTACCTACGGCAGCCAGAAGATCCCAACCCTGCTCGGCAACGACGGAACGACCGCCGGCAATTACACCAACGATCACCCGGTGGGCCAGAACGCCACGATCAGTTCCGGCAGCGGCCTGGTTTGGGCCAATAATACCTTTACCGTAACCCCTGGCACCCCCTACCAGCAGTTCGTAAACAACTATGGCTGGCCGGCTCTGGCGCCTGGAAAGTGGTCTTCTCCGTGGGGCATCAACGGCTCCGGTAAGCCCTATGTGGTTTGCACCACCTGCCACAACCAGCACGTGATGACGGTATACACTTCGAGCGCGGCTAGCCCGATCAAGAACGACGGCGGCGGATATTTCTACGCCACCTACTTCTTCGTCAACGGCCCCTACAACCCGAACCTGCAAGGCAAGCTCAGCGCAGGCCAGGCAGCCTCGACGACTCAGTTCTGCCGTCAGTGCCACTTCGGCGAAGCCAACGAAGCCAACAACACCATGAACATCCCGACGGTCTTCCAGTAGACCTGAAGGTGTAGCGAATAACGTAGTAGGCAAGAAATTGCAACTGGGGGATATGGACCAGCCAGGTTAAGAAGGCTGGATCATATCTCCCAGTTTTGCCTTTGAATCCAGCCTGTTGCAGAATTCATCCAGCAACGAATCCCTCCATAGAATCAGGAGTCTGCGTGCGCTCAGGCGACTCCCATCTTCAGCCCGGTTTCGGATTGGAATTTGCATTGACAAGGTCGCTGAGGCGACCGCGATAGAACGTCCTCCCCCAATCTCGGCCCAGGGCCTAAGCCTCCGCAGTCAAGGTAAGAGTCGCACACATCCTATGGAGGACTTAAGACTATATGAAGAAGGCGATGTTGCTTTTACTATTCGTCCTGGCAGTGGTGGGTTTGATGATGGCGCAGAACTGGACATCACCGACCGACGTGCTGGGCGCACACCAAAACCAGGGGCGCGGCTGCGCGGGCTGCCATGCTCCGCATAGCGGCTCATTCGGTTCCGGTCACGGGGGATCATCCGACACCGGTGACTATGCATTGTGGGGACAGGACGCAAGCCCACTGTACGGCAAGACGGTAGCGTTCGGCGATGGTGGCCGCTACGTCGAAGTTCTGCCCAGCGGAATTGCGGCCGGTGGCTCGGAAGTCAGCGGCATTCTGCTCTGCCTGAGCTGCCATGACGGCAACCTGACCCAGTCCAACATGATGCAGAATTGGTCCTATGAACAACAGATCGGCTTGCTGACCAATACCACGTACGGCAGCCAGAAGATCCCAACCCTGCTCGGCAATGACGGCACGTCGGCGGGCAACTACACCAACGATCACCCGGTGGGCGTAAATGCCACCATCAGCGCGAGCACGGCAAACGGGCTGGTATGGGCGAACAACACGTTCACTGTCACAGCGGGCTCTCCCTATGCCACGTTTCAATCAAACTATGGTCTTCCGGTGCTCCGGATCGGCCGTAGCTTCTCCAATATCAACAGTGCAGGTCAGCCTTACGTGACCTGCCGCACATGCCACAATCAGCATGTGATGACGGTGTTCGCGGCGAGTTCGAGCAGCCCGATCGTCGGCAATACAACGGGATACTATGCGACCTACTTCTTCATAGCCGCCCCCTATAACCCGAATTTGCAAGGCAAATTGACTGCCGGCCAGGCAGCCTCCACGACCCAGTTCTGCCGTCAGTGCCACTTTGGCGAGGCGAACGAGGCCAACAACACCAATAACATCCCCACGGTCTTCCAGTAGACCGCGGTTGACATCGAGTGCAGGTGGGGGAGAGAAAGTTTCTCCCCCTTCTTTTTTGGGAACGAAGATTGCTTAACGATGAGTATCGGAATATTTAGAATCGAGCCGTTTGGTTTGGATGATGGAATGATCCCAGGCTCGGATGAAACGAGGATGGCTATGAAACGAAAGGTCTTAATCTCCGCAATTTTGCTCGGGGCCGTGATCACGGTCTCGGCCCAGGTCTCGTCCCACGCGCCCACTGCGGTGGCGTCGGCTGCGTCAGCGCCAACACCTTCCGCGCAAAGTTCCCCACTGGTGGTGACGGATAAGCCGGTGGCGCGGGTGAATGGCGCGGTGCTGACCGACCGGGATCTGCTGCGGGAGATGTTTTCCATTTTCCCTTACGCCCGCCAGCACAATGGCTTTCCGAAGGGACAAGAGGCCGCGATCCGGCAAGGCGCGCTGGAGATGATCATATTCGAGGAGTTGGTTTACCAGGAGGCGGGACGGCGCAAGCTGACGATACCGGCCGCCAAGATTAACCAGGCGGAGGCGGAGTACAAAAAGCAGTTCCACAGCCCGGATGAATACGACGCATATTTGAAGTCGGAGATGGGCGGCTCGGAGCAGAAGCTGCGGGAGACGATCAAGCGGTCGCTGCTGATCGACCAAGTCTTGAAGACCGATGTGGAGGCGAAGTCCGCGGTGACGGCGGCCGAGGTGCAGGCGTTTTATATGAAGAACGCGGCGAAATATGCGCAGCCGGAGATGTACAGTTTCCAGAGCATTTCGGTGGTGCCGCCGCTGAAGCCGACGGCGGAGCAGGCGAAGCAAGCGAAAAAGGCCGCCGACGAGGCGCTGCAAAAGGCCAAAGCCACCAAGAGCTACGAGGATTTCGGTTTGCTCGCCGAGGCAGTTTCGCAGGACGATTTCCGGGTAAATATGGGCGACCACAAAGCGGTGGAGAAGGACAAATTGCCGCCGCAGATCGTGAAGGCGTTTCAGGGAATGCAGGCGGGGCAGGTGAGCGGGCTGATCCAGATCGAATCGGCATACACGATTGTGCGGCTGAACGCGCATAATCCGGCGCGCAAGCAGCCCCTGGCGGAAGTGAAAAACCAGTTGAAGGACGAGTTGCAGAAAGAGAAATACGAAAAGCTGCGGTCAGGGCTGGCCAAGCAGCTTCGGGCCAAGGCGAAAGTTGAAGTGGGATAGGAAATTGAGCCGTTGAGTCATTTAGACATTGAGTGATTGAGTCATTGAGCGATTGAAAACCCAAGCTTGCGCCGGACGAAACTTAGGCTGCGGGCTTGGGTTTTTCAATGATTAAATGACTCAATGACTGACTGACTAAATTTCCCATTGCGGGTTTCTTCTCGTTCTCCGCGTGATATTCCGCACTGGGGCGTGTGATTGGGTCACATTGGGCTGTGAGGTCGGCTTAAGTCATTGAAAACAATTGGCGTTATATTTCTCGGTTCCTCGGCATTTGGCATGGTTTGTGCCTTCTATTTAGTAAGTCTTATCACGGTTGGGGATGTTCGCAGGAAGGCATGGGTCTTGTGGGTGTGGCGAAACGCATCGTCGGGGTGGGGGCAGCCGGAATTGGGGTGCTGATCAGGCTGCTGTTGCTTGTAGGGACCTCCCAGATTGCGGTTGGTCAGGTTGCGCCTTCGGCGCTGAACATTGGGGAAAATACCAAACTGAACGCGGGCGGCATGTTCACCTTCGGCTACGCCGGCGATTATGGCGACGCGATTCCTTCCAGCCACGGCCTGACGTGGGGGCTGGATGGGAAGATGAGCGGGTACTATTACAACCCGAATTTCATCTCTTTCTCGGCCACTCCCTATTACAACCAGTCGCGCTCGGATTCGAGCTACCAGTCGTTGACCGGGGCCAGCGGGATCGACGGCACGGCGAACTTTTTCTCGGGAAGCAATTTTCCGGGATCGGTGAGCTACCGGTACGACCGGAACACGAGCGGAACGTTGGGACTGGTGGGGCAGCCGAACTTCACGACGATCGGGACGGGCAAGGGGTTCGCGGTCAACTGGAGCGCGCTGCTGCCGAATTGGCCCACGTTGTCAGTGGGATATTCGCAAGGGAGCGGGAGCGGGAATATCTACGGGACGAGCGAGGAGACGAGTTCGAGCAATAAACTGTTCAACGTTCATTCGAACTATCAGATCGTTGGGTTCCGGCTGAATGCGTTTTTCACGCGCAACACCATGAACTCGCTGTATCCGGAGTTTCTGACCGGGCAGGGAGAGTCGGTCGAGGACTCGACGGGACAGAACATCGGCTTTGGAGCACAGCACAGCCTGCCGATACACGGCTCGTTTTACGCGACCTTCAACCGCGCCTCCGCCGACAGCAGTTACGGGGGAACAAACCAGAGCGCGAACACTTCGAGCTATACCGACGATAGTGAAAGCGCCGGGGCGAGCTTCCATCCGACCAAGAAGTGGGGATTCAATGTGGCCGAGAACTACACCAGCGACCTGAGCGGGTACCTGACACAGAGCCTGGGTCTGACGGGCGGAGTGCAGCCGGTCAACCTGGGATCGGGGTCGCATTCGACGACTTTTGGCGGAGGCACGAGTTATCAGTTTACGAATCTGCTCACGGGGACGGCGCAGGCAACGCACTACGATCAGTTTTATTTTGGGCAGAGTTACACGGGAACGTTTGTGAGCGGGACAGTGAATTACGCGAAGCGGCTGCTGGATATGTTCAGCTTCTCGGGAACGGTGCTGGACGCGAGCAATGGCAAGGACACGAACGCGATTGGGTTCATCGGGAATGTGAATTACTCGCATCGGATCAAGGGATGGCAGACGGCCGGGCAATTCAGTTATGCGCAGAATGTGCAGACGCTGCTGGTGACGTATACGACATCGTATTACAGCTACAGCGCGAACCTGCGGCGCCGGATTCGTCCGGGATGGCAGTGGACGGGCGCGTTTAATGGAACGCACAGCGGGCTGACGAATTATTCCGGAACGACGAGCCACGGCGAAGGATACTCGACCTCGCTGGGGTCGCGGGTGTTTACACTGACGGGGACGTATTCGAAGTCGGTGGGGCTCTCGCTGCTGGGCGGAGGGACGCTGCAAGGACTGCCGCCGACGCCCGGGGTGACGGATTTTGTGACGTTCAGCGGAGATAGTTATGGGGGCGGCTTCTCGGTGCAGCCGCTGCGGCGGATGGTGCTTTCGGGGAGTTACAGCCGGTCGCTCAGCAACACGATAGCCCAGACGCTCTCCCACAACGACACGGAGGTTTATAACGCGCAGTTGCAGTACCATTTGAGGAGGATCGGACTCCAGGCGGGGTACACGCGCTTTTCGCAGGGGATCAGCGCGCTGGGAACGCCGCAGAGCACGACGTCATACTTTGTTGGATTCTCTCGATGGTTCGACTTTTTCTAGAAGCGAATTCCGATACAGCTGAGGGTGGAATGGCCGGGGAGGCGACAGTCAGAACGCTGCACGCACGGCGGAGGAGAGGCTCGCGTGCGCGCGCATGGATGCTCGTCGCCACCGCGCTCCTGTGGATGGGCGTAGGCATAGCGTGGGGATCGTCGAAGCGCGCGAAGGAGACGCTGGGGGCGCTGGCGCCGCCGGATTTGCTGATGGATGGCGGCCGAAAACTGACGTGGGAGAAGAGCTTCAGCCTGGAGCGGGAAGTCAAGCCGAAGCGAAGTTTTTGGACGCGGGTGGTGGACGTGATCGCGGGAGAGCCGGATTTTCATTATCTGGTCAGTCCGTACAGCGTGGTGACGGATTCGCGGGGACGGATCATTGTGAGCGACACGGCGGCGGTGGGGGTTCACATATTCGATTTTCAGGCGCAGAAATATAAATTTCTGACGCGGCGTGATGCGGGGAAGGATCCGATGGTCGCGCCGCAGTGCGTGACCGTGGATGCGCAGGACAATATTTATGTGACGGACTCGCAGACGGGGAAGATTTTTGTGTTTGACGCGAACGGAAAATACCGGCGGGTGATCGGGAGCTTGAAAGGCGGCGAGGGATATTTCAAGCGGCCGACGGGCATCGCGGTGGACGCGGCGGCCGGGCGGATCTATGTGACGGACACGCTGCGCAACAAGATTTACATGATGGACATGCAGGGCAGCGTGTTGCAGGTCATCGGGAAGGCGGGGACGGGGGACGGGGAATTTAATTTTCCGACCGAGCTGCGGCTGAACGGGCAGGACCTGGTGGTGGTCGACGCCATGAATTTCCGCGTGCAGGTGCTGGACCGCAGCGGCAAGTTCGAATACGCGATCGGCAAGATTGGCGATGGCGCGGGATGGATCTTCCGGCCGAAGGGGATTGGATTCGATTCCGAAGGCCACCTGTACGTGGTCGATGGGCAGTGGGGGATCGTGCAGGTATTCGATCACGAGGGGCGCCTGCTGTATTACTTTGGCGGGCGCGGCACCGGCAACGGACAGTTTCAACTGCCGGCGGGATTGCAGATCGACAATCATGACCGCATTTATGTAGTGGACTCATTCAACCGCCGGGTACAGATTTTTCATTATTACGGGGTGGGGCCGGACGCGAGGCCCGACACGAGGCCGGACGCGAGGCCCGACGCGGAGCCCGACACGAGGAAAGACCCATGAGGCGCATCCAGCAGACCCAGGCTCTTTGCATCGCAACGGCCGTGCGGCTGATGACCGCAGTGTTGATGGCTGCCCTGACGGTGGGCGCGATGTATGCGCAGCAGCCGCCGGCGGACGTGCTGGGAATGCACAATCTGACGCAGGCGAGCGGAGCGTCGGTTTATTCGCAGGGTAGTCTGGGCTGTACCTTCTGCCATGCGCCACACAGCGGGCTGGGCGGGATATCTCCGCTCTGGAACCAGAAATATTCGAACGCGTCGTACACAACGTACAACAGCACTACGTATGTAGAGCAGGGGAATCCGAAGCCAACGCTGGGAATTACGAGCAGCTTGTGTTTGAGCTGTCACGACGGCACGGTCGGCGTGGGGCAGTCGCAGGCCTACGGGCCTCTGCCCGTGGTGGGCTCGATGAACGGGATGGATTCGTTTGGAACGACGCTGACGGGATCGCATCCCTTCAGCCTGGTGCTGCCGATGAAGGATGCGCCGAACCTAGTGGCAACGCTGGTATCGCAGTGCAAGACGGCCGATCCGACTGGAGCCGTGAAGCTGATCAACTGCAATATCGAATGCACGAGCTGCCATAGCCCCCATGTCCAGGGGATCGACCAGATTGCCCAGATGTTCCTCGTCCGGGACAGCTCGAATGCGCAGATGTGCTCGGCGTGCCACGATCCGAACCGGGTCGTGCAGGGACAGATCAACCCGCTGGCAGGATTTGCGAACAGCATTCACCAGACCGCGACCAACGCGGTTTCGCCCAGCGCGCACGTGGGCCCGTACGCAACCGTGGCGGTCAATGCGTGCGAATCCTGCCACATGAACCACGACTCCGTGGCGCCCGCGCGATTGCTGCGGCCGGCCACCCCGGCAGCAACGGGCTACGATTCGGTGACGCAGAGTTGCATGACCTGCCACGAGGGCGGTACCTACCTCTCGCCGCAGCCGCTCAACATCATGGCCGAACTGGCCAAGACGAGCCACCCGCTGCCCTCGGGCAACAATTTTCATGACGCGGCCGAGGCCCCGCTGCTCAACAATAACCGTCACGCCACCTGTGTCGACTGCCACGATGCTCACGCCGGAAATCCCGAAGTGCAATTCACGCAGCCCCCGGCCATCCGCCCGCCCCAGCAGGGCGCCACCGGCATCAGCGCGCTCGACGGCGTGACCCCGATCATTCCTGCGGTCAACCAGTATGAAACCTGCCTGCGCTGCCACGGAACCAGCACCGGCAAACAGCGGCTGCTGATCTACGGCTATGCGCCCATCCGGGTAGTTTCGGCGCCCGATCCGCTGAATGTGATTCCGGAGTTTGCGCCGACCGCGACCTCCAGCCATCCGGTGACGCATACGAGCCAGTCGCCGCTGCCGGAGCCGAGCCTGCTCACCAACATGCTCACGTTGACGGGACAGGCATCGGGACGTCTGGTGGGGAACCAGATTTTCTGCATGGATTGCCACAACAGCGATGACGACCGGGAATTCGGCGGGACGGGGCCGAACGGTCCGCACGGTTCGGTGAACATGCACTTGCTCGAGCGCAATTACCAGTTCAGCCAGGCGGCCCTCCCCGGCGGAACCGTGACCAACCTGTTTCCAAATCCCGACACCAGCCCGGCGGGGCCCTATTCGATGTGCGCCAAGTGCCACAGCCTGACCTCGATTTTCAACAACCAGAGCTTCAACCAGCACAACCTGCATTCCTACCAGTACGGATTTACTTGCTCGGTGTGCCACACCGCGCATGGCATGGGAGCGACCTCTCCCTACATTACGGGAGAGCAACTGGTGAATTTCGACGCCAATGTCGTGGGACTGAACAATGGAGCCCCGATCGCGTATAACCACGCCACCAATACCTGCACCCTGCAATGCCACAACTACGACCACAACGCAGATGGCAGCGTGACACCCGCGACAGGACAGGGCCTGAAAAAGAAGCCAGGAAAATGAACGTGCAAGATCGCCGGGTACAAGCGGTGCAGGTGGGAGCGCTGGCGCTGCTGTTTGCGGCGTTTCCGCTGCTGGAGGCGGTGCAATGCCGCTCGCTCAGCAGCCTCACGAACTCCGATATTTGGTGGCATTTGAGCACGGGCCTCTGGATGCTCCAGCACCACGCGCTGCCCCACACCGGAATTTTTTCGCAGGCGGCGGAGCGCCCGTGGATCGCCGCCAGTTGGCTGTTCGATCTGAAGCTGGCAATTTACTACCGGCTGCTCGGGCTGCGCGCGATTCCGATGTGCGCCATGTTTTTTAAGGCTGGGCTGGGAGTTGTGACATTTTTGCTCGCGGGCGGCCGCCGCGGAAATTTTTGGGGTGCGGTCGCAATTTCGGTGATTGCGCAGTATGTGCTCGGCGGCCTGCCCGCGACGGCGCTCTATGGTTCCGTCATCTTCCTTGGTGTCGAGCTGCTGTTGTTGCTGGAGAGCCGGCAGCACGCCCAGATGCTGTGGTGGCTGGCGCCTTTGTTCCTCGTGTGGGCCAATGTCGATGTGAATTTTGTCTACGGCCTGGGGGCGCTGGTGCTGTTTGTGTTCGCCGAGGTCGTCTCCGCAGCGCTTCAATCCGCAAGTACCGGCGCAGGCTTTACCGCAGCCCTCACGCGCTCCGCCACTCAAAAGAAGCGTGCATTCCTGGCGGGCGCTCTTTGCTTTGTGGCCACGCTGTTTACGCCGTATTTCTATCGTCCTTACCAGGTGTTTTTTGCCACTGCGTGGAACGGCGCGAATGCGTATTTGCCGGATCACAAGGCGCTCGGATTCCGCCAGCCGCAGGATTACGTTTTGCTGCTCTTTGTGATGGCGGCGTTTCTGGCCCTGGGGCTTCGGCGCTCGCGAAATTTATTTTTGATTGCCGCGCTGGCGGCCGGCGCGGGGCTTTCGTTTTACTCGCAGCACGACGCCTGGCTGGTTACCCTGGCGGCCGTAGCAGTCATGGGTGAGACGCTGGCCGGGGCAGTGCATCCGGCCGAGGCGCGAGATGCAGAGACTCGAGATGAAGCAGAGACTCGGGATAAAAAAGATGCGAGCGCGAAGTACCCGGCCGGCGGTCGCACCATTTGGATTGCGGCCGCTTTGACGGCGGTGGCGCTCGTGGCCGCCGCCGCGGCGCTGGTTCCGCGCTCTGGCCGCCTGATGACGAAGGTCGCGGAGAGCTATCCCGTGGCAGCCGCCGACTCGATTCGCTCGCATCGGATGGCGCAACCAATTTTTAATGCCTTCGAGTGGGGCGGCTTTCTAACCTGGTATCTGCCCGAGTTTCCGGTGGCCATTGACGGGCGGGTCGATCTCTACGGAGACGATTTCATCATTGAATATTCGAAGGTGATGAATGCCGATGTAAGATACACGGAGTTTCCGGCGCTGGCGGGGGCGCAGACAATAGTTTTGCCGCGGACGGCGATCATGGCGCAGGCGATGGCGACGGTGTCGGGGTATAAAGTGGCTTATCAGGACGATGTGGCCGTGGTAATCAGCCGCGAGTAGTTGAACCATTGAAGCATTTAGCCATTGAATCATTTAGTCATTGAGTCATTGAAAACCCGTTGAGTTAATTTCGGCGCGGCAATAAGTTGACCTAAGATCTTCAATGACTAAATGATTAACTGACTAACTGATTAAATTCTTATGGACTCTGGTTACAAGACGGATGGTTCTCTGGCGTTGGCATCTTCCGGCACTGCGGGCGGCGAGATTGCCTTGGTGCCTCCCGCCGCCGTCTCGCCCTGGTGGCGCGTGGGGGACTTCGCCGTCCTGGGTGTGTGGATCTCCGTGGTGGGCTTCGTCCTTCCCTACCATGAGAAGTGGGCCGACGAGGCCCAGGCCTGGCTCATCGCGCGCGATCTCGATCTCAGAACCATCTGGTTTCATGAGCTGCGCTACGAGGGCTCTCCGGGGCTGTGGCACACAATTTTGTGGGTCGCCCAGCACGTGTTTCATGCGAAGTATGACGCGATCGGCTACATCGGAGCGGCAGGCGCACTCGCCGGAGTGGCGCTGCTGATTTTTGCGGCGCCCTTCCCGCGCTATATCCGGTGGCCGCTGGCCTTCACCTATTTCATGGTCTATCAGTATGCCGTGATCGCCCGGCCGTACACGCTGCTCCCGCTCCTCGCCTTCGCGGCCGCCGCGCTCTTCAAAGATCTCAAGCATCCCGAGCGCATCACGGCAGTCCTCGTGCTCCTGGCAAATTTGAGTTTGCACGGAACCATCCTCGCAGGCTGCCTCGGCCTCGTCTATCTCATCGACGCCTGGCGCGCCCGCGAGCGGCTGGATGCGCGGGTGCAGCGGAAGTACTGGATTTGCATCGGTGCGATGGCGGTCGTGTTTCTGTTTTTGTTTTTGATCCTCAAGCCGACCCCGGATGTGGAAGAGTTCGCCGTGAAGAAATACCTCCCGCCACCAGTGGACGCGAGTGGCCATGTGATTACGGCGTCAATGAAATTTGTAGCGACAATGTCAGGGGCGTTTCTGGACTGGTTCGCGCCGTCTGTCGTGTTTGTCTTACTTGCGGGGGCGTGGTGCTTCATCCGGCGAAGGTTTCTGGCATTCGCATTGCCGGTCGCGCTGCTGGCGTTCTTGTATTCGGAGATTCACGGCTACCCGCACCACCATGGGGTCCTATTTGTTGCCGCAATTACGGGGCTCTGGATCGCATGGCCCACGCCGGAGGAAGTGAGCAAATCTAATTTGATCAGGCGGCGGGCGCTACAGGGCATGATAGGGCTGCTTCTATGCCTGTGCGCGGTCAATCTCTGGGACGCTGCGGTGGTCATCGACCGCGAATACAAATATCCTTACAGTGGCGCTCCGGATGCCGCGAGGTATTTGAGATCGGTCGGGGCCGACCGGGGTCCGATGTTCGGGTTCTTGATGGGCGTGGTCGCGGTGCAGGCGTACTTTGACCAGCACCTCTTTGCCAATATTCCGACATCGTATTTTCATCTCGGATTTCCCCGAACCGGCGTGGATCTGAACGTGGACGAGTTGTATAGGATAAGACCCGAGTACATCGTTGCGTACACAATCGATCCTCAAATGATGCTTGAGACAGGACTGCCTGAGTTGACCTCGCGCGGCTACGAGGTTGTCCACATTTCGGACGGGTATTACATGTACAAGAGGGCGGTCTGGCAACGGGAAGTCTATTTTATCCTGCGGCGGGTGCGGTAACGATTTAATCATTTAGCCAGTTAGTCATTCAATCATTGAAAATCTTTGAGTTGCTTGGATCCGAGATGCCCGGGCATGATAAGTATATAGGTAAGTTCAGTAATTCTGGAGTAAGGTAGGAATCGTGTTCGTGTTATTCGCTTCGTTGGACTCGGTGAAGTGGCACTGCCGGCAGAACTGGGTTGAAGAGACGGCCAGGGGATTGGAAGCGTTAACGCTGCGCCCGGGTATGTAAGGTCCGTTCACGAAGAAGAAAGTGGGATACGATCTCCCCCCGCCATCGCCCGCAATCTGGCTCTCCCGCGACGACACATACACCGTCATCACGTGCTGGTTATGGCACGTAACGCACAGCACGAAAGGCTGTCCCGAGGGAGTGATGCCCCACGGGTTGGAGTGACGCCCCGGCACCAGCGCGGGCCAACCGTAGTTGTTCATGAATTGCCAGTAGCGACTGCCCGGAACTACAGTGAACGTATTCCGCAGCCACACCAATCCTTCCCCGTCGGGGATGACCGCGTTCGGTCCCACCGGATGATCATTGGCGTAGGTGTCGGTGCCCAGCAGAGTCGGAATCGGCTGTCCCCCAAACGCCGCGCCCGGCAACAGGCCGATTCGCTGTTCGAAGGACTGCCCCACCATCATGCTCGGCGGAGTTAAATTCCCGTCATGACAACTGAGGCAGATCAGAATGCCATTCACCTCCCGGTTGCTGACCGAGATATTGCTGGGAAATACTTCGACGTAGCGTCCGCCGTCCCCGAACGCGAAGGTTCGGCCATAAAGAGGAATGGTGCTTGGACCCCACGGCGCATGTTCGACTTCGTCCGCCCGTGTACCGGGCGCGGCGCTCGATGCGCCAGACGGGGATGCGCCGAAGGATGTGTTGGCCGACGCCGTGTGACAGGTCAGGCAACCGCGCCCGCCGACATTGTGCGGGCCCAGCAGTTCAGTAGAGCCGGGCAGTTGCGCGCTGGCCAAACCGGCCAGCAACATGACAAAGAGAATGAGAACGCCTGTCTTTTTCATTCGAGAGGGCGGCAAATCTCCTGCATTAAGCTTTTTTATCACACATTCTGGCCTGCGACGTCAGTGACGAGTCGCACCACGGGTCGTGACCCATTTGCGCGCGACTGCGCCCATCGTCTTCGGCCCGAGCCAACTCACTCCTCCCCAAATCTAGCGCCGCGCGAATACGGTGGCGATTTCGTCATGATAGATGAGGTCGAACCGCGGGTCGATGGTCAGCACTTTCGCCAGCGGCAGCTTCGAGTCCAGCAGCACGAACCCGGCGTGGTCAAGATAGGGGTCCGTCTTGTACGAGTCCTGGGCGCTTTCCGAGCTGTAGAAGATTTTGTCCAGGTCGTCGCCGTAAAGATCGTTGCGCCCGTCGATGGCGACGGGAAAGTCCGGCATATACCACATCAGAAATCCGCCCCAGTTGAGGTTGTTGTAGATGGGGCCACGCACCGGATTGCGCCGCAGAAAATTGATGGCGTTGACCGGATAGTCGGCGCTGATGGCGCGATCCAGGCCGCGCTCGTTGAAGTCGACGGCGCCCGCGACGAAGATGAGGCAGACGGCGACGGCGGCGGCGATGGCAAGATTTTCCAGCCAGGCCTGCCGCGACGAGACAGCCGGCTCCTGCTCGCGCTCAGACTGGGAGCGGCTTTCGAGCGCACGCGCGCGAAACGCTTCGGCGATGCAGGCGGCGGCGGGCAGGCAGATGAACCATGCGTCGCGCATGGTGCGGAAGGCGACAACGACGGCGGCCGTCAGCAGGGCGAGTTTGAACAGATCGATACCAGGCGGCGCGTCGGACTGCCGCGGACTTGAGTGCCGCGCTCTCCCCAGATTCGCTTGCCAGCCCAGCGCAAAGAATCCGGAGGCGGCCAGTAAGAGTTCCAGGAACTCGCTGGCGTAACGAAAGCTTAGCGGTTGGAGTTCGACGATGACCGAGTATGTGAACTTAGCCTTCGAGTATTCGAACACGACGACGTACGGATGGTAGAAGTACGGCCCCAGCAGGGTGGCGAAGACGCAAGCGGCGAAGATGGCGATGAGCCGCGCGTTCTGCGGCGGCGACTTCTCCCCGCCTGTCAGATCCAGCGCCGACAAGAGTGTCCGCGCCACACGGGGCGGTGCGACGCGGGCCAGCGCGGAGAGAAGCGTCCGCGCCAAGCTAACCGACATGAACAGGCCGACCAAGAACAATCCGTAGATGAACTGGATGTGCAGATTGGCCCAGACAAAGAAGATGAGCGGAAGCCAGTAGAGCTTTTTCAGGTCGGCGCCGCGGCCCGCCTCCAGAAGCAGCGTGAGCGTCACCGCGAAAAGCGCGATGGAAAAAAAGAACGGGCGCGGCGTGCCGTTGAACAGGAACGACCAACAAACCACGCCGGTCAGAATCCAGGCGATCCAAAACCGGCCCGACAGCCGCAACAGCATCCAATAGATGGCCAGCGCCACGAGCAGCGTGAGCAGCGTGCCAAACACGCCGATGCCGATCAACCCGAACCAGGCGTAGGCGCGCGACAGAAGCACTTCGTATCCCCAGCTATACGCAACCCATGGCCGTGTGGCCGCGGTGCGGGAGAGAATGCCGGTGTGGGGAACGGCGAGGTGCTCCACAATCCAGTCCCCGACCTTCAAATGCCACCAGATGTCGGAGTCAATGACGAAGTACTTGAGGCGAAGCGCGGCTGTGCCGACAACGATAAAAAGCGCGGTGAGCGCGCCGAGTTGGAGCGACCGGATGTGGGCAAGCGATTTAAGCATGGGGGAAAGTCGCTTCATGATAACGGAAGTTGGCGACCGGCCCCAGGGTTAGGCCGTTATGAGTTCAACTGGTCCCTCTTGCGCGCTAAGATCGAGGCTGGCCGGTTGCCAGCCCGGGGATTCGTGCGCAATTGTTGGGCCAGCGTTATGGGGCGGTAAGCGGCGGGACATCAGCGGCTTAGGACTCAATGTGGCCACCTGGGCAGGGTCAAATCACGCGGGCGTTGAGGGGAAACGCACGATTTCACCCCAAAATAGACGGGAGTTTGCGGGGGAAGGCGAATTTGAAAGGCGGCCGACTCACAAAGCGCTGATTTTGCAGGGCCGGGCGGGATGACGGCCCGCTGGCACTTTGGCATTTCCAGTGCTCGGCTGATCTGGTTGCAACGTCGCGCCACAACTTCGTTCTGAGCTGGAACTCAGTTTTGGCGCCTACTTCGCTTTGCCCCGGTGGCAAACGTTATCCGCTTTGAGGGGGACGACGCAAGCATTGGGGACCGGACAGGGCTGGCAAGCCAGGACTGAAACCGCGGTTAGGCCCTCGGAATCAGAACTGGTCCAGCCCTGCGTCGTGTTTGGGTAGCGAATCAAGGCGTTAGGGCCGGGAGCCTCGTCGCTGCAATCCATAGGAACTGGCATGGCAGAGGGGACTGCAAAACGGAACTCGGGTCGCGGGATTGGCTACTGGGCGCCCAGAGTGGGCGCGGCGCTGCTCGCGCCCGTCGTAGTGCTGGTGGTGATTGAACTAGCCCTGCGCCTGGGTGGAGTGGGCTTTCCCACGGACGTCACCGTGCCCTGCACGCTCGCAGGCAAGAGCGCCTCCTGCTACAACCTGTTTTTTCCGGCCCCATTTTTTCCACCGGGGATGATCAAGGCCCCGCAGGCCTATGCCATTCCGGCGGTGAAGGCGCAAGGCACCTACCGCATCTTTGTCCTCGGCGAGTCGGCAGCCATGGGAGACCCGGACCCGGCCTATGCCTTCAGCCGCTATCTCGACGTGATGCTGCGCGCCCGCTATCCGGAGATGAGCTTTGAGGTAGTCAACACGGGCAGCGTCGCCATCAATTCCCACGTGCTGCTGCCCATCGCGGAAGGATTGGCGAAGCAGCGGCCCGACCTGTTCATTATTTATTCCGGGAACAACGAAGTCGTCGGCCCCTACGGCCCCGGCACGGCGCTGACCTCGGGCGGAATGACCATACCCGTCATCCGCGCCAGCATTTTTGTGCGCTCCACGCGGATTGGCCAGCTGCTGACCAAAGTGGGCGCGCAGAAAAAAGAGTGGGGCGGAATGGAGATGTTCCTCGACAAACAGGTGCCCGCGAGCGCTCCGGAGATGAAGTACGTGTACCAGAACTTCGAGCGCAATCTGCGGGACACGGTGGAAGCGGCGCGGAGCACGGGGGCGCGCGTGATTGTCAGCACGGTGGCGACGAACGTGAAAGACTGCGCGCCGTTTGCCTCAATGCACCGCGAGGGGCTGGCGCCGGACGATTTGCAGCGGTGGAACCGCCTGGTGGAGCAGGGCGCGGAGCTGGAGAGCGGGCGATCGTATGAAGAGGCTCTGAAGGCGTACCAGATGGCGTCGCAGATCGACGACCAGTATGCCGAGCTGGAATTCCGCATGGCGCGGGCGCAGTGGATGATCGGTGATTACGCAGGGGCGAAGGCGAATTTTGAGCGCGCCCGCGATTTGGACACCCTGCGCTTCCGGGCCGATGGCCGCATCAACGAAATCAATCGGAGAGTGGGCGGCGCGGCAGCCGGCGCGGAACTGGTCGATGCGGAGAAACTTTTTTCCCACGAGAGTCCGAATGGCGTGACCGGCAGCGACCTCGTGTATGAGCACGTGCATATGACGCCGCTGGGGAATTATCTGCTGGCGCGCGCGATGTTTTTGCAGATTGCGAAAAAGATGCCGAACGCGGCGACTGGCGCGACTGCGGATGCTGTGCTTTCGGAGGCCGAGTGCGAGCAACGCCTCGCCTTCACGCCGCATGACCGCACCCGGATTGCGGGCGAAATGCTGGAGCGGCTGCAAAAGCCTCCGTTCACAAATCAGTTGAACCACGCCGAGCAGATGTTGCGGCTGGCGATGCAGGCGGAGGTTCCGGATGAGAATCCGGCAGAGACCTCGGCAGAGTACCAGTGGGCAATCGCGCAGCGGCCCGAGGATCGCATTCTGCGCTACAACTTCGGGCTCTTTTTGTTCGGGTATGACCGCAATGCGGCGTTCGCGCAGTTGCGGCTGTCCCGGCCATGGGATGATTTTCCGGTGTTTGCGCCCGATGGGACGATGGTGCAGTAGGCTGTCAGCTGTCCCTTCCCAACTCCAGGCTTCAAAAATTCCCGTACATCATCTGGGCGGCGCTGGTGCCGTGGGAAATTGTTACGAAGAGTAAGAAGAAGAGGGCAACGGCATAGAGAGGCGCCAGCCAGAACCAGCGCGAGCGCGCCAGCAAGACCGCGAATCCGGGGGATTCGGAGGTTGCTGGTTGATGTGAGGACGCGCTGTTTAGAGCGTCGATTGTCAGTAGTGTGATGACGTACGCTGCGGCAATAGCGGCGACCATTACGTAGAGAGATGCGGTTAAGAAATGAACTCGGTAACTGGTGGGGTCAACCAGCGCCCCGAACATCTGCCTCGCCTGCGAAACCGAGTGGGCGCGGAACAAGATCCACCCCACGCTGACCAGGCTGATGGTTGTTACCCAGGCGAGGGCGTTCCACGCGCGGAGCATCGACGACCCGGCTGCCTCGATTGGAGGCCAGTCGTACTTGCGCTCCTGGGCCTCCAGGATGCGGTGCAGAACCAGTAGCACTCCGTGATAGACGCCCCAAAGAAGAAACAGAACGCTCGCCTTGTGCCACAGGCCGAACAGGATCATCGACACCAGCAGCGCCGAGTTCCTCCACCAGATTTCGCGGCGCATCTGCATGATCGGGAAGAAAACATAGTCCCGGATCCAGAACGACAGCGACATGTGCCAACGCGTCCAGAATATGGAAGGCGTCGTGGAGGCGAAGGGCCGCGAGAAATTTTCCGGCACCTCGAACCCAAGCGCCCGCGCCGCGCCGATCGCGATGTGGGAGTATCCGGCAAAGTCAAAAAAAAGTTGCAGCCCGTAGCCGAAGGCGAGGCACCACACATCAAGGCCCGACCAGCGCGTCAGTCGATCGAAACCGGAGTTGATGCCGTCTCCGGCAAGAATGCCCTGACCGAGCAGCCGCGCCAGTTGCATCATGAAGACGCCCGTGGCCACCCGGCGTAGCCCGAGGAGCACGTCGTCGGACGCGGTCGTCGCCGTGGACCGGAACTGCGGAAGCATCTCTGTCATGCGGCAGACTGGGCCGGAAATCGTCACCGGAAAGAACGCCATGTAGAGGGCGAATTCCCAGAGCGACGGATCGATGTCTTCGCCCTGATAAACATCGAAGAGATAGCTGAGGGCCTGGAATGTCCAGAAGGAAATACCGAGAGGCATGACGAGACGGGCGAAGGGATGAAGGGCGGAAAACGGAAGATGGACGGCGGTTTCGGGCAGATATTTGAAGACGCCGAGCAGCGCGAAGTTGAAGAAGATGCCGCTCCAGAGCGCGCGTCCCGAGGGCTTCCGGCGCAACCACTCGCCCACCAGATAGTTGATCGTGGTGGAGGCCGCCAGAACAGCGGCGAACCATGGGCTCCACGTGAAATACAGAGCGTAGCTCGCGATGAGAAGGGCGATCTGGCGCAGACTGCGCGAGCGCACCGTGCCCATGATTGCAGCCGACACCAGGAAGACCACCACGTAAGCGACGATTCGGAGCAACGGTCCTCCCGGCATTGCGAATGGGCCCGGCTACAGACGAATAGAAAGACGACGGCAAAGTCAGAGTGAGGCCAGCGAACAAGAATAACCGTGTGTGCCGAACGTCACAAGATCAGGCGAGGCGCGTCCGAGGCGCGTCCACTAAAATGGCGGGGGTGCCATACAAAACTCTCATCGACGCGTTGCATGCCGCTCCCGCCGAGCGGCCATTTGTTACCGAGTGGGTGAATGAGGATGAGCAGGAGACGGTGACGTTTGGGGAATTTCGTGCGCGGGCGCGCGCGCAGGCTGCCCGGTTGCGGGCGCACGGCGTCGAGCCGGGAGATCGCGTCGTCATCATCATGCCCCAGGGGATTGCGGCGATGACGGTGTTTGCGGGCGCAATGCTGGCAGCCGCGGCACCCGCGTTTATCGCATATCCGAACGACAAAGTTGAGGCCGCGAAGTATCGCTCGGGATTGGCGGGGGTGACGGCGAACCTGAAGGCAAAGGTCGTGGTGATCGATGATGAATTTCCCGAGGAGATGCGCGAGCACGTTCGCGTGGGCGACGGGAGCGTGGTGGTGCGGGCGGGGCGCAAAGACGAAGACGAACTCGGGGATTCGGATGGCTCCGATTCCGCGAACCTCGATTCGCAAAAGTCCGCTTCGCGAAAATTCGATTCGCAAGAATTCGATCCGCGGCAAATCGACTCCGGCAGCGTGGCGTTTATTCAGCATTCGGCCGGAACCACCGGCCTTCAGAAGGGCGTGGCGCTGACCCATGCGGCCGTGCTCCGGCAACTCGATCATCTCGCCAAAGCTCTGAGCATTGAGAGCCGCGACCGGATTTACAGCTGGCTGCCCCTCTATCACGACATGGGATTGATCGCGTGCTTCATGCTGCCGATGGTCTATCACCTGCCGTTGGTGATGCAATCGCCCATCGATTGGGTGATGGTCCCGGAGACAATGCTCGCCGCGATCAGCCAGCACAAATGCACACTCGCGTGGATGCCGAATTTTGCCTTTCAATTTATTCCCCGCCGGACCCGGCCCGACCGGCGCGCGGAATACGATTTATCCTCGGTCCGCGCGCTCATTAATTGCTCGGAGCCGGTGCGGGCAAGGAGCATGCGCGAGTTTGAAGAGGCCTTCGCCGGCATCGGCCTGAAGAGCGACGCGCTGCAATCGTCCTATGCGATGGCGGAGAACGTTTTCGCCGTGACCCAGTCGCCACTGGGCGCGCAAGGCCCGCCGCGGCTTTGGGCGGATGCCAAGGAGTTTCGGGGCGCGGCGAGAATTCGCGAGGTGCAGGAGCAAGCGGCGCAATCCGTGGAGTTTGTCTCGTCGGGGCGACTGCTGCCGAATCATGAGATTCGAATCGTGGCGGACGATGGCAAGCAGTTGGAGGACGGACGCGTCGGCGAGATCCTGGTGAAGAGCGATTGCCTCTTCGAGGGCTATTACAATCGTCCGGACCTGACCGCCGAGGCGATCGTTGCAGGCTGGTATCACACGGGCGATCTGGGATTCTGCTGGGAACAGGAATTGTATGTGGTGGGACGGAAAAAAGATTTGATTATTGTGGGCGGAGAGAATTTGTATCCCCAGGATATTGAAGAGATCGCAGGGCGCCATGCCGCGGTTCATGACGGGCGCGTGATCGCCATGGGTTTGTACAATCCAAGCCTGGGGACAGAAGAGATTGTGGTGGTGGCCGAGGTCGAGAACGAGGCATTGTTGGACAAGGCGGAGCAGATCGAGCGCGAGATACGGGAGCAGGTAGCGGCAGGAATGGGCGTTACGGTCCCGACAATTTTTCTCAAGCCTCCAAAATGGATCGTAAAGAGCACGGCAGGAAAGGCGGCGCGGTCGAGCACGCTTGAGAAGTTGGGGAGAGAGCATCCCGAGTGGGAAGTGGACTAAGGGGCGAGAATTCGCGATGCTGGATCGCGGATCTGGGGTCGGCGATCTGGAGTCGGCGAGTTCGCACCCGGTGGATTGAGGCGGCGGCATCGGTCTTTATTATTCGGCGGACAGGGGAGAACAAGTTCACATGACGGAAGAAGCCAAGCAGATGATTGCATACATCCTGGAGCGGATCCGCAAGCCCACGCTGGCGATTGACGAGAACACGGCGCTCGTGTCGTCGGGGATCGTGGATTCCATGGCGCTGGGCGATTTGCTCTTGAAGCTCGAAGACCTGACCAACACACGCATTCGCCCGGGAGCGGTCAAGCCGAAAGATATGGACACGGTGGCCAAAATGTTCACCACGGCGGCGCGCGTCGGCAAGCCCCGGAAGTAGCCCCGATCGCCAGTCAGGGTCGGGTCCCCTGGCCGCCCATTCCCCCCTCATTTCACCCCCTGCCCATTTTTCTCCCTGCTCACACCGCCCTCCGGTCCGCGCCTCGCCCATTCCACCGCGGCGATTTGCCGATGGGGCGTCACATGATTCGGTGAGTGATGTCACTTACGGAAGTTCTTTTCCCCTGTTACATAGATGTGGCGTATTGCGGCACTTTGTAAGGCGCCCTGACGCGCGATTCGCGCGTGGAGTTCAGTGTCTTTGTTCGCGGGTGTTGGAGGCAGGAAGTTTCCCCGCCCGGCCCGGCGGGGAATGGTGGCAGGTCATTTTTGTTTCGACCCAGGTAATTTCTGGCCATGGGAAGTAACTACGACCTTAGTCCCGGAGAAACCCGCCGTTCACGCTGCGTTCGGGCCCTCTCCCCTAATAACGGCGTGTAAGCTGCCCAGGCCACAGTAAATCAAGTCGCACGATTTCACAAAAGACTGTGGAGGTCATCATGAGGGCAAGAGCGAACGTTTTCCCGTCAATCCTATTTATTCTCCTTGCAATTTCTCTTGGCGCGTCGATTGCGCACGCGCAATGTTACTTGAACCAGGGATGCAAGCCGGTCGATTTTCTGAACTACCAGCCGAGCGGACCGGTGGGCCAGGTCTATCATGGAGATGGCGCATCCAATAACGGGGCGGGCGGATGGACGAACTATTACTCGGATGTGAACCAATGTCTAAGCTGCCATTATGGAACCGACACATATCCGTATCTTATGACCGGCCATAAGAACACCCTGCGCAAATTCGCGCCCGGAGTGCTATGGGGTGGGCCGGACGATAACATCTATCTAACTACCGACGATCATTACGGATCGGGAAGCACGTATAACTGGACGACAAACCAGGTGACGCTGGGATGGTGCGATCCACTGGGAACAATTGCGCTGAACGGGCTGAATCCGGTCGATCCATTCTGCCAATATCCTTATTACACGCTGCCGAACCCGAATGCGCCGGCGCCCTACAACCCGGTGGCGCAGACGGTCGGAGCGGGGGGAGTGCGAAACCTATTTTATCTGTATGGCGGCTGGCAGAACTATGGTGGCCAGCAGAATCCGACGGCGACGCATTTGAACTCGGTTTTCGACAGCGGATTTACGGGCGACATTTATCCGAGGGCGAACTTCGACTGCGCCCGCTGCCACGCCACGGGATATAACTTCAGCGCATGGGGGCCGGAGCCGACGTCGAATACGAACGATCAGGTGACGCCGATCCCGGATGCGCAGTTCAGCCGCCTTCCCAGCGATGGCTATGTCGCGCCGGGGACGAACGGGACGTCGTCGTGGTATTTGACCGGAATTCAGTGCGAGCGGTGCCACGTTGCGGCCTGGGGCTACGGTTCGCATCCCGAGGGCGGGCTGCAAGCGACGATCGCGCAGAACGAGGCAGCGACAGCGTTGTGCATGGAGTGCCACCGGGAAGAGAGCATTACGATGGCACAGAACGGCAATGGAGGGAGCATCAATCCCGCGAACACGATGATGACGCGGGACCATGGATATTGCTCGGACCTGTCGGGATCGCTGTATCCGACTTGCGTCGCGAATCCGTCGAATCAATGGATCTATAAACCGTATGTGGATCACGAACCGGGGCAGGCGTTTCTGAACGGGTCGCATGCGCGGTTCAGCGGCAGTCTGATACAGAACACGCAGAACTCGGCGGATCTGTCGATCACGATCTCGGGAGCCTATGCCAGCCAATTCACGGAGACGCTGGGCGATCCGACGAAGAACCTGGGATGCACGGGCTGCCACGATCCGCACCAGAGCACGGTGGCCCAAGTGAGCGGAGCGAAGCCGATTGCGACCACGTGCGACCAGTGCCACACGCTGGCGCAGACGCTGATGCAGACGATCAACCATCCCGCCGGACCGGGAACGCCCTTCCCAACCGGGGCGCAGTCCGACATTCCGGGGGCGTGCATCACGTGCCACATGCAGGGGGCGCTGGGACGGGCCAACAGCCATCTGTTCCGCATCAGCAGCGATCCGAATTACCGGACGTTCCCGACGCCGGCGCAGCTTTATACGCAGAACATCACGGCGCTGGGCATTGAGACCGAGTATTCGGAGATGGATGGTTCGCCTTTCACCCCCGCAAACTGGCTCGATGTGGACCTGGCGTGCGGCCAATGCCACGTAGGCAATGACGGCGTGACCAATGAATATGGACTGACGCTGCCGCCGGGGATGCCGGGCGCGCACGCATACACCAGAGCGCAACTGGCGTATTGGGCATCGGTGATGCATGGCCCCGATCCGGGCGTGCCGACACCGACGTTCTCCCCCGCGCCGGGCACGTTCCATTCGCCGCAGACCGTCACCATCACGGATGCGACGGTGGGGGCGACGATTTACTACACGATGGACGGATCGATTCCGACGCAAAAATCAGCCGTCTATTCGTCGCCAATAACGGTGGCGAGCACGACCACCATCGTAGCGCTGGCGGCGTATCCGAAAATTCCGCAGAGCAACACGGCGTACGCCACTTACTCGATTGTGCTCCCGCAGGCGCCACCGCCCACGTTCTCGCCGACCCCGTCCACGTTCAGCGGACCGGTAACGGTAAAGCTCGCCAACACACTCAACTTACAGATGTATTACACGCTCGATGGATCCACGCCGACAACCAGTTCGACTCCGTATGCCGGGCCCATCACCGTATCGCAGAACACAACCATCAATGCGATCACGGCGGCATATGGGTACATCACCAGCCCGGTATCGAGCGGAACTTACCTGATCCAGGCGCCCACGCCAACGATCTCGCCCGCGGCAGGCACGTATTACAACACACAAACGGTCACCATCTCCGACACCGTGAGCGGGGCGACGATCTATTACACGACCAATGGATCGGTGCCGACAACGTCGTCGACGTCGTGCGCGAACCCATGCTCGGTGACGGTGGCGGTGACGACAACGCTGAAGGCAATCGCGTCAGGAGGCGGATACACCAACAGCAGCGTAGCCGTGGCGGCCTACACGATTGCGGCGGCGACACCGACGTTCTCGCCGGCGGCGGGGACTTACTACAACCCGATAACGGTGACGATCAGCGACACGACGAGCGGCGTGACGATCTACTACACGACGAATGGATCGTTCCCAACGTTGTCATCGCCGTCGTGCACGAGTCCGTGCACGGTGCCGGTGGCGGTGACGACGACAATCCGGGCGATCGCGGCGGGGAATGGGATTTCGCAGAGTGGGACGGGGGTCGCGGTGTATACGATTGCCGCGAACACGCCGACCTTCTCGCCGCCTTCCGGAACCTATTCGACGGCGCAGACGGTAACCATCTCCGACACGACGAGCGGCGTAACCATCTATTACACAACTAATGGATCGTTCCCCTCGACCTCATCCACCTCGTGCTCGAATCCGTGTACCATCACGGTCGCGACGACGACAACGGTGAAGGCGATTGCGGCCGGGAACGGCATCTCGCAAAGCGGCGTCGGATTAGCAACGTACACAATCACCGGGCATTAAAATATTTGAGCGTACCGAAGCACCCCGGGGGCACAGGCTCCCGGGTGCGGACGGAATCGGCGGCGGCCCTTGCGCAGCGGGGTCCTTCGCAGTTTCGGCGAACTTCATCAGGAGGCGCTATGGGCGCGATTGACAGGGATGGCAGAGTGGAGGCGGGTTTTCCGGCTTTGCCGGGCATGGAAATGAGCGCGAGAAAACGGGCGGGCGAGTTCTTGGGCGCGGCTGCCGCCCTCCCCGCTTTTTTTGCGCTGGCCATGATCGCCTTGCTGATTGGCGCGCAGGCGGCGTATGGGCAATCGGAGACGGTGCTCTACAATTTCACCGGCGGCAGCGACGGCGGCTACGCCACATCCCGGCTCACTGCCGATGGCGCGGGTAACTTTTATGGGACGACCTTTGGCGGCGGCCTTGGGTATGGCACGGTATTTGAGTTATCGCCGAACGGAAGTGGAGGATGGAACGAAACGGTTCTTTATAATTTCACGGGCGGCCTGGACGGCGGCGGCCCGCTGTACTCTTATTTGATCTTTGACGCGTCCGGTAATCTTTACGGCACCGCTTATGCGGGAGGCGCCCACGGGCAGGGAGTTGTGTTCGAACTCAGTCCCGATGGGGTAAGTTGGAGCGAGACTGTCTTATACAGCTTTAATTCTATTCCGCCGAACTGGACAGACGGATCTTATCCGGAGTCGGGGCTGATTATGGACACGGCGGGTAACTTGTATGGAACGACGCAAACGGGCGGAGGGATGTTTCAACCGGGAGTCGTATTCGAACTTAGTCCGGCTAAGGGCGGATGGACGGAGCAGGTGATCTTCGCCTATCCCGCGCAGGATGGCTCGGCGGGTGCCGGCGGGTTGACCATGGATGCGGCCGGAAATCTTTATGGAGTCGGGAATCAAGTTGTGTTCGAGTTGTCTCCGGGCCAGGGTGGATGGACCGCGAACGTGCTGCACACCTTTGGCGAGCCCAAAGGCGGCCTGACGGCGCAGGGTATTCCCGTCCTGGATAAGAATGGAAATATCTATGGGACCACGCTTTCCGGCGGCGCGAAGGGAAATGGAACAGTGTACAAGCTGATTCTGGGGAAGAAGGGAGTTTGGACGGAGAAAGTTTTGTACTCGTTTAAGGGCCGGAAGGACGGCAGCAATCCGTTGGCAGGAATTATTTTCGACGCGGCGGGCAATATATACGGGACCACCACGGCCGGCGGTAAGACGAACAATGGCACGGTCTATGAACTGGTGGCGCCGATTGGCAAGGGGAGTTATAAAGAGAAAGTTCTGTGGAGCTTCAGCGGTCCCGATGGAAGCGCGCCTGATGCGAGCCTGATCTTTGATGGGGCGGGCAACCTCTATGGCACGACTAAGATGGGGGGAACAGCGGGGATGGGGAGCGTGTTTGAAGTGGTGCCCTAAGGTAGTGCGTTGAAGGGATCCGCTACATCGAGCAACGCAGGAATCCAGGATTTCCGGTCCCACGTCTGCGGAATTCGATGGAGGGGCCAATAGTCGAGAAGGAGCAGCAATACGGGAACCGTTACGGCTGTGGGTTTGGACATGAGGGCAGAGCAGGGCATTGCGGTCCTTCTCGGCCCAGTCGGCCAGCGACTGGACGAAGCTGGCAGACTATGCCGGACAGGGAGCTAGGTGTATGATGGCCACGTTTTTGGAGTCAAAAAGGAGATTGCGTTCCCGCTGAGGAGGTTCGTTTGACTTCACTGCGCTCTTTTGTCGCATATCTCGCAACGATCACCATCGCTCATCTCACTTTTGCGCAATCGGCGCAGGTTCCAGCTCCGGAGACTTCCCGTCTAGCCGGCTATTCGTCCGAATCCTCCATGGCAGAGCGCGAGTGGGAAAAGAAACTTCGGGCCGGCATCCTCCCGGAGAACTTGCGTCAGAACATGCAACATCTAACTGCCCGTCCGCACCATGTGGGTTCTCCCTATGACAAGGAGAATGCGGACTGGATCCTGTCCAAGTTCAAAGAATGGGGATTTGACGCCCGCATCGAATCCTTCCAGGTGCTTTTCCCGACGCCCAAAGAGCGCATCGTCGAAATGATCGAGCCAACTAAGTTCCGAGCCAAGCTGCAGGAACCTGCCGTCCCTGGCGATCCGACCTCCAATCAAATCGCCGAGCAGTTGCCGACGTATAACGCGTATTCCATCGACGGAGACGTGACCGCGCCGCTGGTATATGTGAACTATGGCAGCCGTGAAGATTACGAGCAACTCGACCGTCTGGGGATTTCCGTTAAGGGCGCCATCGTAATCGCGCGCTACGGCGAAGACTGGCGCGGCACCAAGCCCAAAGTTGCGGCCGAGCATGAGGCGATCGGTTGCATCATTTATTCCGATCCCAAGGACGATGGTTTCTTCAACGGCGACGACTATCCCAAGGGTGGATGGAGGCCGCGCGAAGGCGTGCAACGCGGCAGCGTCATGGACACGGACTACCCCGGCGATCCTCTAACCCCCGGAGTGGGCGCCACTGCCGACGCCAAGCGGCTCGACATCAAAGACGCGAAGACCATTACCAAGATTCCCGTGTTGCCGATTTCCTGGGGCGATGCGCTGCCCTTGCTTAGCGCCTTGCAGGGACCGGTTGCGCCGGAGGCATGGCGAGGAGCCTTGCCCATCACCTATCACGTGGGACCGGGCCCCGCGAAAGTTCATCTGAAAGTGGCGTCGAACTGGGACTTGAAGCCGGTCAACGACGTGATTGCCGTTATGCGCGGATCGGATGCGCCCGAGGAGTGGGTGATCCGCGGCAATCATTATGATGCCTGGGTCAATGGCGCCGATGACCCGATCTCGGGGATGGTAACGGTTTTGGAAGAAGCTCGCGTGCTCGGCGAGCTGCATAAACAAGGATGGAATCCGAAGCGGACGATCGTATTCTGCGCGTGGGACGGCGAAGAGCCCGGCCTCTTGGGCTCGACTGAGTGGGTCGAAACCCATCGCGACGAACTTCAGAAACGAGCCGTCGCCTACATCAATTCCGATAGCAATGGCAGGGGCTTTTTCCGCGCCGGCGGTACGCATGACTTGCAACACCTTATCAACGATGTAACTCATGATATTCAAGATCCGGAGAAACACATCTCCGTTCAGCAACGAGCGCGTCTGCGGCGAATTGAAAGGGCACCCAACGCTGAGGAGCGAGCCGAGATCAGAAAAAGCGACGATGTGCGGATCGGAGAACTGGGAGACGGTTCGGACTACACGGCATTCATCGACTACGCCGGCATCTCCGCTCTCAACATCGGCTATGGCGGTGAGAACGAGGGCGACTCTTATCATTCCATCTACGACGACTTCTACTGGTACACCAAGTTCATGGATACGGATTTCTCTTATGGCCGCACGCTGGCACAAACTGGGGGAACTGCGGTCATGCGACTGGCGGATGCCGACGTGATTCCCTACGAATACAACGCCGAGGCGGAGACCATCGGACGCTATGTGAAAGAACTGGAGAAGCTGCTCAAAGACAAGCAGGAGGAAATCACCGAGCGCAATCTGGAACTGAAAGAAGGCGTGTTCACGGCAACGGCCGACCCACGCAAAACTTCTGTCCCTCCCCCCGCCAAGCCGGTTCCACCGTTCATGAATTTTGCGCCGCTGAAGAACGGCGTTGAGGCAATCAAGAAGAGCGCGGAACGTTATCAATCAGCGTTTGCCAAATGGCAGACTGGCGCAACCGATTTGCCGGCCCAGACCACCGCAGCTCTGAACGCAGAGCTCATCCAGATTCAGAGAACGTTCTTAACCGAGAGAGGCTTGCCGGAGCGCCCGTGGTTCAAGCATCAGGTCTACGCTCCCGGCGCCTACACCGGCTACGGGGCCAAGCCGATTGCGGCGGTACGTGAATACATGGATCAGGAAAAATGGAAGGAAGCGGAGGCGCAGGTTCCCCTGGTTGGCCAAGTGCTGGAAAATGTCGCGGTCGCGATTGGCAAAGCCGCGGACGATCTGGAGAAGGCGGTGGAGCCGGGGCGGTAGGTGACCTTAACCAGGTTCACGTGGCTATCGCTGCTCCCGCCGGGAAACAACGGCGCCCATTTATTCGCTCAATCACGCACGCTCAGGATCAGACATTTCAACAGCCTCGACTTTCTCCAGTGCGAACGTATTCCGAAATCAGTCCTGCGCTCGGCCCGCCGAGGCTCACTTTCCCCAGGAGATGAATTTCTTGCGAAGCGAGGCTAACAACTCCAGTGTCTCCAACTTCAGCAGCTTCGAGAGTCGCTTTAGATAAGTTCTCTTTCGGGTGGCCTTGCTGCTCCGAGTTGCGTATCAGCCTTGGTGTTTTCCGGTTGAAATCCCCTCCCGCCGGCGCTACACTTGCCGCTCCTCCCCAGGAAGTGGTGCGGATGCGCACGTCTGAATCCACCCCCTCCATTTCATCAAGTCAATTTTGCGCGGGAGAGTTTTTGCGCGGAGGCATTTGCGCAACGCCATGGCTACTGACGCCTCACACCGTTTTGAGAACTGTTTATCCTCGGCGCACTTGTTTCGCGCGCTGCCCGCTGAGTTCCTTTCCGCACTGGCTGGCCTGGCGGATGACGTGTCCGTGGCCGCGGGCGAAGTATGCGTTGCGGAGGGAGACGTCAGCGACTGCTTCTTCGTCATCGCCTCCGGCCAGGTGCGCCTCACGCCGCGCGGCACCGAGGGCCGCAAGAACGCCGCCCTCGAATTTGGCGCGGGCGCCTGCTTTGGAGAAGTCGGATTTCTCACCGGAGACCGCCGCTCCGCCACCGTCCGCGCCGTCGCCGACTGCGTCCTGCTCCGTATTTCCCGGGAAGCCTTCGGCCAGCTCGCGCGCCAGTTTCCGCGCGAAACAGAGCTGGTCTGCGATCGCATCGTCGCCCGCTCGCGCGAGGTCCATCTTTCCTCCGCGCTTCGCCGCAGCGAACTCTTCGGCTCGGTCGACGGAGAAATTCTGCGCGCGCTCGAGGCCGAGCTCGAACTCGTGAACCTCGGCAGCGGAGAGATTCTGTTTCGCCGCGGCGACCCCGGCGACGCCATGTACCTCGTCATTGCCGGCCGCCTCCGCATTGCCCTCGACACCCCAGACGCCGCCCGCGCCCCCGAGCGCGTTCTCGCCGAACTCGCCTCCGGCGATACGCTCGGAGAGATGGCCGTCCTCAGCGGCGAGCCCCGCTCCGCCACCGTCTACGCCTTTCGCGATACCCAGCTTGCCTGCCTTTCCCGCGAAGGTTTTCAGCGCCTCCTGCAAAAGTATCCCGCCGTGGTGGCGCTGTTTTTCACGCGAAAAATGGTGCGCCTCATGCAGGAGCAGATTTCCGGCGCCGCCCCCCGCTCCGCTGGCCTGCGCACAATGGCCGTCATTCCCGCGCATCCCGGCGCCCCCGTGCCCGAGTTCTGCGCCAAATTTGCCCGCGCCCTGGCCCCGCTCGATTCCACCATGCACGTAACCAGCGACTCCGTCGATGCCGCGCTCGGCCGCGTCGGCGCAGCCCAGGCCGAGGGAGAAGCCGCCCAACAGCGCGTTACCGAGTGGCTCAACCAACTCGAAGAGCAATTCCGCTATGTGCTCTACGAAGCCGACGCCCACCAATCCCAATGGACCGAGCGCTGCCTCCGCCAGGCCGACCACGTCCTTGTCGTCGCCGACGCCGACGCCGACCCCGCCCTCGGTGAAATCGAGCGCACCCTCATGTCGGCCGACCAAGCCCGCCGCCAGAAGATCAGCCTCGTGCTCACCTATCGCCGCCCGGGCAATCCGTCGGGAACAGGAAGATGGCTCGCCGCCCGCGAAGGCTACCGCCATCATCATGTCCGGCTCGTCGCCCCCGATGACTTTGCCCGCATCGCCCGTTTTTTCACCGGCCGCGCCTTCGGCCTCGTGCTCGGAGGAGGATTTGCCCGCGGCATCGCCCACATCGGCGTCTTGCGGGCCCTGGAAGAGGCAAACATTCCCATCGATCTCATCGGCGGCACCAGCATGGGCTCCATGGTCGCCGGCCTTTGGTCCCTCGGCATGCAGCGCAGCGAGATGATCGACCGTCTCCGCCGCGGCGGCATCGCCGCCTTCCGCGACTTCACCTTTCCTCTCGTCAGCTTCACCCGCGGCCTCAAAATGTGGCAGATGGTCAGCGAGGTCGGCGGCGACATGCAGATTGAAGATCTCTGGACCCCCTATTTTTGTGTCTCGGCCATCCTCAACCGCGCCGAAGTCAAGGTCCACACCCGCGGCTCGCTCACCAAGAGCGTCCTCGCCAGTTCGCGCGCGCCCGGAGTTTTTCCGCCCATCGTCTGGGACGACGATCTCCTCGTCGATGGCGGCATCATCAACAATGTTCCGGTGGATGTGATGCAGGAATATTCCAATCACGGCACCATCATCGCCGTGGATGTCTCGCCCAGTCCGGAGTCGGCGAAAACAGAAGACTACGGCATGGCCTTCTCCGGATCGCGCATGCTCCTCCGCAAGCTCAACCCGTTTTCTTCCGGAACCTATCCTCCGAGCATCATCACCGTCTTGATGAAGACCATCGACTTCAGCAGCGAGTCCTACCGCCGCCAGGTCGCCGACGGAGCCGACCTCTATCTAAGGCCCACGCTCACGGGTTTCCGCTTCGACGACTTCCGCCGCGCCGAACAGATGGCCGAAGCCGCCTACCAATACGCCCGCCAGGCCATCGCCGAGTGGAATCGCCAGCCTCAGAAAAAAACCGCCTGAAAATCGCGCCCTTTCCCTCCGCTCATCGCCTTCTTGGCGCGACGAGAGCGATATTTGCGGCCTCCGCCTGATAAGAGGGTTTTCAAAGCGCTTCGCTGAAATCCGCTTCATAATCCCCATAAAAACCGGCATCAAGCAGAGGACTAGGTTTGCTTGGAACGGCTTTTTCGTGACAATCCACGAGGCACACGGTAGCATAAATTAAACGCGAATGAGAGCTATGATTCACAGTGTCAAAGACCTGTCACCCGACCAAAAGCTGGCCATTGAAAGCCTGCTCGGTCGCCCCATTTCCGAAGGAGAGCAAGTGAGCGTGCGCACCGTGCCCGCTTCGCCGGAATGGCTCATGTCCATCCAACAGGACTCCAGGAATAAGGGCACCGATAAACTCACAATGGAAGAAATCGACACGGAAATTGCCGCAGCACGACGTGAGCGCGGCCAGCGGCCCGGACAGTGATTCGGGTCGTCATCGACACCAACGTTTTGGTTTCAGCATTATTGACCAGCGGCGGCTTGCCGGAGGCTGTCATCGACCTTGCCATTTCCGGCGAGGTGCAGTGGTTTGCCTCCGAATCGATTCTCGCCGAATACGAGGACGTGCTCAACCGTCCTCGGCTCGCAATCGATTCTGGCAAAGCCGCAGACGCAATGGCCAGAATCCGGGCAATTGTCTCCCTCGTCTCACCGGCAGTACGCGTTGCAGCGGCAAGTGACACCGACGATAATCGGTTCCTCGAATGCGCCGAGGCCGCGCAAGCCCGTTACCTCGTTACGATATAACTCCAGCAAGAAATAATGCGAGTCCCGAACCCTGCCCCCGACCCACCCCAGCCCCCGGCCAACTCAACCCAATATAATAGTCACTCCACCACCAGAGGAGAGGTGTGACTTTGAGTGTGGGGAAAGTTTATCTCGCCGCATCCTCGCCCGAGAGCACGCTCGAACTCGCGCTGGACGCGGGCACCGCCTGGACTATCGGGCGCTCCGCGGACAACGCGCTGGTCTGCAACGACAAATCCATGTCCCGCCGCCACGGCATGATTCAGCAGATGCAGCCCGGCAAGTATTACTTTATTGACCTTGGCAGCAGCAACGGATCCTCGTTGAACGGGCGCCGCATTACCATCCCCATCGAATTGCGCGACCAGGACTGCATCGTCTGCGGTGCCACGCGCCTCACGTTTCATGACCACTCGAAAGGCGCGGGTGCAAGCCAGGCCAACGAAAGCGACGGCGCGACCATGGTGCTCTACGCCCGCCGCACCATCACCGTGCTGGTCGTCGACATTCGCGACTTCACGCCCCTCACCCGTCAACTGAATGATGCGGTGCTCGCCCAGACCATCGGCACCTGGTTTCGCCACGCGGGAATGATTCTTCGCCGCTACGGCGCCTCCGGAGACAAATACATTGGCGATGCCGTCATGGCCGTATGGACGCACGCCACCGAAACACCAACCAGCGCCGAGATCTGCGACATTCTGAAGGCGCTGTCCGAGATCGAGGCATTTACCCGAACCCTGCACCAGCAATTTCCCCTGCCCGCGGCGCTCCGGGTGGGCGCGGGCGTCAATACGGGAATCTCCATCATGAGCAACACCGGCCCGCAGGAGAATCCCGATTTCAGTCCGCTCGGCGACGCGGTAAACGCCGGCTTCCGCCTTGAGACAGCGACCAAGAAGGCGGGGTTCGACGTAGCCCTCGGTCGCGCGACGGCCGAAGCGCTCAACCGAAGCGGGACCTTTGCCGCCCACTTCCAGAAAAAGTCAGTGGAGTTGAAGGGCTACGACGAGGCGGTCGAGGCCTGGTTTACGACATTTGACACTCTGAAGGATTATTTGGCGGCGGTGGCGCTGGACCGGAGTCACCGTACTTCGCCGCAGTAGCGGAGGATGGCCGCCGCATTGAGGCGTGTGGCATTTGGTTTTCGCGCGTTAGTTCTGCTAGTCTGCCAGTTCGACCTTAGGCGAAGGGATTCCATCCATGAAAAATTGGTCACGACGTTTGCATTGCACTGTGCTGGTTTGCTGTCTCTCTGCGAGCTTGGTTTGGGCTTCGGATAAGACGGCGGAGGCCGCGAAGTCCGAGGCGGGAGCGGGAGCGGCGGCGTATGAAGCGGCGCAACCGGCGAAGGAAAACCTCGACTACACGATGTACCAGCGGATTCGCGAAGAGGGATTGCGGCACTCGCATGTGATGGAGTATGCGTCGGGGCTGATGGACGGGATTGGGCCGCGGCTGACGGGATCGCCGAATTTGCGGCGGGCGAACGAGTGGACGCGGGATCAACTGACAGCGATGGGCTGCGCGAACGTGCATCTGGAAGACTGGGGCGAGTTCGGGATGGGCTGGCAGCAGCTGAATACCTGGGTGCGGATGAGTTCGCCGGATACGGCGGTGTTTATTGCGCAGGCGGCGCCGTGGTCGCCGTCGACGAATGGGGCGGTGAGTGGGGCGGCGATCTGGCTGGATGTGGACAAGCCGGAGGATTTGGACAAGTACAAGGGAAAAGTTGCGGGGAAGATCGTGCTGTATGGGGCGATGCGGGAAGTGAAGCCGGTCGATAAGGCGCTGTTCGAGCGCACGGATGAGAAGGAGCTGGCGAAGACGGCAGAGTATCCGCTGAGCCCGTCGCGGGAGTATGAGCAATATATAAAGGACCGCAAAAAGCGGCAGGAGTTGCAGGAGAAGGTGACGAATTTTCTGGTGGCGGAGCACGCGCTGGCGGTGGTGCTGCCGAGCCGGGACGGGCGGAACAGCGGGGGCTCCGGGGGAACGATTTTTGACGACGGGAGCTTTGCATGGTCTACGTATCAGAAGGAGCACGCGCTGCAGTTTCCGGTGGTGGTGATGGCGATCGAGAACTATGGGCGAGTGTACCGGCTGCTGAAGGCGCATGTGCCGGTGACGATCGAAATGAATGTGGATACGAAGTTCACGGGCGATCACGAGCACGGGTTCGACACGATTGCGGAGATTCCGGGGACGGACGCGAAGTTGAAAGACGAAGTGGTGATGGTGGGAGGACACCTGGATTCGTGGGCGTCAGGGACGGGCGCGACGGATAACGGGGCGGGAACGGTGGTAGCGATGGAGGTGATGCGGATTTTGAACGCGCTCGGGGTGAAGCCGCGGCGGACGATCCGGATCGGGCTGTGGACGGGCGAAGAGCAGGGATTGTTCGGGTCGGCGCGATACGTGAAAGAGCATTTTGGATCGGCGCCGCTCTCGACTGCGCCCGACCAGGCGAAGCTGCCGGAGTGGCTGAGGAAAACGGTGGGACCGCTGGAGCTGAAGCCGGAGCAGGCGAAGATTTCGGGCTACTTCAACGTGGATAACGGGACGGGGAAGATTCTCGGCGTGTACTTGCAGGAGAACGCGGCGGTGGGTCCGATATTTGCGCAGTGGACGGAGCCGCTGAAGGACCTGGGCGTGACGACGATCACGATGCGCAATACGGGCGGGACGGATCACGAGTCGTTTGATGCGGTGGGGATTCCGGGATTCCAGTTTATACAGGATGAGATGGACTACACGTCGCGGACGCACCACTCGAATATGGACACGTATGAGCGGTTGCAGGAGCCGGACTTGAAACAGGCGGCGACGGTGGAGGCGATTTTTGTGTATAACGCGGCAATGCGGGACGGGATGCTGCCGCGGAAGCCGCTGCCGCATCCGGAACTGGAGGAGCAGAGGAGGAGTCCGCTGAAGAAAGTGATGCCGGGGGCGGTGGAGGAAGAGGAAGTGAAGGGGCCGGAGAATTAAGGGTTAGGCTAAGGGCTGGGCAAAGGCAACAGCAAAAGCAAAAGCAACAGCAACAGCAACAGCAACAGCAGAGGCAACAGCAACAGCAACAGAGGCGGACAAGAGTGTCCGCCCCACACATCCCAAGGCAACACCAACACCAGCAACACGAGGCAGCGCCTTATTATGGGCGCATCCCCATCACAACAGTTGCATTGGTTGCGGAGATTCTGGCGGTGGGGTGGGGCTTGACTCTCCTTTGTAGACGCGGGCGATGGCGCGGACGATCTGGCGCATCGGGAGTTCGTCTTTTCCGTTCGCGAAGAAAATCTCACCTTTGCGGGTTCCGCGATAACACCAGCGTTTAAGGATGGCGAGATGCTCCATGTGCTCCATGAGGCTGGCGGGGCGCGCGGGGAGAAGTGCGTCGAGGGCGGATTGGATGCGGGCTTCCATGGATTGCGACTTGGCGTGCTCGGCGGCGGAGAGCGGGAAGATGGCGGGGCCGGCGATGGCGCCGGCATCGACGCGGAAGAGGGCGACGGTTTCGGGCTGTGCGGAGGGCTGAATAATGAGGGCGCGCATGCGGTCGATGCGCCGCACGGGCTCGGGCATTTGCTGGAGGATGGGCGTGAGCTTTTCGAGGCGGGCGTGGAGGGCGGCGGCCTGCTCGAAGGCGAGCGACTCAGAGGCGCGATTGCGGTCGGCGGAAATCTGGCGCTTGAGGGATTCGCCGCGCGTGCTGAGGAAGTCTTCAACGCGAATGACCTCGTCGCGGTATTCGTCGCGGGTGCAACCCTTGAAGCAGGGAGCGAGGCACATCTTCATTTCGGAGTAGACGCAGCCGGGATGATTCGGGTCGGGATGGAGGTCTTCGACGCAGCGGCGAATGAGGAAAAAATCTAGCACGTCGTTGATGAATTTTTCGGCAATGGGGCGCGACGGGAAGGGGCCGTAGTAGAGGTTTCCGCTGGTGAAGCGGCCGAGGCGGGTGGTGATGGAGGCGCGCGGAAATTCGTTTTCGAGATGGAGCTTGGCGAGCGGAGGAAAGCGCAGGCGCAGGCGTTTGTCATAACTTTTGGGGAAGGCGAGACGCAGGACCTGGTAGAGGAGGAAAGCGGATTCGAAGTCGGAGCCGGTGAGGGAATATTCGATGGAGTGGACGCGGTCGCGGAGGTTGAGGCGGCGGGAGTGCTCGTCGGGCGGGGAGAGCAGGCGCTCGAGGCGGCGGCGCAAATTGGCGGTCTTGGTGACGTACGGCTCGGAAGCGGGGTCGGGGCCGCGCAGGAGAAAGACGGCGGAGGCGGCGGGGACGGCGGCGAAGAAATCGTGGCCGGGGCCGGGCGCGAATTGGAGATGGGTGGCGAGCACAGGGAACTCCGGGTACGGATTCGTCAAAACGGTTACCAGGGGACGCCCATGTTTACACACGGAGTACACGAAGGACGGCCAGAACTTTCTTGCAGTCTACCCTGAAATTGCCCCCCTTCGCTCAGATGCCATCGAGAAAAAGTCACGCGCTCCCCGGGTGATACCTGGGCGAAGATGCTGGCACGCTCATGTTTGATGAGGGGCGGTTTCAGGGTGGGGGGAATTTTTGCCGCGGTCCATGGCTTGATTGGCGAGGCGGTCGGCGATCTGGTTGTGCTCGCGGAGAGCGTGGCGGATTTCGACGTACTCGATCTGCGCGGTGAGGTGCTGGGCCTCATCGTAGAGTTTGCGCAGCTCGGGATGGCGGACTTTGTAGATGCCCTTCATCTGGCGGACCATGAGCTCGGAGTCGCTGACGATTTTGAGCGAGGGAATGCGGTGGGCGATGGCGAAGCGGAGAGCGGCGAGGAGTCCGTTGTATTCGGCGTAGTTGTTGGTGCGATGGCCGAGGTACTGGCTGAGTTCGGCGACTTTTTTGCCGTGAGCGTCATGGATGACGACACCGAAGCCGGCGGGGCCGGGGTTGCCTCGGGCTCCGCCGTCGACGTGGGCGGTGTGGGCTGGGGCGGCGTCCATGGGGAAAGTTTACAGGATCGGTTCTCAGTTCTCAGTTCTTCTCAGTTCTCAGTTGTCAGAGCGAGAACTTTGACCGCGGAGTACGCGGCGCGCGGTGGACGTGCCCGGGAACGGCGCGCGGGGACTTGATTCGGCGCAGGCACGCGGACAGGAGTGTCCGCGCCACACGAAAAAGCTAGCGGCCGGTGGCCAAGCGCGTGGCCAGGCGCGGGGGGAGCTTGGCGGCCAGGATTTTTTCCTGGGCTACGCGGAGGTTGTAGGGGACGCGGTAGAAGGTGACGACCCAGGCATCGGTGTCGAAGATGGCGAAGGCGGCGCGCCAGTCGCCATCGCGGGGTTGGCCGACGGAGCCGGGATTGACGAGATAGCGGACATCTTTTCGCAGAGGCCAATCGGAGGATTCGGGCCGACCGATGGTGCGATAGCCGGGGCGGTAGGCTTCGCTGATTTCGCCTTGGAGCATGAATCCGCCCTGAAGGTGAGTGTGGCCGAAGAAGGTGACAGGGACGGGGTTGGTGATGAGGGGCTCGATGGCATCGCGTACGCTGACCATGTATTCGTCTTCGTCGAGCGCGGAGCCGTGGACGAACTGGATGCCGGGGAACTCGTCGAGGCGGATGGGACCTTGCGGAAGAGAGCGGAGCCAGTCGAGATTGGCGCGGGTAAGCTGGTCGCGGGTCCAGAGTGTGGCGAGGCCGGCGACGGGATTGAAGTCTTCGAGATCCATGAGGCCACTGACGGCCCTGTCATGATTGCCGCGGACGAAAACTTTGCCGAGCTCGCGGGCGCGGGCGATGACCTCGTTGGGATTGCCGCCATAGCCGACCGTGTCTCCGAGGTTGACGACGAGATCGTGAGGGGGAGCGGCCGCGAGGCAGGCGTCGAAGGCCTCGAGGTTGCTGTGGATATCGCTGAGTAGAAGGATGCGCACGGCGAAGGGAGGATTATAGCGCGAAGTCAGAGGTCAGAGGTCAGAAGTCGGAAGTCAGATTGCAGAAGTCGGATTGCCGAAGTCAGAAGTCAGAAGTCAGATTGCAGAAGTAAAACCTCATGCGCGGGGCTCAGATTGTCGAGCCGAGACTCACTGTACCAAAGACGTTTGATTTATCACGGGACAGCGGGCGAAATGCCCGGGTGCTACCTCGACTAGTGGGGGGAGATCAGCGGCACAGTTGACGATGCGGTGAGGGCATCTTGGCTCGAAGGGGCAGCCTGGGGGGAGAGCGGCGATGGAGGGAACGGTGCCTTCGATGGTGGCGAGGGGATGCGCGCGATCGGTGGAGAGGGTGGGGATGGCTTGGAGTAGGCCTTGGGTGTAGGGGTGCGCGGGGCTCGCGAAGATGGCGGACTTGGGGGCGAGTTCGACTAGGCTGCCAGCGTACATTACGGCGACACGATCGGCGACGTGGGAGACGACGGCGAGGTCATGCGAGATGAAGAGCATGGAGAGTTGGAATTTTTGGCGGAGATCGTTGAGGAGGTCGAGGATCTGCTGCTGGATGGTGACGTCGAGGGCGGTGGAGGGCTCGTCGGCGATGAGGAGTTGAGGACGATTGACGATGGCCATGGCGATCATGATGCGTTGGCGCATGCCTCCGGAGAGCTGGTGGGGATAGGAGCGGGCGCGGCGGTCGGGTTCGGGGATGGCAACGTCGCGCATGGCTTGGATGGCGAGTTCGTAGGCTTTTTCGGGCCGAATGCGTGAGCGAATCATTATTCCGCTCCCTCGGTTTAATACACCCGAATACAGATGTACAAAGGGGATTCCGAAGATTCGGAACCAGAGCGGCGCGGGCCGATGCCATTCTTTCCACAATTCACGCCTCTCGTTACCGATGTCATTCCGAATTCTCTCGCGAATTTCCGGTGGAACAGCATTGTGGGCGAGGACGGCCTCAGCGATCTGGTCGCCGACGCGCATGACGGGATTGAGCGCGGTCATGGGCTCCTGGAAGATCATGGCGATACGGGAGCCGCGGAGATGGCGGAGTTCGGCGGGCGGGAGAGTGGTGAGATTCGTGAGATGGGCTGGGCCGTTGGCCGATTCGTGATCTTGGAAGGTGATGTTGCCGGTGAGTTTTGCGTTAGGCGGCAGGAGGCCCATGATGGCGAGGGAGGTGACGGATTTTCCGGAGCCGGATTCACCGACGAGGCCGAGGACTTCGCCGGGGTGGATGGAGAAGGATAGGTTGCGGACAGCGGCTAGGGTGAGGGCCGGGGAGACGTTCTTTTCGGAGCCGGGATCCGATGGGACATTTTTTCGGGAGCTCGCACTCGAAGAAATGTTTCTTGTGACATCGGCATTCGCGGGCGAGGGCGCCCGCGTCACACTTTTCCCGGCCAAGCTTTTCCCGGCCACACTCGGGAATTCTACGGTGAGGTTCTGGACGTCGAGCAGCGGGGGCACGTGGTTATGGTAACAGCGGGCGCGGGTGGGAACTTCTCTGCGCGAGCTTAGGGCTGCGCCTGGATCATTTCACGAAGACCTGATAGCCCCACGGCTTTAGGTTGAGTTTTGTGGATGCGTTGAGTTCGACGAGCAGACCCGCGAAGTAGTCGGTGTACTTGCCCTGGTAGAGACTGTCATTGAAGGTGACGGTCTGGGGGCTATCGGAGAAGTTGATTACTGCGAAAACTTTGTCGACCTTGTTTTGACGGACGAAGCTGAAGACCTTGGCGGGCGCGCTGTTTGGGACCTGGATCATGGGGGCTCCCCAGCGGGCGTTCCAGAGCGCGGTGTTCATGTGTTTGAGGGCGAATAGTTTTTTGTAGAGATCGCCGTTGGGATGAGACTTCCAGAGGATGGGATCGCGCTCAAAAAATTTTAGGCGCCTGGAGTTGCCGGATTCCTGTCCGTTATAGATGAGGGGCATGCCTTCGCCAATGACGGATAGGACCATGGCGGGCTCGACGCCTTTGCCGAACTGTTCGAACTCGGTTCCTTCCCAGGCGTTCTTGTCGTGATTGCTGAGGAAGGTCATGCGCATGATGTTGGGCGGGTACGCCTTCTCATTGGCGGAGTAGTAACTGTAGAGGCCGCCGAGATCTTTGGCCTTGCCGGTACTGATGGCATGGACGGCGTCGTACCAGGTCCAGGCGTAGGTCATATCGAAGGCTTCGGCGTGGAGGTCGCGGGATTCCCATTCGGCGAGCATGAAGACGGGCTTGATGGCGTCGAGTTCCTTGCGCGCATTGTTCCAGAAATCAAGGGGCACGAAGCCGGCGACATCGCAGCGGAAGCCGTCGATGTTGGTCTCTTTGACCCAGTACTTGAGCGCGTCGGTCATGTATTTGCGCAGACCAGGCTGGCTGTAGTCGAGGTCGATGATGTCAGACCAGTCTTCCCAGGGCGTGGGGGTGAAGTCGCCCTTCCAGTCGCGAGCGTACCAGTCGGGATGCTGGGAGACGAGGACGTTATCCCAGGAAGTATGGTTGGGAACCCAGTCGAGGATGACGCGCATGCCTTGTTGGTGGGCGGATGCTACGAAGTGCTTGAAGTCGTCGAGGGTGCCGAATTCGGGATTGACGCTGTAGTAGTCCTGAACGGAGTAGGGACTGCCGAGAGTGCCCTTGCGATTTTTTTCGCCGATTTTGTTGACGGGGATGAGCCAGAGTATGTCGACGCCGAGTTCTTTGAGGCGCGGGAGTTGCTGCTCGGCGGCGCGGAAGGTGCCTTCTGGGGTAAATTGGCGCGTGTTGATCTGGTAGATGACGGCGTTCTTGCTCCAGTCGGGATGGGTGAGTTTGACGTAGGGGATGGGCTGATAGGGGTCGGGCTGAGGCGCGGGGACGCTGCCGGATTGCCGATTGGAACAGGCGGCGAGCGCGGCGATTAGAGAGAGGAGGAAGGAAATGGTGGCGAGCGGGCGGAGCGTGAGTTTACGGCTTTGGGGGAGCATACGATTTGCGGTTGATGATAGCACCGGCGTAGGGGCGGCGGGGGGAGGGGTGGTAAATCGCCTGAATTTATGCGGTTGAGCGGGGGTTTTGCACAGAGCGGATGCCGGGCACGATATCGGATCGAATGAATCTGAAATCGGGACTAGCTGCAAAAACATGCATGGATATTGGGGGTGCGGGACGGGGCTGGAGGGGGGTGCACCGATTTTGCGGCAGGCGGCTGTGAATGGGCTGCACTCGATTGAAAAATGGCCAGTTAAAAGGTGGGGATTTCGATTGACGGGAAAAATGGTTGGAGTAAAAGGGTAATCGTTCTTTGACACGTTCTGAAGTTTTTCCGGTTGGTGCAGCGTCCGGGGCTCAAGCGAGGTCACTCTGACGGCCGCGAGGTAAGTTGGAGAGGGCTAGCAAGGGTCTATAGCAAAGCGCTGGTCGAGGAGAACAGGAGCTGTTGTCGAAGGCAAGATAGAGTCCCAAGGCGTTGGACTGATTTGTCCGGTTGGCGGTGAGCCCGGAGCCCGAGCAGGATCGCCGGAAGGAAGACCCGCAAGGGAGCCTTTCGAGAGAGGTCAGCAAGGGTCTAAACGCGAGCTACTGGCCGAGAGGAATGAGTTCAACATCACCTTGGGACTCTTAATTTTTGTCCCGGAAGCCCCCCAAACAGGCCGCAGAAGGCCCTCCTAAGTGCCCCTTTTGTTCTCCTTGCATTCGCCCATAAAATGTCTTTCGCCGATAGGGCATTTGGGGAGGGTTGTCGAGCGGCGTCTTAATGCAAGCTGCTGACTTATAAGGAGTTATTTTTTGAAGAATGGGGAAATCCAGCTACTAGGATAGCATGGGTTGTCAATAGGTATTCGAGTAGTTAAGTACGGAGGATAGTAGGTTTATACATTAGTAAACCTCCCCGGCCGCGCCGCAAAGATGGTACGGGGGAGAAATCAGGGTTTGATTTTGAAGACGACGCCGCAACCGTCATATATCAAACAGTTCCCGGAGCCCCCTTGGTAGGTGGTGCCATAGAGAATGCCCTTCGCGTTCATGACCAAGCCGCCGATGGGTTGCATCGGTCCGGGGAGGCCGCCGAATGCATGCAACACGGTGAAGATTCCGGCCGCATCCAACTCGAATACCGCCCCTCCACCGTCGCCGCCCTCGAGGGTGGTGCCGTAGAGATTCCCGTCTCCGTCCATGATCGGCCCAGCGAGGGGAGTCTCTCCGTCGGCGCAGCCGGACTCGGAGCAGAAGGTGTGGAGCACCCATTCGTTGCCGTTGGTATCCAACTTGAACACCACGCCTTCAACGCCTTGACCGCCGCCGCCTTGCGAGGTAGTGCCGTAGAGGTTGCCGTCAGCGTCCATGACCAATCCGCCCGTGGGGTATTTCCCGTCAAGGCAGCCAGGCTCAGTGCAGAAGCTGTAGAGCACCGACTCACGACCGCTCTTATCCAATTTAAAGACCGTTCCGCAGCCCAGCCCTCCCGAGCATCCGCTGCCGCCGGCACCGGTCGTGCCGTAGAGATTGCCGCTAGTGTCCATAACCAGACCGTAGTCCTGCGGGTAATCCCCGTCCGTGCAATTCATCGCAGAGCAAAAGCTGTAGAGCACAGTCTCACGGCCTTTCGCGTCCAGCCTGAACACGGTTCCCACGCCAGCCGGGTTGCCGCCATTCCCAGGGTTGGCGCCACCGTTGCCGGTCGTGCCGTAGAAATTGCCCGCCGCGTCTCGCAATAGACCGCCAGTAGGACCGGCTCCGTCGGGTACCCCCTTAAAGCTGTACAGGATGGTCTCCTTGTTTCCGCTCAACTTGAATATCGCTCCATAGCCATAGGCGCCGCCCTCCGTTGTGGTGCCGTAGAGGTTGCCGGACTTGTCTTGTAACAAATTGCCGACTGGGAGCGCCCCGTCGGGCTGGCCGCGGAAGCTGTACAGCTGAGTTTCTTTCTTTCCGCTCACCTTGAATATGGTTCCGCAGCCTACGGTGACCCCCTCGGTTGCGCAGGGTCCGGTACCGCCAACGTAGGTTGTGCCGTAAAGTACACCGTGCTCGTCAATCAAGGAGGCTTGCGGGAGACCACCGTCGGGGGGACCGGCGAAGTTGTAGAGCACCGTGAATTTCTGCGCGTGCGCGTGCGGCGTCCCAACGATCATGAACCCGAGCAATAACAGCGTGAGTGTCGCTTTTTGCGGTTTCTTCATGGATTCCTCCTTACTAAATCGTGCGGCGACTAGCGATGGGGTTCCGTGGAAACATGCGATCAGTTCGGATTTCCGAAAAGCATAGCCGCCCACGTTGCGGAGTTATTTGACGCGGCAGTAACCGTCACTGTCGTACCCGTCACGCTACATGCCCCGGCGATCGGCGAACTGCCTTGCACGGTGACCACGCATCCCGGAGTGCTTGTGTAGCGCGCAGCCACGGTTATGGTGCAGGTGGTCGCGTTTTGCATCGTGCAAGTTCCGGCAAATTGCCCGGTCGAGAACTGATTTAGATGTGTCCGCAGGGCAAAACCCGCGGCAGTAAGCTGAGTCAACCAGTTCGTGCTTGGGTTGTACCCAGTGCTATTTGGAACGGCGTCGATGTAGTTTGAGATCGACACAGGTGCGCCAAAGGCGAGTTGGCCGTTAGTCAGTTGCGTACCGTTAGCCACGACATCTGTGCCAATCCATGTGTCGGCGGTGGTGCCGGTGCCGGCTTGCGGTCGGTAGCCCCAGGTTGCCTGCGTTAAGCCGGGTTGGGAATCGATTAGAGTTATGATTTCGTGTGGCTGAAGGGTCGCGAAGGGCGTAGTAGAGAAATTCAGTCGTCCTTTAGGGAAATACTGGTTGCTGCCGGCGCCACCGACAGCAGCTCCGTCAGTGAGGATCGTGGCGGACTGGTACGCTACGTCTTGCGTTGAGAGGCTGGCCAGGCATGCGGTATAGCCGCCTGGCGAGGCGGTTCCATAGTCGGTGCACTTACCAGCGACTTGAATCGGGTTCCCAGCCAATCCGACGCCGACGATGTTCGCCGCTTCCCCGTCGGTGACCACACTCTTGTTCAGCGAGACGATGGATCCGGGCCAGAAGTTCAGGTCCCCGGAGTAGTCGCCGACTGCAATGTTGTAGCTTTGTGTCACTGCTGCTCCGCTGTCGGTGTAGGCGCACACTAGCCCGGAACACTGCCCAAGGGTCGCAATGTATCCGCATGCGGCAGTTGAGCCGCCGTTGCAGTTTCCGGGGCTGGGGTAAGCCGCGCCTACCCCAACTGGCGTGGTTGTACGAAGGAGATCGTAGGTGATACTGTCCGTCCCGTTGGCGACGCGGGGAAACAGTACGGGGATGGAATCGTTCTGAGTAGAGTTGTAATTCAGAACCTGCATGGGCGAGGTCTGCGACGGGTAGGGTGGGCACGTGTTGCCGCTCGGACAGTCTTTCGCCACGACGAAGTAAGAGTACGGCGTTGCGCCACTAGCGGTCCCCACGCCTGTTGCAGTACCGAGTCCCGAGAGGGGGTAGGTTGAGACCTGAAAGCTACTTGGCCCGCTTAGAGTGACCGGCCAGGTTCCGTTGAATCCAGTCGGCACGTTGCCAGCTAATGTTACATTGCTGCCGACAGCGGGATTTAACGTGCTGGTTACTGTGGCCGTCGTGCTGCCGGTGGGCTCGCTTAGCGCGGTAATGGGGGCTGACGTTGTCCCGGTTGCGAATGCACCTTGAGGGCCGCCGCTCCCGACAGCCAAGAAGTTGGCGGCACCGCTTGAGGCCCCTGCGATCAAACCGGCTACCCCAGTGCCCGCGAACGGCGACTTGGCAGGGGATAGCGGATTCAGGCCCGGATTACTTTCGGAATAGAGATTCTTGACGTATGCGCCTTGATAATTTCCGGTGGTGTTCGAGGAATACACCTGCCAAGGGCCGGATGCCTGGATGACGGTGTTCTCGATGTAGAGGCCATTGGAGTTGTAATCCGTCACCCCATCTGACCAGTTGGCCGTGATGTTGGAGTCGCGCAGGGTGATGACGGGAGCGATCTGGTGGCCTGTACCTTGATTGCCCGCGGAGAAAATGAACGATCCGGTCCAGTTAGCATTCGCGTTCAAAGGGATGGCGTTGTTATTGAAGTGGTCGATGGCACAGTTCTCGTCGTCCCAGAGATCGAAGAAGTTGTTGAAGGCGCCGTATTCGTACGCGATGTCGTATTGGATGTCGATGAAGTGGGTGGCCAAGGCGTTGTCGAGGATGGCGTCGTAGGCAAGAGCAACGACACCCGGAGTGTTCTGAGGGTTGATGTCTGACCCTGAGTGGCTGTAGGTAAACGTGGTTGAGGAAGAGCCGCAACCTCCCCCACACCCTGTGACTAGTGCGTCTCCCCAGAAGGCGTTGTTGTCGGTGAACATGATCGTGACCATGTCGCCGATGCGGAAGCCGTGCGGAGTGGCAGTCGTAATCGTTACTACCTGCGAGGCGCGCTGCGTACTGACGATCGCAACGCCTGAGAACGAGGGATTGGATGTTAGGGAGTTGGGCGACCTGAAGCTGATCCCGCTGACTGTATTGTTTGTGTAATCGTTGGAGCTGCCGAGGTCGCCGACTTGCAGGCAGGGGCCGCGCAGCGTCACGGTCGTGGCTCCAGCCGGCCCACCGCAGTTCAGCGAAACGCCGTAACCGCTCAGTACGGACTGGTTCGAGTGCAGAAAAATTGTTCCGTAGACGTTGTAAGTATTGCTGGATGGGGGCGGGGTAGGCGTGCCAATCTCATAGTTATTTGCCGGGATGGTGACATTGCATTGAGCGTTCAGAAACGTGGTCTGGTTGATCCCACAGGCATAGTTAATGGTTTCCTGAATACCGGAGGATGCGGAGCCGACCGTATATCCGGCCGGATAGCCGTTGAATGGCGTGAAATGGATTGTTCCAGTGGATGCACCCGGGGTGCAGTCCCCGGCGGTTGGAACGACATTTACTACCTCGCTGTTCCCGCCTCCAGAAACTAGCACTTGGTACCCGGCACGGCTCGTTGTGTCGATGCCGGTTGGGCACGGCGTCAGTGTGACCGACACCGGGGACATGGCGGATAGCGTTGTGGGGTTGGTCGGGGATTGCGACCAGTTGTAGACCGATCTCACGTAGGTGATGCCAGGCGGTACGAGACCCGGTGGGGTCTGCGCGTTTGCAGGCATCCATGAAAAAATTGAGAAACCGATGAGAGCCGCCGCGAAGACGGGTGATCGAAAACTCCTTATGATCCGCAGCTGTTGGAGGTTGGCCAAACCGGGGCCCTGCGGCATAACGCCGTAAGCATTATCGAGGGAAGGGTTGAGGCGGCGAGTACGGATCGGGAGTGCGCACTCCTCTACTGCGAGAGCCATTAGCTCCTCCGAAAGCTCTAAGTTGTCCCCCTCGATGTTGAGGGTATGATGAAGACCCGCCCTGAATCAAGAGAAATAAGCGTGCTCTGACTTGGCCGGTGCGGCGCTGCGGGAAGCCCACTTCTCGAAAAGCGCGAGAAGTGGGGCACCCCAGTCTTCAGAGATCGTGCCCCATCCGTTTTTCCCGTCAAGGTTCAGAGCCGCCGGTTAGTCGACGTGCTCGCCTTCTTCGAAGGCGCCGGGTTCGGGGAGGACGTCGGTGTCGCGGGCTATCCAGACGTAGAGGGTTGGGAGCAGGAAGACGCTCATGACCAGGGCGGCGATGAGGCCGCCTACGATTACTATCGCGAAGGGGCGCTGCGAGTCGGAACCGATGGCGTGCGAGAGGGCTGCGGGGAGCAAGCCTAGCGTCGCTACCAGCATGGTCATCATGATGGGGCGAAGACGCAGGACGGCGCCTTCTACCGCGGCATCTTCTACCGAATAGCGGCGCACTCTGAGCTGGTTGATGTATTCGAGCATGATGACGCCGGTCTGCACGCACACTCCGAAGAGGGCGAGGAAGCCGACGCCGGTGGAGACGCTGAAGTGTGTGCCGGTGATGAGGAGAGCAATAAGCCCGCCGATGGGAGCGACCGCGATGTTGACCATGATGAGGGCCGTCCATTTGTAGGACTTGAACATGGTGAACAGGATAATAAAGATGATGAGGATAGTGATGGGGAGAACGATTAAGAGGCGGGCGTTGGCGCGCTTCTGGCTGGCGTATTCACCTTCCCACCTGAGCGTGTAGCCGAGCGGCAGTTTGACTTTGTCGTTGACCTTTTTCATGGCCTCTTCGACGGTCGAGCCGAGATCGCGGCCGCGGACGCTGTACTTGATGGCGATGTAGCGCTGATTGCCCTCGCGATAAATTTCCGAACCGCCATCGGTGACTTGGATTTTGCAAAGCTGGGCGAGGGAGACGCGTGCGCCGGAGGGCGCGAGGAGGCGAATGTTTTCGATCGCATCCTGCGTGCCGCGGAATTGCGGGAGGTAGCGAAGGGTGAGGTCGTAGCGAGCCTCGCCTTTGAGGACCTGGGTGAGGGCAGTGCCGCCGACGGCGGTTTGGATGGCGTCCTGAACGTCGGAGACGTTGATGCCGTAGCGGGCGGCGGCGTCGCGATCGACGGTTACGTTGAGATTGGGCTGGCCGAGGACGCGAAAGACGCCGAGATCTTCGACGCCATCGATCTGGCGCATGACGGCGACGATTTCGTCGGCCTTTTCTTCGAGAACTTTCAGATCGTCGCCATAAATTTTGGTGGCGAGCTCGCCTTTAACGCCGCTAACGGCCTCTTCCATGTTGTCTTCGATGGGCTGGGAAAATCCCCAAACGACGCCGGGAATCTTGTCGAGCTCGCGCTGCATGGCGGCGATGACTTCTTCTTTATTTTCGTGGAAGACGGGACGCCACTGGTCTTTGGGCTTTAGGTCGACAAAGTATTCGGTGTTGAAGAAGCCGGTGGCGTCGGTCCCGTCGTCGGGGCGTCCGACCTGGCTGGTGCACTGCGGGACTTCGGGAAACGAGCAGAGAACGATGCGGGCCTGATTGGCGATGCGGATGCCTTCGTCGGGACCGGTGGAAGGCGCGAGCACGCCACGCACCCAGATTGCGCCTTCGTCGAGATGAGGAAGAAATTCGGAGCCGATGACGCCGGTGAATGCGATTACGTTGGCGAAGACGATGGCAACAAGGCAAATGCCGACGGTGATGGCGCGGTGGTGGATGGCCCAGCGCACGGCAGTGCGATAGCGGGCGAGAATCCAGACCATGACGGGATTGCTCCACTCAGAGGCGCCTTTGGCGAAGGCGAAGCTGGCGAGCACGGGAGAGACGACGATGGAGAAAAACAGAGCGCCGAGGAGGGCGAAGGCGACGGTCCAGGCCATGGGGCGGAAGAGGCGGCCCTCGACGCGCTGAAGGGTGAAGATGGGGAGGAAGGCGGTGATGGTGATGACGATGGCGTAGAAGACGGGGCGCTGGACTTCGTGAGAGGAGTCGCTGATTTTTTCGATGGAGGTGCGGGTGCCACCGTTGGGGTGACTGAGATGGTGAACGATGTTTTCGATGAGGACGATTGCGCCTTCGACGAGGACACCGAAATCGAGCGCGCCGATGGAGAGGAGGTTGGCGGGAATCTGGCTGAGGTCGAGACAGATGGCGGCGAAGAGGAGTGAGAACGGAATGGTGGCGGCGACGATGAGCGCGCCGCGAACGTTGCCGAGGAACAGGAAGAGCACAAGGGAGACGAGAATCATGCCCTCGGTGAGATTGTGCAGCACGGTGTGAGTGGTGTAGTGGACGAGCGTGCTGCGATCGATAAAGGGAACGATTCTTACGCCGGGGGGAAGGATGTGGGAATTGAGTTCGTCGACCGTTTGGTGGATGCCCTCGAGCGCGGCGTCGGCGGGCGCGCCTTTGCGGAGGAGGGCGATGCCGGAGATGACGTCATCGTTGTCGACGATTTTGCCGTCTTCGCGGTGAATGGCGCGGGCGAACTGGCCGAGGCGGATTTTGGGGCCCTGCTGAACGACGGCGATGTCTTTGACGCGGATGGGCGTGCCGTTTTTAGTGGTGACGACGGTCTGCTCGATGTCCTGCACGCGGTCGACCAGGCCGACGGAGCGAACGTTGATCTGCTGCAGACCTTCCTGAATAAAGCTGCCGCCGGCGTTGACGTTGTTATTGGTAAGTTGCTGCTCGACCTGAGCGAGGCTGAGGCTGTAGGCGATAAGCTTATTGGGATCGACGCGGACCTGATACTCGCGCGTGGGGCCGCCGAAGCTGGCGACATCGACAATATCGGGGATGGCTTTGAAGCGCTTTTCCACGATCCAGTCTTCGATGGACTTCAGCTCCATGGGATCGTAGGCGGGATTGGAACTGTGGAGCGTGAAGAAATAGATCTGGCCGACGGGGCTCCAGTCGGTGCCCATCTGCGGATTGACACCGGGCGGGAGCGTGACCTGGCTGAGACGCTCGAGGACGCGCTCGCGATTCCAGGCGTTGTCGGAATCGTCGTCGAAGATCATTTTGATGTCGGACAGACCGAAGAGCGAGAAAGAGCGGAGATGAACGATCTGGGGGATGCCGTTCATCGAGGTCTCAAGCGGGATGGTGACTTGCTGCTCGATCTGCTCGGCGGAGATGCCGGGCCACTGGGTGATGATCTCGACGTAATTGTCGGCCACGTCGGGGTAGGCCTCGATGGGAAGACGCTCGAAGGAAATGCAGCCCCAGGCGAAGAGGAGCAGGGCAAGGCCGAGGACGAGCAGGCGATTGTTGAGCGCGAAATCGACGATGCGGCGGATCATGGGCTAGCGCGCGGCCTCCGGGCATTCGATCGCTGCTCTAACGAGCGTTACTCTAACAATCGTCACTCTGCCGATCATTGCTTCGACGATCATTGTTCCACCGATCATTGTTCCACCGTATTTTGCAGCGGGAGGGCGTTGGAGACGACCTGATCGCCGGGTTTGAGGCCGCTGGTGACTCCCTGCATATTGCCGGGAAGCATTTTGCCGGTGACGACTTCCATGCGCTTGAAATGGCCGTTGCCGATGGGCGCGTAGACCCACTCGCGATCGTGAAGATGAAGAATGGCGCTGGCGGGGATGGCGGCGTAGGTCTGCGGCTGCTTGCCGTAGAACGTGGCGGTGACGAACATGCCGATGCGGAGCATGCCGGGGTTGAGGACCTCGATGCGAATTTTAGCGGTGTGAATGCTCGGATCGAGGACGGGGAGAATGTTGTCGATGCGGCCTTTGAGGACCTGATTGGGAAAGGCGTTGACGCGGATGTCGGCGGACTCGCCGACGTGGACGGCGTCGAGATCGTTTTCGTAGACGTCGCAGACGATCCAGACATAAGAGAGATCGGAGATGGTGAAGGAATTGGGGCCGGCCAGGCCCTGCACGCCGGACGCGCTGGTGACCTGCTGATCGGTGATGACGCCGGAGATGGGAGCGACGACGTTGACGATAGCAGAGGGATGATCCTTATCGACGCCGAGGGTGTGAAGCTGCTCGGTGGCGGCGTTGAGATCGACGCGGGCGTCGGCTTCGGCAGTTTCGGCCTGCTGGAGGGCGCTTTGAGCGATGGCGCCCTTGTCGTAGAGAAGCTGGGCGCGGTCGAGTTGCTGGTGGGCGAGATGCTCGTCGTTCACGGCCTTGAGGTAATTCTGGTAGGCGCCGGAAACGTCATTGCTTTGGACGCGGAGGAGGAGCTGACCTTTTTTTACGAGGTCGCCGAGGCGGGCTTTGACTTCGACGACGCGGCCGGCGGCGAGAGAGATGACGGGGACGGCGCGGGAGATGTCGGGCTGAACGACTCCGGTGACATTGAGGGCGGGGGCGGCTTTGTATTCGGCGGCAGTGACGAGAGGGAACTGGTCGGGATGATCGACGGTGAAGTTGTTCTGGTTGAGATCGGCGACGACCTGGGGATTGGGCGGGGCTTCGGCTTTGGGGTCGGCCTTGTGGTCGCAGGCGGCGAAGAGGAGAGTTAGAGAAAGAGGCAGGGCCGTAATCGAGCGGCGAAACGCGGCTTTCCGAGACGCGGCGGTCAACAACCCCCACCCTAAAATCGCAAAGTACGCGATTTTAGGGTGGGGCACCCTCGGGATTCCGGGATGGGGTGCCCTCGTATTTGTCCGACAGTTTACTCGCTGCACACACGCGGACAGGAGTGTCCGCGCCACACGTGCAAGTTTCGTTTTCATGGGATCACTTCCTGGCCGACGGCCTGGTTGAGCTGGGCGGCGGCGGTCAAGTACGAGGCTACGAGATTGACGTAGCTCAACTGGACGGAACGATATTCGTTTTCGGCGTTGAGGAAATCGAGAAGCGACGCGCCGCCGTGCTGATAGGAGAAGAGGATCGTGTCGCGCACCCGGACGGATTGCGCCAGGTACTTGGCTTTGTAGGGGCGCAGGAGGTTGAGCGTGCTATCGACGGTGGCGTAACCGGAGTCGACGTCGCTGAGGACCTGAGCCTGGGCGGCGTCGCGAAGTTTTTCGTTGCGCGCGATGTCGAGCCGGGTCCGCAGCTTTTCTCCCTGGTTGCGGTCGAAGATGCGGAGGGGAATGCTGACGCTGACGCCGACGGTCTCCTGCGCGAAGGGATTGTTGGTAGAGGCGTTGTGGGTCCACCAACCACTGATGGTGGGATCGGTTGAGCCGTTGGCGACGGCGAGTTTGTAATCGGATTGCGCTTTGTCGACGGCCTGGAGGGCAGCGCGGAGGTCGGGGCGGGAGTCGAGGGCGGTTTTGCGAATGTCGTCGCGCGATGGAAGTTGGTCGACGAAGTCGTAGGCTCCGGCGACGTCGAACTGCTCGATGGGCGTGCGATCGTTGAGTAGAGTGAGCAACTGAATTTTCGATGTGCGCAGGCTGACGTTGGCATTTTCAACGTCGGACTCGTATTGCACGCGCTGAAGCTCGAGGCGGTCGAGATCGATTTGAGCGATGTCGCCGGCGGAGAAGCGGTCGCGGCTGACCTTGAGCACCTTGTCGTAATAGTCGAGATTGCCTTTGGCGAGCTCAAGAACGGCTTTGGCCTGGAGGGTGGAGACGAAGGCGCTGCGAAGGCTGAAGAGCAGGGTGCGGCGCTGATCGGCGTAATCAGATTCGGCGATGAGGGTATTTTTTTTGGCGCTTTCGAGGCGGAGATGACGCTTGTTGCGGCGTTCAATGAGTTGGCTGATGGCGGGAGTTTCGAAAGTTCCGGCAAGGGGCTGCCAGACGCCATGATTGGGGGCGGCTTGGGTGCCGTCGACGGAAAAAGTGAAATCGGGATTGGGGCGCAGAGCGGCGGTGATCTCCTGCGCTTTGGATTCGTCGATGCTGAGTTTGCTGGCCATGAGCGTGGGATTATGCTGCTCGAAGCGGTCGCGAACCTGGTCCCAGGTGAGGGGTTGCTGGGCGGAGGCCGAGGCGGCCACCAGCAGGACGAGCAGGGCCAGGTTGTGGAACTTACGCTCTGGGAAAACTGGCATTGACGACTCCGGCGCGACGGGAGTGCGCGTGCGCCTGATTGCAATATTCAGATGATACGAAAGAACGGGGGCGGAGTTTATGCCGGCGGAGCGCGGGCGATGGGCTGGGAGGCGGAGAGAATGGCGAGGGAACGCGGAGCAAAGAACGAGATGATGCCGAGTTGCTGGAGCCCGGTGCTCGCGGCGGGCGACGCGGGGAGAGCGAATAGAGATGTGTGCGCGACGGAATGAATGGGCCGCGCGGAGTGCGAGTCATAGTGGAAGGAACGCTTGGATTCCTCCATGGCCTGACTGGTGGAGTGGAGATCGTCACTGGCGGAGATTACGGGGAAAAGCAGGACGAGGACGCACCCGAGGGAGCAGATGAAGAGGAGCGAGCCACGCGCGGAGCGGTGCGAAGAGGTGCGGCGCTGCCAGAGAAAGAGAGCGGGCAGCATTAGGGCCATCCAGCAAAGATTAAGAGAAAGCTCCACGAGAAACATTGGTGTTATGGATCGGGCCGGAGGACCGGCGGTCGATCGTTATCAAATGTTCGGTTTCAAGGGCAAGAATAGCATAGGCGCGGCCGGGGAATTTGGGTACGAACGTACCGGCGGGCGCCGATAAGGGTAAATGCGCGGATCGTGTTGGCGCGTCAGGGGCCGGCCACCACTTTGAGGGGCTGCGGCGTTTGCAGGCGCTGGCGGAGGATGTTGTTGCGAGCGGGGATTTCGGCGATGGCATCGGCGTTTACGGCGTAGGCGCCGGGTGGCATGGTGTTGCCGAATTTTATGGGGACGTCGGTGTCGCCGGGCTTGAGGTTGAAGTGTTCGTAGCCGATGGCGGTGGCGCGGCCGTTTTCGGCGACGGCTTCGATGACGATGGTGAGGTCGTATGTATCTTTGGAGCCGTTGGAGATTTTGACGGAGCCGTCGATGCGGTTGTCGCGAACTTTGGGGGGTTCGAGCCACTCGAGGAGGAGCGAGGCGGCTACGGCTGCGTGAAAATCTTTGGTGATGGAGTGGGCGGGATGGGCGGAATCCTCGACCTTGATGGTAACGGTGAATTCACCGGGCTTGAGCGGGCGGCCGCAGAAGCAGCCATCCGGGCTAAGGTTGAGGCCGGCGGGCGGGTCGCCACCGGCGATGCTCCAGGTGTAGGGAGGCACTCCACCGGCGGCGCGAAGCTCCATACGGAAATCGGAGCCGGTGCTGATCGCGGGCACGGGCTGGTCGGGGATGCTGAGCGGCGACTGGGCGGCGGCGATGGCGGAGAGTACGACCAGGAGAGTGAGGAGCGGGAAGAGTTTGGGCACGGCGGGCAGGAATCCTTTCAGAGCGGCGTTGGCAAAATGATTTCCCAAGTACTCAACAACGATCGGGTAGTCAGCGCCATCCAACTGAGAAACTACCCAAGTTTCACGCTGGTTGATTTTACGACGGGCACAGCGTAAAAGAACCTCAATATGAAATGTCGTTGCTACACCGCAGTCTGCCTCCTGTTTGCGGGACTTTGCACTTGCCTTTTGAGTACGAACGCCGGCGCGCAGGTTGCTTCCGGAAAAAAAGTTGATGACTCGCAGGAAGAGGCGGTGTTTGAGCGGATCGTGAACCGCGCACGATTTGAAAACGATGGGACAGGAGTGGAAGAAACCGAGGCCGTGATCCGAGTGCAGAGCGAGGCCGGGGTGCGGGAGTTTGGGCAGCTGGTGTTTGGGTATTCTTCGGCGACCGAGAAACTGGATGTGGAGTATGTGCGCGTGCGGAAGGCGGATGGACAGGTGGTGGTGACGCCGGAGGGGACAGCGCAGGATTTCGCTCCCGATGTATTGAAGGATGCGCCGATGTACACGGATTATCGGCAGCGGCATATCTCGGTGGCGGCGCTGCGGCCGGGCGACACGTTGGAATATCGCACGGTGACGCACATGAATGTGGCGCTGGCGGCGGGGAATTTCTGGTATGAGCACACCTTTCCGAAGGGCGTGGCCGTGAAGGAGGACCGGCTGGAGATCGATGTGCCGAAGGCGCGGGAGATCAAGTTGAAGACAACGAAGTATGCGCCGGAGATTGAGGACAAGGGAGAGCGGCGAATCTATACGTGGGTGGTGAAGGACATTGAGCCGGAGCGCGGGAAGCGATCGGAGGATGCCGAGGAGACGACCGGGCCGGATGTGCAACTGACGACATTTCTGGAATGGAAGCAGGTAGCGGCGTGGTACGCGAAGCTGCAAGGCGAGCGCATGGTGGTGGATGAGAGCGTGGGCAAACAGGCGGAGGAGTTGACGAAGGGCGCGGCGACTCCGGAGGAGAAGGCGCGGCGGCTGTATAACTTTGTGGCGCTGAATATTCGCTATGTGAGCATTTCGCTGGGGGCGGGACGTTACCAACCTCATGCGGCGGCGGAGGTGCTGGCGAGCGGATATGGAGATTGCAAGGACAAGCACACGCTGCTGGCGGCGATGCTGAAGGCGGTGGGAATCCAGAGTTATCCGGTGCTGATCGATTCGGCGCGGCCGCTGGACAGCGACGAGCCATCGCCGGCGCAGTTCGATCATGTGATGACGCTGGCGCGAGTGGGGACGAACCTGACGTGGCTGGATGCGACGCAGGAGGTGACGCCGTACGGGCTGCTGCTGTACCAGTTGCGGAACAAGCAGGCGGTGGTGGCGTCGGAGGATGCGGAAGGCGGAGTGCGGAGGACGCCGGCGGACTCGCCGATCCCGACTTTTGTGCATTTCGAGTTGAAGGGCAAAGTCAGCGAGTACGGGGCGCTGGATGCGAGGCTGGAGTTCACGGCGCAGGGCGACCGGGACTGGCCGATGCGCGCGGGGTTTCGGGATATGCCCCGGTCGCACTGGGACGATTTTACGAAGATGCTTTCGGCGAGTTGGGGGCTGGCGGGAGAAGTGGACGATGTGAAGGTCGACCCGCTGGAGGATACGTCGAAGCCGTTTCACCTGAAGTATCACTTGCGGCAGGAACGATATTTTATGGTGCCGACAGCGGGCGTGGCGTTTCGGCCGATTCCGCCGCTGGGAGTCGATGCACCGCGGGGGACGGGGAAGAGCACGGATCCGATCGACATTGGCCCGGCAGAAGAAGTGGAGTATAAAGTGCGGCTGGAGTTTCCCGCGAACTACACCATCAAAACACCGGTGGGCGTGGCGATGACGCGGGATTATGGGGAGTATGCGTCGTCGTATGCGGTGAATGCGGCGCGGGGCGGGGCGGGCGGGGCGGCGGGCGGGGCGAGTGCGGCGGGTGGATTTGTGCTGGAGGGCGAGCGCAGGCTGAGCGTGAAGGTGAATGAATTACCGGCATCGCGGCGGGCGGACTTCGAGTCGTTTCGCAACGTGACGCGCAGCAATGACGACCAGGTGCTGACGTGCGCGATTGCGGCGCCGACGGGCGCGGCGGCGGAAGCGGAGAAGATGGAGGGCAGTCCGGCGGAACTGCACCGGGCGGGCGTGACGGCGCTGGAGAGCAAGGACTACCGGCGCGCGATCGAATTGCTGAAGCGGGCGATGAATGGCGACGCGAACCTGAAGGATGGATGGTACGACCTGGGGCGGGCGTATGCCGCGGCCAACAATCATGCGGAGGCGATTGGCGCGTTTCGCAAGGAGATTGACGAGGACCCGAATCACAAGCTGGCGAATCTGGAGCTGGGAATCGAACTGCAACAGAGCGGTAAGACGGATGAGGCGGTGGCGGCGTATCGAAAGCAGATTGAGATTGCTCCGTATGAAAAGGAGTCGCACAAGGAGCTGGGGCTGCTGCTGGCGCAGACGGGAAAGGATGCGGAGGCGCGCGGGGAGCTCGAAGCGGCGGCGGCGATTCCTCCGGACGATCCGGAGACGAAGATGGCGCTGGCGCAGGTGTATGCGCGGCTGGGCGAGACGGCGAAATCGCAGGCGCTGATGAAGGGATTGACGGGAAGCGCCGGCGGAGACGCGGGCACGGATGTTTATGCGGGGGCGCTAAGGGCGGACATCGATCCGGCGCAAACCGAGACGGACGCGCAGCAGGTGCTGTACGACATTGGCGGGCAATTCGATTCGGGGGAGTTCGAGCGGCTGGGCCCATCGGCATTTTCGGCGATGCGGCTGGTGGCGCTCGCCTGGGCGCGCATGGGATGGGCAAAATATTTGCGCGGAGAGAATCTGGCGGCCATGCAGTTTTTGAATTCGGCGTGGCTGTTGAGCAGGTCTGGCACGGTGGCAAACCGGCTGGGGCAGGTGTATGAGAAGCAGGATCAGCGGGAGAAGGCGCGGCACATGTACGCGCTGGCGGCGGCGGCGGGGGGCGATGATGCGGGGGATTCGCGAGCGCGGCTGGGAAAGCTGGTGGCCGATGCGAACATATTAAAGATGGGAGCGGCGCAGTCGCCGGCGGTGCAGAAGGAGATTGCCGAGGCGACCATGGAACTGGCGCAGTCGCGAACGGTGAAGCTGAACACGCTGACAAAGAAGACGGCGTCGGCGAAGTTCAATCTGGTGTTTGACGGGTCGTCGAAGCCGGAGCGCGTGGAGTTTGTGGAGGGCGACGAGACCTTGCGGGCGGCGGGCGAGAAGATGCGGGAGAATGAATTTCCGGTGCGGTTTCCGGATGCGTCGTCGATCAAGATTGTGCGGCGGGGAGTGGTGAGTTGCGATGGGGCGGGATGCGGGGTGGAGTTGATGGGGATCGAGGACGCGACGGCTGCGAAGTGAGGTTCAGGGTCGAGGGGACGATTGGGTGTGGGGTTTTGAGGGTTTTCGACGGAGTGCAATTGCCGTTAACAATGGCAACCTTGCAGCGATGTCGGCGGTGAAAGAAAAGCCGCCCACAAAAGTGGGCGGCATTCCCCCAACGGCAAGGAGGGACATGCAATGAGGTAGATGTCCCCAATGGCATAATCCCAGGTTAAGGCTTCAGCTTGAACACCGTTCCACAACCGTGCTGTTGGCAGACATACCCACCTCCGGAAGAGGTTGTGCCATAGAGATTGCCCTGTGCGTCCATGACCAAATTGCCGGGGAACTGCCCGTCCGTTCCCCCAGTGAAGCTGTAGAGCACCTCTTCGGTGCCGGCAGCGGTTATCTCGTAGACCGTTCCACGGTTGGAAGCGCCTCCTTCTACGGTTGTGCCATAGAGATTGCCTTTATTGTCCAGAACCAAGCTCAAGGGCCCGGCCCCGTCCGCTCCGCCGGTGAAGCGGTAGAGCACCGTCTCCGTGCCGTTCGGATCCAGCTTAAACACGGTCCCACAGCCAGGAAAAACGCCCTTCGAGCAGAGGGAACCGCCGCCGCCTTCCAACGTTGTGCCATAGAGGTTGCTCTGAGCATCGAATATCATTCCTGCAGACGGGCCGGCTCCGTCCATTTCTCCGGAGAAGTTATAGATCACCGTCTCGGTACCTCCCGGCGTAATCTTATACACCGTCCCCACGTCATTAGAGCCACCTAGCAAAGTTGTGCCGTAGAGATTGCCTTGGAGGTCGGAGACAAGGCCTGCCAAGGGTTCCATACCGTCGCTCCCCGAGGAGCCGAAGCTGTGGAGAACGGTTTCGATGCGTTTTGGCGTTACTTGAAATACCGTGCCATCGCCGTACGCGCCGCCTTCCAACGTTGTGCCATAGAGATTGCCTTTCGTATCCATGAACAAGACGCCATCGGGGATATCGCCATCCACGGTCTGTTTGAAGAGGTAGCGCCACTTCGCCTTGGCTTGGTTCGTTAGTTCAAAAACCGCACCATAAGGACCTTTCGGCGTGCCGATCGTTGTGCCATAGAGATTGCCTTTCGTGTCCCAAATCAAACCGGGACTGGCACCGCTCTTCGCGCCGGCGGGGAAGCTATAAATCACCGTCTCGGTTCCGTTTGGAGTCAGCTTGAACAGCGTCCCGCAGCCGAGCTTGCACCGGCCAGCGCCGCCAGACTGGGTCGTGCCATAAACGTCGCCTTGTGCATCCAGGACTATTCCATCCGATGGGGTACCTCCGTCAAATCCACCCGTGAAGCCGTAGAGCGTTGTGAACGTTTGCGCCTGCGCCTTTTGAGCGGCGACAAGCATCCCCAGAATTGCCACCAGCAGCAAACCGCGAACAGCGCGTTTCAAGAGAGTGTGCGCGTAGGTCATTGCGTTCTCCTTTTTGAGGAACGAAGATTCCACTTGCAAAGCATGAGATGTTGGGTGCTCTGGCCTCAAAGGGTGTGCATCTCGATGAACGGGAAGCGCTCTTCGAAGAGGCAAGAAGATCAAGGACACGTATGCCACTGCCTTGCAATTCCCGTCAGTGAGATGAGTCACAAGGCATCTGTGACGTGAAGTCAGTGGCTCGCGGCTTGCTGGCGATAAAATCGCGATTACAGGCATTGACCTCGCGACCGGGGTTTTGGTGTGATCGCCCGCTAGCGGCGACGATGAAGATCACGAATTAAGGTTCGGGGCTTCCGCGTCTCTTGTTCACAGGCGGTGGGAAGCGGCGGGCATGTGGTGCCCGCCGTCCGAGTTCTGTTGTGAGGCTAATAGTTAAGGATCGCGGTGGTAGCCGTCGTCGTCGTGGAATAGTTGCACCAGGGTGATGTGCTGCCCTGCTGCACCCAATACATGGGAGTCCACGCCGGATTTTTGATTTTCTTGTAGTTATAGTCGAATAAAGCGACCTTGCTGAATTCGATGGAGCCATCCGGCGGAAAGTCGCTGCACTGGTAAATGCTGTAAACCTCCAGCACACCGGATTGCGCCCAGTTGAAGGTTTGTCCTTCGCTGGGAGTGTTTTTCAAGATTGTCTTTTTCCCCGTCGTCACGTCCTTGGTCGTGATATTCCAGGTCGAACAGGACGGGTTTCCAGCCTTGCAAGTGCCCTTAATCAGACCCTGGATTTCGTCGCCGGGACTCACCGTCACAGGCGTGCTGTAGTTTGCCGTGCCGCTCGGGCAGCAGTTCCAACTGGCAATATTCCACGGCCCCACGCCGGACTGTCCATCATTCCACCCCAACACGGGCTGGATAATGAGCTGAACGTTGTCGATGTCCTCAAAGCCGGGGAAGAAGAACAAGGTCTGACCATCATTCGTCGTCGGCGTCGGTGGGACGGTCCAGACGGCTTTGACCTCGCCGTAGGAAGTACTGCTCGTGGAAACCTGACCGGCTTCAATCCAGTCCCAGCTTATATAGAGGGGCCCGGGATTTACCAAACGTTCAACTACAGGCTCTCCCGATGGCGTATAGCGCGGGAAATTACAAAACGGAACGTTGGCCTCTTCCGTTCCATTCTCAAATTGAATGCGCCCATCTCCCAGCAGGGTCTCTCCTTCCTTGATTTCCCGGACACACGAAGGATGAAAGTAGCCGAAGGGTGTGATCACATAGTCGGAGGGCACGCTGGCTGGGCGAGTCGGCCCCGCGGCCATCTGCGCGCACATCATTCCCACCGACATCAGCAGAACGAACATAGTGCAGAAAGTCCATTTTCCCGGATTCATTCTTTGGCTCCTAGTTTTTGCGATTTGAACAATCAAAAGACATTCTCCATCTTGCAACCAGCGAGCGCGTCCCCGCTCCACGAGAGGAAACATTCCTAAAAGAGAAGTACGGGGTGCTCGCCTCAGGGGGGCGAGTCTCAGGGGGCGGGAACTGCTCCTCGGAGAGGTGAAAGAATTCTCCGGTCAAAATTGTAGCGCAGCTCGACGGCGGCGGCGAAGAAAAAGGCCGTGATTGGCGTCGCCGTCTCCGACCCAGACTAGTAGCCGAGAGGAGATTTTAAGTTCAATCGCGAATCATGTGTGTACGACATTGCAGATGTCTTCAGGGTTCTTTGACGCTGTCGCCATTAGGCCAACTTCAATGGGTTACGAAACCGGCCTGGAAATCGCCTTGGAACCGAGTGTCGGATCACATCGGCTTGTGCGGTGTCTGCTCGACGGTACAGTGTCGGCTCCGATAGTCTATTGAGTCTTCATGGAACAGCTTTTTGGAGGTCCTTGGATGCGCGAGGCCGTGGAACACTTGTGGCCGGAGATTGCGTGGATTGGCGATGTGAAGCTGCGCGAGCAGGTGACGCAGACCTGGATCAAGGCGCTGGAGCGGAGTCCGCTGAAGGCGGAGGATTTGAACCGGATTCCGTTTACGCTGCTGGTGCCGAATTGCCCGATCACGTTTATGGAGCACAAGCGCTGCGTGGTGCACATTGCGCGCGAGAGCGCGAAGGCGATGACGGTGTTTATGGGACGCGCGCTGCCGATTGATGAGGACGTGGTGATTGCGGGGGCGATTCTCGCGGATGTCGGCAAGTTGCTGGAGTACGAGATTGGCGCGGACGGCAAGAGCAAGCAGAGCGAGCGCGGAGAAGCGTTGCGACATCCGTTTACCGGAGTTGCGCTGGCGCTGGAATGCGGCGTGCCTGACGCGGTCTGCCACATTATTGCGGCGCACGCGGCAGAGGGCGATCTGGTGAAGCGCACGACGGAGGCGTACATCGTGCACCATGCGGATTTTATGGCCTACTTGCCATTTAAGAATGCGAAGAACTTGCGGTGAGTTTTCAGCTATCAGTTTTCAGTTGAGCCGTGGTGGCTGATGCTTTCTGCGCCTTGGCGATCAAAGAGCTTTCAACGCAGAGGACGCCGAGGGCGCAGAGCACGGTTTGGTTTTACTGAAAACTGACGACTGACGGCTGACAACGACTGACAAACTCAGAATCAACGACTGAGAGCTGAAAAGGAGATTTTCTTGGCTACACAGATGGGTGCTCCGAAAGAAACGATTACGGCGAAGATGGCACAGTTTGCGGCGGGCCTGACGTACGAGCAGCTTTCGCAGGAAGCGGTGTATCAGGCGAAACGGTTTCTGCTCGACTCCGTCGGATGCGCGCTGGGCGGATACCAGCAGCATGATGTGGTGATCGCGCTCGGAGTGCTGAACGAGATCGCCGGACGCGGAACGTCGACGGTGATTGGAACGGGTAAGAAGATGGATCCGGTGTCGGCGTCGCTGGCGAATGCGCTGATGATTCGCTGCATGGATTACAACGACATTTACTGGAAGCAGGACCCGTCGCATCCGTCGGACATTTTTCCGGCAGCGATGGCGTGCTGCGAGCGGATGAAAGCCGATGGGAAAGAGTTGATTGTGGGATTCGTGCTGGGGCACGAGTTCGAGATGCGGCTGTGCGAGGCGGCGTTTCCGGGGATTCGCGAGCGCGGATGGCACCATGCGACGCTGACGGCGTTCGCGTCTCCGATTGTGGCGGGACGCGCGCTGCGGCTGAACTGGGAGCAGATTCAGCATGCGATTGGAATTTCGGCGTCGCGGCATTGCACGCTGGGCGCGGTGACGGCGGGCAAGCTGACGATGATGAAGAATACGGTCGATCCGATGGCGACGCAGAGCGGCGTGCTGGCGGCGCTGCTGGCGGAGAAGGGATACACGGGGCCGGAGCACGTGATCGACGGGAAAGAAGGACTGGCGCACTGTTTCGGGCCGGAATGGAAGCTGAATTTGCTGACGGATGGCCTCGGCGAGTCGTGGCGGATTACACAATGCGGGATGAAGTTTTTTCCGACGGAGGCATTGACACATGCGCCGATTTCGGCGGTGCTGGATCTGGTGAAAGAAAACGATCTGCACCCGGAGAGCGTAGAGAAAATACAAATACGGTCGCTGGCCCGCGCGGCGGATATTTTGTCCGATCCGAGCAAGTACGATCCCCATACGAAAGAGACGGCGGACCACTCGCTGCCATATGTGATTGCGGCGGCGCTGGTGGAGCGGCAGGTGACGCCGGCGCAGTTCGAGATGAAGAAGATCATGGACCCGACGATTCGGGCGCAGCTGAAGAAGGTGGAGGTGGTGGCGGACCCGGAGATTGAGAGAGTTTTTCCGGCGCTGCAACGGGTGATCGTGAATATTACGACGACGGATGGGCGGACGTTCTCAAAGCAACTGGACTATCCGAAGGGCGATCCGCGGAATCCACTGACGGACGCGGAGATTGAAGAGAAGTTCCGGGCGCTGGCGGAGGGCGTGCTGACCAAGAAGGCGCAGGACAAGTTGATTGCGGCGATCTGGAGGCTGGAGAAGTGCGCGTCGGTTTCGAAGCTGATGAGGATGATGAGGGGGGATGAGGAATTGCAGAGGTCAGAGGTCAGAGTGCAGAAGTAAGACCTTGGGTTCTTTTGCACGTGAGTTTTGAAGTTTTGAAGACATTTTCTAGATCGCGGCAGCGAACAAAAGCTTGAACCACAGGGGACACAGGGAACACGGGGGCTTCAACTGAAGAGAATGGCTGATCTGAATGAGACAGTGACGGATAGTCTGGCTGCCCGGTACTTGAAGCTGGCGGGGGTGGTGCGGGAATTGGCGGGGCCTTTGAGCGACGAGCAGTTTTGGGCTAAGCCGTTTGCGTTCGGGAACAGTTTTGGGCATCTGGTGCTGCACTTGACGGGAAATTTGAACTACTACATCGGGGCGCGGCTTGCGGATACGGGGTATGTGAGGGATCGTCCGCGGGAGTTTACCGAGGCGGCGCCGCCGGCGAAGACGGAGGTGCTGAAGAAATTTGATGAGGCGGTGGAAATAGTGGTTCGGACGATGCGGAGCCAGTCGGCGGAGGATTGGACGCGAGAGTATTCGGCCACGGGAGCGGATGCGAAGACGCGGTTCGATATGGTGCTGCAATGCGCTACCCACTTGCACCATCATGTTGGGCAGATGATGTACCTGGCATTCGAGTTAACGCGGAGCGCCTGAGAGAAGGTAGAGGCTATGGGTCAGACCATCGTTGAGAAAATCGCGCAATCGCATATGGCGGAGGGACCGAATCGTCCGCTGCGTGCGGGGGACTTTTTGTCGATACGGCCGCACCGATGCATGACGCACGACAACACTTCTGCGGTGATGAGCAAGTTCAAAGGGATTGGCGCGAAGAAGCTGAAAGACGCGCGGCAGATGGTGTTTGCGCTCGACCATGACATTCAGAATCAGGATGAGGCGAACCTGAAGAAGTATCGGGCGATTGAAGCGTTTGCCAAAGAACAGGGAGTGGATTTTTATCCGGCGGGCTCGGGGATTGGGCACCAGATCATGGTGGAGCGCGGGTATGTGGTGCCGGGATCGTTTGTGGTGGCGTCGGATTCGCACTCAAATATGTATGGCGCACTGGGGGCGATCGGGACGCCGATTGTGCGGACGGATGCGGCGGCGGTGTGGGCGACGGGCGAATTCTGGTGGCAAATTCCGCGCTCGATTCAGGTGGTGCTGGAGGGAAGGCTGGCGGCGGGCGCGACGGGCAAGGACGTCATTATTACGCTGTGCGGGCTGTATAACCACGATGAGTGCCTGAATGCGGCGGTGGAGTTTACGGGACCGGGAGTGGCGGCGCTCTCGATGGATGCACGGCTTTCGATTTCGAACATGACGACGGAGTGGGGACCGCTGGTGGGGTGGTTTCCGGTGGACGCGACAACGATTGGGTACATGCGCGGAGTGCGGGAGCGGCTGAAGGCGCTGGGCGTGGAGCGGTTCGCGGAGAAGGATATTGAGGAGTGGGCGGAGAGGTCGCCGGCTCCGGATGCGGACGCGGCGTATTCGGCGCGCATCGTGCTCGATCTTGCCGAGGTCACGCCTCACGTTTCGGGGCCGGATACGGTGCAGACGATGCAATCGGTGGCAGAGATCGAGGGGAAGAAGGTTCGGATTCAGAAAGCGTATTTAGTGTCGTGCGTAAATTCGCGGGTGGAAGATCTGGAGGCGGCGGCCGCGGTGCTTCGCGGAAAGAAGGTGGCGGCGGGCGTGAAGTTCTATCTGGGCGCGGCGAGCAAGTGGGTGCAGGAGGAGGCGGAGAAACGCGGCGTGTGGAAGACGCTGATGGATGCGGGTGCGAACCCGCTGCCGCCGGGATGCGGGCCGTGTATTGGGCTGGGCGTCGGTCTGCTGGAAGCTGGAGAGGTGGGGATTTCGGCGACAAACCGGAATTTTAAAGGGCGGATGGGATCGCGGGACGCGAAGTGTTACCTGGCGAGCCCGGAGGTGGTGGCGGCGTCGGCGGTGGCGGGATTTATTTGCACGCCGGAATCAGCGGACGCAACGCCCAGGGGCGGGGGCGTTCGCGCCACACGGCGTTACACGGAGTTGGCGGCGGGGGCTGGCGCGGCGGAGAAGGTGGAGATACTGGCGGGATTTCCGCAGCGCGTAACGGGGCGCCTGGTGTTTATGCCACAGGACAATGTGAACACGGACGCGATTTACGGGAAGGATTATACGTATCGCGACGACATGACGCCGGAGATGATGGCGAAGGTGGTGATGGAGAACTACGATCCGACGTTTGCGTCGCGGACGCGGGCGGGAGATGTGATTGTGGGCCAATTTAATTTTGGGACGGGATCGAGCCGGGAGCAGGCGGTGACGTGCCTGAAGGCGAAGGGAATTCCGCTGGTGATTGCGGCGAGTTTTTCGCAGACGTATTTGCGCAATGCGTTTAATAACGGATTTTTGTGCATCGAGGTGCCAGAGTTGGTGGCGCGGCTGCGCGAGCAGTTTGGGGAGGAGATTGCGGCGAAGGAGAAGACGATTATTGCGGGAGATGAAATTGATATCGATTTCACCTCGAGCGCGATCTCGTGGCGCGGCCAGACGTTTAACTTCCCAGCTCTAGGCAGTGTGCCGCAGTCGCTGGTGATTGCGGGGGGAGTGGAGAATCTGGTGGCGAAGCGGTTGGCGATTTAAACGCAGAGATCGCAGAGGACGCAGAGAGAATGCAGGGATCCTTCGACTCCGCTCAGGACGACAGAAGTTTAGTAACTATTATTTACCCTGCGAACTCGGCGGCCTCTGCGATTAAGAGTTTTTAATTTTTGTAAGGAGCGATTAATGGCGAAATATACGGTTATTACTATGCCCGGAGACGGCATCGGGAATCAGGTCTTGCCGGAGTCGTTGCGCGTTTTGAAAGCGGTCGGCTTTAATGCTGAGTATATTCATGCGGACATTGGGTGGGATTGCTGGTGCGCGCAGGGGAATGCGCTGCCGGAGCGGACAATTGAACTGCTGACGAAACACAAGCTCGGGCTGTTTGGCGCGATCACTTCGAAGCCGAACAAGGCGGCGCAGGCGGAGTTGAAGCCGGAGTTGCAGGGCAAGGGCTACGTCTACTACTCGCCGATTGTGACGATGCGGCAGAGGTTCAATCTGGATATCTGCATGCGGCCGTGCGTGGGGTTTACGGGGAATCCGCTGAACTACATTCGCAAGAGGGCGGGAGACGCGCCTGGATTTGACGAGCCGAAGATCGATACGACGGTGTTCCGGCAGGGGACGGAGGGCATGTACGCGGGGGTGGAGTGGACGAATCCTCCGGAGAATGTGCGGGCGGCGCTGAATTCGCATCCGCGATTCAAGGCGTTTGCCAATGTGCCGGGGCCGGAACTGGCGGTGAGTTGCCGCATTATCACGCGCAATGCGGCGCGGCGCATCTGCACGGCGGCGTTTGAGTATGCGAAGAAACGCGGATTCAATGGCGTAACGATCTGCGAGAAGCCGAACGTGGTGCGCGAGACCTCGGGAATGATGGAGGAAGTGGCGAAGGAAGTGGCGAAAAATTATGCGGGGATCGCGCTGTGGTCGACGAATATTGACGCGCAGTTGATGTGGCTGAATAAGAATCCGGAAGAGTACAACGTGATTGTGGCGTCGAATTTGTTTGGCGACATTTTGTCAGACGCGTTCGCGGGGCTGGTAGGGGGGCTGGGGTTTGCAGCTTCGGGAAACATTGGCGACGAGGTGGCAGTGTTTGAGCCGACACATGGATCGGCGCCGAAATATGCGGAACTGGATCCGCCGATCGTGAATCCGATTGCGATGATCTTGTCGGCGGCGATGATGCTGGACCACGTGAACGAAGGGCAGAAAGCGGAGCGGATTCGCAAGGCGATTGCGGACGTGGTGAGCGAAGGGAAAGTGCGGACCTACGACATGATGCGAATTGCGGGCGGAGCGAAGTCGATTGGGCAGGGTGCGGCGTCGACGATGCAGATGACGGACGCGATTCTGGAGAAGCTGAAATAGAAGATTGGCTCACCACAGAGACACGGAGGCGCAGGGAAAACAAAATAATGCTCTGTCGCTTTTTGATTCTGCTGTGAAAGAGTGCCTGGTGAATAGCTATGAGCAGCGTTGAAGTGAGGGCGGCGAATTGCGGTGAGGCGGGGCATTGGGGCAAGGACGTGCGCTCCGATTTGCATGTGGCGTTTGAGTCGCGGGAGAGAGGCGGGGTGGAAATCTCGCTGGAGTCGCGAGTGGCGCCGTACTACGGGAGCGCGATTCTGGAGCAGACGCGGCAGGTGCTGGCGGGGATTGGGATCAAGCACGGGCGGGTCGTGATTCACGATGAGGGCGCATTGCCATTCACGATCGGCGCGCGGATTGAGGCGGCGACGCGGCGCGGCGGAATGGCAGCGGGAAAAAGCTGGCAGGCGGAGGCGCATCCTTTGCCGCCGGCATCGAGCAAGGAAAGGCTGCGGCGGTCGCGACTCTATCTGCCCGGTTCGGAGCCGAAATATTTTATTAATGCGGCGCTGCACGGCCCGGACGCGGTCATTCTCGATCTGGAAGATTCGGTACACCGCAGCGAGAAAGATGCGGCGCGCATACTGGTGCGAAACGCGCTACGGGCGGTCGATTTCGGGGCATGCGAGCGGATGGTGCGGATCAACCAGTTGCCGCTCGGACTGGAAGATCTGGCGGAGGTGGTCGGGGAGAGTCCTGATTTGATTTTGATTCCGAAAGTGGAACGGGCGGAGCAGGTGGTGGAGGCGGACCGCGCGATCGGCGAGATCAAAGCGCGCAATGGAAACAAGCGGGCGGTGTGGATCATGCCGATTCTGGAATCGGCGCTGGGAATTGAGAATGCGTTTGCGATTGCATCGGCGAGCGAGAACGTGGCGGCGCTGACGATTGGGCTGGAGGATTACACGGCGGACCTCGGCGTGGTGAAAACGACGGAGGGGCGGGAGTCGCAGTATGCGCGGGCGCGCGTGGTGAATGCGGCGCGGGCGGCGGGCGTGCAGGCGATCGATTCGGTGTTTGGCGACGTGGGCGATATGGAAGGGCTGCGGCGGTGGGGCGAGGCGTCGCGTGCGATGGGATTTGAAGGGATGGGATGCATTCATCCGGGACAGATTCGGGTGATCCACGAGGCGTTTCGGCCGACAGGGGCGGAGATTCAAAAGGCGCAGCGGATTGTGGCGGCCTTTGAAGAGGCACAGAGCAAAGGGCTGGCGGTGGTGAGCCTTGGATCGAAGATGATCGATCCGCCGGTAGTGCTGCGGGCGTTGAAGCTGGTCGAGCGGGCGAAAGCCATGGGAGCGATTCTGTGACGGAGCGGGTGGAGTTCGCGCAAAATGCATTGGGCCGCACGGTGCCGATGATGGTGAATGGGAGGCCGCAGATTCCATTCCTCGGTGTGGGGAAATTTCAGCCGCGCGGGCGGAAGGCGGCACCGCCGATTTCTTCGAGCAAAGATTATCCGGAGAACGGCGACAAGCGGGTCGCGGACCTGGAGACGGCACTGCGGAAGTGCGGATTGCGCGATGGGATGGTGATTTCAAACCACCATCACCTGCGCGACGGCGACAAAGTGGCACTGCTGGCGCTGGAGGCGGCGGCGAAGATCGGCGTAAAAGATCTGATGTGGTTTCCGAGCGCGTCGTTTCCGTCGCAGCAGGGCGCGATTGAATTGATGGAAAAGGGCGTGATCCATCACATTGAAGGCTCGATGAACGGGCCGCTGGGCGATTACTGCACGCAGGGAAAGATGCGCGGCATGGGCGTGTTGCGGTCGCATGGCGGGCGCTACCAGGCTATCCAGGATGGAGAGGTGCACGTCGATATTGCGGTGATTGCTGCGCCGACGGCGGATTTTTTTGGCAATGCGGATGGTTCGCATGGGAAGTCGGCGTGCGGGTCGCTCGGTTTTGCGTTGGCAGATTCGATGTATGCGGATCGCGTGATCGTGGTGACGGACAATCTGATTCCGTTTCCCTGCGTGCCGTGGCAGATTCAGGGAAACAATGTGGACTACGTGGTGGAGGTGGAGTCGATCGGCGATCCGGCGAAGATTGTTTCGGGCACAACACAGATTACGCGCTCGCCGGACCGGCTGCGGATCGCGGAGCTGGTGGCAAGCTTTCTGCGCGCGGCCGGGATCATGAAGAACGGATTTTCGTTTCAGGCGGGAGCGGGGGGAATCGCGCTGGCGTTTGTGCAGTACCTGAAACAGATGATGAAAGAGGATGGCGTGAAAGCGCGCTTTGTGCGCGGCGGATCGACAAAATTTCTGGTTGAGCTGCTGAAGGAAGGGCTGACGGACTACATTCTGGACGGGCAGACGTTTGACCTGGATGGAGTGAAATCGATGGCGGACGACCCGCGGCATGTGGCGACGTCGCCGTTCACGTCGTACAACTATGATGGGAAGGGAAATTTTGCGTCACTGGTGGATGCGGTGGTGCTGGGTGCGACCGAGGTCGATGTCAACTTTAATGCGAATGTGGTGACGCATTCGGACGGGCGACTGCTGCACGGAATTGGCGGGTGGCAGAACTGTTTGTTTGCGGGGTGCTCAATTCTGGCGGTGCCGTCGTTTCGCGATCGCATTCCGGTGATTGTGGATGAAGTGACGACGATGACCGGGCCGGGCGAGATGATTGACGTGATCGTAACGGAGCGCGGGATTGCGATCAATCCGCGGCGGACGGATTTGCTGGACGCGGTAAAGGGGACGAAGTTACCGGTGCGGCCGATCCAGGAGATGAAGGCGGAGATCGAGAAGATTTGCGGCGGGAAGCCGGCGCGTCCGAAACTGGGGGAGAAGGCGTGCGCGGTAGTGAAGTGGGTGGACGGGACGGTGCTGGACACGGTGTGGCAGGTGGGGTGAGGGCCCGAGCGGGGCGGGCATTTTTAACCGCAGAGATCGCGGAGTTCGCAGAGAACTGAGTTAGGCGGGGCTTGGGATAGCGGCCTTCGCGCTTCCGCGATAGCTCGTGCCAACGAACGTGCGGCGGGGATATCATCTTGCTATGAACCCTGAGGATGAGCGGCAACAGTTGGCGGGAGTTTACCTGGCCAAGAGCGACGACGAACTGCGGCAGATTGTGGAGAGTGGCGACGAATTGAGCGAGGCTGCGCAGGAGGCGCTGGAGGCGGAGATTGAGCGGCGCGGGCTGGCGATCGAGTCGGGCGGATTCGATGTTCCCGAGGTGAATGATACTGTGACGCTGCGGCAGTTCCGCGATCTTCCCGAAGCGCTGCTGGCAAAGGGGAGCCTGGAGTCGGCGGGAATTCAGGCGTTTCTGCTGGACGACAACATGATCCGCATGGATTGGTTCATTTCAAATCTGCTGGGCGGAATCAAGTTGAAGGTGCGGGCGGAAGACGTGGAGGCGGCGAACGAAATTCTCAGCCAGCCGATTCCCGAGATGGTGGAAGTGGAGGGCGTGGGGGAATATGAGCAGCCGAAATGTCCACGCTGCCAGTCGCTCGACATCGGGTACCAGGAGTTGAATAAGTTTCTTTCCTACGGCTCGGCCTATGTGGGGATTCCAATTCCTGTGCACCAAAAGGCGTGGACGCGCCACGAATGCGGCCACTCGTGGGAAGAGGAAAATGCGGTGGCGGGGGGCGAACCCACTGCGTAGATGTTCCTTGAGCGCGCATTTATAATCGCGAAGGATGAGACAATTTTTTCGCCTCGTACTGCTGGCGCTGGTGCTGATGACGGTGGCGCTGATTTCCGCGATGACGGCGATGCGCTTTGCGATCCACGGGCGGGAAGTGGTGATTCCGAAATTAGTGGGAATGACGCCGGCGGAGGCGGAGCGGGCCGGCGCAGCTTCAGGGCTGCAAGTGGTGATTGAGCGGGAATTTTACAGCGCGGATGTAGCGGAAGGGCGAATCATGACGCAGATGCCGCCGGCGGGAACGAAGGTGCGGCGGGGCTGGTCGATTCGCGTGGCGCGCAGTCTGGGGCCGCAGCGAGTGGCGATTCCGGATGTGACGGGAGAAAGCGAACGGGCGGCCGAGGTGAATATACGGCGGCGGGGGCTGGGGATCGGCTCCACTGCGCAAGTGAGTTTGGCAGGCGACATGACGAGCGCGGTTGCGAATGCCGAAGACGAGCGGGTGGTTTCGCAGAGCCCGCCGGCGAATGCCAGCGGCGTGGCGGCGCCGAAGATCGATTTGCTGGTGAGTGGCGGGGCCGAGCCGGAAGCGTACGTGATGCCGAACTTCAGCGGGCAGGCGCTGGGCAGCGTGACGCTGGCGCTGCAGGATGCGGGGATGCACGTCGGACGAGTGATCGTGGTTGCGAGTGGGGATAGTGTAGCGGGGGCGGCGGGCGGGCCGCAGGGTGCGCGGAATGCGGGAAGTCAGGCAAACGCGGCAAGTGTGATTGTGACGCAGAGTCCGGCGGCGGGGCAGAAGGTGGTGGCGGGAGCGACTGTGAATTTCGAGGTGCGGTAGGGCGGCGCGACAGCGGACCTTGCGCGTCGTTGTGGTTCTTGCCTTGAGTCTCTTCTTGAGCTGAGATTGCTTCCGGTTGATCTTACCTTTGTATCATTACTGTTTTGTACCTATCTAGTTGTACCTATCCGTTTATCCGCGGAACCTCATGAATTGCGTTGGATGATGGCGGCGAAGAAGCCGTCGCAGGGGTGAACTCCGGGGATGGTGCGGAGGAAAGGGCCGTCGAGGAGCGAGTGGGGGGACCGGGAGGCGAGTTCGCCTAACTGGCGGAGGCGATCGAGTTCCCCGCGACAATTTAAGACTTCAAATTGACCCGCGCCTTCCAGCGCGGCCTTCACCAGGGCTTCATTTTCTTCCGGCTCTAAGGAGCAGGTGGAGTAGACGAGGCGGCCGCCGGGAGAGAGGTGCGCGAGAGCCGATTGCAGGATGGCGAACTGGCGGACGTGGAGATCATGTAAATCCTGCGGCGTTAGACGCCATTTAATTTCGGGATTGCGCGCGAGGGTGCCAGTGCCGGAGCAGGGAACGTCAGCAAGAATGCGATCGAAGGAAGTGGAAAATGGAAGTTGACGCGCATCCGCCGCGACGACACGGATATTCGGTTGCAACGAAAGCGCGCGCAGCAGACGGGCGCGATGCGGATGCAACTCGCAGGCGAAGACGGTTGCGTGGGGATTGCGGTTCGCGAGTAGAGCAGTCTTGAGGCCGGGAGCGGCGCAGCAGTCGAGGAAGTTTTGGCCGTCACCAACGAGCAGAGCGACCAATTGGGAGGCTTCGTCCTGAATGGAGATGAGGCGCTCGCGATAGGCGCGAGTTTGGGTTACGTCGCCGGAGAGGACGATGCGCGCGGACGACAGCAGGAGGCCTGGCGCAAGCTGAATGTGGCTTTCGGCAAGATCGGCAAGGACGCGATCGTCATAAAGGTGAACGCTAGTGTGGGGTGTGCACTGGTTGTGAGCGCAAATCTGGCGGGCGGCGTCGAGGCCGTAGCGATCGACCCAGCGCTGGACAAGCCATTCGGGATGAGCGGAATTTTCGGCGAGGGCTGCGGCGTCGCGAGAGTCGCGGATTTGAGCGAGGAGAGCTTCTGCGGGGGAATCGGGGGCCGGGTGGGCGGCGCTCGCCGAGTTTGAGACGAGTTTGCGAAGGACAGCATTGACGAACGGCGCGGCCGACGTTTTGCGTGCGGCTTTGACGAGTTGAACGCTCTCGAAGATGGCGGCGCGCGCGGGAATGCGGGAGAGAAATTGAAGTTGATAGAGACCGAGGCGGAGGGCGACGAGGATTTCGGCGTCGAGGCGACCAAGCTTTTGGGACGAAGCGTTGGCGATGCGGCGATCGAGCCAGGACTGCCAGCGGAGACAGCCCATCACCAGTTCGGTGGCGAGGCCATGGTCGGCGGAAGAGAGTTTGGCGAGGCGAGTGGAATGGAGCAGTTCGCTTGCGTAAGCGGCCTCACGCGCGACTTTCAGAAGAATTTCGAACGCGGCGGCGCGAGCGCGAGAGATGGGCATTGAGGACATTTTAGTCGTTGGTCGTTAGTCGCTGGTCGTTCGGGATGCGTTCTTGCTTGCGGCCTCGGTTAATTGGGCTGATTTTGTAATGGAGTAATTTCAGAATCTATTTGGGCTGAAGCTTCGGATCTGCTCAATTATGAATCTGCTCTGCAGCTACTCGCCCAAATGATCGCCGGGTTTGGGATGGTAGCCGTTGATAAATTCCTGGGCGGTCATGCGGCGCTTGCCATCGAGTTGAAGTTCGAAAAGATTGAGAGCTGTGTTCTGACCGCAGCCAACCTGGAGGCGGGGGCCGTCGACTGCGAGCGCGGCGGGGGCCAGGGCGGCGTGAGAAGGCGCGGGTTCGGCGCGGTGCACTTGCAGAGCCTTGCCCTTGAAAGTGGTGAATGCGCCGGGCCAGGGGCGAAATCCGCGCATGCGATTGAAAAGCTCGGTGGCGGGGCGAGCGAAGTCCATGCGGCCATCTTCTTTCTTGAGAATGGGCGCGAGAGTGGCTTTGGAATGATCCTGCGGAACCGGGTCCAGTTGCCCGGTTTCGAGCTGGCGCAAGGTTTGGAGCATGAGGTCGGCGCCGAGAGATGCGAGCCGGGGAGCGAGGGATTCGGCGGTGTCTTCGTGGAGGATGGGCAGTTCACGCTGGAGGAGGATGTCGCCGGTATCAAGGCCGGCGTCGATGCGCATGGTGGTGACTCCGGTGATGGACTCGCCGCTGGCGATGGCCCACTGGATGGGGGCGGCGCCGCGATACTTCGGCAAAAGAGAGGCGTGAAGATTTAAATTTCCAAATCGCGGGAGATCGATCATCCACTGCGGGATGATGCGGCCGTAGCCAACGACGATGATGGCGTCGGGATGAAGGGCGGCGAGCTGGGAATGGAATTCGGCGTTGTTCTTGATGGACGCGGGTTGGACGACGGGGATCTGGAGGCGGAGGGCAGCTTCTTTGATAGGAGAAGCGGCGAGTTCCATGCCGCGGCCGCGGGGGCGATCGGGCTGCGTCACGACGAGAGGCACGGAATGACCGGCGGCGAAGAGGGCGTCCAGCGTGGGGACGGCGAAACGGGGCGTGCCGGAGAAGATCAGGATCATCGGTTCTCAGTTCTCGCTTCTCAGTTCTCAGTGGACGGCGGAAAGCTTGAAGCTGCCACCGATTGTCCAGTCCTAGTTACATGCCCGCGATGCCACGGTTGGCCGCGAGAGAGGCGCCATGCTAGGCCGCGCCTTGCGCCAATTCGTGCACGCGGTCCCGAAAGGTGATCGGGATCGACCAGCCGCAGGTAGGCCTCGTGCACGAGGGCAGTGGCGCGGAGGGTATGGTCGGGGCGCTCGGCGCGCAGGCAATTCGCGGCAAGCTTGCGGAGTTGGTCATAGACGACGGGCATTAACTCGTCGAGGGCCTCTCTGTTACCGCTGCCCCACTGCTGCAAAAGGCTCGTTACGAGCTGACGATTCGGGTCCATCGATTTGCCCTCCAGTTTCGAGGCCGGTCACCCGGCGACTTTTTCCAAAAAAATTGCGATCCACTGAGGGAATCGGTGGACCACCGTCGCTTTACAAGTTGAGAGCAGATGTTGATCGCACCAAAAAGAGCCTTCTGGCCAACGATTATAAACCCGCGATCAAACTGCGGAGTGCGGTGACGAAAGCTCCGTGAATGGACTGGAGCCCTAGACGAAGCAAAAAACAAATTCTATTTCACCAGAACATCGAAAGAGAGGAACTACCATGACTCGACGGTGGTCAACGGCGTCAACGACGCTGGCGTGTTAGTCGGATTCTCAGGCACGGCTCCGACCAACAACGGCTTCATTGCTACACCGAGTAAGTAGTAAGTAGAAATATCATCAGCGCGCACCTTTTTTGGGGGGATCAACTCTCCGGCCACGGTTCTCAGTTCACGCCGCGTCCCGCGTTCTGCCGAGTCTCGATACTGTCGAGCCGGTAGCTCTGCTGTATGTGGCGCGAATGTGCGGAAACCGTGGTATAAGGCACGCCAAGAAAGTGCTTGGCCACAATGGCCGTCACTTCGAGACAATTAAAGTTCTGGTGCTTCACTTTCCGCGCGATTTGTTGCAGAGCGCGCTGAATTTTGCCCGCGCCAACCGCGCCGAAGAATGTCGCCTTGATCTCATCAGCCATGAAAAGGAAATTCCAGCGCGCCGCGTGAATCTTGTCGTCCAGTGCAATGCCGTCAAGCAGTTTCACCACACTCCAATTCCCGAAGTATGGTTCACTCTGTAAAGCCAGGGCTTCTGCCATATGTGGCGACTCTTCGCCGATTAGAACTGAGCCAACTTGAACAATTGGTATCATAGAAATACTCTCTTCGCGAACTGGTTGTTGAATGGAAACCCGCGGGCGACCTTGTTATATCTGTGACTTTAGAGGATCCGCGATTGCGATTCTGATCAATTTTGACCAGTGTTCTTGAGACAATCAGCGAATACTAATCCGAGGGAGAACTGTAGTTACGCGTAGCAGTCGCCAATTTATTCAGGGGGTCGATGTCATTGATAGAAACAGCGCCGCCGGTGCAGTCTCTTACCCCCACCCAGGGCCCCCCCGGCACATCCGCTCCAACCCCAGTGGCCTCCATACCCTTGCAATCGAACGCGGGGTTGCCGAGCCGGATCGCCGTGGTTGGCAACTATCTGCCGAGGCAGTGCGGGATTGCCACTTTTACGACCGACTTGTGCGACGCAATCTCGGCGGAGTGTGGTGCGGCCAAGTTATTCGCGGTTCCGGTCAACGACACGGAACTGGGCTACGACTACCCATCGCGAGTGAGACTGGCGCTGGCGCAGGACGAAGTGTCCTCCTACGAACAAGCGGCTGACTTCCTGAATTTCACAAACTTCGATTTGGTGTGCCTGCAACACGAATATGGAATCTTTGGCGGCCCGGCGGGCAGTCACATTCTGGCTCTCCTTCGCCGCCTCAAAATGCCTGTCATCACTACGCTGCACACGGTTCTTCGCGAGCCAAATCCCGACCAGCGGCGCGTGATGGAGGAGATCACAGCGCTCTCGGATCGTCTGATCGTGATGAGCCAACTCTCTTCCCAGTTCTTGCAGGAAATATTCAAAGTACCGGGCCGCAAGATCGATATGGTTCCACACGGCGTTCCCGATCTGCCGTTTCTGGATCCGAATTTTTACAAAGATCGTTTTGACGTGGAAGGGAAGGCGGTGCTCCTCACCTTCGGCCTGCTCTCGCCGAACAAGGGGATCGAGAACGTGATTCAAGCCCTGCCGCACATTTTGTCGAAGCACAAGAACGTGGTTTATATTGTCGCGGGCGCGACCCACCCTCACATTTTGCGCCGAGAAGGCGATCACTACCGCGAGGGCCTGCAGGCCTTGGCGAAGGAAATCGGCGTGGGATCGAATGTGTTCTTCCACAACCGCTTTGCCAGCCCTGCGGAAATGGCCGAGTTCATTGGCGCGGCAGACATCTATATCACTCCCTACCGTCACGAAGCACAGGTGGTCTCCGGCACCCTTGCTTATGCGCTCGGGGCGGGCAAGGCCATCATTTCGACTCCGTACTGGCATGCCATCGAACTGTTGGACGACCGCCGCGGCGCGCTGGTTCCTTTTCAGGATCCGGAGGCGATTGCGCGCAAAACAGTCGAACTTCTGGATACGCCCGCAATCCGTCATGCGATGCGAAAACGCGCCTATTTATACTCCCGGGAAATGGTCTGGAAAAAAGTGGCGCAGGGATACATGGCGAGTTTTGCGCGCGCTCGCAGTGACCGCATGCAGACGCCACGCGTGATAGTGGCCGATGCAATTCCGGAAAAGTGTTTCAATAAACTGCCCGCGCTCAACCTGGACCACTTGCATCGCCTGACCGATGAGACCGGCTTGCTCCAGCACGCGACCTTCACGGTTCCTAACTATTCCGAGGGGTATACCACCGACGATAATGCGCGTGCTTTGGTTCTCACCGTACTCCTCGAGCAACTCGGCCAAACAGAGCCGCGTGAGCTTCACGACCAGGCTTCGCGGTACCTCGCATTTCTCGGACACGCACTGAATCAAGCCAACGGGAGGTTCAGAAACTTCCTGAGTTATACGCGCGTGTGGAACGAGGCGGAAGGCTCGGAGGACTGTCACGGGCGCGCGCTTTGGTCGCTTGGAACTGTTCTTCGGCGGTCGGGCGATCAAGCGCTCCGAGGCGCGGCTGGCCGCCTGTTTGAGATGGCGGTTCCGGCGGTGCTGGCCTTCACCAGTCCGCGCGCCTGGGCTTTTGCGCTGCTGGGCATTGAAGAATATCTAAATTCTTTTCCGGGTGACCGAGATGCGCAACGAATAAGTTCTTTTTTGGCCACCCGCCTCGTCGACAACTATAAGGGGAATCAGTCATCGGACTGGCGCTGGTTTGAAAATGTTCTGGCTTACTCCAATGCCAAATTGGCCCAAGCGGTATTGGCCGCGGGCTCGCGCAATCTGAACCACGAGATGGTTGCGATCGGTCTCGGAGCTTTAAATTGGCTAAATGAAGTGCAGCATTGCGCAGGGCAGCGTCATTTCGTCCCCATCGGCTCGCAAGGGTTTTACCGCCAGGGCTGCGAGCGAGCACGCTTCGATCAACAACCGGTGGAAGCGGGCGGCGCGGTTTCCGCCTGTCTCGAAGCGTATCGCATCACGGGGGATGATCGTTGGCGCAAGGAAGCCTGGTCGGCCTTCAACTGGTTTCTGGGAAATAACGACTTGGGGATTCCCTTGTATGATCCCATCACGGGTGGCTGTCGAGACGGTTTGCATCCGGAGCGCGTGAATGAAAACCAGGGCGCCGAATCCACGCTCGCGTTCCTGATGGCGCAGGTTGAAATGCGCTTGCAGGGAGAGGCCGATGTTTCGCGACCGGATCCTGAACTGGTCAGCACCAGAAGCAACAAGAATAATAATGAGGTCACCGAACATGCACTTTGAAGTTCCATTTCCCTTTTCCGTGAAATCCTTATGACAGTCGCAGTGATCGTCGGCCACGAGCCTTTACTCCTTCGTCATTCCGATAACCCGATTCTGACCAGCAAGGATTGGCCGTACTCGGTCAATAGTGTGTTCAATGCGGGAGCAACACTGCTGGAGGACGGATCAACGCTGCTGCTGTGCCGCGTGGAAGAGCGGCGCGGCCTGTCTCATCTCTGCGCGGCCCGCTCCCGCAATGGCGTGAATGGTTGGCAAATCGATCGGGAGCCGACGTTGATGTCGAGCCCTAAGGAATTTCCCGAGGAGATCTGGGGCATCGAAGACCCGCGCATCACCTTCGTACCTGAGCTGCAGCAATATGTCATCACTTACACGTCTTATTCGCGCGGGGGGCCGGGAGTCTCACTGGCGTTGACCAGGGACTTTCGCAGCTTCGAACGGTACGGGGTCATCATGCCACCCGATGACAAGGATTCGGCGCTCTTGCCGCGAAGAATTAACGGCTACTGGGCGCTCATCCATCGGCCGATGACCTCACTTGGCGCGCACATGTGGATCTCGTACTCGCCGGACTTGCGCCACTGGGGACGACATAGACTGATTCTCGAAGCGCGCCGCGGCGCATGGTGGGACGCGAACAAGATTGGCTTGTCACCACCTCCCATCGAGACTTCCAGAGGGTGGTTGATGCTGTACCACGGCGTACGACAAACGCCCTCGGGCTGCCTGTATCGATTGGGGCTGGCATTGTTTGACCTTGAGAATCCGGAAAAATGCCTGCTCCGCGGCGACTCTTGGATCTTTGGGCCGGAAACCGACTATGAGCGCACCGGCGACGTGAAGGATGTCGTGTTTCCCTGCGGATACACCATGGACCCGGACGGCGATACGCTCAACATATACTACGGAGCCGCCGACAGCTCCATCGCACTGGCTCGAGCCAGCGTGCGGGCATTGCTAGCCTGGCTGGACGCCAATGGAAGTTCCGCGGGCGGGCAGCGGGCGGAAGACTGAGAAAGCACGTCCCGCCTCCTATTCCCGCGATGTGAGCTATCTTGCTCAGACGTGGCCCTCACAACCTGTCAACCTTTATCTACCTGAGTGTGGAGACAGAGCCGCGAGCAGCGTATTCGCGGCTTTGATTCCTCGTTGCGTGAGGTCCAGAATCGCGAAGCGGTCATACTCGGCCAATCGGCATTCTCGTCCGTCTAAGCCGCCAGTCTTTGATTTCTGCGGCGCGGAACGATTCGACCCTGAAAGCCTCGAACAGGATCCTGGAACATTTTCGATCGGTCAGCCTTGGCGGATGAGGGTGAACGCACGAAAGAAGGAAGGTAACAAATATGCCTCTAATTCAGGTGCTGGAAGTCTTGATTGTGGTGGGTATCCTTCTGTGGCTCATAAATCGCTTCATCCCGATGCAGGGCACCATCAAGTCAATTTTGAACAGCGTCGTGGTGATCGTGGTGGTTTTGTGGATCCTGAATGTCTTTGGGCTCTTTAATGCCCTATCAGGCATTCACGTGGGAAAGGGCTGAGGCGCGAGAGTGTCAGCCGGTGGTAAAAGCACAACAGTGAATCTTCTCGCATCCCGAGGGCGCCATCGGCGTTCAAGGAACGAGACCGGAAATCTGGAATAAGCGGGCACGTAAACGAAATCGAATCATGGAGGCAATACGTTATGAAGTTAGTTGGAGTTCTTAGCACCGCAGCACTCTGTTTGACCCTCGGAATCGCCGTTCCAGCATACGCGCAGGAGCAGCACGATGAGAAGGACAAGGCTGCTTCCCAGCAAGAAGAGAAGAAGGCACAGCCGGAACAGAAGAAGGCGCAACAGGAACAACCGGCAAAACAAGAAGAGAAAGGCGCCCAACAGGAAAAGAACGGCAAGCAGGAAGAGAAAAATGCCCAGCAAAAACAAGGCCAACCGCAGGCTAAGCCAGTCGAGCAGGCACAGCACAACGGTGGCGGCCGGATTCCGGCAGATCGTTTCAAAGCCAATTTCGGACAGGACCACAGGTTCCACGTTAGTCAGGCCGAGTACAGCAACGGCCGTCGATTTCAGTACGGTGGCTATTGGTTCGGATTCGTCGATCCCTGGCCCAGCAACTGGCTCTACACGCAAGACGTCTATGTGGTAGATATTAACGGCGTCTACTACCTGTGCAACCCGATGTATCCCGGAGTGAACATTGCGCTCAGCTTCACCTTATAAAAAAGCCCGAAGCGGGCGCCTAAGGTGGATTTCTCCTTGAGGATTCCCGGCGCGAGTCCTTTCCCTGGGACTCGCGCCCCCTTCTTCTAAATTTTGGGCACAGAACAAACCCGGAAAAATGGGAGAAAGCGCGAGGATTAATCGATGGAACCGGTCCTTCGCGAATTCCGCGACCGTTTGCGGCGGCGCCTGGCGCCGATGCGTTATCGGTTGCAGAAACTGCTGGCCGCATTGACACCCGAAATCCGCGAGATCCACACACAAAGGATGTGTCCGTTTTGCGGGTTAGTCACGTCGCGTTCCAAACAATGTCTGGAATGCGGCAAGACGCTGGCAGAAGTTCACACTTAGTAACGACGAAGAAAGACGTCTGAAAGGATGCGAATGAAAAGACAGTATCTTCACCTCTCAGCCTATCGTTGCGACGAATGTGAGGGGCCGGTCGTCAGCGGGTCGTTGGCCGTGCGCGAGAACGAGATATCAAAAGAGACCGACATCACGCAGGTAGGGGCGATGTGCCTGGCGTGCGGCCACAAACAAGCGCGAGCAAGAGATGCAGGCATAACGCGGCAATGCCCGCCGGTGGATTGGCAACCGGCTAAGACCCTTTGTCTGTGAAACCACGACTCGCGTGGGGCGTGCCGGGTTGCACCAGGTAATCGGAGAATGCCCCTAGCCCTTCGTGTTTGACCGCCTCAGTTTGCGGCGATGCGCGCGCTTCTTTCTCTGTTTGTTGGCCATTCTCTTGGCCTCGAACGTATTCGTTGGAGCCGCGACCGGCGTTGCCGCCGCGGGCTTTGTTTCTCCTGCGTTTTGTTCTTCGGTTGGATTATCCATTCCACAATTCTCCTTGGCTGATCGATCCCGCACCCATTGTGATTTAAAGAAAGGCTGGCAACTGCTTAGGTACGCTCGACTGCGCTCGCGCTCGCACGCTTGCCGGCACGAAGTTGCTCCGCCGTGAAGACCTGTCCACAAGTGCTGCATCGCCACTTTGAGGTCGATCTCCCCGCATTGCCGGCGCCCGGCATAGCCCGCGCATTTTCGCTGGGATTGAATGCCATTCCCAGTTCACCGCCGCATCCCAGGCACAGTCGCTTTTCCATAATGATGGTGTTGCCGTATTCCACTTCAATACTATCCGCCGCGGCTTCGCCGATCTGCTCACAATTGAACAGTGTTTCGAGCGTTCGCCAGGCTCACGATTTCTCCATGTTGCGCGTACTCCGGGCAATTCCCTCAACCGCAATTCCTGCTCACAGATTCTCCAGCACCAGTTTAAGGTAGTCCCAGAAGCTCTTTACCGATGAAATCTCCACGCGCTCGTTCGGACTGTGCGGACCTACAATTGTCGGCCCGAAAGAAATCATTTCCATGCCCGGATATTTCTCGCCGATGACGCCACACTCCAGGCCCGCGTGCATGGCGATCAACTTGGCAGGTTTGCCGAAGAGCTTGTTGTGCACTTCCTGGAGTTTGCGGACGATTTCGCTGTTCGGTTCCGGTTTCCAGCCCGGATATTTGCCGGAGTGCTCGACTTCGAAGCCCGCCAGACGGCATACGGTGGCCACCATGCGGGCGGCCGACATCATGCTGCTCTCGATGGCACTGCGCTGACTGGTCACAATTTCGACCACGTCGCCCTTGGTGGTGACGGTCGCCAGGTTCGTCGACGTCTGGACCAAGCCCGGGACATCGGGACTCATCGCCAAGACGCCATGATGCAAACTGCCAAGCAGCGCCGCCGTCTGTTTCGCGTCCGTCGCATCGAGAACATTTGCCGGACGGTCGGCCTTTTCGACCGTGATCGCGAGTGCCGAATCGAATTCTCCCAAATCGGTTCTGTAACCGGTTTCGGCGGTGGCGACGAGCGTTTTCAGTTCGCTTTCTCGAGCCGGATCCGCCAGCACCACGGCCGACGCTTCGCGCGGAATTGCATTCTGCGCGCTTCCGCCATTGATCGCGGCAATTTCAATCGGAATACGATCCAGCAGGGCTTGAAGAACTCCTCCGAGGATGCGGAGAGCGTTGCCGCGGCCCTGGTGGATATCGACACCCGAGTGACCACCTTTCAGGCCAGACACCTTGATGCGCCAGGCGGAGGCAGCGTGAGCAGGGCGAAGCGTGACCTTGCGTCGAGCCGTCGTCTTGATGCCGCCCGAGCAACCGATACAGAGCGTGCCTTCATCTTCGTTGTCAAGATTGAGGAAATATTTGGACTTGAGAACGCCACCCGGGAACTCGGCGGCGCCCGTAAGACCGGTCTCCTCGTCAATGGTGAAGGCAAACTCCAGCGGACCGTGTGCGATGTCGGTGCTCTCCATGACGGCCAAAGAGGCGGCTACGCCGACCCCGTTGTCGGCACCGAGCGTCGTGCCATCGGCTTTCAGCCAGTCCCCATCTCTGACCACCTGGATGGGATCGGTATCGAAGTTATGAGCGGTGCCCTCGTTCTTTTCGCAGACCATGTCGAGGTGACCCTGGAGCAGGGCCATGGGCGCTCGCTCGCGTCCCGGCCGTGCGGGTTTCCGGACCACGAGATTGCCGGCATCGTCCTGTGTGGATTCGAGGCCCAGACTGGTGGCGAGTGAGCGGATGTATTCGCGCACGGCAGCTTCCTTTGTGGAGGGGCGGGGAATTGCAGCCAATTTGTCGAAGTGTTTCCATACTGCTTTGGGTTCCAGATTTTCGAGTGCAGGGATCACGGCACGCTCCGTAGGATTCAAAGGTACCAGCTATCGTACAGCGTAGGTGGTGATGGTGGCACTCTCAGGGGCGCTCCGCTTTACTGGTTCACTTTCCTGGGTAAGGTCGGCGCCGCGAGAAGCACCGTTGCATCCCTTCCTGTTGCTCAATTTTCTGGGTGAGTGAAATCACTGATCCGCGCTGCTTCTGCATGTCAAAATCCGGGCATTCATGCGCGTTGAGGAGCTCATGCCTAAAGCCAGGATGTTGCGGATCGCGGGATATCTGTTATTTTTTGGGATCACATTTAGCCGTGCGAATGCCACCGAAAATGGCGGTAGCGTCTACCCGGTTGGAGTAGAAACCGTGATGACGGGTGTGCAGCCCCGTCCCGGCGAAACGGCCCTGTACGAGTACACGGTTCTTTATGTGGCGAATGAATTTGATAACGCAAAGGGCAAAAGCGCGATCCCGGAATTCAGGCTCAGGGTGTTCGCCAACGCCGTCAAGGTGACTCACAATTGGGGAGTTCATTTTCTGGGTGGGACGATAGAAAGCCAGATCGGTGTCCCGTTTGTTTACCAGCAACTGCATACCGCGGGGGGTACGTTCAGCGAGTTCGGCCTCACCAACGTCAACTTGATTCCGGTGAGTATCACCTATCAGCATGGCGGCCTGCACTGGTATTACGAAGCCGACATGTTCCCGGCCGGGGCGGGATACTCGGCGGCGCACGCCGTAAATATCGGGCAGCACAACCAGGCTATTGCACCGGCCGCTGGTTTCACATACCTCCCGCGGCAGGGCAAAGCGGAATTGAGTTCGCGTTTTATGTACTTCTTCAACGGCTATGACAAAGCTACCCACTACCACAGCGGCAACGAATTTACGTGGGAATACAACGCAGCGTACGAGATCTCAAAAAAGATAGCAGCCGGTTTCAACGGATTCTTTTACCAGCAGACCACAGACGATTGGGCGCAAGGAGCGGTTTATGAGAACGGTTTTCGTGGCCGCGACCTGGCGCTGGGGCCGCAACTGCGCTTCCCGCTGGGCAAGCATGGGGGCCTGGCCGTCAAGTACTACCGCGACACTCTGGTGCACAACAAGCCGCGCGGCAATGCATTCTGGTTTCAGTTTTGCGTGCCCATCGGGAAACGGGCTCTCTAATCCCGCGATCCCGCGATCGGAGCGAAACCTGGTGCCTGGCGAAACTCGGCGGCGCTCGCGCTCATACTTCCTCCCGTCAAGCGAGAGGCATTTGATCGGTCACGACCTCGCCATAAGCTGCCAATGCCCACTCGAAAGCCGTCGAGTTGGCCCTGGACAGTACGCAAACAGCACGCAAAACAATATTTGGGGGGTGAGCAGGGGAAAGCGGGCAAAGAGAAATGATGCTTTCACCTGACCGCAATCTGGCGATGCGCAGGGCAAGTTCGTCTTGGGTCACGAAGAGCTTTCCCTGTTATGGGGTAGGATCGACCTGGCCAAAATTAATAGACTCAAGACTCGGTTGGTAGTGATTAGTCTGCCATGGCGCCCGTCTATCATGGCCCAACATCGGGCGGGCCGTATGCAATGATCAATGCTTCACTGGACCCAAGCGTAAACTACACTGACACCGCAGTCATCGCTGGGCAGACATATTATTATGTCGCGACCGCTGTGGATGAGAATGGGCTCGAAAGCGCTTACTCCAATCAGACCACAGCCGTCATTCCCTCCCCCTAGGTCAGCCGGGATACTAGGGTCTGTTCACACTATCGCAGGGCCTCGATGATGAATGCAAAGTAGATAAAGGCGAGAAATACAACATCGAGTTTCTCAAAACGTGAAAAGATGCGGCGGAAACCTTTGAGTCGCC
>Ga0224558_1000061_pt1 | contig 123232 bp, 96 predicted proteins | sample 714S32024metaG_FD_180682 | JGI IMG/M metagenome (GOLD analysis project Ga0224558, IMG submission 180682) | Peat soil microbial communities from Stordalen Mire, Sweden - 717 S3 20-24 | ecosystem: Environmental > Terrestrial > Soil > Wetlands > Peat | place: Sweden: Norrbotten County, Stordalen... | reverse complement strand
CCTTGGAGTGTGGCCCACCAAGGTGTCACGCATCGAAAGGGGACTCGAGCATGATCCCGATTTCGTTGAACGCTATGAGGCCTGGCTGACCAATAAAACAGCGGCTTGACAAACATAGGAGCATCACACCGGTCGTTCAGTGTGGTGCCCATGAGACTTTGCGCCCACACGATTACCGGCCCCGACCTTTTCGCGTGGACGGGGCTGCGCTCCACGCAGTTTGCGGATCTTGTGTCCCGACTTTGGGACATTCACCCTGACGGGCGGTGTGGTCACCTCTGGGCTCTCGCTTTCGCCGACCGGCTCTTGCTGGTGGCGTTGGCCCTGCGCACCAACCTGACTGAGCGCCAGTTGGCGTCTTTGTTCTCCGTCTCCCAGGTCCAGGTCGATCGGGTGGTGCGTGATCTGACCGGGCCCCTGGGCCGCCTGCTCGGGCCACCACCAAGAGACCGACGCGATCTGTGGATCGTAGACGGCACCCTGATCCCGACACGGGACCACTCCCGATCTGCAAAGTCCAAGAACTACCGACGCAGCACCAACGTCCAGGTGGTCTGTCGACGAAGAGACCGTCGGGTCATCTTCGTCGGACACGCCTGGCCGGGCAATCGCCGCGACGCCGTCGTCTTTCGCGAGACGGTCCCCGATGAGATTGTCCACCACCCTCGCCTGATCGGCGACGGCGGCTACCAGGGGGTAAGCGGAGTCGGAGTGCCCCGACGCGGGCCAGACGGAAAGATGGTTCGAGATCTCGCGTGGCATCGGCGGCGCAAACGTCGGGCCACTGTCGAACACGTGCTGGCGGAGATGAAGGTCTACCCGGTACTGCGTGACTGCCGCAGACGCGGGCCAGGTACCAACGAGGTGGTTTGGGCGGTGGCGACACTACACAGCCTGCGCAAGGAGTCCGTGGTCATGGTCGGGTGACGGGGAGGTTGGACAGGGTGGAGCACGGGCTGACTGTGATTACGAGTCATCGCTCAGCCGAACGCGCCGGCTTCACGCAGCGCCGACTGGCGCTCATCGCCGATCCCCCAGCTGGCGAGCCCCTCGCGGGTACCCGAACCGGCCGCTCGCGGAGGTCGGCTGATCGCGCCCGGCGTCCTGGAGAACCGCGGGGCCGGACGGGGCTGGACGACGTCGTCGGTCGCGAAGACTTCTCGCTCGGTGTTGTAGGGATGATGCGCCGCCTCGCGCGGACTCAGCACCGGCGCCACGCACGCGTCGAGGTCCGCGAAGGCCGCGGTCCACTCGTCCCTGGTGCGCGCGGCGAAGAGCCCGGCGAAGCGCTCCTTCATCGCCGGCCACTGCGCGCGGTCCATCTGGGCGGGCAGGTCCGCGCCGTCCAGGCCGAGCCCTTCGAGCAGCGCCACGTAGAACTTCGCCTCGATCGCGCCCACCGCGACGTACCCGTGGTCGCTCGTCTCGTAGACCTCGTAGAACGGGGCGCCGCTGTCGAGGAGGTTGACGCCGCGCTCCTCGTGCCAGTTGCCGCTGTTCAAAAGGGCGTGGGTCATCGCCATCATCGAGGCCGAGCCGTCCACCATGGCGGCGTCGACGACCTGGCCTTCGCCGGTGTCGCGAGCGCAGAGCACGGCCGACACCACGCCGAAGGCCAGGAAGAGGGCGCCCCCGCCGAAGTCCCCCACCAGGTTGAGGGGCACCACCGGCTTCTCCCCGGCCCGTCCAATGGGCCACAGGGCCCCCGAGACGGCGATGTAGTTGATGTCGTGGCCCGCACGCAGGCTGAGCGGGCCCTGCTGCCCGTAGCCGGTCATGCGCCCGTAGACGAGGCGCGCGTTGCGCCGGCGCACGTCATCGGGTCCCAGCCCCAGCCGTTCGGTCACGCCGGGGCGAAACCCCTCGATGAGCACGTCGGCCTGCTCACACAGCTCGAGCACGAGTTCGCGTCCCGCGTCGCTCTTGAGGTCGATCGCCACCGAGGGGCGCGAGCGGTTCAGCACGTCCCAGGTCGTCGCGGACTCGGCGTCGGGGTCGCCGCGCTCGAGGCGCAGCACATCCGCGCCGAGGTCGGCCAGCAGCATGCAGGCGTACGGGCTCGGCCCGATGCCCGCCAGTTCGAGAACCTTCAGTCCGTGTAGTGGCCCACTCACGCAGACAGTGTAGGTTCGTGGCTCGACCGATGGAGCCCAGCCATACCTACGAAAGAACTGGCAGGTACTCCCGTTAGGCCACTCGAGAACGTCGCGTGGGGGCCGCGCACTCGCGACAGAGCACGACCGATGAGCGGGCTTCCTCCTCGGACTTGGCGGCGCGAAGGACGCGAACCACCCCACCCGAGCGGCACTGGCGCTGGTGCCAGCATGAACGGCGGGCACATCCGCAGTTTCCACTCGCGGGAGTGCGCGAAGCCGTCAACGGCGATGGGTCACTGACTGGTACGACCGACGGCACATTGCTCACGCGAACCCCCTCACTACGCTGGTTACCCGCACATCTTACCCGACCGGCACGGAATTCGCCATCAACTTGGCACCACGGTCGGGACTCGGCGACGTTCATGGTCTCAGCTCCGTCGCCGCGCCCACCGAAGGGTCTGGGGGAAAATGGGTACTCCGCAGCCACTGGCTCCCTTGATCGGCGCCGCCGCAGCCGATGGCCGGACGGCGCAGGTGACGGCGCCCTCATCTCGGCGCAGGTCGCCGTCGAGTCCGCGGGGGTCGAGCCGGCTCGAGCGCCCGGCTGCGCGGACCGAAAGTGCCGTCGGTGGGCTCATTCGTCTGGCGGCCACGCGGTTTCAGAGCGTTCAAGTTGGCGGTGTCGATGTGAGAGCATGGCTGGATGTCCACCTTCGAGCGTGAGCGATCACTGCACGCTCTGGCGACCACGACCTACGACCTCGTCGTGATCGGCGCGGGAATGACCGGTGCCGGGGTGGCGCTGGACGCCGCGTCGCGCGGCCTGAAGGTGGCCCTGATTGACGCGGGCGATGTCGCGTCGGGCACCAGCTCCAAGTCGTCCAAGATGGTCCACGGCGGGCTGCGCTACCTCCAGCAGAAGGAGTTCCGCCTGGTCTACGAGAACCTGCGCGAACGCCAACGGCTCCTGGAGAACGCCCCCTTCCTCGTTCGCCCGCTCCCCTTCCTCATCCCGCTCTTCGCCAAGAACGCCGTGACCTCCAGGGCGCTCGTCAAGGGCTACGGCACGGCGCTGCGAATCTACGACGTCACCGGCGCCTGGCGGATCGGCAACCGGCACCGCAAGGTCACCAGGAACGAGGCAGTCGCCCACCTGCCGAGCCTGCACACCGAGCATCTGGTGGGGGGATTCCTCTACTTCGACGCACGCGGCGACGACGCGCGGGTGGCGCTCGCGCTCGCGCGCACGGCCGCGCTTGACTTCGACGCCGACGTGGCGAACTACGTTCGCGCGCTCGACATCACCCGCGACGAGGTGGGCCAAGCCGATGGCGTGACGTGCCGCAACCAGCTGGACCAGTCAACGATGCACGTCGGTGCGCGCTCGGTCGTGAACGCCACGGGGGTCTGGGCCGACGACGTCTTCACCATGGCCGAGCACGTCGATTCGCACCGGATCACCCCCGCCAAGGGCGTGCACCTCTCGGTGCCACGCCACCGACTCGAGGCGGACGTCGCCGCCGTCATCTCCGTGGCGGGCGATCGACGCAGCATCTTCATCGTTCCCTTCGAGGAGGCGCCGTTCACCTTCATCGGGACCACCGACACCGCCTACGACGGCGCGCTCGACAGCCCGGAGTGCACGCCCGAGGACGTGGCGTACCTCTTGAACGCGGTGAACGCCTCGACGTCGGCGGGCCTTTCGCCGAGCGACGTCACCGGCGTCTGGGCCGGGCTGCGCCCTTTGCTCAGCCCCAAGCCCGGCCAGAAACTAAGCGAGCGCACGGCCGACCTCTCGCGGCGCCACCAGGTGACCGATTCCAAGGACGGCGTCGTGCACATCACGGGCGGGAAGTGGACCACGTACCGCCAGATGGCCGAGGACACCGTCGACGCCCTGAAGCCCTATCTCGGGGACCTCGGCCGGGTGCGCACGAAGAACCTTCGGCTCCACGGCACGAGCGCCTGGAGGCCCACGAGCGAGCTCGAGACCCATCTCTACCAGCGCTACGGCGCCGAGGCGGCCCAGCTGCTGGCGATGGTCGAGGGTGACCCGTCGCTCGGCGAGCGCCCGATCGGCGGCCAGCGTCACATCAACGCCGAGTTCGTCCACGCGGTGCGCCACGAGATGGCCACGTCGCTCGTGGACCTGCTGACCCGACGCACCCGCGCGCACCTGCACGACGCGCGCGCGACCCTCGCGGGCGCGCCGTCCATCGCCCAGCTGGTGGCGCCCGAGATGAACTGGGGGCCCGAGGAGTGCGAGCGCCAGGTCCAGAGCTACCGCACCCTCGTCGAGCGTGAGTTCGGCGCGGCGGGTCTCGTTCTGTAAGGTGCAGTGGTGACCAGGCCAACCATGCCAAACGACTACCCCGCGGGGTCGCTCGGCGAGGCGCCCGAGCCCGCGCCAGCGGCCTTCCTGGCCGACTTGGACGGTGCCGGACTGTCCTACGACATCACGACGCAGGCTCGGGCTGAGCACGGACGCGACTGGTGGCCGCTCAGCATCGCTGACGTCGCCCGAGGTCGCGTGCCCCACTGGCCGGGCGTGGTCGTGAGAGCCGCGTCGACCCGGGACGTCAGCGCGCTGCTTCGGATAGCGAGCGTCCACCGCATCCCGGTCACCCCCCAGGGCGGCCGCTCGGGCGTCGTCGGCGGGGCCGTCGCGCCCGACGGCGGCGTGGCGCTGGACCTGACCGGCCTGAACCGGATCATCAGCCTCGATGAAGTCTCTGGACTCGTCACCGTCGAGGCGGGGACCTTCGGTCCCGAGCTCGAGGCCTACGTCAACCAGCGCGGTTGGACGGTGGGCCACTTCCCCCAGTCCTTCGACCTCGCGACCGTCGGCGGGTGGCTGGCCTGTCGCGGCGCGGGACAGTACTCGAACCGCTACGGGAAGATCGAGGACATCGTGCGGGGCCTCAGCGTCGTGCTCGCCAGCGGCGACGTCGTGAAGCTCGGGGGGCGCGGACCTCGCCAGGCCGTCGGGCCCGACCTCGTGCAGTTGTTCGTGGGATCGGAAGGGACGCTCGGCGTGATCACCGAGGCCACGCTGGTGCTGCGCCGCACGCCTTCCTGCGAGCGGCGCGCGGCCTACGGCTTCGCATCCTTCGACGAGGGGCTCGAGGCCTGCCGGCGCATCCTCCAGCGTGACGCCCATCCCGCGGTGCTGCGCCTCTACGACGAGGCCGAATCACAGCGGAACTTCGAAGTCGGGCCGTGCGCCCTCATCGTGCTGGACGAGGGTGAGAAGCTGCTGGTCGACGCCACCATGCAGGTCGTCGCTGAGGAGTGTCGCGACGCGCAGGTCCTCGATGATGCCCTCGTAGGCAGGTGGCTCGCCCATCGCAACGACGTGAGCGCCCTCGCCCCGCTCTGGGAGCACGACATCGTCGTGGACACCATCGAGGTCGCGGGTGCCTGGTCGACGCTCGCCAGAATGCGCGAACTCGTAACCAGCGAACTGACGGCCCTGCCCTCAACCATGGTCGCCTCGGTACACCAGAGCCACGCCTACCTCGACGGCGCGTGCCTCTACTTCACGTTCGCCGGCAAGCCCGAGGCCGATCCCGCCGGCTACTACCGGAGCGCGTGGGACGTCGCCACGCGGGCCGTGCTCGACAGCGGCGGTGCCCTGAGCCACCACCACGGCGTGGGACGCAACCGGTCGCGCTTCGTAGCCGAGGCGCTCGCCAGCGCCTTTCCGGTGCTCACGTCGCTGAAGCGGACGCTCGATCCGCTCAACATCATGAACCCTGGCGCACTGGGGATTGGAGGAGAGCCATGGTGAAGGCCCTAGCGATCGACGTGGGAACCACGTCGGTGCGCACCGCGCTCGTCGACACCAGCGGCGTCGTCACGCACATCCACCAGCGCCGGCTCAGCGTCGCGACTCCCCAGCCCGGCGAGGTCGAACTCGACGCCGAGGAGATCGGCCGCACCGCCATTGAACTGGCCGAGCACACGCTTCGAGACGGCGGTCCCTGCGACGTAGTTGGCATCACCAACCAGCGCGCGACCACGATCGTCTTCGACCCGCAGACCGGCCAGCCCGTCGGACCGGCGCTCGGGTGGCAGGACCTGCGCACCGTCATTGACTGCCTCGTGCTGCAGGGCGAAGGGCTTCGCCTCGCGCCCAACCAGTCGGCCACCAAGGTGAAATGGCTGGTCGCCCAGTCGGGTCGTGCGTCCAGGGACCTGCGCTTCGCCACGATCGAGACCTGGGTCACCTGGCTGCTGACCGAACGGGCCGTGCACGTCACCGACCGATCGAACGCGGGCGTGAACGGGCTCGTCGCGCTCGACGTCGATTCGTGGGACGAGCGGACCCTTGCGCTGCTCGACCTCGATTCCGCGATGATGCCGAGGATCGTCGACACGATGGCTCATCACGGCTTGGCGACGGCCCTTCCGGGCTCGCCCCCTATCACCGCTCTGGTCGGCGACCAGCCCGCGTCGCTGTTCGGCCAGTCCTGCGTGTTCAAGGGCGCGAAGATCACTTTCGGCACCGGCGCCATGCTCGACATGGTCCACCGCGAGCAGGGACCCGTCTCGCTCAACCGCTTCGAGTCCGGCTGCTTCCCCATCGTTGCGCGCAGCCACCAAGGCCATCTCACCTGGGGCATCGAGGGCATCGTGCTGGCAGCCGGTTCGTGCATCGAATGGCTGCGTGACGACCTCGGTCTGGTCGCCCACGCCACCGAGACCGAGACCCTGGCGACCTCGGTGGCCTCGTGCGACGGGGTGTCCTTCGTTCCCGCGCTCTCGGGCCTGGGCACGCCACAGTGGGACTTCGGGGCCCGCGGAGGGTTCTTCGGTGTTACGCGCGGAACGACCAAAGCCCACATGGTTCGCGCCGTGCTCGAAGGCATCGCCCACCGGGGCGCCGACCTCGTCGAAGCGGCCCAGCGTGAGACCGGCGACGAGCTCGGCGAACTGCGAGTCGACGGCGGCATGTCGGCGAATCGTTTCTTCGTCCAATGCGTGGCCGACTTCACGGGTCTGGCGACGACGGTGTCTTCCGAGCGAGAGGCTACCGCCCGAGGAGCCGGCCTTATGGCTCTGGTGAGCGCTGGGCACCTGACGCTTGAGCAAGTCGAAGAGCTGTGGTCGCCGGCCGAGACCTTCCTGCCCCAATTCGGCGAGCCAGAACGTCAAACACTGCGCGAGAACTGGGCGCAGACCGTTCGTCGGGTCGAGAAGACGATTCCCGAACTCAGTGCGATTGCCTTCTAGGCCTTCATCGCAAAGAGACAGTTTCAGGCCTCAATCGCTGAAAGGCGAATGCAACGGACATTCCGGCGACGAGTCACGAGCGCTGAACGCGAGCATCACTTGCTGCAATCAGAGCGAACATCGGAATGACGGTCCACGCATCCCAATCGATAGGGCTTCCCCTGGCCAGTGAGCCGATCCTCACCACGGCACTCCCGAGACCGACTAGTCGCACGAGGTGCACGTAGAGGATCCTTCGTTGAAGGGTCTGCCGCAGTATCTGCAGAAGGCTTCAGGTCGGTCCTTTGGTCCGCAGTCGTGGCCGAGTGCTCGATTACCGGGAATCGATTCTCCGCACCAGGCGCAGTGGATTGCCCTGCGGCCGTCCGTCGGTCGAGAAGGTGGGAGTGCCGATGATTCCTGGCTTGACGTTTCATCACTGGGGACGACACCAGTTAGGCCCGGGCCGTTGATTCTCACAGGTGGGTACTTCCACGGCGTGCCTGATGTGCTCGCGGCTCCACTTGGTGCGAGTCCCTGCGGCCCGAGTGAATTCGAAACTCCACCGATGTAGTCGCTACGCGAAGCCGACACCGGCCAGGCAGAGAAGGCGAAGATGAGAAAGAAGACCCAGGCCACAAAGCTCGATATCCCATCGAGTGCCCACAAGATGCTTATCCCTCTAACGTTGGGTATCAAAGTGAAGCCAGAATCGGCTAGGGAGCGCAGATCGATGAAGGCGACAATCATCGTGATAATCAACAGGACCACAGGAGTCAGCGGCACGATTAGCCAAGTGCGTGAGTAGCCCGCCTTAGCGATGATCTGGGAAATCGCAAAGTAATTCAAAGCGATGAGGGCAAGCCAAAAGAGGAGCACCAGTAATCCCATTCATCCTCGCTTCATTGCCGAGAGTGAACCCCGGTGGTGCTCTGACATTGGACCGAGCGTACTCCGAAACGAGATGAGTCAGGCCCATCCGAAGCGACGCAGAATCACGGATTCGATCGGAGTCGCCAGACGAGACATGTGTCTGCGAGCCCTTGGTCGCGCTCGGTTGCGCTGCACCTTCTTCGGTCGCTCTGGGCCTACCGCTGGAAGGATGCCAACCCGGTGGGTCAGTCCCTGACGGTCGAAGTGAGACTAAGGATCGTGCACTTTCAAGGAGCGGCCACGCACGTGAGGGTCTGTTTCGCTATACCGCCCACGGGGCTACTTGGAGTGCGTCATCAAGGGCCGTAGGCATCTCGAGCAAGCATTTGGAGAGCATCAGTCCACGAGGCTGGCTGAGTGTCACGATCCCGGTCACAATCCCCCCACGGCTGTAGAGGGCAAGCCACTTTCCCTCCTCGTCGCTGCCCGATACCCGCACCACGTCGTCGCTAGGCCGAGGATGACCCAGCAACTGGATCTTCTTGGCGTACTGATCCGACCAGAAATAGGGCACCACCAGGTCGGCGGGCTGCTCGCCACGGGTCCAGTAGCGGGCCAGTTCGTGCGCGTGGTCGGTGGCGACCTGCCAGTGCTCGATGCGCACCGGCTCGGTCCCGGTGACGCTCTTCCACGAGAAGCGTGCCACGTCGCCGATCGCCGCGACCCGATCGCTCGCGAGGAGATGCTCGTCGACCACGACACCGTTCTCGACCTCGAGTCCCGACGTCGCAAGCCACTCGTCGTTCACCACCGCGCCCGCTCCGACCACCACGGCGCCCACCGCCATCTCGTCGCCGTCGGCGAACACGATGGCGAGGGCGCCATCACGCTCGACGACGTCGCTGATCTGCTGGTCGTTCCTCAGCTCGATGCCCATGCTTGCGGGCAGTTCCACCAGCCACGACGAGACCTCGGGTCCCAGCACGTTGACGAGGGGGCGCTCGGCCGCCTCCAGGACGATCGGCACGAAGCCTCGCTGGTGCAGCGCGGTGGCCACCTCGGCACCGATGAAGCCCCCACCGATGACGCCCACCACGCTGCCCGGCGCCAGCGAGATGAGGTCGTGGTTGAGGCGCTCCACGTCGGCGCGAGATCGCAGCGTGTGCAACTTCTCCACCGCGCTGAAGGCCAGCTGCCGTGCTCTCGCGCCGGTCGCAATGACGACGTGAGTGCCGGCGATCGAGGTGCCATCGGCGAAGCGCACGGTGGTCGACGCAACGTCCAGATCGGTCGCCCGGACACCGAGCCGAAGCGTCACGTCCATCTTCTCCAGCAACTCGGGAGTCGCGAGCAGCGTCTTTTGCGGGTCCCACTTGCCGGCGAGAACCTGCTTGGAGAGCGGCGGTCGGTCGTAGGGCGGGTACGCTTCGTCGCCCGCCAGGGTGATGCGGCCCCCGTAGCCTTCACGACGCAGGGCCTCGACGAATCGCCATCCGGCCACGCCCGCTCCCACCACGACGACGTGGTCCGAGGGCTGCAGCACGTTCATCGCGTGAACATCGCGAGCCACTGCTCGGGCGTCGAAGGGGCGAGCACGGCGTTGTAGCCGCGCACCTCACCCATTGGGGCGCTCGGGCTGGCCGAGTAGAAGTGCCCCGGGAAGAGCACCGTGTCGTCGCTCACCCGCGAGAGGCGCTGGCTCAGGGTGACGTACATCTCCTCGGGGTCCGATCCCGGCAGATCGGTGCGCCCGCACCCTTCGAGGAAGAGCGTGTCGCCGCTGATGAGGCGGCCGTCGGCGAGGAAGCACTGGCTGCCCGGCGTGTGGCCGGGCGTGTGGATCAGGGTGATGTCGAGGCCGCCCACCGCCAGTTGGTCGCCCGACTGATGGGCGACCAGGGCGTCAGCCCCGACGCCGGTGCGCTTCAAGATCCACTCCACCTCGTCGGCCTGCACGTGGATCGGCACGTCGTTCGTCTCGAGCAGCTCGGCGATTCCGGCGATCTCGTGTCCCACCAGGTCCCCGCCCACGTGGTCGGCGTGGAAGTGGGTCGCCAGCACGCCCGTGACCCTCATTCCGTCGGCCTCGACCAGCGAGACGATCTCACCCGGGCGGTAGGCCGGGTCCACGAGCACGGCGTCGCCGGTCTGGCGGTCGCCGAGCGCGTAGACGAAGTTGACCATCTGCGTGGCGACGGGGTCGCCCACGGCGAAGTCCCGGCCCGCGAGCAGCTGGCGGAAGTAGAAGCGTCCGGTCATTCGTCGCTCGCGACCCGCGAGATCCGCGGGGCCAGCTCCTCGACCTTGGCCTTGGTCGCCTCGAGGCGCGCCTCGAGCGACTCGATGATCGCCGTGGCCCTCTCGAGCTTGACGAACAGGTCGTCCACCGAGACCTCGCCCTCGTCGAACGACGCCACGATGTCGTTCAGCTCCTTCGCCGCGTCGTTCCAGTCGCCGATTGTGCTCACGATGATGCTCCATTCTTCTCATTCACGGTTGCTGCGAAGGACCCGTCGCTGACGGCGACCCGGACGCTCTCGTCGACCCGCACGTCGCCAACCGAGCGCACGACCACGCCCTCGGCGTTGGTCACGATCGACCAGCCCTGCGCCAGGCGCCTCTTGGGATCGTACGCGCTGAGCAGCTGGCGGTCGCTCGCGAGCATCTGGGTCGCCGTGGCGAGCAGGTGCCGGCTCTGGATCACGAGGCGTTCGCGGGTCGCGAGGAGGTGGCGCTGCTCGGCGCGCAGCCGGTCGCGGACCGCGAAGATCATGGTCCGGCGCCGCTCGGCCACGTACTCGGTGGCCTCGTCGAAGACCGCCTCGGTGGCGCTGAGGACCCTCTGGGCCGGGTAGCGGACATTGCTCTGGTACCAGTAGCGCACGACGCTGACGATCTCCTCGCCGAGCTTGGTCGGCGTGATGGCCCGGGTGTGGGCCACGAGGTCGGCCACCGATTCGTCGCCGGTGTGGCCGATGCCGGTGAAGACCGGCGTCGAGGAAGCAGCGATGGCGCGCGCCACGCGCTCGTCGTCGAAGCAGGAGAGGTCGCCCCTGGAGCCTCCGCCGCGCACCAGGCAGATGACGTCGACGTCCGCCCCGTCGAGCGCCTCAATCGCCGCCACGATCTGGGGCGGCGCGGCCTCGCCCTGGACCGCGGTCTTCACGAGCAGGATCTGGAACCCGTAGCCGGAGTCGAGGAGCTGGCCGGTAAAATCGCTGTAGCCCTCGGTCTGGGGGCTCGCCACCAGCCCCACCCGCAGCGGCACCGGTGAGAGGATCGTGCGGCGGTTCGCGTCGAACAGGTCCTCGCCCCGCAGTCGGGCGATGAGTTCGAGCCGACGTCGCGCCACGTCGCCCAGCAGTCCCGCCACGTCGACCTCGGTCACGGTGAAGCCGATGCGACCCTGGGGGGCGTAGACGTCCACGTAGCCGAAGAAGTTCACGATCATCCCGGGCTGGAGGGTCACGCCGTCCTGGGCGAGCTTGCGCTTCAGCGGGTTCCACGCCGAGGCCCAGCAGTGGGCGTTCAGCACCGGGCGCTTCGAATCCGACGCGGACGATCCGGCGTCCACCAGGTCGACGTAGAGGTGGGTCTTCTCGTAGACCTTGGAGACCTCGCCGCGCACCCAGCGCGGATGGCGCCGACCGTAGGCCGACTCGAGCTGGGCGGTCAGGAGCTCGTAGAACTCGCCGACCTCGAGGATGGCGTCAGTGCTCGTCGTGTAGTCGGAATCCACGTGTGGAGGCTACCGCTCCGCGGCCACCAGGACGCTCTTGTGGGAATTCTCACGGTGTGCCAAACTGTTCGCGGATGGTGAGTCGACTGGGTGGCCGCACCGCCTATTCCAGCGGTGAGGAAAGTCGGGGCTCCACAGAGCAGGGTGCTCGCGAAACGTGAGTCGCGGCGACGTGCAGGAAAGTGCCACAGAGAACAGACCGCCGATGGCCCGGGCAACCGGGCACAGGTAAGGGTGAAACGGTGCGGTAAGAGCGCACCAGCGCCTTGGGCGACCGAGGCGGCTAGGCAAACCCCACCCGGAGCAAGATCAAACACGGGAGACGGTTGCTCGCCCGCCGAGGAAACGAGGCACTCCCGAGGTAGATCGCTGAGATGGATGGCCGCCCAACCTTCCCTAGGAAGGTGGACAGAACCCCGCTTATAGGTCGACTCACCATCCACTCACCTAATTGAAAGACTGGGCCGTGCTGCATCTCCCCTACCGCGAACTTCCCGTCGAGGAGCCGGGCACCCCGGATCAGCGCTCGCCGATGCGCTACCTCGTGTGGCTCGCCGGCAAGCAGAAGGGCCTGCTGACCCTGAACGCCCTCTTCGGAATCGGCTGGATGGTCAGCCAGGCGCTGCTGTGGGCGGCGGTCGGTGCGGCCATCGACCAAGGGGTCGTCGACCATGACCAGGCCGAACTGCTGCGCTGGGTCGGGGTCGTCCTGGCGCTCGGCCTCTTCCAGGCGCTCTGCGGGGCCCTGCGCCACCAGCTGGCCGTGACCAACTGGATGAGCGCCACCTGCCGCACCATCCAGGTGATTGGACGGCACATCTCGACAACGGGCGCTGCGCTCACCGACGAGATCCCCGCCGGCGACGTGGTGAACACGGTCGCCGGCGACGCGATGCGCATCGGCGGGGCCTTCGACGTCTTCGCGCGCTTCATGGGCGCCATCATCTCGTGGCTGGTGGCCTCGGTGATACTGCTGACGACGTCGGTGGAGCTCGGCCTCATCGTCCTGCTCGGCGTGCCAATCCTCGCCCCGCTCACCACGCCGCTCATGAGGCCACTGCACACCACCCAGGCCCAGCGACTGGCCCTCGCCCGGCTCGTGATGACCGACCCGCACACGCTGGTGCTCGATGAGGCAACCGCGCTGCTCGATCCCCGAGCGGCGCGCCATCTCGAGCGATCGCTCAGCGCGGTCCTCGAGGGCCGTACGGTGATCGCCATCGCCCATCGGCTACACACCGCCCACGACGCCGACCGGGTCTGCGTGGTCATCGATGGACGAATCGCCGCGCTGGGCACGCACGACGAGCTCGTGGCGACGGGCGGCAAGTACGCGTCGCTCTGGGCCAGCTGGCGCAGCGAAGGTCCGCAGGCCTCGTAGAACGAGAAAGCGTCGCCGCGCCGACCGCCTGAACCGTCAAGTCGGAATGCAGGGTTGAAGGTTGGCGGCGGACCGGCAGATCCCGGACGAGTTACAGTTCCCTTCTTGGGGCCACCGGTGTCCACGAGCAAGCAGTTCGACGCCGTCGGTGCGAAGGTGACACCACTGTTGGTGCCTGGAGAGAGCATCCGGGAAATGACTCGCGCCCAGACAATGAACCCTTTGTGGCACTGGTTGCCGGCCTCCACGGGCTGGATCTTCGCCACTCTCTTCTTCGTGCCTTCCCACCGTCTCGCCTGGACCATCTGGGTGGGTGGCGCAATGGCGTGGGTGGTCGCTGCCCACATGGTCTCTTGCACGAAGCCGTCTCGAGTCGTGGTCGTCACCAATCGAAGGGTCCTCGTGTGGGCCGGGCGCACCGGCGCCGACCGGAAGACTGAGTTGCTGCGCGAACTTCCCCGCGCAACCCCGGCCGGCCCGACGTCGGGAAAGTGGTGGAGGAGCTTCGACTCGCTGGGCGAGCGTCTCCACGCCTCTTCTCGCCGGCCATCGGGGAACGAAAGGATCGTTCGGGCAGTCAACTTGCCGGAAGAATCCGGGCACCGTCCAAGGACGGGGCCGTCGCGGCAGATCTACTCGAGACCCTTGAGCGTTGACAGGAACCTGTTGAGCGCGTCCAGCGTGGCCTTGGCCGCGGCCACGAGGTCACCTTCGGACTGGGCGATGCCAAACCGGTCGCCGTCGTTCGAATGCGAGCGCAAGGTGACGATCACCGGCCAACCGCGCACGGTCGCGACGTTGACCACCTCCACGAGGTAGAAGGGAATGTCGTAGCCCAGGTCGCGCAGTGCGGCGAGGGTCGCCTCGGCGCCGCCGATGAGCGATCCGCTCGACGCCCGCCCGACGCCGACCCGGCCGTTGTTGCTCAGGTGCACTTCGCAGGCGCCATCGTCCTGGTTGAAATCGGCCCGCACGAGCGTGATCCTCGGCACATCGCCGCCGGTGGACAGGGGAACGTTGTTGACGTTCTCGACGAGGACCGCCGCATCGGGGTAGTAGAGGCTGACGATCTGCATGGCGATGACCCGCACGGCGCCGGGATCCTGGCCGAACACGACCAGCGTCACTCCCTCGACGTCGCCATTGTCACGGTGTTTGATTCCCACGTTCAGCACGCCCGGCAACGAGCGAAGTTCGAGCTCGAAATCTTCTTCAGTGGAGGACATCATCGGAGAATGACTCCCTTCTTCTCGTAGAGTCGGCCGTCCGCGATGCGGTAGAGCTCCACCGGATCGGTGGAGTCTCGCGGCGAGGTGGCGGTGCCGATGGTGAAGTCGATGAGACTGCCGCTCAGCGCCAGGTGCGAGCGCAGCCGGTCGGTGAAGCCCGCCGACTCGTTGCCCTCGGCGTTGTTGAGGATCACGCCGAACTCGTCGCCCCCGATACGGGCGGCCGTGTCACCGTTGCGCACCGACAGACGCAGCGCGAAGCCGAACTGGCGCAGCAGTTGGTCGCCGAAGGCGTGGCCCGCGGAGTCGTTGACGGCCTTGAAGTTGTTCAGGTCGCAGAGCACGAGCGTGAAGGCCCAGCCGTAGCGGGCGCTGCGCACGGCCGCCGTCTGCAGCGCGCTGTCGAAGGTGCGCCGGTTCGCGATGTTGGTCAGCGGGTCGTGGCCGGCGCTGAAGCGGGCGAAGTGCAGCGAGAGTGAGAGCTGGCACGCGGTGCGAACGGCGTCGCACTCCACCTCGGGCACGACATCGGGCACGCAGAACACGCCCGGCGAGTTGCCGAGCTCCGCGGCCATCGAGGAACTCACGGACTGGTGGCCCAGGCGGAAGGTCTGCGTGCCGAAGGACTCGTGGACCAGCACCACCACGGCGTCGGTCAACTCGTATCGCGCCGCCAGCAGGTCGAGCACCGAGTAGATGAACCCGACTCCCAGTTCGCTTCGGCCCAGCTCGTCGAGCATCTTCTGGAACAGCCACGGCTCGTAGGACTGCTCGGAGATCTCCTCGTGGGCGGGCTTGGAGCTGTTCAGTGAACTCAACGTCATAGCCTGTGCGCCAGCTCGAACGCGTCCAAGTCGGTGGGTCGAAGTTGCGACATCGGGACGCATCCCGCTCTGAGCATCGGGATCAGTTCGTCGGGCGCCACTGGCCGCGAGATCAGGTAACCCTGACCGCGGTGGCAGCCCAGCTCGAGGAGCTTGTCGATGATCGTGCCTGACTCGATGCCCTCGGCGACGACCTTGAGGTCCAGCGCGTCACCGAGTCGGATGATCGATTCGACGATCGCCCGGTCGTAGGGGTCGCTCGTGATCCCTTTGACGAAACTCATATCCAGCTTCAGGATGTTCACGGGCAGGTGCTTCAGCTCGGTCATCGACGCGAATCCGGTGCCGAAGTCGTCGAGCGCCACCTCGACGCCCAGCGCCTGGAAGCCGCGCAGGATGCGCGCCGTCTTCTCGGGCTCGTCGAGCACGGCGTACTCGGTGATCTCGATGCAGAGGCGCTCGCCGGGCACGCCGCTCACCCGCAGGCAACTCTCGACGAACTCGACCAGGTCGTCCACGACGAACTCGGCCGGGGACATGTTGACGCGAACGATGAGCGCGAGGTCCGGATAGTCGCGCTGCCAGATCGCCAGTTGGCGGCAGGCCTCGACGAAGACCCAGCGCCCGATGTTGACGACGAGCCCCGTCTCCTCGGCGACCGTGATGAAGTCCGAGGCCGCGAGCATCCCCTTGGTGGGGTGCTGCCAGCGCACGAGCGCTTCCACGGCCAGCAGGCGGCCGGTCGCGAGGTCCACCTCGGGCTGGAAGTGGAGGCGCAGGCCGTCGCCTTCGATGGCCTGGCGCAGCGTGAGTTCGGTGCGGGAGCGCTCGTCGGCGAGCTCGCGCATCTCCTCGTCGAAGATGACCGCCTGATTGCGTCCGCGCGACTTGGCCGCGTACATGGCCACGTCGGCGAAGCCGAGCAGTTCGAGCCCGTTGTACGAGCCGTGCCCGGCGATCGCGATCCCGATGCTGGCGGTATGGCTGACCAGTTGGCCCGAAATGTCCACGGGCGAGGAGATCAGCTTGAGGATCCGGTACGCGCTCGCGAGGACTTCCATTTCGCTGATGGCGCCGTCGACGAGGAAGACGAACTCGTCGCCGCCGAGCCGGGCCGCGAAGTCGTTCACCCTGATGCTCGTGCGAATCCGGTCGGCGATGGTCACCAGCAGCCGGTCGCCGCTCGCGTGACCCAGGAAGTCGTTCATGACCTTGAAACGGTCGAGGTCGATGATCAACACCGCCGTTTCGCGGTGCGCGTCGATGCGGTCCTTCAATTCGCGAATCAGCGCTCTGCGGTTGGGCAGCCCGGTGAGGTCGTCGTGGTTGGCGTTATAGGTGACGCGTGCTTCGGCGTCAATCCTCGCCTCCATATGCACCAGCATCGAGGCCACCGCCTGCAGGGCGTTAACTTCGGCCTGCGACCACTGCTGGGGTTCGTTGTAGAGAAAGCCCAAAACCCCCCACGTGACCTCACCCATCATGAGCGGCACTGCCGCTCCAGTAATCGGGGTTAGGCCCCCCGCAGCTCTTTCCACGCGCTCGACAAAATCGTCGGTGACGTCCTCGACTCCCGTGAGATACGGCTCCTTGAGGTCCCACAACGCCTGAAATATAGGGTCGGCGTCGTAGGGCACTTCGCCGAGCGGGTCCGGGTCAGGTATGTCCTCTCTCACCGGCCAACACGACTCCATGATGCTGAGTCCGCGCGCGTGGTCGTGCCGGCGCATGAATGCGACGTCGCTTCCGAGGAACTCGGCCAATTCGTGGGTCGTCCAGTCCAGGATCTCCCTGCGGTTGGCCGCGGAGCCCGACATCAGTCGGACGGCCACGCCACTCACCAACTCATCCAGTCGCTGCTGGCGCAGCAAGGCGCTCTCTCGCGCGGCCAGCGTCGTCACATGACTCAGCAGGTCCGCAAAGGTCTGGGTCAACGAGCGTTCGCGCCGGGACCACGTACGTCCATGGCGCGCGACGATAAGTGCCCCCACCACGTCACCGGCGTCCATCTCAATCGGGTTCGCCAGCACCCCCCACTCGACTCCGTCGATCACGCAGGAGAACGCCGTCACCGGCTCCTTGGCTCGCAACTGCGCCCTCACTTTGTCGCCTATCACGACCGCGGCCTCGATCGCCTCCGGGGCAACCACGGCCTCCAGTTCGAGGCCGAGCGAAGACACCCTCGCCAGTGATTCAATCGTCACAATCTGGGTACCGGCGATCACCTGGCTTAGAGTCTCGGCGACGAGACGTGCCTCGTCAGTCGCGCTCAGCCGGTAAAAATGATTTGATTTCGGCACGCCTGCTCCGCCTTTGGTGGGCTTGGGCTAAAAGTTAGCATTACTTGCGCACTTATTACCAAAAAATTGTTGCTACCAAGCATGAATTCCAGTATTTACTTGAACGATAGCCATGCCCTTAATCATTGAGAACTGCAGTCCGCAATGTCGCTGAGCCAGGGCCAGAGTCAGAGTCACGACTGAGGACTTCATCGAGTGACAGACGACTACTGCGCACCGAGGGCGCCGAGGAGTGAAAGACCCGTACCACCATGACCGCGGTCTCGCCATCGGCCAAGTCCCAGAACTCACGAAGTCGATCAGCCAAGCGCACCATCTCGTCGAGGTGGCGCTCACCACCAAGTTCCAGCAGGTCATCCTCGCTGGTGGCATAGAGCGTCAGCGGCACGATCGGCTGCACGGCGAGACCGAGATGTTCAGCACTCAACCAGAAGCGCTCCATGGCCGAACCCGCCCGCACGTACCACGTCGGATCGGCGCGCGGCACCACGATGGCCGCCAACGCCGAACTCGACTCGATCGCGAGCTTCGTAGGTCGTCCCAACGATTGGCCTACGCGCCACTCGGCGAGATGACCCATGACGTCCTTTCGCGCGAGTAGGTCAATCGCCGCCAACCCACCGGCATCCAACTCAAGCGTGCGCACGTCGAGCCCCTCGTCGAGTTGATCGCGACCCGGCCAACGTAACTCATCCAGCATGTGCTGGTGCACCTCTGGTATCAGGTACCGCAAACGATCCGCCTCGGCGAGAAGGTCCGCCCCATCCTCGAGGCGGGAACGATCGCCCACCAAGACCAGTCTGGCGCCCTCACGCTCGACCGCGCGCGACAGCAACTCGACCGATGAAGGCTCGAGTGGCACGGGTCGGCCCCGCTTCCTGTTGGTCGATCGAGTGCAGACGTAGGGCATCAGCCGAGCGATATCCGCGTCCATCAATCGGCCCATGTGAAGGGTGGCCACGTGATTGGTCGGCCGTCCCTCGGGGAACAACTGCACCGGACCAAGCATCTTCAGCGACGCCGCAGCGACCCGGGCGTTGAAGAGCGCAGCGCCGATCGCCACGTAACTCCCTCGATGGCGCACGTCCCAGATCCCCGTGCGCTCAGGCACTAGGTAGATCCGCACCTCTTCGTCGTCCGCCTCGAATCGCCAGGGTTGCATGTTCCCGCCCGACGGCGCGCGCCGCGCCGCATCGACGATCGTCACTACCGGCTCGGCGTCCTCGATCGGCGGGTCCCAAGGAGGCGGACTCGCCAGGTCTTTGATCAACTGCGTGTCCAGGGCAATCTCGGCCAGATTCGACAGGATCTCTTCGACGTCGAAGCGTACCCGGCCCGAGGGCAGGTTCCCGTTCATGCCCAAGCGCCGCACTGCGGCGGCGACCGTGGCCGCGCCGAGGGTGATCTCGCTGGCCAATTGGGGCCACCCGGTGATCGATTGGCCGACTTCGAGGAAGGACGCGGCGGCGCGTGACGACACCTCGCGCACACCCATCAGGCGCGCCACGTACGGGCCCTTCTCGGCGAGCGAGAGTCCAGCGAGTTTCGACGCATCAATATCGGCGAACAGGCCGTGGAAGATCGGACGATTCGGCTCAAGGTCGAAACGCTCCACGTCCAAGACCCCTCGGTCACTGGTCTCCATGATGACCGGGATACGTCGCTCGCGCGCGGCCTCTCGCACCAGGAACTTCACGTCCAGCGAGTCGCACTCCTCGATAACCAGATCGAGGCCGTCGAGGAATTCCCCGAGATTCTCGGACTGGACTCCCTCGGCGACGGCCACGACACGCAGGTACGGGTCAATCTCGGCGATCCGACGGGCCGCCACCACGGCCTTGTTGACGCCGAGGTCGAGGACGCTAGCGGGAATACGATTGAGATTGGACAACTCGATCGTGTCGAAGTCCGCCAGGCGAATCTCACCGGCCAGGCCCTCCATGGCCAACACGTGGGCGATCATGTGGCCGGCGCTCACTCCGACGACGCCTATCCGCAGCGTGCGCTGGCGAGCCTGCTCGGCGCGCGTCAACTTGTTGCGGTTGCGATCGAGCCGCAGTGTGGAGAAGGCGCGCGGCGCCAAGAGGCGCACCACGGCCCGGCGCCACGGGTAGTAGACCCAGCGGTGGCCCTCGTCGGTCAAACTGCGCGTCGGCGTTGGTATGATCTCGGCGAGCTGTTCACGCTGCTCGTCCAAACGGTCCACGATCTGCAGCGCGGTGTCCTCACGCAGAACACGTAGCACTTCACGGTGCGCGCGTATACCCACGTCCAGCACCAATGGCCGCCACGCACGCGTGCGGGTCGAGCCCTCCTCGACGGGGCCGACGCCGAGTCGGGCGGGGCCACGAGAAAGTTCCTCGGCTTCGCGGCGCAGGGCCTGCTGGTGCTCGGGCGTGCTCAGTTCATGACTGCGCGAGCGGTACCAGACGACCGCGACGGTCCGGTATCGGTCGTCGGGAAAGGGAACCCAGCAGGTGCCCAGCATCCGACCGCCGGCCACCGAACCCACCGGCACCAGGGCGTCCGATACCGCCGCAACGGCGAACTCCACACCGAGCCAGTTCATCGCGTGGGTCACCGAACGCGAAATGGCTGCCACCTGTCGATACCCGATGGTCGCTTCGCCCTTGGACCAGGCGCCTTTCACCTCGATGGCGCCCAGGCGGACCTGGTTGTCGATCAGCTCGCTGATTTCATCGATCTCGGGTGAAGCCGCCATCTCTTCAATCACGGCCGCCTGGTGACTCCCCTCCAATGGACCGTGGAACCTGACGCCGGCGACGGGCTCTCCGTCGGGCGAAAAGCCCAGGAAGAACAGCGACACGCCATGGCCTTCTTCGAGCTCTTGGCGCCGAAGCGTTCCCTCGAAGCCTCGATGACGGTAGATGCCCTCCGCCTCGTTCAGGTAGATCTTCCACAGGTCCGGCCGTTCCAGGGGGTGATGACCTTCGAAGCGGACGCCCGAAGCTTGGTCGACGAAACTCGAGCCGTACCTGTACCGGCGACCAACTAGATTTCCCACTGACAATCCTCTCGATGACACGGTATTGGGCCGATAACCACTCCGGGTTTGGCTAAATCTCCCCAAACTATAGTTGGCGGAAGCGCAAAAATGTTGGAACATCACGAACGGGTTCGGTGCTAACGATGAGCAAACTTCAAAGCGTTTCACCGGCCACGGGCACCCTTGGTCCGTGGCGAGTCCGTGACATTTTGTCGAGACATGATGGAATTGCTGCATCCACTTTCGCTCTTCATGGCGGACCAGGAGACGGCGGACGGCATCGCGAGAGGCAGTCCCCGAGTTCCGCCGACAGAAGGTCCACGGTTCCGTCTTGCTAGCCGAACTGATCGGCGTCTGCGCTCTGCTCGGCCTGGTGATCGGCTCGTTCCTGAACGTGGTCATCTACCGGGTACCACGCAACGAGTCGATCGTGTCGCCTCGCTCAGCCTGCCCGACGTGCGGGGCTCCGATCCTCGAGAGGGACAACATTCCGGTTATCTCCTGGCTGCTGCTGAAGGGCCGGTGCCGAAGCTGTCATTCGCCGATCTCGGTGCGCTATCCCCTGATCGAGCTGGCCACCGGCGCGCTCTTCGCCGGAGCGGCTGCCCGACTCGGCTACGACTGGGACCTGCCCGCGTTCCTGGTGCTACTCGCGAGCCTGCTCGCACTCGCCTGCATCGACGTGGAGCGCCTCGTACTCCCGAAGAAGATCGTCTATCCGACTCTCGTGATGGTCGGAGCTCTGCTCGTGCTCGCGGCTGGACTGACCGATGAGTGGCACAAGCTCTTCGTCGCCGGGATCGCCGCGGTCGTCTGGTTTGTGGTCTTCTTCGCCATGAATGCGCTCAGCCCGCGCGTGCTGGGATTCGGCGATGTGCGCCTCGCTCCGGTACTCGGACTCGGGCTCGGATGGCTCGGGTGGCAGTACGTCGTGCTCGGCTTCTTCGCGGCCAACCTTATCGGCGCGGTCATCGGGGTAACTCTCATTGCGACGAAGCGGATGAGCCGCAGCCAGCAGATCCCCTACGGCGTCTTTCTGGCCCTTGGCGCGGCTCTGGCGATCTTCGCCGGGCCGGAGCTACTCGCGCCACTGCAGCGATTCGTCTAACCCCTGCTAGCCCACGCTCCACTGGTAGACGAAATCCATGTGGAGTCCTTCACTGTCCCACTCTGCTGCAAACGGCAGCCCGAGGTCGGTGAAACTTGGAATCTCTACTGGAATTACTCGCAGCGCTAAAGCCGTCTGGCCTCGCTGCGTAAAGACACTTCCGCAAATTCGGGCGCTGTCATGCCAGGGGAAGCTCAGCAACATCCATCTGCACTTTGAAGATTGCTTGCTGACCGGATGTGAGAAGAGGCAGGGCAACTTGGTCTATCTGCCCTCCTGTAAGCATTGGAGCACCACATGGCGCGCAATTGGCCTGCCATCAACCCGGATTCGAGGTGCGGAGCCTCCAGACAGCAATAGATCGCTGCCGCCTTGTTCCCACAACTCCTGCAGCCCCAGGGTTCGAAAGCCGTCGTTTGATTGTCACTCATGCTCCGCCTCCTTTCACAAGGCTGAACGAGCGAGGTCCGCAACCCGAAGGGCGGGCACCTCGCTCACGATCGTGATGAATCAGTTGAATTTTGACTACTTACGCCGCGGTGCACGCAGCAATCGGGTACTGAGTGGCATCGTATGTGCCAGCTTGAGCGGTAGGGCTAGCAATAAGGACTTCGATATCACCAATGGCAGGAGTCACCGCGGTGCCTGGATAGCCCCCAAGTGGAGTAGTTATAGCCGTGAGTGCCGTGGTCGCGCTAGCCACAGAAATCGTGTACGGGCTGGTACCGGTGGGCCACGACTGCAAGAACGGCGCACCTGTCAAACCGGTCCCGGGGTTCAAGTCGGACTGCCAGCCTGCGAGCGTGGTCGGCAGAGTCATACCAGGATTCTCTGCTCTCATCGCCGCGGCAGCAATGCCAACGGTCTTCGCGTCCGACTGGCAAGCCGCGACAGCACTCTGCTTGGTCACTCCGCCAAGAGCGAAGACCACGATTGCGGCGAGGATACCGAGAACGACAATAACGATCAAGAGTTCAATCAAAGTGAAGCCACCCTCAATCTCCCTGGCGGCTCTCTGTCTCCCGATTCTTTGGTACGTCGAAATCATCTTGCTACTCCCCTCGTCAGCGGTTGGTACACCGACGCTCAGAACTTCCCTCTTGTTGGGCCGACAACTGCTCTTTGTTTGATGAATTCTTTTGAAAGTATAGCCAGCAAAGCTATGAAACTACTGGAGCCTCCGCTAACCCACGCTTCGCTAATAGACGAACTCCATGCGCATTCCTTCGCTGTCCCATTCGGCTTCAGCCGGAAGACGCTTCGCGGCGCGTGCGAAGACCCGACGAGCTGTCCATAACAAGGCCGCGGCATCGAGTAAGTGCTTGCGTGGAACCCCATCGAATTGAGCGTCTAGGACCCTCGAGATTCCAGGCACTTTCTCGACAAGGATTGCCCTGCGCTCGTCGAGCCCTTCTTCAATCTTCTTCGACGTGCGGAGCGGCGTATCGGCCAGTAGTTGATAGAAACTCAACTCAGGATTCCCCTCGAAGATCGTACGTTGGCGATAAGGGGACATCTCGGCGGCTATCTCCTGGTAGCGGGGAAGCAGCGTGGCGGTCACGGCGTCGAGGTTGGTCTCGCTCCACCCGGCACCGTGTTGCAACGCAAATCGGGTTGGTGCGTTGTGAATCGATCCACCGCGCCGGCCCAGAAGGGCCCGAGCCTCACGGTCACAAGTTCTTACCCCCAACTCGGGTGAATCAATGAAGCCAATAGGGGCGTTGACCACGATTACGGAGAAAGAGGGGTGCTCTTCGAGTATTTCCATGAACGTGTCGTAGATCTTGGGATCCTCCGGGGCGAACGTGGCGCCAAGAAGCTTGGCACTCGCAACCAGCCAACCAGTTCTCCATGGCGTGACTCCGGCGACGACCGAGTATGGCAGTTCGGGTCCACGGCGCGGACTCACTATAGAGGTCAGGCCCTGACGGCGACCGAGCTCATGTGCTCGAGCGTGCGAATCAGTTCCTTAGGGCGCCCGGTAACCGCCAGCGCGTCCTCATATGTAACCACGCCATCGTTAATGAGATTGGCCAGGTTGAATTCCAAGGTCTGCATGCCTTCCTTGGTGCCCGTAAACATGACGTTCGCCAACTGATTGGACCGTCCCTCTCGAATCAAATTCCTAACCGGATTTGTGGCAATGAGGACCTCAAAGGCAGCGACCATCCCGCCACCGATCCTCGGAATAAGCCGCTGGGCAATGATCGCACTGAGCGAAGCTGCGAGCTGGACCCTGGTCTGCTCCTGACGCCAAGCAGGAAAGACGTCAATGATTCGGTCAATGGCCTGAGGAGCGTCGTTCGTGTGCAAAGTGCCGAACACCAAGTGGCCGGTCTCAGCCATCGTGAGGGCGATTTGAATCGAGTCAATATCGCGCATCTCACCGATGAGAAGGACATCGGGGTCCTCTCGCAGCGCAGAGCGCAGAGCTCGGTCAAATGAGGGGCTGTCCAGACCGATCTCGCGCTGGGAGACTGCTGAGTTCTTATGAGTGTGCACGTACTCAACGGGGTCCTCAATTGTCAGAATGTGGCATGCCCGCACTTCATTGATTCTGTCAATGATCGACGCCAAGGTTGTGGACTTTCCGGATCCCGTTGGGCCAGTGACCAAGACGAAGCCACGAGGCTGCTCGGACACCCATTCGGCGGCAAAGGGCAACCCGAGGTCGGTGAAACTTGGAATCTTGGCGGGAATGACTCTAAGCGCTAGCGCCGTCTGCCCCCTCTGCGTAAAGACACTCCCACGAATTCGGGCACGGTCATGCCAAGAAAAGGCGAAGTCGACATCCATCTGCTCTTTGAAGATTGCTTGCTGACCCGAGGTGAGAAGCGGCTGAGCAATCTGGTCAATTTGCTCTCCAGTGAGTAGGGGTGCACCAGGAAGCGGAATCAACTTACCGTCAACCCGGATTCGAGGTGGCGAGCCTCCGGAAAGCAACAAGTCAGTACCACCTTGCTCCCAGAGAGCCTGTAGCCAAGGTTCGATAGCCTTTGCCTGATTGTCGCTCATAGTCCAGTTCCCTCCACAAGGCTAAATGAGCGAAGTGCCCGGCCCGAAGGCCGGGCACTTCGACTCTGAATGGTGACTTACTACTTAATATTGACCTGATCAGGCCGAAGCGCAAGCAGAAATCGGATATTGAGTAGCGTCGTAGGTTCCCTGTACGGCGGTTGGGGCTCCCGTACCAATAATAACTTCAACGTCTCCGACAGCCGGAGTCACCGCTGTGACTGGATAGCCACCGATAGCACCAGCCATTGCTGTCAACGCTGAGGTTGTGCCAGCGATAGCAATGGTGTACGGGGTCGTACCGGTAGGCCACGACTGCAGGAACGGCGCACCAGTCAAACCAGTCCCAGGATTCAAGGCAGCTTGCCAAAGGGCATTCGTGATCGGAAGAGCCGTGCCAGGATTCTCTGCCTCCATCGCAGAAACGGCAATGCCAACAGTCTTGGCGTCGGACTGGCACGCGGCGACAGCGCTCGACTTCGTTACTCCACCAAGAGCGAAGACCACGATTGCAGCCAAGATACCGAGGACGACAATGACAATCAAGAGCTCAATCAAGGTGAAACCACCCTCAATTTCTCCAGCGGCTCTCTGTCGCTGAATTCGTTGGTAAGTCTGAATCATTTGATTATCCCTTTCATCCATGGAGTACCGACACTCGGAACTACCCTTTCATGGTTAATTCTGAAATTATATGACCAAAGATTAGACCAGTTGACAACGAAACAACTGCATTTGAGCTATTTATTCACAAATATCGGATGGAGGACCAGTTCCAGTAGTTCGGTGCACGGTCCCGATCAGAATGACCGTTCCAGACACCAACACCAACCGCTGGAGACTCCACATTGCCACACGCGCTGATGTCCTTGCTGGAACGAGATGAGATCAGCGTTGCGTTGATCCGACGCATCAGATATCAGCGCGGTGTGATCGTGGCGAGTAGTTCCCAGTTGAGCTTGCCGGCGTAAACCAGAGCCCGAAACCGGTAGTCCGGAACCTGCGAAGGCCAAAGGCGACACACTTGACTCGCTCAATCAAGTTTCTCGCAGCCTCGGTCGGCCCGTTCGTGAAGTGTGCTTGACGTCAGGCGATCATCTGGTCGCGCCATCGCTTCAGGGTTCGACCAAGTGAGCGAATTTCAATGGGCTCGGAGGGATCGTTCATGTCGCGGACCAACTCATCGAACCACTGGGCCGCGAGTTGTTCATCGTCGAGAGCGTAGAGCTCGCGCACCGCCTCCTTGGCATACCAGGTCCCGGGTGACCTGGTTCTTCGGGTCACCGGCGCGCAGTAGCCCGAGCAGCTTCTCTCGTCCGTTCTCGGCGAGACGCTCTTCGGCCATCGTGAGTAGACGCCTCGCTTTGTAGAGAACGGGGGGTCCTTGCCACCCCGGTGGTCAAACAACTCGTTCTGGGCCCGGCGTCGGCAGTCGTCGAGCTTCGAGTTGGCGTGCTTGACCACATGGAAAGGACCGGCTATCTGGGTGGCCCAGGGCAGCGGCTTGGCAAAGACACTGCGGTAGCGGCCCGAGAGGTCCAGAGTGGCGTGGGACACGCTGAAGCGCCAATTGCAGCCGCGCCGCGCCGCGCCAACCAAGTGGTGGGTCGACCAGGCACGACGTCGAGGAGTTGGCCGTTTTGCGGGGACCCCGGTTAGTGAGCCACTTCCAATGAGAGTCGTTGTTGATGTTGCTTGTTCCACAGTTCCTTGAACTCGACCGGGGTCAGGTAGCAGAGAGAACTGTGAAGACGTTCATGATTGTATTCCTGGCGCCAGTCCTCGAGGGGCACCTGAGCCTCGAGCAGTGACTCGAACAGGTGACCGTTCAAGTACTCGTCGCGAATACGCGAGTTGAACGACTCGATGTGGCCGTTCTGCCAGGGTGAGCCGGGATCGATGAACGTGGTTGACGCGTTGTCGAACCGACACCAGTCGGCAATGGCGAAGGCGGCGAACTCCGGACCGTTATCGCAGCGAAGAAATGTTGGTGCGCCGTGTCTGGCCACGAGCTCGTCGAGCACGTTCGTGAGGTCATCGGCGGTGATGGACCGCTGGACGTGCACCGTCAGGCACTCGCGCGTGAAGATGTCTTGGATGCCGAGCAGCTTCAACTGCCGGCCGTCTCTCGTCTCGTCGAACTGGAAGTCCATCGCCCAGATGGCGTTGGGTCGGATCGGGCTCATGGCCCCGACGTGGACGCCGAGCCCGCGCAGCGGCTTCTTGCGTTTGCGATAGGGGACTTTCAGTCCTTCTGCGCGCCACAGGCGCTGGATGCGCTTCTTGTTCACGCGGTGTCCCTCGCGACGCCGGTGCTGATAGGCGCGCTTCCAACCCCAGCGCGGGTGGTCCTTGGCGAACTGAACGAGCCAGCGTCTCAGTTCTTGTTCGTCGTCGGTCGGCAACGAGACCTCGAGGCGTTGTGTGGAGCGGTGTTGACCCACGACGCGGCATGCTCTGCGTTCTTTCACCCCGAACGATTCCTCGAGCATGACGACTGCTCGACGGCGCGCGTTCGGGGTTAGAAGTTTCCCTTGGCGACCTCTTTCAGCATGTCGACGTCGAGCGTAAGGTCGGCGACGATCCTCTTGAGTCGCCCGTTCTCGGTCTCGAGCTCCTTCAGACGCTTGGCGTCGTTCGCCTTCATGCCGCCGTATTGGGCTTTCCAGCGATGCCAGGTCGACTCGGCTATTTCGAGCTGCCGGCAGACCTCGGCCAGGTCCTCGCCCTGGTTGAGCAGTTTGTCGCCTTCGGCGAGTTTCCTGATCACCTGTTCGGGGGTGTGACGCCTCTTCTTCATGCTGTCCTCCTGGCTCCATTCTGGAGCATCGGGACTCTTGTTGGCAGTGGATCATTTCAAAGGGGTCCGCGCAGTTTCTCGACGTCGACGACCGACGTCGAGAAACACTGGTGACGGTAATGACCCTCGCGAAGAAACGACACCTGATGCGCGTCGACGAGGCCGAATCGTTACGAGTCATCGTCGACGAGGGCCTCGCCGTAGCGAAGAAGGGTGTCGCTCACGATATACCAGCCACAACCCAGTTCGTTGGCGATCTCAGCGACGCTGCCTCAGTTCTTGCCAATCTGCTCAGTCAGCCATCGACCCGCCCGGTCGGTGACGAGAAATCTGGGAAACGTAATCCGAATTTGGACATCACTCCAGGACCCCTTCGGACAGCCGTGATCGGGGCAGAAGAACCGGAGCTTGTGCCATACGACCCGTGTCGGACGTCCGTTCATCGGCAAGTCGCCGAGCGTGACTTGGTAGCGATCCTTCACCCGTGCCACCACCCCCGCGCTCGAGACAACCAATGGCCACTCGCCGACACTCGAAGTGGATCGTGACTAGACCGCAGTGCCGACCTTCGACGCCTCGAATGTTGACGTCGAATAAATTGACCAACAGTTCGCACATGCGGGTAAGGTCTGTTTCCACGGGGTTTCTTCCAATCTGTCGGAGTCAAGTACCGACAGACTTGCAGGGCCGTCGCCTGTCTCTAACCCCTCACCACTGCAACGCTTCTACCCTTGGACCCCACGGATATCCGAAGGGCCTGGAAGGTTAGTGAAGGCCTTCAATACCCAGCCTCCTGACCCTCACCAGCAGGTACTCGGTCTTTCGCACGACCTAGCCAACGTCTTCGCCCCGGCGGTCGCCCCTCAAGTGGGAGCGCGTATCAGTCATTAGAGGTGCGAAACACCAGCCAAATCAGTTGATTACGGATGGATTTCAATGCCAATGGTGCCCCACAGCGAGGAGCTTCCAAGGGTGCCCGAAACAGGGGTTCTCGACGAGCCGAAGTAGACCGCTGAGACGAAAGCACTGGTTGACGGACTCGCGGTTCCAGTTGGGGCGGTTTGGACGTTACCAACCTGGGTGAAGTTAGTCACGGAGGTCCAGGTGGGCACCGTGGCAGTACCGTTGGCCGCGTCACCGAAGAAGATCTCATAGCTTCCTCCAGTGAGACCAGTCAAACTGACCGAGGGGCTGGAACTCGTACCGGAACCCGTGCCGCTGACCCCAATCGTCGCGCTGTTGTCACCCGTGATCTCGATCAGTTGAATCTCGGCGTTCTGGGTATACGCGCTAAACGTCACCGTCGCCGTCCCGGTCGCGCCAGACCCCTTGGCCCAATAAGAACACATCCCATAGTCGCCACCAGTAGTCGACCAGAGAATGTGATTGACTACCGTTATCGCGGTGAGTGGAGCGGTTCCAGAAGCCGATGCAGAGGAGCAGGTTTGGCTAGCCGGGTCTTCGTAAGTCACGAGGATCAGGACCGTTGAACCCGGATCCGCGGTGAACTGACCACTGGTGATTGAACCTCCGTTGTTGCTCTGGTTATTCGCCGCGTTAGTGACAACTTTGGCACCCTTGCCCACGGTGAAGGCCTGCTGGACCTGGTTGGCCGCCACGTAGTTGGCGCTGGCAGCGTCGTTGAAGTCAAGGGTGCAGGTGCCCGCAGCGGTGAAGGAGACCACGCCGGCCGAGATACTGCACACGGCACTCGCCGAGCTGTCCACCTTGATCGCCACTGCGTCCCCGGACGTCGCGGTCGCAGTAGGGGTGTAGGTGGCCCCGCCGACCGAGGCACTCGCGGGTACGGTGGACGTCAGCGTAATTGAATTGGCACCCTTGCCAACCGTGAAGCTCGTCGAGTTCGCGCTCACCGTGCCATCAACGGCCTTCATCGTATATCGACCAGTTCCAACGGTGTCGAGGATGAGGTTGGTGAAGGAAGCCACACCGGACGTGTTCGTCGTCGCAGTCACCGTGCTGTTGGGGTCGAAGCTACCGTTGTTCAATAAGACCGTGACCGGATCACCGACAACGGGGTTGCTGGCGGCGTCAAGAACGGTGACGGCGGCACTGGTCACCGCTCCCACGGTCGTGTTAGACGGTTCGGTGCTGAAGCTCAACGAAGTGGCGATGCCCGACACCGAGGTATTTGCCGAGGACCCCCAGGTCCAGCTGACCACAGTCAGGGCCTGACCACACCAGACCGAGCAAGGTCCCTGAATGGGCGCGGAACTCACCCCGGCGGGATAGTCGTCGAAATCCACCACGGCCTTAAGGAAGGGAGTCTGCCCACACGCTGCGGCAGTAACGGTGCTCAGGCAGGTTGAAAATGTCACTATCCGGCTGGTTTGGCTCGTGGGATTCCACACCGTACTGCACCAGACGGCCATAGCCACGGAAGCGGGAACGCTTACAGTCTCGTAATTGGTGGTCAACTTGGAGACTGGGCCGCTCCCCCAACAATAGGATGGCGGATTGTTGCCGTTTATCGTCTCACCGGCCCCCAGCAGCGGTACATAGCGAATATCCTGGATTGCCACTTCCGTCGCGTTGCTCGCCGCATTCCGAAGGGTCTCAGCCGTCGCGAAGCCAGACGTGTTGTGAAGGTCATTCAAGGCCCAGGAGGCCAGTGCGCCAACGATCAGGCTTATTGCGACGAGGTAGACGAGTGCCAGTATCAGCACGCTGCCGGAATCACTACGTACCGACTCCCCCTGAACTGGAGCACTCACAACAGGCATCCTGCCACCTCGTTGGGGGCATGACACCCCACGCCGTGCGACTCTCATGGTCAGCGCGCCCCTGACGGTCGACTGATCGTCCGATTCCACGACCTCGGCAAGATCTCCCAATCCAACATGTCGATCACGAATGGACCGTCCCAGACGTCCCCGTAAGGGTTGTCACAGAGGCATAGGCAGTGCTCGCTGAATTGGCCGTTACGGTGACCCAAACAGTTGAACCGGCCGTAAGACCATTGACGGTTCCAGTGGTCGTGCTGCAGGTTGCCGGAGATGGCGGACTTATAAGCGAGCCCGCCGACAAGGTGGAGCTGGAGTAGAAGTTACATGTGTACGAACTCGGTGCCGGAGCGCTTATCGTCGTGACCTGAACCGTAATTTGCCCACTGGTGGAGCCAGCCGTTACTGTAACTGCCGGGGTTGTCTCGGCGCTCGTGTCGTGGCCCGAGGACTGCCCATTCTGGGCGGATGAGGCAGCCAGGTAGCCAGCTGAGGCGATGGCGGCAATCTGGACGTAATAAGTGGTGCCAGCCACGCCCGCGACGTAGGTCAGGCCTGTGAGGTTACTGCCCGAAGTGAAGCCCGTTTGGGTCACGCAGCCAGTGCCTGACGTGAAGTTCGAGACGTTAGTGCAAGCCTCGGCCGTGTAGGTCTGGCCCGACGGAGCGTTCGACGAACCGGTGAAGTTGACCGAGACCGAGCCCGCGGCCGTCCCGTAGCCGAGTGTCACGCCGGTGGGCGCGACGAGTTGAGCCGTGGCGACCGTGGCGGCAGAGACCGCAGTGGAAGCTGAGGCGTAGGCAGTCGAAGGGGTATTTGCGGTTACCTGGACGTAGTACGTCGTTCCCGGGGTAAGTCCGGTCAACTGTCCGTTTGCCGTGACTGGCGTGATGAGCGATACGCAGTTCTGTGACATCAGGATGTCCGTGCAAACCGCGACGGTGTAGTTGGTCGGTGGCGTGCCCGTCGAGGCAGCGAACGAAAAGGTAATGACTCCCGAGGTTGTCGGAGAGGAGGCTGCGGTGAAACCGGTCGGAACATTGACCTTACTTGTGGCGTAGTGCGAGGAAGCAGGCGTCGTCGCCGGAGATACCAGGTACCCCGTCGACGCGAGGGCGGTGACGGCGAAGTAATAGTAGGTGGAACCGGCTTGTCCGGCCGTGTAGCTAAGACCCGTGAAATTGGCGCCGCTGGTGAAAGGCCAGACGGAATTGCAATTGGTGGTCATACCCGAGTCGGCACACTCCTCAACCGCGTAGACCTGACCAACCGGCGCGTTAGAGGATCCGGTGAACGCCACTCCGACCGATCCCGCGACGGTGCCGTAATTCAAGATCACGCCAGACGGCGAGGCGAGTTGGACCGTGGCGAGCGCCGGTCGCGAAGGTGGCGAGGTCGCGGCTAGATAGCCCGTCGACGCGTTGGCAATAACCTGGACGTAGTAAGCCGTTCCCGGGGTAAGTCCGGTGAACTGCGAGCCAGACGTGTAGTTCGACTGGTTCACGCAGTTCAGTGACATCTGACTGTCGGTGCAGGCCACGGCGTTGTAGGTCTGTCCCGTCGGTGCATTGGAGGAGCCCGTGTAACTGATAGTTACCGCGCCCGCTGTCGTCGCGGAAGGGACGACTTGGGTGATCCCAGGCACGCCGAGTTGCAAGGGCGTGACACTGAAGGCAGCGCTCTGGCCCGTTAACCCATTGGGCCCGGAGACCGTCAATCGGTAGCTCGTTCCCAGCATATTGATGCTGCAACCTGACCACGAAATGACTCCAGAGGTCTCAATGCCAACGCAGCCTGAAAGTGACGCCCCGCTGGTCCCAGTTCCGGACGTGATCGTCATGGTAATCGGGGAAAGGTCGCTGGTCACCACATTGTTGCTCGAGTCTTCGACCTCGACGACCGGCTGATTGACAAAGACCGAGTTGTAGGTCGCAGCGGACGGCTGCGACATGAAGATCAGTTGGCTAGCCGTGCCCGATGACGTCGGTAGCGTCTGAGTCAAGGGGTCGTCGACGACGACGCTGTTGGTATAGATCAGCCCCGTGACGTTGTTCTTAATGGTGAACGTGACCATTTCAGGTGCATTGATTATGAATGAGCAGGCGGGCGTGGTCGTTGAGGAACAGAAACTTGTGCCATTCCAGTACGCCACCGAGAGGCTCATCAAGGTGTAGCCGTTGGGTATCAGAGGGGATAAGTCGCCTTGATACGAGGCACTATTGTCGGTTTTGAAGAACGCGACCGCATTCACCTGAACTAGTGATTTCATATCCTGGGAGATAGTCACCAGCGCAGTGTTGGTCGTCGCCAGATTGCGGTGTTCGGCCGTTGCCTTGATCGTGGTGGTGAAAGCAACGAGCATCGCTAGCGAAGCCAGACCCAGGACGATTAGCGCCAGCAGGACCTCGATGAGAGTGTCCCCGGCCTCGGATCGACGCCCGTCTTCCGGAACCGTTGTTCGCGCCGTGCCTTCGACCGATGAGTTCTTGGGGCCTCTCATACGATGGCGGCCTCGTACCGCGCGATGGTCGCGGGGTCGGCCGCATTGGACAGAATCTGCTCTGGCCGACTCTCCCAACCCGCGAGAACCACCGCCGCGCCAAGCAGCGTATAGTCAGCTCGCCCGGAGCCAAGGCCATGGACTTTCCGTGGATTCACGATTTCACTCATGGCAGCAGCAGTCCAAAGGACACACCCTGAAGGCCCGCCCCGTGCATCGACGCGGAAATCGTCACCGGCATCGTGACCCCGAGCGTAGTTGGTGGAGAAATACCCAGCAGCACCGCTCCCGTTCTTGGTTCACTCGCAGGGGTTTGCCAAGTGGATTGGCATTCCACTTGGGTTGGATTGACGGTGGGGGTAAAAGTTAGATCGCCGCCTCCGGCCAGGGGATTACCGTTCGAGTCCTCAAGGTCGCAAGCGTCTCCTTCGGTCGATGTCGAGGTATCGGGAATCTGGCTGAAGGGCAAGCCACCCGTTTGGGAGTTCCAGATGAGGTACTCACTCGGGTCCGTCGTTTCCGCGTCAGCGGTAACAACCTCATAGCCCGTGGCATCTGAGCCTTGCGGGTCGGTGACCACGATAGAGCTCAGAGTGACAGTGCTCGTGGCTCCGCTGCTCGTCTGATAGATGGCCGGATTGATGCAGGAGTACGTGCCTTCGGTCACTCCATTGTAGATCGAGGTCGTTGGGTCGTTATCCGGACATCCGACGCCAGAGTAAAAGGGAGTGCCGCCTATGTCGTTACCCAAGAATGCAGCGGAATAAGTGGGGAATTGAGAGGCCACAATCGTCCCCGAGGTGGTGATTGCAAGGTTGAAGGTCATCGTGTATCCACCGGGGACCGCCACTGACATGCTCGTGCCACCCGCATTCTCAGCTGCGGTGATGATTGAGGCGGAAAAACCAACGAAACAGAGCGTCGAAGCATAGGTACCGGTCCCGGGCAGTGCGAATCCGCACGTCGGCCCGTTCGATATCGACCCCAGTGCACCCGTTGTAGACATACCCAGTTCCGGAATCGCCACCAATGTGTAGCTGTAGTAATCGGGCTTCAGGTTCTCAGTTACCATCAATTTGAGGGCCGCAATACTCGACGCAATTTGCGCTGCAGTCGTCCACGATTGCCCACTCGCCACTGCGCAACTAAGGACCGGCGCAGTACACACGGCCAGCGACGTACCTCCTGTCACCACATTGGAGGAGATCGTCGTTGCCTGGGTCGGGGTCGTGCTCGGTCCCGAGGCGCAATACTCACGGATCAACGAGTACGTAGTGCCGCTTAGGACGGTCACGTACGAAACAACAGTCAGGTTGCCATTCCACTCCAGCCCGAGCAACTGGGTCACGCCTGCGGTCGTAGGTCCGCATAGTGGCGACGTCGTGGTATAGATGGACGTGGCGCCTTGGACGTCCCTCGTGTAGTTTGCCTGAACAGTCTGATTGTCCTCGGATCCCGTAAGACGGCTTGAGACATTGGACTGCAGCGAAAACACTGCTAGCAGGCCCGCACCGAGCGCCCCGACAACGAGTGGAAGAATCGTTACCACGATAATCAGTTCAATCAGCGTAAAACCTCCGTCAGCGCAGTCTTTGCGTCGGCATTGACTGTTTCGTTTTGAGCAGGTGACACCGTGCCCTGAGGGCACGGTGTCAATCCGGCTAAACCAATGGCTTCTCATCCAACCTTCACCTGACTGTAGATTCCGTACATCGCGGAAATTAAGGCGACTGCGACAAAGCCCACAATCAATCCCATGAAGATGATGATGGCCGGCTCGAAGAGGGCCGTAGCTCGCTCCAACTTCGTCTCAAGTTCGCGGTTGTAGTACTCCGCGGCCACCTCGAGCTGCTGATCCAGCGTGCCCGTCTCTTCGCCCACTCGGAACATCTGACGAGCTGCACCAGGAAAAAGACCGCTGCGGGCGATAGGTCCCGCCAGACCCTGGCCCTCCATCATCGCCTCTCGAATGCTGTCCAGCGCCTTGTGGTACACGGCATTATTGGCAGAGTCCGCCGTGACCGCCATCGACCGTGGAAGATCGACCCCAGCCTTGAGCAGTGACGAGAGAATCCGACAAATTCTTTCGAGGACGGCTACCTGGGTGAGTTCACCTACTACCGGCAATCTCAAGAGTATTGCGTCGAACTGGGCGCGCCCCTTCTCCGATCGGCGCATCGCAATAAAACCGACGACCAGAACGATGATCACCGACAACTCGACGTACCACCAGTGCGAAATCATTGATGAAAAACTCATCATCATTCGAGTAACCAATGGAAGTTTGGCATTGAGCGACTTGAAAAACACCACGAACCGTGGCAACACGAAAACGGCGAGCACTACCACCGTCACGACCGACATGCATGCAACGACCGAGGGATAGATGAGCGCCGCGGTAATCTTGCTCCTGGCCTTCTGGTCGCGCTCAATGTAGTCCGCCAATTGGTTCAGGACAATGTCCAGGTTCCCAGTCAACTCTGCCGACTCAAGGATTCCCACGTAGAAATTGGGGAAGGCCTCCGGATGAACCGAACAGGCAGCGGCAAAGGTGTCTCCGGCGCGGAGGCTGTCAATCAGTTCCCCCAGAATGCCCTTCAACAACTTTCCCTGAGTCTCCTCGACGATTACTTCGAGCGCCTCCATGATGGGGATGCCCGCTTTCATGAAGACCGCCAACTGACGGGTGAAGTTCATGACGTCCTGGCGGGGCACTTTCTTCTTGGTGATCTCGAACTTCAGCAGGCTCTGCTTGGAATTGACCTCCAGGGGCTGGAGTCCGCGAGCGAGCAAGGCGACGTGCGCCGCACCGGTCGAGTACGCACTTTCTATACCGGAGACCTTGTGACCGGACTCGTCGAGAGCCGAGTAACGATACTTGACCAGAGTCTTGTCGCTCCGCTTGGTTCTTGTGCGTTCAGATCGTCGGCTCATAACGTGTACACGCTCCGTATGACTTCATCGATGGTGGTGATGTCCTGGGTAACGAGACTGACCGCTTCGTGGCGCAATGTTCGCATTCCCTGCTTCACCGCCAGGTTGCGCAGTTCCTCCTGCGTCGCCCAACCGACGATCAAGCGCCTGATCTCTGGTGTCATCACCAGCAGCTCGTAGATCCCGATTCGGTCCTTGAAACCGGTATTACTGCAGAAGTTGCATCCCGTGCCGCGTTGGAAGACCTCTTTCGGCTGTCCCCCACTCTCCTCGTAGAAGAGCTTTTCCTCGTCGGTTGGCGTGTAGATGGTCTTGCAAGACGGGCAAATCCGGCGAAGCAGGCGCTGACCGACGACGGCGAGCACCGACGAGGCCACGAGGAACGACTCGATGCCCATGTCGAGGAAACGGTGGAGGGCCGAGACCGAGTCGGTGGCGTGCATCGAAGAGACCACGAAGTGACCGGTGAGGGCCGACTGCACGGCCACCCTGGTCGTCTCCACGTCTCGGATCTCGCCGACGAGGATGACGTCGGGGTCCTGGCGGAGAATGGACTTCAGCCCGGTCGCGAAGTTCAGCCCCGCCTGTTCGTTGGTCTGGATCTGGTTGATCGTCGGAAAGACGTACTCGACCGGGTCCTCGATCGTCATGACGTTGACCGAGGGATTACTGATCTCGCTGAGCGTGGCGTAGAGCGTCGTGGTCTTTCCGCTTCCCGTCGGCCCGGCGCAGAGCACCATGCCGAAGGGGGCCCGCACGATCTTCGAGTACGCCTCGTGCGTGTCCGCCGGCATCCCCAGGTCGTTCAGGCGAAGGACCGAGCGCGTCTTGTCCAGCAGCCTCATGACGCAGGACTCGCCCATGATGGTCGCGACCGTCGCCACCCGGACGTCGACTTCCTTCTCGTCGATGGTGATGGTGAGTTGTCCGTCCTGGGGACGTCGCCGCTCGACGATGTTCATGTTCGCCATGATCTTGATACGGCTCACGAGGCCCGGGCCGATCGCCGCGGGCAGATCCAAGACCTCCTTCAGCGCGCCGTCGATCCGAAAACGCACCCGAACGATGTCGTCGGACGGTTCGATGTGCACGTCAGAAGCCCGGTCGCGCATCGCCTGGGTGAGGATCCGGTCGACCACTTGGACGACCGGAGCATTGTCGGCGACAATCTCAGGTCCGGATACGTCGGCGGTGCGTCGTCTCGACTCCTCGACCGACTCGAACGCCTGCACGAGTTTCTGCACGGTACCAATCGCGCGGTAGTTGCTGTCGATGGCCCAGCGGATGTCGCTCAGCGGTGCGATCATCAGGTTGACGGGGTGTCCGCTCGTCTTGCTGAGGAGGGAGCGCAAGTCATCGCTGGGTTCGGCCACCGCGACGAACAGCGCCGCATCGTCGACGCGGATGGGCATCGCCATGTGTTCGCGGGCCACTTCCTCAGGGATAAGGCCGACCGCCGTCGCCTCGATGGTATCGCGACGAAGGTTCAAGACAGCCAGGCCGAAGTACATGGACAGCGCCTCGGCCAGGGTCTGCTCTTCCAGTACCCCTAGGCCCACGAGCACCTGGCCGATCTTCCCGCCCGACTCCTTCTGGACGGCGAGTGCCTGCTCCAACTGGGCCTCGGTGATGAGATGGCTGGCGATCAACTGCTCCCCGAGGCGTTCCTTGGCGCCCGTACCGGGCTTCACCTGGGACGCGGTCGACCCAGCGGAACCGGGTGGCGAGTGGAAATCACCATTGTCGGCACCATTCGAGGCAACGCCAATGGTCGACGGACTTGTCTCGAGCGTTATTACGTCGCCCTTTGTCTCGGCACCGTTGGCAGCGGGTTCGGAGGGCCGAGGCGGACTGACGCCATTTTGCGCGCCGCCGTCCGAGCCTCGCTCGGAGCGAGGCGCGATTCGTTCCTTCTTCTTGAATGCCATTGCCACCTCGCAGAAGATACACAACAATTGTACGGAGTGCACTTACCAATTACCGTCTTTTGTAGCTGGAAACATCTCTACGCCGTAAGCCTAAATGCACCACCTACCCAGAAGTAAAGGTTTTTGACGCGTTGTTAATTAATTGTGACTAATCGCTTCAGATAATAGTTTGGATTTCAGAGGTTTCGACGCATCGTCTCTTTCTCTGCGCTTGGCCTGAAATCACGCCGGACATGAGTCCAACACGCTACGACTATGCCGAAGGCCACTGCACACAGTTCCTGTCGGCCATCCAAGGGCGGCACTGCGCCGGATCGTTCGCCGAAGCCCACCAGGGGTCGCCACTACGAGGTCGCGGATGACGGGACCAGTCGATGCCCTCGGATCCACCGACTTAACTTCTGTTTCTGTCTTCATCGAGCACCTCAACCCTCCGCCCAGAACTGCGAGTCCCCGACGTGCGCCAACGTACCCGGTGGGGGGAGCACCCGGATGCCACGACAATGTCCAGGGGGCATCGGAAGGAACGCCCAGCGCCTCGTAGGCTCGAAGGGTGACAGCCCTACTGCGCGGCGACGAGATCCTCGCCTGCGTCCATCGAGTGGCCCTCAGCCGAGGCGAGCCCTTCGCCTTCGTCCGCCCTCCGACCAGCGCCGAGATGGAACGTCGGCGCCGCGACGCAGAGGAGCACCGCGTCGGAACCCTCGAGGAGATACGGGCCCTCCATCCCGGTGCGCCGAGCCCTTCGAGCCCCGACGAGACTGCCGCGTGCATGCGCGACGGCGCCGAATTGATTCTGCGACCACGCCTCGCGAACGATCTCGTCGGCAAACGTCGCGCGACGGTGCACGCGTTGGTGCGAGTCGGACGCGTGGAGGAACGTTTCGCGTACGCGCCGATCGTGATCAAGAACAACGAGATCCTCGAGACCGCAGCCACTCGACGCATCCTCGAAGCGTCGCTCGAGCACATCGCACCGAGCGACGCAACGTACACCGACGGAGTCGGTCCGCGCTCGACACTCACCGTGACGAGAAACGGAATCGTCCTCGCCCACGCCACGCGCGTGCTCGAAGCATTAGGTCACGGCGACCCGTCGGGTCGCGTCGCGATGATCGACCGTCATCGTCGCGTGTGGTGGTTCGACCTCGCGAGCGCCAACTATCCGAGGTTCAACCTCGCGACCTACGACGTGCTCTACGCGCAACGCCGCGCGGTCCTCGACGCGCACGACGTGTGGATGGCAGCGAAGGGTGACTTCCCGACGTCGCCGTACTGGCACCGCGAATGTCTGGAGTGTCCGTACTCGTCGCACTGCGAAGGTCAGCTCGAAGCGATCGACGACGTGTCGCTGGTTCGCTTCACCAGTCTCGACCAACAGATCATGCTGCACGAGCACGGCGTCGACACGCGCGACCACCTCGCGCGACTCGACCCGACGCGCGCGCACAACGCGCGCTCGAAGGTGCTCATCGCTCACGCGGACTTCGAGCGCGAGGATCACCTCGGACGCGTCATCGACAAGTTGGACGAGTTGATCTACCGCGCTCGCGCGAGCGTCCGTCGCAGCTCACTGCGCACGCTCACGTCCGAGCAGATGGGTTGTCCCGTCGCCGACGTCGAAGTCGACATCGACATGGAGAGCTACGACGACGCGACGTACCTCTGGGGTGCGAGCGTCACCTTGAACGCGCCCGTCGACGGGGTGGTCGCGGGCTACCGCTCCTTCGCCGAGTGGGGTCAACTCGACCACGACGCCGAAGCGCGGATCTTCCGTGACTTCTGGTCGTGGCTGGGCGACGTGCGAAGTCGGTGCCAGGGTCAAGGCCGCACCTTCGCCGCGTACTGCTTCTGGGCGCAGGCAGAGGACGGAGCGATGAACCGCGCGGTCGCGACACCGCTCGACGGAGGCCCGACCTCAAGCGACCTCCAATCGTTTCGCTCGTGTTCGCCCCCGGAGTGGATCGATCTCCACCACGAGGCGAAGCGACAGATCCAGACCGAAGGGCCGCTCGGGCTGAAGCAGCTGGCCGGGTTTGCGGGCTTCCACTGGCGCGACGTCAATCCGAGCGGTGAGGCGTCGATGCTCTGGTACGAGGTCGCGAGCGGCGTTCACGATGCGGCGATGGTCTCTCGCCAACGAATCCTCGAGTACAACGAGGACGACTGCCGGGCGACCAAGGCGTTGCGCGACTGGCTCAACGGTCCAGCCCGCGACCTCCCCCATCGTGATGACCCTCTCTAGGCACCGGCCAAGGTAGTTAGCATCGTGCAGTGGCTCAACTGACTTCTTCGCCTTCAGCACCCGCCGCCTACGCTCGAAGTGCGCGTCTGCTCGGCGCCGTCGACGCGCTCGGCGGTATCGCGCTGGCGATGCTCAGCGCGACGGCCATCACCGACGTCGGCGGCGACCGACTCGCGGCTGGACTCTGGACGCTCACCGCCGTCCTGGTCACGAGGTGGCTGCTCGGCTCGGCCGTCGACGAATGGAGCGGTTTCACCTCGACGCGTATCCGCCAGGCGTGGCGCTCGCGACTCGTCAGCCACTTCCAGCTTCCCCGGAGCGAGGGCGAGGGCGGCCGCGCCGACCTCGCGCTGGCGGTCGAGCGCGTGTCGGACGCCCCGATGCTGGCGCTCTTGGCGACCAGCGCCCAGGCCGGTGCCGTCGGTCTCGTCGCAATCTTCTGGGCCGGCGGGTGGCTGAGCACGGTCATCGTGGTGGCGCTCTTGGCGCTGGCGGTCCCCCTCTACCGGCGCGCCGGGAAGCGCAGCGCCGAACTCGCCCAGGAGTACCACGCGCGCCGCGCACTGCTCGAATCGCGCCAGCTCGAGCTGCTGCACCACGCGCCCGAGCTGCGTGCGCTGGGCGCCGTCACCTACGGGGCTGACGAGATCGCGGCAATCTCTGACTCCGAGCACACCATCGCCATGCGCGCCATCCGGGTGGCCCTCGAGTCCTCGCTCGTCACCGAGTTCCTCAGCGGCGTCAGCATCGGGCTGGTGGCCATGGTGGTCGGGTTCGGACTGCTCGACGGGCGAATCACGCTGGACCGGGCGCTCATCGCGGTGCTGGTCACCAGCGAGCTGTTCGCGCACGTGCGCCGCTACGGCACCGAGTTCCACCGCCGCGAGGACGCCGCGTCCTCGCTCGGCCTCCTGCTCGCCCGGCCCTCGATCGTTCCCGCGCCCGCCTCAGAGGTACTGCTGGCGGCGAGCGGCCTCGTCACCGAAGCGAGCACCGTCGCCCTCGACCTGAGCGTCGGTCGGGGCAGCCAGCTGCTGGTGACCGGCCCTTCGGGCGCCGGCAAGACAACACTGCTGCACACGCTGCTCGGATGGCGCCCGTCGCGCGAGGGCTCCGTCGAGCGCACGGGGGCGAGCACCGGATACGTGAGCGTCGAGAGCGCGCTCTTCTCCGGATCGCTCTGGGACAACCTGACGCTCGGCGCCGACATCGACTCGACGGTCGTGCGCTATCAGCTCGACGTGCTCGGACTTCGCGGGGAACGCTTCGACGACCTCGACACCGAATTGCTGGCTGACGGACGCGGCCTGAGCACCGGCGAACGCGTGAGGATCGTGCTGGCGCGCTGCCTGCTGGCGAACCCCGAGCTGCTGGTGCTCGACGACATCGCGGGGGTCCTCGACGGACCGAGCCGCCGCGAGGTGACGTCGGCCCTACTCGAGCATCCGGACCTGGCCATCATCGAGGCGACGGTCGACACGCCGCTGCTCGAGTCGCCCAGCCGCCGCCTCGAGGTCCGACCGTGAACCCCGACGCCCTGCGACTGCTGCGGTGGCTGAGGCGCGCCCAGCCGCCGCGCGGAGCGCTGCTTCGAGCCCTGTTGAGCGGCTTCGTCGCGACGGCGGCCAGCGTGGGGCTGCTCGTGGGGGCCGTGGCGTTGCTGGTCGTGAGCTCGACGCGCCCGGGGCTGGGCGCCGTCGCTGGCGTTCTGATCATCATCGAGCTCCTCGCCTTCCTGCGTTCGCCGATACGCTTCGCCGAGCGCCTGAGCTCCCACCGACTCGGTTTCTCCGCGGTGACCCGCTGGCGCCACTGGCTGGTGGCGACGATCGGGCTCTGGAACTTCGCGAAGTGGCGCTCCTACGCCGCGGGCGACCTGCTCGAGCGTTCGCTGCGCGACACCGACGAGCTCCAGGACCTGTGGCTTCGATGCGTGATTCCGGTGACGGCCGCGGCCCTCACCGCCGCACTCGGTGACCTTATTATTGGCCTCTTGCCGCCCCACGGTGAATGGTGGGCCTACGCCGGGCTGCTCGCGTTGCTCCAAGTCCTTGGTCTTGTTGGGCTTCTCTCCAATTTCGGCCCCCTCATGGGCGCCGATCGAGCGCTGCGCACAGTCCGTGGCTCCTACGTGGCGACCCTCGTGGAACTCAGTGCCGTCACCCCGGAACTTGCGCTGCTCGACCGGCTCGAGTTCGCCCAGCAGCGCTCGGACGAGGCGCGTCACGCACTCGCCCGCGCCGAGCGGCACCTGCGCCAGCGTCGACGCGCTTCGAGCGGGATTGCCGTCGCCGTAACGGTCGCGGCCGTCAGCGTGCTCGTGATCCACCATCCCAGTTCCTCGCCAGTTTGGACCGTCGTCGTGGCGCTGCTGGCGCTCGCCACGTTCGACGCCCTGAACACGGTCCGAGGAGCGCTCGACACGGCCGTCGCCGTGAGCGGCGCCGCCGAGCGGCTCGAGGCCCTGGAAGTGGCCACTTCCGGACGCAGCGCACACTGGGCCGGCGGCGACACCACCGTCCGGTGCTCGCACGTCACCATGAGCGAGGAGGGGCGGATCCTGCTCGATGACGTCTCCTTCGAACTGCACCCCGGCCAGCGCCTGGCGATCACCGGGCCGTCGGGCACGGGCAAGTCCACCCTGCTTCGCGCCCTCGCGGGCCTGGACCCCGTCGACACCGGAGAGGTGCGAATCGGCACCACGAGGATCGAGGACATCGCCGAGGAGCAGCTGCGCCGACACCTGGCCTACGTGCCGGCGGAGCCTGGCCTCTTTCGAGGGTTCGCCCACGACGTGGTGGCGCTCGGCCGGGCCGGCACCCGCGACGCGGCCAGTGACCTGGGTGCGCTGGGCATCGACGTGGAGCGCGCAACGAAGTGGGAGGAGCTCTCGCGCGGTGAGCGCGAACGCGTCGGCGTGGTCCGGTCCCTGGTGACGAGCCCGCAGGTCCTCCTGCTCGACGAGCCCACGAGCGGGCTCGGACGCGAGGAGACCGAAGCCGTGCTCGCGTTGATCGAGTCGAGCGGCGCCAGCGTCGTCGTCGCCACCCACGACGCGCTCGTCATGTCCTGGTGCGACCGGGTCCTCGAACTTCGCGAGGGAGCGCTGCGCGCGCTTTAGCCATTGAGCGTCGTCATCGACGCGGCCTGGTAGCGCTCGCCGACGACCGCACCGCGGGGAACGGCCGCCTCCAGGGCCGCCACGTCGGCGTCACTCAGCGTGACGGCGCTGGCGGCGATGTTCTCGCGGAGCCACTTGCGGCGCTTGGTGCCCGGGATCGGCACCACGTCATTGCCGCGCGACAGCACCCAGGCGAGCGCCAGCTGGGCGACGGTAACACCCTTGGACTTGGCGATGACCTCGAGGTTGGCGACCAGCTGCAGGTTCTTCTCAAGGGCCTCGCCCGAGAAACGCGGGTGACCCTTGCGGAAGTCGCGCTCGGCCGATCCTTCGCGGTTGGCCGGCTCGTCGGTCAAGAACCCGCGTCCCAGTGGGCTGTACGCGACGAATCCGATGCCGAGGCGCCGGCAGGTCTCGAGCACACCGTCCTCGGGGTCCCTCGTCCACAGTGAGTACTCGCTCTGCAGCGCCGTCACGGGGTGCACGGCGTGCGCCCGCTCGATGGTGGCCGACGACGCCTCCGAGATGCCCAGGTGGCGGACCTTGCCGGCCTCGACCAGCGACTTCATGGCACCCCAGGTCTCCTCGATTGCGACGGTGCGGTCGACGCGATGCTGGTAGTACAGGTCGATGACGTCGACGCCGAGGCGACGAAGCGAGTCGTCGCAGGCCTTCAGCACGTACTCGGGCTTGCCGTTCACGCCCATGAACGAGCCGTCCTCGCCGCGCTGGTTGCCGAACTTGGTGGCGAGCACGACCTCGCCTCGGCGGTCCTTGATGGCGCGCCCCACGAGCAGCTCGTTCGTGAACGGACCGTACATGTCGGCGGTGTCGAGGAAGTTCACCCCGCTGTCGAGCGCCTCGTGGATCGTGGCGATCGACTCGTCGTCGTCGCCGACCCCGTAGAACTCGCTCATACCCATGCAACCCAGTCCCTGCTGGGAGACTTCGAGACCTTGACCTAACGTGCGACGATCCATGACCACTCTCTCCTTGTGAAGTTACTCGCAAAGCCCGATTTACGGGCTTCTTTCGTCACTGTAGCGTCTCGGCACGAAGTAATTTTTATTCATTGGCCGGGGGGGCCAAGCACGCCGAGCCCGTCTGTCGAAAGACAGACGGGCTTCGCTGTTGGCGGCCGCGTCGTGGTCGGCCGAAAGTTATTGAACCCGGATTCGGCGTTGGCGGACATTTTGGTGGATTTGGTACGAAATGAGGCAAGATCTACTGATTTCGATTCCCACCCGACCGACACTTGCTCTTGATGTGCCGGCGAGACAGGGCGACCTACGAGGACAAGCCCTCCGTCGAGAATGGATTGAGTATCTGGCGTCCCCACAGCCGAGATCGCTCGGAGGGTGAAAGATGAGCCGCGTCGGCCGCGTCAGTCCACTGTGTTCTGATCACGTGGAGTTGGTGGTCAATGATCTCTCGCGCCTCATCGGGCGACAGGAGATACGTTGACGCCGCGTTTTGACACCCAACGACCTGACTAAAGCGGAAGCCGTCACGGGCCATGGCCATTGCCTGCACCGCCTCACCGCCGGAGCGAGCCTGGGGACAGATGTCATACGCCGGTGTGAGCGACAGCGACGAGCCGTCCCAGAACGCTGCGTGGTTCCTTGCGTGGTCGTCGGTGTTGCCCACGAGGATATTGAACACGATTCGCGAGAAGAGCTCACGCAGCGTTTCCTTGGGTTTGGTGAATCGTTCGCGGATGACGTCGGCCAGCGCGGGGTAGGTGGCGTAGCGGGCCATCATCTCGTCCAACTCGAGGAGGGTGAGGGCTGAGACAATCATCCGCCTCTCTCCCGCCACTCCAGTGCGGTCAAAGCGATCAACGAGGAGGACGTCGCGGCCCAGGCATTCGACCACCGCGGTACCGGCCACATTGATGCCGACGCGCCTGGCCAGTTCCATCGCCACCGCTTCTGCCTTCACTACGGGATACGGGTCGGTGCTGGACGAGAACTTCGCGATGAGTCTGCGACCATTGTCGTCCAATAACGCCTTCGGACGCGCACCTCCGATCGAGGAACCGCGGAGCAGGGCGGCGTCGAGGTATGGGGAGAACGGCTCGCCGGCCTCGAGACGCTCCGCGGCCTGCATCATCTCCTCGAGGGTTGCACTCACCGAACGGGGTACGTAGGCACTCGGGCTCGCTTGGAAATCAAGTGCTCCAATCCGGTCAGAGCCTGACTCGAGAAGAAACGTGAGCACGTGTGGCTCGACCCCGCCGGGCACGAAGTGCTCTCTGCCAAAGAGGCGGTGCAGGATCACGCGTTGGCCCCATGCGTCGGGTCCGGCGTCAGCGATGCACCCAGCGATACTAAGTCCAGCGACGGGACGAATTGGTCCGGGCTGGAGAGGAAGTTCTGGCAAGTAAAGCGGTACGGCATCACCCCGTCCCAAGAAACTTTCGGCGTAGCGGAAGTAGGTCGTAGCCCCGTCGGGCTGCAAGACGCCGGCGACGACGGGCTCGCTCGCCCCGGGTAGCCACACCCAGACGTACACGTTTGGCGGGTTCAGCTCAGAAGGCATCGTGATCCTTTCCGGCTGGCTCGCGTACTCGCGCGGGCAGGAGTGCCAGTCGAGTCCGCGCGTACTCGACCATCGTCGAGAGTTCCTTGTGATCAGGAGCAAACAGCGCAATTCCGAGGAGGGTGGCGACCTCGAAGGCCGAGCCGAGTTCAACGGTAGGATCGCCTCTCTCAATCTTGCGAAGTGTGACGGGAGAGATACCCGCACGCTCGGCCAGGTCGTTGGCGGTCCAGCGCCGCTCGCGCCGGACACGTGCCACCTCAAGGCCGAGGAGCTGTGCGGCGTCAAGGGTCTGCGGGTGGAACGTGTGGGGCCTACGCATCTCGTCATCCTCCGTATAATCGTTATACTATCTTTTAGATATCTAAACGACAGTATACCGACTATTACGCCAGATTACTGTGATGGTGCACTCATGTCCCAATCAGCTAGATGCCAATCTAACTCTGTCCGTACTGCTCCATCCAGGGATAAATGAACAAAATGTCCACCTAACACCGAATCCTATTGACCCTAGGCTTTACCCATGAGTAATGCCGCTACCCCTCAGAACGTGGAGGAACCACACGTCAAGCCGCTGATGCGAGGATGGATCCACCTGGTCGGGGCCATCGTGCTGTTCGCCTGCTCGCCAATCCTCCTGGTGAGGGCCCACACCTGGTCCCAGGTGGGCTGGGTCCTGTGCTACATCTTCGGCGTCGGAGCGATGATGATCACGAGCGCGCTCTTCCACCGCGTCAACTGGGCGCCCTCGCGCCGGCGAGCGTGGCGCCGGGCGGACCACTCCGCGATCTTCCTCGCCATCGCCGGCAGCTACCTGGCGATCGCGGGACTGACCATGCACGGGAACGTGCGCGTCGTGCTGTTCATCGTCATTGGAGCGGGCGCGGCGGTGGGCATCGCCATCCGCCAGCTCGCCCTCGACACGCCGAAGTGGGCCAACACCGTGCCCTACCTGGTCGTCGGCTGGGCCGCCGTGGCGGTCATGCCCCAGATCTACCGCGGCGGCGGCCCGCTGTGCTTCTCGCTGATCGTCGCGTGCGGCGTCGCCTACTCGACGGGCGCCGTCTTCTACGCCACCAAGCACCCGCAGCTCTCGCCGCGGGTCTTTGGTTACCACGAGCTGTTCCACGCGTGCACGGTGCTCGGCGCGGCGCTCACCTTCTGGGCCCTCGCGGTGGCCCTGCACTGATCAGTCGAGTGCCGGCACCATGTTGAAGTGCACCAGCGCGGGCGTCGATCGACGGATCGAGATCGTGGTGATCGAGCCGTTGTCCAGCCGCGTGCGCCACGCCACCGATCCCGGCACCCCGAGCGCCCAGACCATCGCCGACTTGATCGGCGAGACGTGGCTCACGACGGCCAGGTGGTGCTGGTGGCTATGCAGCAGGCTCGACCGGTCGGCCAGCAGGGCGTCCAGGACTGCGTGCACGCGCTGGTCGACCGACGCGAGCGATTCGCCGTCGCCGCCGAGCGCCTTGTAGTGGTCGCCCTCGAAGGCCCGCCACTGCTCGGCGCTGACCACGCTGAGCGGCTGTCCGTCGAGCGTCCCGTAGTCGACCTCGATGAAGGCGTCGTTCACGGTCGCCTCTAAGTGCGGAACGGCCAGCGCCGCCGTCACCCGGGCGCGGCGCAGCGACGACGCCCATACCTCTCGCACCCCGCCCAGCAATGGACGCAGGGCCAGGGCCTGACGCTCGCCCAGTTCGGTGAGTTCGGGGTCACTACGCCCGACCAGCAGGCCCTTCTCGTTGGTCGTGGTTTGGCCGTGGCGGATGAGGATGATCACGGCAGCAAGAGGCGCCCGCACTCGGGGCAGCTCATGAACGTCCCGGCCGGCTGGCTCTTCCAGCGATCGACGTCGAGCGGAGCGAGGACGATCCGGCATCCGTCGCACCGTCCGGCGTTCACCTGGGCGGCGCCGGTGGTACCGACGCGGACCATGACGTTGTCGTAGCGCGCGAGCAGCTCCGGCGAGAGCGCTCGGGCGCGCTCGGCGCGCGCGAGGCGTAGTGAGGCGATCTCCTCGTCGAGCGTGGCCTGCAGCTCGAGAATGGTGGCCTGCAGCTGCGCGCGACGCGCGACGCCAGGCTGCGCTCGGGCCTTGATCGCCGCCACCACCTCGTCGAGCGGCTCGATCTCTATCAGGAGCTCCAGCTCGCGGTCCTCGGCGCGCCCGAGCAAGTCACGCAGGTGCTCGAGTTCGCGCTGCAACACTCCCAGCTCGCGGGCGTTGCCCGTCGACGCGGCGAGCGTCGCGTCGAGGTCGTGCTCGCGTCGTCGGATGCGCTCGGCTTCGTTCGCCGCGTCCTCGTAGGCCTGCTGAACCGGGGCCTGGGCGCCGCGAGCCTCCTGGAGCGCCTTGCTCAGTGCGCGCAGCTCGTCCTCGAGCGTCGACAGTTCGGCCATCTCGGACAGGTGGTTGCGCTGGGCGCTGACCCGGTCCACCCAGCGGTCCGCCTCCATCAGGGCGCGCAGCGCGTCGGTCTCACTCACCGACCAAGTCTTTCACGTTCCAGTACGTGAAGGCCTGGCCCAGTTTCGCCAGCGCCGGCGCCAGTGCCGGCTCGCAGCGCTCCTGGGCGGCGTCGAAGTCGAACCAGTAGACGTCGGGACTCTCGCCCGGCGCCGGCGACGGCTCGACCGGGGGCGCCACGAGGATGTAGCGCAGGTCGTAGTGGGTGTGGCCCCTCGGACCCGGGTGGAGGTCGACGTGGAAGAGGTTGACCGGCGTCAAGTGTCGCGCGTCCAGACCGGTCTCCTCGATGGTCTCGCGCAGCGCGGCCGCGTGCGGCTCTTCGCCGCGGTCGACGTGGCCGCCGGGCTGGACCCAGATGCCGAGGCGGCGATGCCGGTGCAGGATGACTCCGCGAGGCGACACCACGAAGGCCGACGCCGTGACGTGATGGTCGTTGGCCGACTCGTCGAACGGGTCACCGGACATGCCCAGCCGGTCCAGCGTGGCGACGATGGAGTCGCGTTCGCGCTGGTCCACGGGCGTGATGGCCTCGATCTGGCCACGAAGGCGATCGAGCGGTGTCACGTCTGCTGGTCGTAGAGGCGCTGCACCGACGCGGGCAGGGGGACCTCGCCGCTGGCCATGGCCCCGTCGGTGGAAGGCACGGGATCGTCGAAGTGCAGTCGCGCGGGGATGGTGCCGGACCAGATCGGCAACTCGAGGTCCTCCTCGAAGTCCTCGGTGGGTCCGGCCGAGACCTTAGCCGAAGCCTCGTCGATCGTGACGCGCACCACCATCGTGAGGCGTAGCTCCTGGTCGGACGCCGCGCGGACCTCGCGGGCGCGGCCCGCCAGTACCGCGTCCACGAACAGCTCGAGGACCCGGCGCTTCTCCGCTTCGTCGACGACCTCGACGGCGGGGCCGAAGAGCACGACCGACCGGTAGGCAATGGACGACTCGAAGCCGCTGCGCGCCAGGCGCAGGCCGTCGTAGAGGGTCATCGAGACGCAGGCCTCGCCGACCTCGAGCACCGACTTCAGGAGGGCGTTCGACTGGCTGCCGTGCAGGTAGAGGGCACCGCCCTCGCGGGCGTGCAGCGTCGCCAAGGCCGTCGCTCGGCCGTTCACCACGCCGGCCACGTGGCAGAGGCGGGCCTCGTCGATCACCGCCTCGATGGTGGTGCGGTCGTACCTGGCCTTGTCGGCCAGGCGGCGAACGCGGGTGTGGGGACCCGGACCCAGGACCTCGTCGCTCATGCGCGAAGATCGCCTCCGAAGAAGGTGCGGGCCATCCCCGCGACCTCGACGTTTCGCTCGAAGAGCCGCGCGAACATCACCCCTCCCCTGGCCGACGCCTGGCGCACCGAGACCGTCGGCGAGCCGACCTTCTCGACCCACCACGGTGAGACCGCGCACATGGCGCTGCCGGTGACGTGGTCCTCGGCGAGTCCGAGGCGGGGGGCGAAGACGCGGATCGACACGTCGACCTCGGGACCGCCCGCGCAGGCGGCGATAACGACGGCGCTGGGCACGAGGAAGAGGCTCATCGGATCTACCGCCAGCCCGCAGAGGGCCTCGTAGTCCTCCACGATCGCCAGCACGCTCTGCGCGCCGGCCTGGTAGACCTCGCTCACCGGCCCGAGCGTGCCGTTGAGCACCGACGCATCCAGGGGCTCGAGGTAGGCCCGCGGCAGGTCGATGCCGAGCAGCCCGTCGGGCAGGCGGCGCCCCGACAGTTCGCCCGCGCGGGTCTGGAAGTAGAACTCCCCGCCGGGCACGCCCAGTTCGGTGAGCAGCACGTGCAGGGTCGCGAGCGTCGCGTGGCCGCAGAGGTCGACCTCGACGGTGGGCGTGAACCAGCGAAGCGACCACCCGTCGCCGACCCGGCGCACGAAGGCGGTCTCGGAGACCCCGAGCTCGAATGCGATCTGCTGGAGATCCTCGTCGGTCATCGGCCGCTCGAGCAGCACGACCACCGCGGGGTTGCCCCGTTCGGCCTTGCCGATGAAGGCGTCGACCCACCAAAGACGATGACCGAAGCTCACTTTGACAGAATCCACCTTTAGAGACTGCCACACCGACGGCCACTTCGGCGTAGGGTCTTGAAGTGCGTGTCGCGACTTTCAACCTTCACGCCGGCGTCGACGGATGGGGTCGGCCCTCCGCAGCCCTCGAGCACGCCGTGTCGCTCGACGCGGACGTGCTCGTCTGCCCCGAGACCTGGCGCGGCGACGACGGACCCGACCTCTACCAGGAACTGGCCACCCGCCTCGCGATGAACGGCACGTTCGCGGAACTCGCCACCGCAGAGCGCCTGATCAGCGCGCAGGGCGGACGAACCTGGCAGCCGCTGCTCGCGCACTTCACCGGCGAACACGGTCTCTACTTCAGCGAGCACCGCACCCTCACCAAGTTCCAAAGCGCCCGGCGCGCGAAGCACGGCGCACTCGAGCACGGCCGCTGGGGGATCTCGCTGCTGACGAGACTGGAGATCGAAGAGATCCGGGTCGAGCCGCTCGGACGCCTGCCACGCGAGAAGGTCCGCCGGGCGCTTATCGTCGCTCGCCTGCGAGACGCGGACCGCTCCTTCTACGTACTGGCGCTGCACGGGGCGCACCTCAGCCACGGTTCGTACCGCCAGTACCGCAGGGTCAACGAGATCGCCGCGTCGCTCAACCCAACGTTGCCGGTGATCCTTGCCGGAGACTTCAACTGCTGGCGGCCGCTGCTACGAGTGCTGCTGCCCGGCTGGCGCTCGCTCGTGCGCGCGCGCACGTGGCCCGCTCGCTACCCCCACTCGCAGATCGACCACGTCCTGGGGCGCGGTCCCTGGCGGCGAGTAGGGGGCGGCGCCACTGACGGCGGCAGCGACCACCGCGCCCTCTTCGCCGACGTCGAGCTCGGTTAAGTCGCTCTTCGGATTTCAGTGATGATGGCCCTGCGGGCCACCCATGATGAATGAAATACTGACGATGGCTGTCGGGCGTAGTCGCCGAACCCCGATTGCAATCGAGTGTGCGTATTTAGTGTGGCGCGTGGACTGATGGGAACCAATGATTGTCGCTACGAGCACGAACCCCAGCATCCGCTTTGCCTGGTCCATTGCCCGACAGCCTTCCAATAATTCAAGGGAGGTGAGCAATGAAACTGATCCGCGACAAGGTGGCGGGTCTGGATATTCACCGCGACACTGTGGTGGCCTGTTGTCGAGTCCATCATCAAGGTCGTCGTGTCGCTTTGACGAAGGGAACCTTCGCCACCACGACCAAGGGGCTGAAGGAACTAGTCGACTGGTTGAGCGAGGCGTCGGTGACCACCATCGCCATGGAAGCCACCGGTGTGTACTGGAAACCCGTCTACTACTCGCTCGAGGGACATTTCGAGGAACTCTGGCTGTGCAACGCCCAGCACGTGAAGAACGTTCCCGGTCGAAAGACTGATCTCAACGACGCCGAGTGGCTGGCCGACGTGGCCTCGCACGGCATGGTGCGACCTTCTTTCATTCCGCCGACCGAGATTCGCCAGTTGCGTGAGTTGACTCGCTACCGCAAGACCCAGGTAGATATGCGCAACCAGCAGATCCAGCGTTTGGAGAAGGTACTCCAAGACGCTGGGATCAAGCTCAGTTCGGTGGCGTCGGGAGTGTGGTCGAAGTCAGCCAAGGAGATCATCGAGGCGATGATTGCGGGAGAGCGAGATCCGGCGGTTCTCGCCCAGATGGCCAAGAGTCGGATGCGCGCAAAGATCCCTCAACTCGAAGAAGCGCTCAGCGGGCACTTCGGTGCTCACCACGCCACGGTCAGCCGCGAGATCATCGATCACATTGGCTACCTCGACGCGACCATTGCCTCGCTCACCACGGCGATCGGAATCTTGCTCATTCCTTACGAGGCGGCGTTCACCATCTTGTGCTCGATCACCGGCATTTCAGAGATCACCGCCCAGATCCTGATCGCCGAGATGGGTGTCGACATGAGCCGGTTCCCGACTCCGGGTCACCTGTGCGCCTGGGCCGGAGTGGCGCCCGCGAGCTACGAGTCCGCGGGCAAGCGTCGCGCCGCCGGCACCCGCAAGGGTGGCACCTGGTTACGACGATCGCTCATTGAGGCGGCGCACGCCGCGGTGCGCGTCAAGGGCAGTTACTTCTCCGCCCAATACATTCGGATTGCGCGTCACCGCGGGCCGAACAAGGCGGTTGTCGCGGTGGCGAATTCGATGCTGGCGGTGGCCTGGCATCTACTCACCAACGGCACGCTTTATGAGGACCCGGGAGCTGACTACTTCACCAAGCGACACGATCCGACAATTGAGGCAAAGCGGCTCCAGCGCCGGATCGAAGCGCTCGGTTACGAGGTGACCGTGTCCGCCAACGTGGCTTAACTCACCAACCCCATTAGCCTCAACAACGCCGAAGCGGGGTCTCACCTGCTCGTCGACTCGAACAACTACCCGCGGCAAGAGGTATTTCACCCCAGCGGGGTCTGGTGGCCTGACCACCTTCGTGCTCGCGATAGTTACCTACCCCCGACCGGCACTTATGCCACGCAGCGAAGATGACCTCTCGCAAGTTTTGGGACCCGGGTCCCGGAGGACGGACCGACCCGGAGGACCAATGACCCTGGTCGTCGCAACCGTGGAATAATCCCTGGATGGACGTGCCGCGAGAGCTGCAATACAACGGACACTGGAGGATGGCTGTCTGGGCCCTCCGAGTGGGATACGTCGGACTGGCCGTCGCCATCGCGGGCCTCATTGTGATGTGGTTGGGATTCACGCCGTGGGTCCTAGCCGTCGGGGAGATCATCTGGCTCGCCGCCGCCGTCGTGACGTTGGCGGGGTTCTTCTGGTCCCGGCACGAGCTTCCCGAGACGCGACCTGGGTTCTGGTCGATGCGGTTCATGCTCATACACGACACGGTCCACGCCCGGCCGTCGGCCCAGCGGTCCTGACGGCTCCTCCCTTCGCGGCCGCGTCCGCCATGCGACAGTCTCCCGTCCGGTCGACCCGACCGGGATGTGCCAGTACCGAGCGGGTGCGAAAGGTGCCCCATTTCGCCGGGTCAGTGAGACACATTCCGGACAACCTGAGATCGATTGCTAGCGCCCGCGAACAGTGCACCCCGCTGAAATCCGAAGAGCCAGTTAAGTCAACTCCATCTGGCTGCTCTCGGGCAGGCGGCGCAGCAGCAGCAGCGTCGGCAGGAACGGCAGGAACGTCACCAGCGCGGCGAGCCGCAGCGACACGACTCCCTAGGCGTGGACAGTGTCGCCGACCCAGCCGAACAGCGCCAGGCCGGCGACGGCCCCGACCACGCCGGCGACGATGATCCACCCGGCGGCGGTGGCGCGGAACTTGTGCGAGAAGATCTCGGTGCTCATTGCGCTGAGCGCCGGCGACAGCAGTCCTCCCGCGCAGATGCCTGACATGTAGCCAATGACGAAACCGTGGCGCCCGCCGCTGTAGGCGTAGAGCGACGTTAGGGCGGTAGCGACCGTCCCGAGCGCCACCGTCCAGCGCCGGCCGAGGATCCGCGAGAGGTACCGGCTGAGCAGCAGGCCCGCCAGTCCAGTGAACGCGCTCAGGCTCACCACCAGCGCGACCACGTGGGGGCTCATCTTCAGGATGCTCTCGGAGTAGACGAAGGCGAAGCTGTTGGCGGGACCGGTGATCATCCCGATTGCGAAGACCACGCACACCACGATGCCCAGGCGCCCCAAGGCCTCGCGCGGCACCGCGCCCAGGCGGGCCATCGGCGACTCCGCCGATCGGAACGTCGGCTCGGGGATCGAGTGCAGCATCGGCATCACGAGCAGCACCGGGACGAGCGCCAGCGCGAAGAGCCAGCGGAAGGAGTCCGCCCCGCGGATGAGCCCATGCAGTATCGCCGAAAGGCCGGAGCCGATGCCCGCGCCGGCCGCCATTATCACGAGGCCGTTAATGCGCCGCTTCGTGCTCGAGAGCTCAACCGTGACCACCTGGACGAGGACCGAGGCCGTCGAGAGCAGCGGTCGCGCGAGCGCGAAGCACGCGACGAAGATCCAGTAGCTGGGGCTGAGCGACGCCGCCGCCGTGACGAGCAGTCCAAGCAGCAGCGCTCGCTGGAGCACCCTGGTGCGGCCCCAGTGGTCGGCCAGCGACGCCAGCGGCAGCGCGGCGAGCGACGCCAGGCGCACGACCGCGAGACCCAGTCCCAGCACCGAACCCGACAGGCCGACCTGGCTCCGGAGCGAACCTCCAGTAGAAAGATGACCGAAATGCTTGGCGACGTCACCGAGCGCCGTCACCGAGCCGAAGGAGGCGAAGCCGGCGGCCAGGGCCACGAGGAAGAGCACGACGGTGACGCGGTCGGTCCAGCTGGCCAGCGGCGTGGACGACTCGTCCTCAGTCAAGCTGCACGCTGGGGTCGACCACCACCAGCGTCTTGCCGTGATTGCCGCCGCTGAACAGGAGGTTGAGCGCCTCGGGCGCCTTCTCAAGTCCGTGGATGAGGTGCTCGCGGTGCTTCAAGGTGCCGTTCAGCACCAGGCCCGCGAGCTCGATCTGGGCTTCGGCGAAGCGCGGCGCGTAGTCGAGGATGATGAACCCCTCCATGCGGGCGCGACGCATGATCAGCATCGAACTGTTCACGAGACCCTGGCGCTGGCCGGCCTCGTTGTACTGCGAGATGGCGCCGCACATCACGATGCGTCCGTGCATCGCGATGTTGGTCAGCACCGCGTCGAGGATGTCCCCGCCGACGTTGTCGAAGTAGACGTCGACGCCGTCGGGACAGGACTGGTGGATTCGCTTGGCGAGGTCGGGTTCGCGGTAGTCGAGGCACTCGTCGAAGCCGTACTCCTCGACCACTTCGCGGCACTTGGCCGATCCGCCCGCGATCCCAACGACCTTCTTCGCCCCGCGGGCCTTGGCGATCTGACCGACCACCGAGCCGGTGGCGCCGGCCGCGCCCGAGACGACGACCACGTCGCCAGTCTTGAACTGGCCGACGTCGGTGAGGCCGAAGAACGCGGTGATGCCCGTGACGCCGAGCACGTTCATCATCGTGGGCAGATCGAGTCCCATCCCTCGGGGGATGGTCGAGAACTTGTTGTCCTCGTTCGCGACCACCCACTCTTGCCAGCCGGTCATTCCAAAGACCACGTCGCCGACCGAGTAGTGCGACGACTGCGACTCCACCACGACACCGACACCGCTCGAGCGCACCGGGGCGCCGATCTCGATGGGGGGCAGGTAACCGGGGGCGTCGTTCATCCACGTGCGGATGGTCGGATCGATCGAAAGGGTTCCCACCTTGATGAGGGCTTCGTCGGGCCCGCAGACGGGACGGCGAACCTCCACGAGCTTGGTGGTGTTGGCGTCGACCTTGCCCTCGGGACGCTGTACGAGGATCACTTGCTGGTTCGTCATGGGGCTCCTGTCGCTTCACCGCCACGTTAGATGCTGGTGGCCCGGCTTGTCTGGCGCATCCACCGTGGACGCGACGTACAGAATCAGGAATAATGCCTCCACGCATCGGCGTCAAGTCGAGCATGGTGATTAAAGCGTCGAACCGGCCAACAGACGCCAGTCGAGCGGGCGCACTCCGGGAACCTCCCCGCGAGCGCGCCTGCCCCACCGGGGCACCGACCGCGGCGAGTTCGGCGAGCGCGGTGCGCGACCGGTATTAAATAGTGAAACGGTCGAGATCTCTTCTGACCCGCTCGACGCGTTGTCCTCCAACGCCCGCGCTGTCGGCGAACTCCTCGAACCGGCCGACCGCCGAGAGCACGTCATCGATGACCTCGGTCGCGCCGGGCACCACAAAGCGCTCGGCCATGATCAGTAAGTCGCCACGGGTTATACCGTCGAATTTCGCGTTCACCGACATCTGGTGACGTTGCGTCCATTCGCCTACCGGGTTGTAGGAGTACGTCACGTCGAACGCGGGCGCGAGACCCCACTGTCCGGCCTGCGTGCAGGTGAAGGCCAGATTCTTGGTGTGGTCATCGCGATTGACGGCCGCAATGTTGAACACGCAGCGACGAAAGGCCTCCTCCAGCGCATCCGGCCCCAGGTCGAGTCGCTGAACGACGTCGAGGTACTGGGCGTAGCTATTCGTGTTGAGGGCCTTCAGGTCGCGGTGGTCGATGGCGCAGAGGCTCTGGAGGTGCACCTTCGTGCCGTCGTCGAGGCGGTCGAATCGTCGCACCATGAAGTGGGCCCGGCCGTTCTCCTCGAGGACCCGCGACGGCATCATCGCTATTCCCGCCGCCTGAGCCATGAGCGCGTACGCCCACTCGAGTCGACCGTACCCCTGGGTCAGACCGAGCGCTTGATTGTCGTCGACGCCATCGAGCTTCAGCAACCAGTACTCGAAACCGGGGGGCGCCGCCAACTGGCCTGAACGCACCTGGCCCGTCAAGGGGTTGAAGCAGATGACGGCCTTGGCTCGCGCGCCGCCCGCTGACGTACCTACTTGAAGCAGTTGACTCAACGCCTGGCGGCTCAGTTCGTCGGTCCGGAAATCGCCCTGGAAGGCCGCGCGGGCCGCCGTCACCAGATCCGCGAGTTGAATAGCGGTGGGTTCGTCAGCGCGCGGCACCGGCGGTCGGAACTCGAGAGCGCCCATGGCCCGATCTGCGGCGTAGGCCAGACGGTCGAGCGGAGTGATGCGGCGGGGATCGACGCCCTGTTCGGTCAAGGCGGCGGTCACGAGGTCGTTTCCGAAACGGTCGGGCAGCGAGTCGGCAACCATGGCGGGGAGCCGCTGATACGTCTCGATCGGGAGTTCGGGAAACTCGAAGGGTGCGGTTCGCAGCGCCATGCGCAGCGGCGACAACTCGATCCCGCGAGCAATCCAGTCACGGTCGTAGGAGAACGCGTAGAACCCCGAGGCGTCGTTGATCATGAGCGCCCCCACGCGGTGGCCCCAGGCCCAGACCTGGAGCAGATCGACCGCTTCGTAGGCCATGCTCAGCGCACTCTCCTCGTGCGCTGCGCGGCGCGCCTCTCTCGGTCCAGCAGGATCGCCATCGGGTCAACGACGGGCGCCATCGGCGCCAGCTGCTGCATCCACTCCTCGGCACCGAGTGCTCGGGTGACCTTCACCAGCGACCGCAGGCTTCCACCGGTTCCGGCCTCCAAGTTTCCGACGGTGCCGGTGCTCACCCCGCTGCGGCGCGCGAGTGAAGACTGGGTCAATGCGGCACGGATTCGACGATCGCGCAGTCCCCTGCCGATCGTCTTTAAGTACTCGTCACTCGTACCTCGCGACCGAACTTCGCCGGTTTCCGCTGGACTCATCGCTCCCCCAATACACATTTTCTTGTATAATAGTAACACATGTCCACAAACGTGCGCATAGTTTCCATAATTTTTTGTGATTATTAGCCATAAGTACGACTTAATCTACAAAAGCTTATATATAAATACGTAGACCGGGAAGGGTTCCAATCCCGAAGGCCATTGAGCCACAGGAGAACGATTCGAAATGCGCAACGTCGCTCGCAGTGACCAGATCTCGTCAATCGATGCAGGCGATCGAGACAACCTGCCGTCGTCGTTGAACCCAGATCGCGTACCGGCGGTATCTCGCTCGCATCCCCTGACGACGATCTTCCAGCACCGACGGATCTAACGGGTCCGGCGCTGACGCGCCAGCCCCCGTGCCAGGTCCGAGCACCGTTCCTAAACACTGAGCGGAACTGAGTCCCGCCCTGTGGGTGGCCCCGAACGGTCTTGGTCCACCTGAGTTCCCGCACGAGTCCGGTTAGCCCTTCGGGTCTTTTGTCGCTGATGCGACTGCCCGAGAGCCTCGCGGGATGCGGGTCCTCTCTTTTGTGGTTCGGCACTGGACGCGACGGTGGCGGTAGCTCTCTCTGTTCGATCCTCTGGTCGAGAAGAGTCACACCTCCCACTCTTGTGTCGTCGCGCCCGGTGTCCGAGCCCACGTCTCGCGATCACGAGGGCCGCCGCGTGGTGGCCACTCGCATCAGATGAGATTTGTTGGAGGGCATCGAGCCAGTGCTCGGCGCCCCACCATGACGTGTAGGCGGGATCGACCGCCACTACGCAGAGTCCTTGGTTGGACGCCATCTGGACGAACCGGTCTCGCAGTTTCACCGTCGGTAGCCCCGAGACCAGGCGACGAAAGTTCTTGCCCTTCTTCCCACGCGATGGTCGACGCCCCAGCGCCTCACGTCCCTGTTCGCGACTGTCTTTGAAGTCGAGGTCTTCGATCACGACGGCCCGACATCCGTGAACCTTGACCACTCCCAGCACCTCGGAGATCGCCGCCCGGATCCGTCCGTCGCGAGTGGTAGCCGCAAGTCCGGCGAGTTCGAGGCTGATGGTGCGCGGGTTCCCCACGACATTGCCAGAAGGATCAACCACGCACAGCGCGAGATGCCCGTGGTTGAGATCGAGCGCCACGACCGGGGACTTGCGCAGGGACTCCAGGGTCGGCGACTGGGCGACGTCCTTGATCTTCCAGGACGCGTCGCAGTACCAGCGGTGTTTGATCGGGTTATAGGCGATGTCGTAACGAAGAGCCCCCGAGAGAGCCTGGGCCGCGACCTCGTCACCGCGGTGAGAGAAGGTGGCCGGACAACCGAGCCGGTAGCGACCGTGAGGTCGGTTGGCGAGACGTTCGAGAGGTGCGGGCAACCTAATCTCGAGCGAGCCGTCGGCGGGGTCCCAGCGGATAGTGAGGTTGCCGAGCAGTTGATCCGCTTCGCCGTCGGCAGTGATGAACATCCGCTCGGCGTCCCAGCGCTCGCGCCACTCACTCTGACTCAGTCCCGCAGCGTGAAGCGAGTGTCTGGCTTTGGCCAGACGATGTCCACCACGGCAGATCGAGAAGTCCCCCTCGTCGAGTCGGCGTTCGACCTCAGACAACCGGCCCGCGAGGACCTGGCGTCGTCGCTGCTTCTCGAACCTCTCGGACTGGGACGGGTAGGCGCGAACCCGACCCCGTTTGGAGCCCACGGGCAGAACCAGGCGACGGTCGATGAGACGAATCCTCTGGCGCAGGCTTCCCTGCTCGGCGACGAGGTTTCGTCTGCGAAGTTGGAACTGATCGTCGGTGGCGCGGGTGATCGCCCCCGCCCACCTCGATGACGACTGGTTGGTGAGCGACCGCTTACGCCCCCGCCGGGAGGTCTTGTGACCCTCGGCGTCGAGCGTGCCTTCGCGGCAACGCCGAGCGAGATCGACGCCCGCCAAAGATCCGAGGTGACGCCCGACGGCAAAGAGGACGTCGGCATCGGTGCCATTCACGAACAGCCGTGTGCGTACCCGTGCGCCTGCGGGCGCCGCCACCACGAATGGTGAACTGATTGGTCGCAGCTTCTTAGCCATCGACACCAAGTTTTCCATCCGCCTGTGACAGGTCCCGAGGGATCTCACGAGATGACGTCACCCTGACGAAGTAGGCGTAGAGCAGAATCTTCAGCATCATCCGTAGGGTCGTAGGGCGGCGCGCCCGCAGCCTCCACGTAGCTGTCGTAGACGACCGTGAGATCGAGCAGTTAGTCGACCACTTCGGCAATGAACCGGGCCGTGTGCTCTTGGGGCAGCCTGTCGTCGAGCGAGGGTGGCAGGAGAAACGACTGGGTCGGGTCATAAGGACGGAAGGTCTTCGCTGCTCCGGCTGGCGCCCTCATCGGCGCCGACGAAGACTCGCCCCTCATCTCGAAAAGCCAATCATCTGCGAGCAGGGAGGTCATGGATAAATTCTCCCAGTTACCCCCCGCATTAGTCGTGGATTCTGACCCGCGCCGCCTAAGCGGTCCTTGATGAAAGCACGATCGACGCCGGCTCACCTCGTGTCGGCGGAGCCGGAGAAGTCCGCGTTGCCGTAGACGTTGTGAAAGGCGAAGCCGCCAGTATCGCGTCGAACGCGCGGGCCCTCGACTGTGTCCGCCAGCGGGCAACCAAGCCGACAGCCGAACGCCACGCGCATGCGGTCCGGGGTGTTCAAGAGCTTCGCCAGCACTGGTCCGAGATCGCCCCCGGCCAGGCTGGCCAGCACCTGGAGGCTGATACCGCGCGACTGCGCGGCGAGCCACATGTTCTCCAGGACGCATCCCAGGCCAATCAGTCCGAGCGCGTCTCCCTCGGAGGCCGGCGCACGCCGTCCGGTGTCGTACAACACGACCAGGAGCATCGGGCAGCCGAGCAACGAGCTTTGCAGTTTGCGCGTGCGTTCGGCGCTGACCAGCGCCGACTCCCAGGCCGCCGGGTCCAGCCAGGACGGCGGAAAACCTGCGCCGAGGATGCCGACCTTTCGACGCGCGAGATCCTCTTCGGAAAAGGAGAGCTGCGCGTAGTTCTCGCGCAGGAACTCCGGCGAGACCGTGGTGGAGATCTCCCCGAGCGACTCGAGCAGGGCGGCATCGTCGACGACGACGATCTCGAAGTTCTGCATATTGTGCGGAGTCGGCGCCCATCGAGCAGCTTCCAGAATCAGATCGAGGTCACCGAGGGCGATGGGGCGGGCGGGGTCGAAGGGCACCCTCGCCGAACGGCGCGAGCGCAATAGTCCAACAAGGTCAGTCATGTCGCTCTCCTCGGTATCGGCCTAAGCGTCACCAGTCTCCAACTGACGGCTCAGCCGCGATCAGAGGCATAGGTCCCTAGGAGCATGGGTCAGAATCATCTTGTAATGAGTCACTGTGAGGAATGAATTCCATATATCCGTCATGTAGCGAGCGATGTGGGGATCAGGAGAGCCTTTGTGCGGTATTTCCTGGCGCAAGTGGTGACAGAAAATGTTCAAAATGGATACTGACCCATGCTCCTAGATCTGCAACTCACGTTCGATTGCCGCGAGTTCCTCAGCCGAACCCTGGACCTTGGGACCCTTGAACCACTTGCGCGCGGAAACCGCGTACCAGATGCCAGCGAATCCGAGGACCGCCACCACCGCAACGGGTGTGTAGTTGAAGTCGGCGGCGGTGATCGGCGAGAACTGAGGCAACATGAACAGGATGCAGATGAAGACCACCCAGACAATGGCGATCCAGCCGAACACCGGACCCCACTTGCCCAGCTTCCACGGACCCGGCGTGAATGCCTTGCCGTTGATCCGGCGCAGGAACACGGGGATCAGGTACGCCACGTAGAGTCCGATGACCGCGATCGAGGTGACGGCACCGTAGGCAACAACGCTCCAGAGGTACGGGGCCGAGAGGATGAACGCGCCCACCGCCCCGAACCATGCCGAGTGCACCGGAACGTGGCTGCGCTTGCTGACGTGGTGCCAGAAGCTGGAGAAGGGCACCGCGCCGTCCCTCGAGAAGGCGTAGAGCATCCGCGAGTTCGCCGTCACCGACGACATCCCGCAGAACAGCTGGGCGCCGATAACGATCAAGATGAGGAACTCCGCGGTCACCTTGCCGACCGAGAACTCGAAGATGGTCGCCCACGGGACGGTGGCGGTCGCGATGCTGGCGTAGTTCGGAAAGACGGTTCCGCCGATGGTGACCGGGAAGACGTGCGGAATGGCCATGCTCACCCCGAGCAGCAGGATGAACCCGGCGACCAGCGAGATCCAGATCGAGTTGACGATGCCTTTCGGCCCGGAGATCGCTGCATTCATCGTCTCCTCGGTCACGTGCGCCGAGGCGTCGTAGCCGGTGAAAGTGTACTGGGCGACCAGCAAGCCGACCAGGAACACGTAGAACGGGATCGCGTAGCCCGATAGTCCGCTGAAGGCGTCGTAGCCCTTGCTCCCGAACAGGAAGCTCAGCGACTGGTGGCTGTGCGACGACGGCGCCGCGAAGAGGATGATGACGATGACCGCCACCCCGATCAGGTGCCACCAGACCGAAACGTTGTTGAGCAGCGCCACGAGCCGGATGCCGAAGGTGTTGAGGAGTCCCTGGACCAGCAGGATCACGGCGAGGATTGCTATCGTGTAGCCCCGGTCCAGCCAGAACCCGTGGTTGGTGAAGATCGCGAGGAAGGCCGACACCGAGAATGCCGCGCCGAAACTGATGCCCGCCGTGACGGCAACCTGTCCGAGTAGGTTGAACCAGCCCGTGAACCACGACCAGATGGGACCGCTCTTGCCCGGGGCGAGCTTCGCCGCCCAGTAGTAGAGGCCGCCGGCTGTCGGATAGGCCGAGCAGATCTCGGCCATCGAGAGCCCCGCGAAGAGCACCAGCACGCCGACGAGCAGCCAACCCCAGAGCATGGTGGGCGGGCCGCCGTGCTGCAGGCCGAAGCCGTACAGGGTGAGACAGCCCGACAGGATCGAAATGATCGTGAACGAGATGGCGAAGTTGGAGAAACGACTCATGGAGCGATTGAGCTCCTGGGCGTAACCCAGCTGGTGGAGTCGCTCGGTGTCGGTTAGACCGGCTGCCGGCGACGTGTTCGACTGATCATCCATTTAGACCCCTTGGGCGGTGATAGCGAAACTACGTTGGCAGCGAGCATATTGGTTAAGCGCCTACTGAGCAAGGACCGCCGAAGGCTGGCCAGCGGCGCCCTGCCCCCAAGACCGGGCGAAGCGGCCAGGAGCACCCGCCGCGAGGCGCTCGATCCGGAAGCGGCGACGTCCTCGCACGGCACTCGACCGCACGCCCTCAGGCGTCATTTCACCCCTGTGAACAGGAAAGGCAAAAGGTCCTTTTGTCACTAGAAGACTGACGCAGACGGTGCGATGATGTCACAATCGCCCGGTCATTGGGCGTGTGGAAGGAGTCATTATGTTCGAGCAGATACTGGTGGCCCTGGACGAGTCCGAGCACGCCAAGCGGGTGCTGGACGTCGCCCACGAGCTCGCTGCGAAGTTCGGGTCCGAGGTTCGTGTGCTCCACGTCCTCGAGACCGGCTTCGTGGGAAAGGCCGGAATCATGAACCTGGAGAACTCCGAGGAGAAGCACAAGTTGGTCAACGACGCCGTCGCAACGCTCGTCGCGGGAGGCGTGAAGGCCACCGGAGCGGTGCGGGCGACCGACCACGGACGGGTGGCGGTCGAGATCAACGACGAAGCGCGCCTCGTGGGAGCCGACCTGATCGTCACCGGCTCGCACGGTCTCGGCAACGTCGCGGGGATTCTCGTAGGCAGCACGACCCACAAGTTGATCCACGTCAGCCAACTGTCCGTCCTCGTCGTTCCGTAGGCCGTGTCGTCCTCGGCACTCGAAGCCGGATAGTGGAGCTGCCGGAGGCGCTCTTCGCACCACCGGATGTTGGGTAGTATCGGCGACGGCGGACATTGTCGCCGAAAATCCACAGTGCGAGGATACAAAATGGCTCCCACAACTCCTGGCCGCCTGAGCCACGATGAACTGCTCCACCTCATCCGCAGCGGTGCGGTGGACACGGTGGTGCTGGCCATCACCGACATGCAGGGCCGCTTGCAGGGCAAGCGCCTCGACGCGACGTTCTTCGCCGAGGACATCGCCGGGGGCGTCGTGGAGGGATGCAGCTACCTGCTCGCCTCGGACGTCGACATGCGCACGGTCGACGGCTTCGCGATGACGTCGTGGGACCGCGGCTACGGCGACCTGGCCTTCAGGGCCGATTTCGCCACCCTTCGTCACGTCCCTTGGCACGACAAGACGGTGATCGTATTCGCCGACGTCGAGACCGTCGCCGGCGAGCCGGTCGCCCCTTCGCCCCGCCAGATCCTCCAGGCCCAGGTGGCTCGCCTCGCTGAGCGAGGCTGGACCGGGCTCACGGGCACCGAGCTCGAGTTCATCGTCTTTAGCGACACCTACGAGCAGGCCTGGAGTTCGGGCTACCGCAACCTCACCCCCGCCAACCAGTACAACGTCGACTACTCGCTGCAGGGAACGTCGCGGGTCGAGCCGCTGCTGGGGCGAATCCGCCGCTCGATGCGAGGTGCGGGCATGGAGGTCGAGTCGGTCAAGGGTGAGTGCAACTTCGGCCAACACGAGATCGCCTTCAAGTACTCGACGCTCATCGACAAGTGCGACGAGCACGGACTGTTCAAGCTGGGCGCCAAGGAGATCGCCGCCCAGGAGGGCTGCAGCCTCACCTTCATGGCGAAGTACGACCAGCGCGAGGGCAACTCCTGCCACATCCACCTCTCGCTGCGCGACGCCGACAACAGCCCGGTCTTCGCCGGCGACGGAGCCCACGGCTTCTCCCCGGTCTTCGGGCACTTCCTCGCCGGTGAGCTGGCCTACTCGCGCGAGCTCTCGATGTTCCTCGCGCCGAACATCAACAGCTACAAGCGCTTCGTCGCCGGTTCGTTCGCGCCCACCGCACTGCTCTGGGGCGTCGACAACCGCACGTGCGCCTTCCGGGTGGTCGGGCACGGCCATTCGATCCGCCTCGAGTGCCGCACGCCCGGCGGCGACGTCAACCAGTACCTCGCCGTGTCGGCGCTGGTCGCGGCCGGACTGCGCGGCGTCGAGGAGTCCCTGGAGCTGGCGCCGGCCTTCGCCGGCAACGCCTACGTCGCCGACGCGCCTCGGGTGCCGACGACGCTGAGGGAGGCGGCCGACCTGTTCGACCACAGCGCCGTGGCGCGCGACGCCTTCGGCGACGAGGTCGTTGACCACTACGTGCACGCCGCGCGCGTCGAGGTCGACACCTTCAACGCCACGGTGACCGACTGGGAGCGCTACCGGGGATTCGAGCGCCTGTGACCAACCCCCTCGCGATCATCAATCCGGCGACCGAGTCGCCGGTCGCCACCGTCGAGATGTTCACCCTCGAGCAGACCAACGAGGCCATCGCGCGATCGTCCCAGGCCGCGTTGCAGTGGCGCGGGGTGGCGCCCGCGGACCGGGCCCGGCTGCTGCGAAGGTTCTCCGAAGTCGTCGACTCGCACGTGGAGGAGCTGGCCCGGCTGGAGGTCGCCAACTCGGGACACACCATTGGCAACGCCCGCTGGGAGGCCGGCAACGTCCGCGACGTGCTCGCCTTCTACGCGGGCGCCCCCGAACGCCACTCCGGTCGCCAGATCCCCGTCGCGGGTGGCGTGGACGTGACCTTCTACGAGCCCCTGGGCGTGGTCGGGATCATCGTGCCCTGGAACTTCCCCATGCCGATCGCCGGCTGGGGCCTCGCCCCGGCGCTCGCCGCGGGCAACACGGTCGTGCTGAAGCCGGCGACGCTCACCCCCCTCACGGCCATCCGTCTCGGCGAACTCGCCCTCGAGGCGGGCATCCCCGAGAACGTCCTGCAGGTGCTGCCCGGCGACGGCGGGACCGTCGGCTACCGCTTCGTGACCCACGAGACGGTCCGCAAGGTCTGCTTCACGGGCTCGAACGACGCCGGACGCAAGATCATGGCGGGCTGCGCCGAACAGGTGAAGCGCGTGACCCTGGAGCTCGGCGGCAAGAGCGCCAACATCATCTTCGCCGACGCCGACCTGGAGCGCGCCGCGGCCAGCGCGCCGTACGCGGTGTTCGACAACGCCGGCCAGGACTGCTGCGCGCGCTCGCGGATCCTCGTCCAGGACTCCGCGTACGACCGCTTCATGGAGTTCTTCGAGCCGGCGGTCAAGGCGGTACGCGTGATGGACCCCGCCGACCAGGCCAGCGAGATGGGTCCGCTCATCACCGCGGCCCAGCGCGACCACGTCGCCTCCTACGTCGACGAGGCGAACGTGGCCTTTCGAGGCTCGGCGCCCGAGGGGCCCGGCTACTGGTTCGCCCCGACGGTGCTCGAGACGCCGGACCGCTCGTGCCGGGCCTTCCACGACGAGATCTTCGGGCCGGTCGTCTCGGTCGTGCGATTCTCCGACGAGGCCGAGGCGCTCGAGATCGCCAACGACACCCCCTACGGGCTGTCGGGCTCGATCTGGACCCGCGACGTCGGGCGCGCGCTACGCGTGGCGCGGGGCGTCGACACCGGGGCGCTCTCGGTCAACTCCAACTCCTCGGTGCGCTACAGCACGCCGTTCGGCGGGTTCAAGCAGTCCGGCATCGGACGCGAGCTCGGCCCTGACGCTCTCGTGGGATTCAGCGAAGAGAAGAACGTATTCATAGCAACGGAGGAATGATGGGTCGTCTGGACAACAAGGTCGCGGTAATCACGGGAGCCGCCAGCGGCATCGGGCGCGCCACGGCGCTGCGCTTCGCCGCGGAGGGCGCCAAGGTCGTCGTGGCCGACATCGACGAGGCCACGGGGACCAAACTCGCCGGCGAGATCGGCGGCACCTACGTCCACGTCGACGTCGCCGACGAGGCGAGCGTCGAGGCCCTCTACGCCAAGACCTCCGAGACCTACGGGGGCATCGACGTCCTGTTCAACAACGCGGGCATCTCGCCGGCCGACGACGACTCGATCCTGACCACCGGCATCGACGCCTGGCGCCGCGTCCAGGAGGTGAACCTGACCTCGGTGTACCTCTGCTGCCGCTACGGTATCCCCCACCTGCAGAAGCGCGGCGGCGGATCGATCATCAACACGGCCTCGTTCGTCGCGGTCATGGGATCTGCGACCTCGCAGATCTCCTACACCGCCTCCAAGGGCGGCGTGCTGTCGATGAGCCGCGAACTCGGCGTGCAGTTCGCGCGCGAGGGCATCCGCGTCAACGCCCTCTGCCCGGGACCCGTGAACACCCCGCTGCTCCAGGAGCTCTTCGCCAAGGACCCCGAGCGCGCCGCGCGCCGGCTGGTGCACGTGCCGATGGGACGCTTCGCCGAGCCCGAGGAGATCGCCAGCGCGGTGCTGTTCCTCGCGAGCGACGACTCCTCGTTCGTGACCGCCTCGACGTTCCTCGTCGACGGAGGCATCGGCGGTGCGTACGTCACGCCGCTCTAGACGGCCGCGATCGCACCCACACCGGTCCGCCGGCGCCGCCTCGGCCGCGTCAACTCGGCGAGCCTGAATCAGACTCCTCCCCGCGAGCGTTCCTGAACTCCACGCCGATCTCCGCGGGAAGCTCAATCACCACCGTGAGACCGCCGCCCGGGGTGTCCTCGAAACGCAGGTGACCGCCCAGCAGCTCGGCGAAACCCGACGCCACGGCCAGACCAAGATCGGCCCCGGACTGATCGTCATTGCGGCGGCGGACCGGAGCGAGGATCGCAGCGCGCTTGGCCGGGGGTATCCCCGGACCCCGATCGATGACCAGGATCTGGACGAAGCCCCCCGACACTCCGGCGTTGATCCTCACGGGCTGGTCGACCGGATTGAAGCGGCACGCGTTGTGCAGGACAACGGCGATCACCCGTTCGGCCAGGACCGGGTCGGTGATGAATCCCGGCAGGTCGTCGCTCATGTCGATGTCGAGGGTTCGTCCCTGCGTGTCGATGGACTTGAGGGCGGCGTGCAGCAGTTCGTCGACCGCCGTGCCGATCGATTGGGGCTCCACGACCCCGGTTTCGAGCCGGCCGACGTCGACCATGTTGGCCACGAGCCCGGACAGTCGGCGCAGTTCTGCGTCCATCTCCGTGAGGACGTCGCGATGCTCCTCGCGGGTGAGCGTCAGGCCCTTCTCCAGCAGCGACGCCACCTTCGCCCCGATCGCCACCAGGGGCTCGTTGAGGTCGTGCACCACCGTGCGCAGCAGTCCGGTGCGCAGCGCCTCCGCCTCGGCGATCGCCCGTAACTGCGCGTCGCTCTGGACGATGCTGATGGACCGCAGCCCGGCGGCGATCCGCCCGGCGAACGCGCCCACCAGTTCGCGGTCCTGGGCATCGAGGTCCACGCCCTGGACAATGAGGGCGTGATCGTCGTCGATCACGAAACGCGCGCCCGACTGGAGGTCGGCCAGCTCGTCGCCGCTCTCGAGGTCCGGCACCCACTCGCCGCCCCGGCGGGCGATGAGCGCGACGCTCGGTGCGGCAAAGACCGCCCGCAGCGAGTCGAGTAGCGGCAGCATCTCGTCGTGGGTCGTCGCGACCCGGGCGGCGGCCTTGGAAAGGATCTCGGCCTCGGCCCGCGCCCGCACCGCCTCGTTGGAGCGCTGGGTGTAGCGGCTCACGACCACGCTGGCCACGCTGGCGAAGAGGAGGAAAGCCACCAGCGACACCACGTCGTCGGGCCTCGCGACCTCGAGCGTGTGCACCGGCGGTACGAAGTAGTAGTTCTCCAGCGCCGACGCCCCGAGCGCCGAGACGATCCCGACCATCACGCCACCCCACGTGGTGAGCGCAAGCACCGTCAGCAGGTACACGAGGAAGACCGTCGAAAGAGACAGGTTGGCGTGGGCGCTCGTCATGGCGACGGTGAGCAGCGGCATGACCACCACCGCGACGCAGAGTCCGAGGATTCGACGGCGCCAGGTAAGCTGGCTCTTCTGGCGGCGCTGTCGCACGCGGGCCGGGCGCTCACCGCCGACGGCGATGACGTGCACGTCGAGGTCTCGCGCGTTGCGCAGCACCTTCTCCACCACTCCGCTCGGCGGGCGGAACGCCGCCTTCGGGCGGGCGGCGCCGAGCACGATCTGGGTGCCGCGCTCCGAACGGGCGAAGGACACGAGCGCCGTCGCGATGTCGTCGTCGACGATCTGCTGGAACGTGCCGTCGAACTCCTCGACGAGCTCGCGGGCCTTGGAGGTGTCGGGCGGTCCGTGCAGCGAGCCCTCGGGGTTCAGCACGTGCACCGCGATCAGGTCGGCGCCCGTGCGCGACGCGATGCGAGTCGCTCGACGCAGGAGCATCTCGTCGACCTCGGATCCGGTGACGCCGACGATGAGGCGTTCGCGCGTCTCCCAGGTCTCGGCGATGGCGTTGTCATCGAGGTAGCGCTGGAGCGCGTCCTCCACGCGGTCGGCGAGCCACAGCAGCGCCAGTTCACGCAGGGCGCTGAGGTTGCCCGTACGGAAGTAGTTCGAGAGCGAGACGTCGATCTTGTCGGCGGCGTAGATGTTTCCGTGCGCCATGCGTCGGCGGAGTGCCTCGGGCGTGATGTCAACGAGCTCGACCTGCTCGGCCGCGCGCACGATCGCGTCGGGGATGGTCTCCTGCTGGGAGATGCCGGTTATCTTCTCGACGACGTCGTTGACCGACTCCAGGTGCTGGATGTTGACGGTGGTGATGACGTCAATGCCGGCGTTCAGCAGGTCCTCCACGTCCTGCCACCTCTTGGGGTGCGTGCCGCCCGGCGCGTTGGTGTGGGCCAGCTCATCGACGAGCGCGACCTGGGGATTGCGGGCCAGGACGGCTTCGAGGTCCATCTCCTCGAGGTGGGCGCCGCGATACTCGCGCGTGATCCGCGGCACAATTTCCAGGTCGCGCATCTGCGCCTCGGTCAGCGGCCGGTTGTGGGACTCCACGTACCCGATGACGACGTCGGTGCCACGTTCACGGCGCCGCCAGCCCTCGTCCAGCATCCGAAAGGTCTTGCCAACCCCCGGGGCCGATCCAAGATAGACGCGTAGTACACCCCGTGGCATGGCCCTAGTATCGCCCATCCCAGCGAGACCACGTGCCGTGCGTGCCGACCTGCCCGGTTGGCGCCACCGGCTACGCCACCAGCCGGCGGTCGCTCAGCGTCGCCCCGACGAGCTGGGCCAGCGAAACCGCGACGACGCGCTGCTCCAGCGACACCGCCAGACCCGGCGTCGGCGTCAGCACGAATGAGCCCATGATTCGTCCGCGCCACTCGGCCAGGATCTCGGCTTCTGGTCCGGGGATGCCAATCTCGCCGACCGGCCAGCGCAGTCCCACGTGGACCACGGCGCCGTTGGACTGAATGCGCGCCAGTGGAGGATCCACCGGCACCACCTCGAAGCGGCACGCTCGAAGGTCGAGTAGCTCCACCAGGGAGATCGTGGCCTTCTCCACGATGGCCGAGGCGGCGGCCGACCCGGCGGCCAGGTCGGCCAGGTCGTGGATCATCGCCACGTAGTCCTTCTCCGCGCTGGCTCGGCGGTGGTGATGGCGGCTACGCGCGGCCAGCTCGGTCACGATGACCCCGACAACCAGGATGCAAATCGTCGTCTCAAGATCGGGTCGGTGGCTGATCGCCAGGCGTTCGTACGGCGCGGTCAGGAAGAGGTCGAACCACAGCGCCGCCGAGACGCTCGCGAGCAGGCCGGCCGCCCGATTGCCCGCGATGGCAATGGCCTCGATGACCGCGACGAGCACCAGCGCCGCCGCGGTGTTGGCGAAGGAACCGCGGTACGGCACCATTGCACCCGCGACACCGAAGGGGACCAGCACCGCCGCCAGCAGCGCCAGCGCCGTGCGGTGCTCTCTCACGTACTGCATCGGTGACTCTCCTTTCGGCTGCCTCGGCGTTGCGCCAGCATCCGGGCGCAACGGCAATCTAGAGCACGCCTCGGGGGACCTGTCGGCAGCGCCGGTGCGTCAGTCACCAAAGAGACCCGAACGCCTGCGTCCAACCCGGTCTCGACGGGCATGCGTCTCTAGCGCAGCTTCGCGAGCGCCACGTTCAGGTCCAGGACGTCGATGTAGCTGCTGCCCAGGAATCCGAGCTCCGCTCCGTGGGTCTGGCTGGCGATCAGCGCACGTAACTTCGCCGGCGAGATGCCGGTGGCCTTGGCGACCATCGGAATCTGCACCGTGGCATCCATCGGCGAGATGTCGGGGTCGTACCCACTGCCCGACGTCGTCACGAGGTCCGGGGTGGGGTTGACGCCCATCTTGTGCCAGTACGCGACGAGCTCCTTGGTGTTCGCGAGCAGCACCTTGGACCGGGGTCCCAGGTTGCTCGCTCCGGACTCCCCGTTGACGCCGTTGGCGACACCGGGGTTGTCACCGCCGGACACGTCGTCCTTGGGGTTGGCCGCGTAGGGACCGAGGTCGTCGGGGCGGCCCTGGAAGACGCAACTGCCGAGGGGGTGCCCGGGGCACTTCGTGTCGGACCAGTTCTGACCAATGAGCGTCGAGCCATTCGCCGTGACCGATCCGTCGGCCTGGTTCTTGAAGAAGAGCTGGGCCACGCCGGTGCCGGCGAAGGCGTAGATGAAACCGAACATCACCATGCAGATGACTGCGAAGATGAACGAGCGGCGGAGGTGTACGAGCATGAAATCCCTCTTTAGTAGGCGTGCAGCTGCACGAGCAGCAGGTCGATGAGCTTGATGAAGGCGAAGGGGACGATCAGCCCGCCCACTCCGTAGATGAGCACGTTTCGCCGCAGAATCGCGCTCGAGGCGGCTGCGCGGAACTTCACCCCGCGCAGCGCCAGCGGGATCAGGGCCACGATCACGAGGGCGTTGAAGATGATCGCCGACAGCACCGCGCTCTGGGGACTGTGGAGTTTCATGATGTTCAGCGTCTCCAGCTGGGGGTAGGTCGAGGCGAACAGGGCTGGGATGATGGCAAAGTATTTCGCGACGTCGTTGGCGATCGAGAACGTCGTCAGCGACCCTCGGGTGATGAGCAGCTGCTTGCCGATCTCGACGATGTCGAGCAGCTTGGTCGGGTTGGAGTCGAGGTCGACCATGTTGCCGGCCTCTTTGGCCGCCGTGGTACCAGTGTTCATGGCGACGCCGACGTCGGCCTGGGCGAGGGCCGGCGCGTCGTTGGTGCCGTCGCCGGTCATGGCGACGAGCTTGCCGCCCTCCTGCTCCTGCTTGATGAGGGCCATCTTCGCCTCGGGCGTCGCCTCGGCGAGGAAGTCGTCGACGCCCGCCTCCTGGGCGATCGCGGCGGCCGTGAGCGGGTTGTCGCCGGTGATCATCACCGTGCGGATGCCCATCTGGCGCATCTCGTCGAACTTCTCGCGGATGCCCTGCTTCACGACGTCCTTGAGCTCGATCACGCCCACGATGTCAGCGCCGTCGGCCACGACCAGCGGCGTGGAACCGGCGCGCGACACGCGCTCGACGATCTCGTCGAGGTCACCGGGTATGGCGCCGCCCTGCTCGACGACCCAGCGCTTGACCGAGTCCCCCGCGCCCTTGCGGATCTGGCGCTGGCCGACGTCGAGTCCCGACATGCGGGTGGTCGCGGTGAAGGGGACGAACGCGTGGTCGCCCTCGAACTCGCGGCTGCGGATGTCGAACATCTCCTTGGCGAGGATCACGATGGAACGGCCTTCGGGGGTCTCATCGGCGAGCGACGCCAACTGGCCGACGTCGGCCACGTCGCGTTCGCTGTGGGTGGCGACGGGGAAGAAGTTCGCGGCCATGCGGTTGCCCAGCGTGATGGTGCCCGTCTTGTCGAGCAGCAGCACCTGCACGTCGCCGGCCGCCTCCACTGCGCGCCCGCTCATCGCGAGCACGTTGCGCTGGACGAGGCGGTCCATCCCGGCGATGCCGATGGCGGACAGCAGCGCGCCGATGGTGGTGGGGATGAGGCACACGAGCAGCGCCACCAGGACCACGACCGACACGGTCGCGCCCGCGAAGTTCGCGAACGGCACGAGGGTCATGACGACGGGAATGAACACGATGGTCAGGACCGCCAGCAGGATCGTGAGGGCGATCTCGTTCGGGGTCTTTTGACGGTTGGCCCCCTCGACCAGGGAGATCATCCGGTCGATGAAGGTGTGGCCGCGCTCGGCGGTGATGCGCACGACGATCCGGTCCGAGAGCACCTTCGTGCCGCCGGTCACTGCCGAGCGGTCGCCGCCGGACTCTCGGATCACGGGCGCGGACTCGCCGGTGATCGCCGATTCGTCGACCGAGGCAATGCCCTCGGTGATCTCGCCGTCCGAAGGAATGACGTCGTTGGCTTCGCAGACCACCAGGTCACCCTTGGAGAGCGACGCGGCGGGCACCAGCTCCTCGCTGCCGTCCGGCAGCAGCCGGCGCGCCTCGGTCTCCGAGCGCATCTTGCGCAGCGTCTCGGCCTGGGCCTTGCCTCGCCCCTCGGCCATGGCCTCGGCGAAGTTGGCGAAGAGAACGGTCAGGAAGAGCCAGATGGTGATCGACCACGAGAAGGTGCCGGGGTGGGCGACCGCCTCGCAGAAAGAGATGACCGTGCCCACGAGCACCACGAACATCACCGGGTTCTTGACCTGGGTCCTCGGATTGAGCTTGACGAACGAGCCCTTCAGCGCCTGGCGAAGGATTGGCCCGTCGAAGAGGCCCTTGGCCTGGGCCACGCCGTGGGCGCCCGAACCGGCGGTTGGAGGATTGAGAACTGTTGTCATTAGAAGAACCTCAGGTGGCTAAGTTGCTCGACGATGGGGCCGAGGGCGATGGCGGGGAAGAACGTCAGGCCGCCGATGATCAGGATCACGCCGATGGTGAGTCCGGTGAACATCCCGTTGTCGGTGCGGAAAGTCCCGAGGCCCTCGGGCACGACATCCTTTTCGGCGAGGAATCCTCCGAGGGCGAGGGCCGGGATCATGACACCGAAGCGGCCGGCGAGCATGTCGATCCCTCCGATGATGTTGTAGAAGTTGGTGTTGCCCGTCAGCCCGCCGAAGGCCGAGCCGTTGTTGTTGCCCTGCGAGGTGAGCCCGTAGAGGATCTCGGTGAACCCGTGGGGTCCGGCATTGAGCGGTCCCGCTCTCCCGACGTAGAGCGACACGGCGATCGCGGTGAGCACCAGGACGGTGATGGGCATCACCAGCGCGCCGAGTCCCGCGAGTTTCACCTCCCTCGCCTGGATCTTCTTGCCCAGGAACTCGGGTGTTCTGCCGATCATGAGTCCACCGATGAACACCGCGATGATCGCGTAGATGAGCAGCGTGTAGAGACCCGTCCCGGTGCCGCCCGGGGATACTTCGCCAATCATCATTCCCGTCAGCAACCCCATGCCGCCGATTGGCGTGAAGGAGTCGTACGAGGCGTCGGCCGAGCCCGTCGAGGTCGAGGTGGAGGCCACGCCGAAGAGCGCAGTGGTGGTATCACCGAAACGCACCTCCTTACCTTCGGTGTTGCCCACCGTCGAGTGGATGCCCGCCGCGGCCACGGCCGGGTTGTTCTGGTGCTCGGCGGCGGCCGTGAAGGCCACCCACGAGCCGAAGAGGATCACCACAACCGCGAGCAGCGTGGCGCCGTGCTTGATGCTCCCGACCATCTTGCCAAAAGTGTAGGTCAGCGCGACCGGAATCGAGAGCAGCAACAGGATCGAAAGGAAGTTCGTGAGTCCCGTCGGGTTCTCGAACGTCGTGGCGGAGTTGGCGTTGAGGAAGCCGCCGCCGTTGGTGCCGAGTTGCTTAATGGCCTCCATGAAGCCGATTGGTCCCCGCGCCATTGTCTGGGTGACGCCGTTGAGTGCGTCGTGGAAGCTAATGGTGCCGGCCAGGGTCTCCACCGCGCCCTGGGCGACGAAGATAATGCCCGAGATGAACGCGATCGGCAGCAGGACGTAGAACAGGCAACGCGTCATGTCGACCCAGAAGTTCCCGATCGTGGCTGACTTGCGGCGCGAGAAGCCCCGCACGAGCACCATGGCGGCGGCGATTCCGACGGCCGGGCTGACGAACTGCTGGACCGTCAGGGCGCCGATCTGGGAGAAGTACGACATCGCCTCCTCCCCGCCGTAGTTCTGCCAGTTGGTGTTGGTCATGAACGAGACCGACGTGTTGAAGCTCAGCGCCGGGCCGTTCGCGTCGAGGTGCTGAGGGTTCAGCGGCAGTGAACCTTGGATCCGGATGATCACGTAGGTGAAGACGAGCGACACGAACGAGAAGACGATCAGGGCGCCCGCGTAGCGCTTCCAGGTCTGCTCCTGCTCGGGGCTGGTCTTGAGCGCGCGGTAGATGGGACGTTCGACGAAACGCAGGTAGTGGACCCGTCCGTTGAAGACCGCCTCCATGTACGAACCGAGGTACCTCCAGCACAGTCCGAGGCAGACAATAAGGGCGACGATGGTGAAGAAGAAGCCCATTAGAACTTCTCAGGCTTGAACATGGCGTAGCCGACGTAGAAGAACATCACCACGGCGACGATGAACAGGATGATCTGGCTGAGGCTCATGCGCGCTCCAGCAGCCAGATGAGACCGAGTCCCGCCAGGGTGAACCCGGCGAAACCTAATAGTGAATAGATATCTCCCATGAACCGAGTCTTCCGGGTAGTTCCTTAACAAGTTCTTAATAAGGATGGGTCTTTCGTCATAAATCCTTCATTCGCCTCGTCGATCGATCGGCTCGGGGTTTTCGTACGATAATGCGAAGGTGCAAAGACGGCTCACCGGATCGGCCATAGGTATCCTGAGCGCCGTTGGACTCGGCGCAGCCATGCTGCCGCTGCGTTCCCACATCAGCCTCTCCACCGCGGCGCTGGTGCTGGTCATCCCGGTCGTCGCCGGCGCGGTCGTCGGGGGCCTCCTGGCCGGGGCGGCCAGCGTCGCGGCCGGCTTCCTGGTCTACGACTACTGGTTCGTGACGCCATATTCCACCCTGAGCGTTCGCGGAACCCAGAACTGGACGGCCCTCTTCGTCTACGTCGTGGTGATGCTGCTGGTGGCGCGGGTCGTCACCAGTTTGAACTCGTCCAAGTCCGAGGCGACCAGGAGCGCCGAGGCGGTGCGCCGGGTCTCGGAGCTCTCCGAGCTGCTCGTCGGGGACCAGCCCGTCAACGAGCTCCTGGGCAATATCGTCCGCGCCGCCCTCACCGTGTTCAACGTGCCCGGAGTGACCCTCCTGGTCCTCGACGAGGGACATCTGAAGGTGGTTGCCTCTGCCGGCGACGCGCTGAGCGCCGACGAGTTACACCAACTGGACCCCCAATCCGGTATTGCGGTGGGGGTCGGCACCGCGGCGGGGTCCTCGAGTGAACTGCGCACCGTCGCCCTGACGACCTCGGGCGGCCCGGTGGGGATGCTGGCGATGAGGAACCTTCCGGTCTCGGACACCGAGCGCGCGGTGCTCAACACCTTCGCCAACGACGCGGCCCTCGCGATCGAACGCGCCCGGCTGCGCGAGCAGGCCCTGCGCTCCAAGCTCCTCGAAGAGGTCGACCGACTCCGCCACGGACTGATGGGCGCGATCTCGCACGACCTGCGCACGCCCCTCGCGACGATAAAGGTGGCCTCGTCGACGCTCTCGGACACTGACAACGTGCTTTCCAAGGAGGACACCGACGAGCTCCACCAGCTCATCGAGATTGAGGCCAGCCGCCTCACGCGCCTGGTGACCAACCTGCTCGACATGACCCGCATCGAGGCCGGGGTGTTCAGCGTGTACCGGGACCGCACGCCGATCGCTGAGCTCGTGCGCGAGTCCATCAGCGCGCTGGGCGCCGTCGCGACCGAGCACCGGATCCGGATCCTGCTCCCCGCGACCCTCCCCGACGTTGACGTGGACCGACTTATCATGGAACAGGTGCTCATCAACCTCCTCGACAACGCCAGTCGCCACTCGCCGGCAAGGGGCGTCATCACCGTCCAGGGCGAGCTGCGCGCGGGTCGGGTCGAACTCTCGGTCGCCGACCAGGGACCCGGGATCGTCCTCGCCAACCGAGAGAGCGTCTTTGACCGCTTCACGCAGTTCGACACCGCCGGTCGCGCCGGCCTGGGCCTCACGATCGCGCGCACGTTCGTCGAGGCCCACGGGGAACGCATCTGGTACGAGGAGGTACCCGGCGGCGGCGCCCGATTCGTCTTCTCGCTTCCTCCTCTCGACCAGCCGGCGAGCCGGTAGTCCGTGGCCCGCGTACTGGTGATCGACGACGACCCCTCCCTGCTGCGGGCCATGCGCGTGGGCCTACGCGCCGGCGGACACGAGGTCTCCACCGCGGCGAACGGAGAACAGGGAATCTCCCAGACCGCGCTCACCAATCCCGACGTCATCGTCCTCGACATGGGCCTGCCGGACCTCGACGGCCTCGAGGTCTGCGAGCGGATACGTCAGTGGAGCGACATTCCCATCATCGTCCTGTCGGCGTCGGGGGCGGAAAACCGCAAGGTGGCGGCCCTCAACGGAGGCGCCAACGACTACGTCACCAAACCCTTCAGCATGGCCGAGCTCGAAGCACGGATCCGTGCGGTGATCCGCAACCGCGAGCCCGAGGCGACCGACCAGATGCCGTCGTCGCTCTCGCTCGGCCGCCTCGAACTCGACCTGGTCCACCACGAGGCCCACCTCGGAGGTGAGCGCGTCGAGCTGACGACCAAGGAGTTCAGCGTGCTCAGCTACCTGGCCCGCTACGCCGGACGCACGTGCACCCACCAGATGATCCTCGCCGCCGTCTGGGGCCCCGGCTACGGCACCGAGGCGCAGTACGTGCACGCCTACGTGCACCGGCTGCGCCAGAAGCTCGGTGACGAGTCCGGCGATCTGATCAGGACCGTGCCGGGTGTCGGCTACTGCCTGAGCGCGGACGAGAACTGAACCGGGCGCCCTACGCGTCCATGATCGACGCGGCGTCGACCGGCCTCACCTCGGGAATGAAGTACTCGCTGAGGTACTTCTCCCCCTCGTCGCAGCAGATCGTCACCACCGTCGACGACTCGGGGAGTTCCTCGAGCAAACGCCGGGCGGCCACCATGTTGGCCCCCGAGCTCGGCCCCACGAGAAGCCCGTGCTCGCGCGCGAGACGGCGCATCTCACCCACGGCGTCGTCGCTGTGGACCGCCACGACCCGGTCCACCAGCTGCGCGTTGCGCCGGTAGATGCCCGGCACGAATCCGTCGGAGATCCCCTCGATCCGGTGCAGCCCCGTGTCGCCGCAGAGGATCGTGCACGATTCGCTCGGCTCGAGACCCACGATCAGGACGCCGGGATTGACGGCCCGCATCGCCTGGCCCACGCCGATCAGGGTCCCGCCGGTACCCACGCCCATCACGAAGGCGTCCGGTGAGCGACCAGCCGGGAGCTGGCCGATAATCTCAGGACCCAGCCATGTCCGGTTCTCCTCCACGTTCCATTCGGATTCGAACTGATGCGGCGCGAAGTAGCCGGACCGGTCCCCGAGCAGTCCGGCGAGCTCCAGGGCCTCGTTCACGTGGAAGTCGCCCACGGTCATCAGCTGCGCCCCGAACGCCGTGGAGATCGCCGCGCGCTCGGGGCTCATTCCCACCGGCATGACGACCAGCATCTTGTAGCCCTTCACCGCCGCCACCATGCTCATGGCGTTGCCGGTGTTGCCGCTCGAGGCCTCCACGATCGTGTCGCCCGGGTGGAGCAGGCCTTCGCGCTCGGCCCGCTCAATGATGTAGCGGGCCATGCGGGCCTTGATGGACCCGGACGGATTCAGGTACTCGAGCTTCAGCCAGATTCCGTCGACGTCGAGCAGCGGCGTCGAGCCGATCACGTCGAGGATCGTTGCCCCCGATTGAAGTGTGGACGCCATTCGATTCTCCTCTGGCAGGTCAACGCGCTACGGCGTGCCGACGACAATCACGCTGAAATTGAGTTCCTTCAATGGTCACGAGATGTGGTCACTGCGTAGAAAGTTGAGGCCCCTTCTCGAATCTAGCAACATCCAAAATCCGAAGACCGGTTTCCCCCGGGCTTTCCGCGCGCACTGACATCATTGGCGCCCGCGCGCCAGTGGGGCCGCAGCCTGGAAGCGGACCGATACCGCATCCTTGACCTGGCCCCGAAAGCCGCCTAAACCTAGGGACGCCTCAGTCTGCCCGCGAACCGAAAAGGAGCCAGCCATGTTCCACGACATTCCTGATTCGATGTCCCTGGCCATGCGCGCCCTAGAGGATCGCGACGCGATCGACCGGGTCGACGGGACGGCCCAGCTCGACCGGCTGCGCCAGATTCCGCCCGAGACCGGCCGCTTCATCGCGCTGCTCGCCGCGTCGTCGCCACCGGGCTCCTGGGTCGAGATCGGAACGAGCGCGGGGTACTCGTCGCTGTGGCTGGCCCTGGCGTGCCGCGAGCGCGCCCAGATCCTCACTACGTTCGAGGTCCTCGAGACGAAGGCAACGATGGCCAGCGCCACCTTCGCGAGCGCCCAGGTCAACGACGTCATCACGCTGGTGCACGGGGACTTCCTGGACTTCGTCGGCCAACTCGGCGACATCAGCTTCTGCTTCCTCGACGCGGAGAAGAACATCTACGGCCAGTGTTACGAAGCGGTCGTCCCTCGCCTGGTCCCGGGAGGCCTGCTCGTTGCGGACAATGCCATCAACCATCTGGTCACCCTGGCGCCGATGATCGACGCTGCGCTGGTCGACCCTCGGGTCGACGCCCTCGTCGTTCCCGTCGGCAAGGGTGAACTGGTGTGCCGGAAAAGGTAGGCGTCGGCACGAGGCACTGATCGAGGGTTTCCGAAGAGCGGTCCCGAAGGCCCAAGGGCGGCCCCAGGATGTCGGCGCGCGCAGCGGCGCCGTGCCCGGCGCCGCCCTTTGATTCATTGGTCCGTGCGCACCACGAGCGGCGTCGCGGCGTCGCAGAAGAACTGGCCCCGGGCCATTCATCGATAGCCTTGACGACAATGGAACGTTCCGAATTGGCGAAGAAGGCACGCGAGCACGACTGGCTCGTGGGGACCGGCGCCGCCCTCCTTGCCATGGCCGCGCTGGTGGGCGGATCGGAGTTCGGCAAGTTCCAGGGGGCGGCGCTGCACCAGGAGATCATCGGATGGTCCGCCGCGGTGGTGCTGCTCGTCACCGGCGTCATTGCGACCCGGCGGCTCGCGGCCGGCCTCGACAGCCTCATCACGCGACGGTCGATCCCGGCGGCGGGGGCCGCGGTGCGGCTCTTGGCGTCGGGCTTCGGGTACGTGATCCTGATCTTCTTCGTGTTCGCCGTGCTCGGAGTCTCCGTAGAACGCCTGCTCATCGGTGCGGGACTGACCGGCGTCGTGCTCGGCATCGCAGCCCAGCAGAGCCTCGGGAACATCTTCGCCTCGCTGGTGCTGCTCTTCGCCAGGCCATTCGGCGTCGGCGACCGGATTCGGATCCGCTCGGGAGCGCTGGGGGTGATCGACGTGACAGTGCTCGGGATCGGCCTCACCTACGTGACGGTGCAGACCGAAGACGGCATCCTCAAGATCCCCAACTCCGTGATGCTCGCGTCGGGCATCGGACAGTTCTCCCCGGCACCCGAGAAGCCAACTCCGGCGCCCGCTGACCCGACCGACGACGGCGAGTTCTGAACTTCACTGGCGTCGCGACGCAGTCGAACCCACCAGGGGGCTAGAGGCCGCTCGGATACGTCTCGGGGGGCTCGCCCTCTTCCCACAGCAGCGACCGGTCAAGCGGGCGCACCGCCGAAGTGCGGTCGATATGGATCACCGTGTCGAACTGCGTCGAGAGCCGGGCGTGGAACCAGTGGCTCTGGCGCTCGGTCTCGGGCCGGTAGATCACGCCGATGGCCCGCTCGAGCATCGTCGCACGCAGCGGCTCAGGAGCGTACTCTCCCAGGCGAACCATGAAGTCGCTCGCGGGCGCGTGGTGCAGCAGGTTCTCGAAGCTGCCCGCGAGGGCCGGGCGAACGTGCTTGTGCTCGACGGGGCCGCCCCAGTCCGACGCGGCGCTCACGCGACCATGGTGGGTCGTGAAGCCGACAAGGAAGCACTCGTCGCCCCACGCGCTGCGAGCGAGCTGGCCGACGTTGAGTTCCCCGGCCTGGCCGAGCTCCGTGGAGCGCGCGTCGCCGACGTGCGAGTTGTGCTCCCACACGACGACCTTCGCGCCGCCGAGAACCCGTTCGAGGTGCTCGACGAGGTAGCGCAGCGTCTCGGCCATGTGCTCGTCGCGCAGGTTCCACGACGAGACCCGTCCCTCGTACATCGCGCGGTAGTAGCGCTCGGCGTTGTGCACCAGGCGCGCGTTCTGCTCGGCGAAGAAGTACTCGTCCTGGGCGTCCAGGCCGTCGCGACGCGCCAGCGTGGCGGCCTGGCGACGCAGGTCGACGAGCTCGGCGACCACGGCGCTCTCGCACGAGCGATGCAGGCCCATGGTCACCGCGTGGCCGTACTCGGCGCCCTCTCCCCCGATGAGGTCGAAGCAGCTGTAGCGCTCTCGCGCGCGCAGGGCGGCCTGCGGGTCGGCCTCCTCGAGGTAGCGGACGACCGCCTCCATCGAGGCTCGCAGCGAGTAGAGATCGATCCCGTAGAACCGCGCCTTCTCACGGCGGTCCGCGCGCGCGTCGTTGCGCGCGCGCAGCCACGCGATGAACTCGACGACGTCGGTGTTTCGCCACATCCAGCCGGGGAAGCGCTCGAAGTCCTCGAGCGAGCCCTGCGCGTCGGTGTCCCCGGACAGGCCGAGCACGTAGCGGTTGACCCGGTAGGCGTCGGGCCAGTCGGCCTCGACGCAGACGGCGACGAATCCCTTCTCTTCGATCAGCCGCTTGGTGATCCGAGCGCGCTCGCGGTAGAACTCGTGGCTGCCGTGGCTCGCCTCGCCCAGCAGGACGAATCGGCGGTCCCCGATCCACTCCAACAGCTGGTCGTAATCGCTGTCGCTGCCCTCGACCGGGACGATCTCTCTCGGGGTCAAGGTCGTCGGCGCACCTACCTCTATCGACATGGCCACCTCCTTCACTGCCTCAAGCGGGCGTCCGTCAAGCGGGCGACACCGGCACTGCCTTACCGGAGCGGGGCGAACGGTGGTTCGCGCGGTCCAGGCACTCACTGACTTGCTCGTCGAGGGTCTGGTCGAACTCCTCGTAGAACTGCCCGACCGCGAACGGGCCGTCGGCGACGCCGAGCGACACCAGCTCATCGACGTAGCCCCGCAGGTCCTCCATGGCTCGGGCCGCGCCGACCGGGACCGCGAGCACCACCCGCGCGGCGCCGCGCGCCCGCGCGACCTGGCACGCCGCGCGGGCCGTCGAGCCCGTCGCGATGCCGTCGTCGACGATCACCACCGTGCGACCTTCCAGGGGCACCGGCTCGCGGTCCTGGCGGTACCGGTGCACCCGCCGCTCGAGTTCGACCTGCTCGCGCTCTTCGATCAGCGCGAACTGCGCCTTGGTGATGTTCATCGCGCTCATCAGATCCTCGTTGACGACCACGACCCCGCCCTCGCCGATGGCGCCCATGGCCACCTCGGGCTGGTCCGGCATGCCGATCTTTCGAACGATGAGGACGTCGAGCGGCGCGTCCAGGGCCAGCGCGACCTCGCACGCGACCGGCACGCCACCGCGCGGCAGGCCGACGACGACCAGGCCCGGTTCGCCGCGAAGCGGCTCGAGGCACGCGGCCAACTGACGTCCAGCGTCAATCCGATCGGCGAAGCCATCCACAAACCAGCAATAGTTCCGGGAACTCGCCCAGCGCTGGTGTTCCTTAGGGGCGAAGGTCCTTTTGCCTCCGTCGCGGGGATCCGCTCGGCTCCGGGCGTCCCTGGTCGAATGAGCGTGCGATGGTCCGTCGGCATCAGCCAGACTGGCACCATGGACATCGCCGCCGCGGCCGACACCGACGAGCTCAGCCTGGCGAAGGCGGCGTCGATGGGCGTCGACGAGGTGCTGGCGCAGTTGAGGTGCACGAAGGAGGGCCTGACCTCGGCCGAGGTGGCCCAGCGGCTGGCTCGTTACGGTCCCAACCTCCTCAAGACCAAGAAGGTCCGCGCGAGCTCGGTCCTGTTCCGCCAGGTCCGCAACCCGATCCTCGTCCTGCTGCTGGGAGCCGCGCTGGTGTCGGGACTGACGGGTGGCGGCACCAACGCCATCATCATCGCGGTGATCGTCGCTCTCAGCGTCGGGCTGGGATTCTTCAACGAGTACGCGGCCGAGGTGGCCATGGCGACCCTGCGCGCCAAGATCAGCCAGAACGCGCAGGTCCGCCGCGACGGCGAGGCGGTCCAGGTTCCCATGGCGGACCTGGTCCCGGGCGACGTCGTTACGCTGCGAATCGGCGCCCTGGTGCCGGCCGACCTGCGCCTGATCGAGGTCGAGGAGCTCGAGTGCGACGAGGGGGTCCTTACGGGCGAGTCGATGCCCGTCACGAAGTCGGCGGAGCCCGACACCGACAGCGACCACCAGGACCTCACGTCGTGCGCCTACATGGGGACCATCGTCCATCAGGGCTCGGCCGCGGCCGTGGTGATCGACACCGGCACGCGAACCGCGTTCGGCAAGATCGCCGCGGGGATCACCGAGCAGGAGGGCCAGACGGCCTTCGAGGTCGGGCTCTCGCGGTTCTCGCGGTTCCTGTTCCTGGTCGCGGCGGCGCTGACGGCCTTCATCTTCGTCATCAACGTCGTGCTCGCCCGCCCCTTGATCGAGGCCCTGCTCTTCTCGCTGGCCATCGCGGTGGGGATCGCGCCCGAGATGATGCCGGCGATCGTCACGGTCAGCCTCTCGTCGGGGTCCAAGGCGCTCGCGGCGAAGAAGGTGTTGGTGAAGCGACTGGTCGCCATCGAGGACATCGGCAACATCGAGATCCTCTTCACCGACAAGACCGGAACCCTCACCGAGGGCGCCATCACCTTCCAGCGCGGCCTCGACTCGGCCGGGAGCGCAAGCGATCGACCGTTGCTGCTGGGGCTCGTCTGCAACGAGTCCAGCATGGGCGACGAGGGGCCGGTGGGGGGCAACGCCCTCGACCAGGCTCTCTGGTCGAGCCTCGCGGGGGCCTCGGGCGCCGAGACGAGCTCCAAGGCCGCCGGGTTCAAGCGCTTGGCGGTGCTGCCGTTCGATCACGAACGCCAACTGGTCTCGGTGCTCGTCGAAGATCCCTCGGGCGCCGTGCTCGTGGTCACCAAGGGCGCGCCCGAGGTCGTGCTCTCGCGTTGCGTCGACGTCACCGACGCCACCCGGGCGGTGCTCGAGCAGCTGTTCTCCGGCGGAGACCGCGTCATCGCCGTGGCCAGCCGCCCGGCGCCCGGCGTATCGGCCCTCGGCCCCGCCGAGGAGCAGGGCCTCGCCTTCGAGGGGTTCCTCACCTTCGCCGACCCCGTCAAGGCCGACGCCGGCGAGTCCCTGAAGAAGCTCGAGCGCCTGGGAATCGAGGTGAAGATCATCACCGGCGACAACGGCGTGGTCGCGCTCAACGTCTGCGGTCAGATCGGCCTCGCGAGCGCCGGGATGCTCAGCGGCACCGACCTGGAGAAGATGGACGACGACCAGCTCGCCGACGCAGTAGCCCACACGACCGTCTTCGCGCGCATCGACCCCGACCAGAAGTCGCGCATCATCAAGGTGGCCCGGCGAACGGGCAAGGACGTCGCCTTCCTCGGCGACGGCGTCAACGACGCCGTCGCCCTTCACCACGCCGACGTCGGGATCTCGGTGGACACCGGCACCGACGTCGCCAAGGAGGCCGCGGACGTCGTGCTGCTCGACAAGGACCTCGGGGTCCTCGCCGAGGGGGTGATGGAAGGCCGTCGGATCTTCTCCAACACGATGAAGTACGTCCTGATGGCGACGTCGTCGAACTTCGGGAACATGTTCAGCGCGGCGGGCGCCTCCGCCTTCCTGTCGTTCCTGCCCATGTTGCCCTCGCAGATACTGCTCAACAACCTGCTGTACAACGCCGGCCAGCTGGTGATCCCCACCGACCGCGTGGACCCCGAGGCGCTGGCTCGCCCCGCCGCGTGGGACATGAAGTTCATCCGCCGATTCATGTCGATATTCGGACCCATCAGCTCGATCTTCGACTTCATGACGTTCTGGGTGATGCTCAGCCTGCTGCACGCCGGGCACGTCGAGTTCCGCACGGGGTGGTTCGTCGAGTCCATCGCCACCCAGACCCTCGTGGTCTACGTCATCCGCACGCGCCGGGTCCCGTTCTTCAAGAGTCGCCCCAGCCTCTCGATGCTGCTCGTGCCCACCGGCGCGGCCGTCGTCGGCGCGGTCCTTCCCTACACGGGACTCGCCCACCTACTCGGCTTCACCCCGCTGCCCACGAAGTTCTTCCTGCTGCTCTTCGCGATGGTCGTGGTCTACCTCTTGCTCGTGGAGGCCGCCAAGACCCGCTTCTACCGCGTGGCGCACGCCCGGATGCGCCCGGCCGTTCCCAGCCCCGCCGAGCGCGTGCAACGACACGTGCGTCGGCGTGCGTCGCGCTTCGTGCGCCTCGAGGTGCCCCGGCTGGGAAGGGCTGGCCGGCCGGCACCCAAGGATTCGCGCTCCCCGGGTCCGCGTTCCTGACCGCTACGCATCATGGTCGGGTGAACGGCACCATCTGAAGCCGGTCGCAGCGCGCCGTGCGGACCTTGCGCCCCGGTGCCACAGGGGACCCAGAACGCCTCACGTTACACTCGCATCGTGGGACCCTCTGCCCGCGGCGTGAAGGCTCGTCGCACGAATCTGGTGGTGCTGATCATCTTCGCCACGGCCTTCGGCTTCGTCGAGGCCGCGGTCGTCTACTACCTGCGCGGCCTCCTGCACTTCCACGCCAACCTGCCGCTCTCGCGCTACAAGGTCCTGTTGAACCTGGGCTTCATCACCTTCATCTCCCCGCAACACTCACTGCTCGTGAACAGTCGTCTCAACACGACCGAGATCGTCCGCGAGGCCTCCACCATCATCATGCTGGCCTGCGTGGGCTACATCGCGGGAAGCAACCTACGCCAGCGCCTCGGGGCGTTCCTGGTGGGCTTCGCGTGCTGGGACATCACGTACTACGTCTTCCTCAAGATCCTGGACAACTGGCCGGCCAGCCTGCTCACCAGGGACGTCTACTTCCTGATTCCCGTGACGTGGATCGGTCCGGTCATCACCCCGCTGGTGATCTCGACGCTCATGCTGGTTGGCGGCAGCATGCTCTACCTGCGCTCCTAACCCGATCGGCGCTCAACGCGGATCGCCACGACGGCGTGGCCGACGCGCCCCTCGCCGGTCGGAGAAGCGCACCAGGGGGTTCCAACAGTTGCCAGAATAGTGATCAATATGTGCCATTCCGGCGGCTGACTGCGGTGTCACACCGGCACCGTAGATTCCATGAGTGTGTCCCGACCTCTGCGCACGCTGACCGACCCCTTCGTGGTGGCCGCGCCCACCGGACAGCGCGTCCGCACACGACTGCACCTCACCGAGACCGAGGCGTCCGTGCTCTCCGAAACTGGCGCGTTCCTGGGATTCCTCGCCGCCAAGGACCTGGCGGAGCGGTGCGCGCTCGGTCGGGGCTACAAGCACCTGGGTCGCAAGGAACGCAAGCAGGGGCTCACCGCCACGGCCTCGTCGCGTCTCGCGGGCTCCATCACCGCCGCCACCGACAACCAGTGGCAACTGGCCTTCGACAACTTGTTCCGGGACCTGTTCAGTCTGCGTGACGCGATCGCGCTGCTTGAGAAGAGATGCGCGATCCCGACCGGCACGTCGGTGACGGTGAACGAGCGCACGACCCACGGCTACCCCACTCCTCGGGTCCGTTACGCCAAGCAGCAGCGCCTCCAGCAGTTGACGGCCCGTCTCGCCGAGGTGGAAGAACGCATTGAGACCGGTCGCGTACGGATCGTGCGCGGCGGCAAGGGACTGTTGAAGAAGCGTCACCACCTCGACGAGGCCGGGCTGAGTAAAGAGCAGTGGACTGACCAGTGGCACGCTCGTCGCCTCTTTCTCACCGCCGACGGCGAGAAGGACAAGACCTGGGGCAACGAGACCATCCGGGTCAATCCCGACACCGGAGTGCTCACGCTGCGCCTGCCGACGGCGCTGTCCCACCTCTCGAACACCGAGGTGATCACCATCACGGCCAAGAAGGTCCCGAGCTTCGTGTTCGAATCGGCGGTCGCCTTCTCCTACCACGCTGACGACTGGGCGGCCCAGGTCGCCAGTGGCGCAGTCTCTTACACGATCTCCTTCGATCCACTGAGGTCGCGCTGGTACCTGGACGCGAGCTGGAAGACGCCCACCACGCCCACGCCGTCGCTGGCGTCGCTCGCAGCGTCCAACACCCTGGGCGTCGACCTCAACGCCGACCACTTGGCGGCTTGGGTGATCGCCACCGACGGCAACCCGGTGGGTAATCCGATCCGCATCGAACTCGACCTCACCGGCAGTACCGAACGCCGCGACGGACTGCTGCGCCGTGCCATCACCCAGCTGCTCGACGTGGCTTCGACGAACAACTGTGCGTCGGTGACGATCGAGAACCTCAACTTCGCCGACGTGCGGTCCTCAGGCCGCGAGACCATGGGCCACGGCAAGAGGGGCAAGACCTTCCGACGCACGGTGTCGGTCATGCCCACCGCCAAGTTCCGAGACCGTCTCGCGGGCATGGCCGCCAATCGCGGGATCGCGCTCATCGCGGTGGACCCGGCCTACACGAGCAAGTGGGGCGCCGAGCACTGGACCCGGCCGCTCACAGCACAGTCGAAAGACTCGAACCAACCACTAACGAGGCACGAATGCGCCGCCGTGGTGATTGGCCGAAGGGGGAAGCAGCACCGGGCCCGAACTACCACCCGGCACCTGCCCGCACGTCACCAGAGGATGACGGACGGACAGCAGGTGTTGGGAGCAGACCCGACTGTGGAGACCAAATCAGGCAATACCGGGACCGGCGAGGGGAGTGGGCGCGCAGCACGCAAGACCCACCTCCGCGAGTCGGACGAACCGGTGACGCCAGGGCCAACAAGACCGTTCGGTCGGCCCGTGGTGCACAGAACTATTGTGCACTAGTTAGGAACGGTCAGTCCTGGATGATCTCGAAGGCCCGAAGTCCGCGGATCCGGTCGTGACGTCGGCTCCTGAGCTTCTTCTCCGACAGGGCGCTCAACTCGACGTAGGCCCGCAGGATCGCCGCGTGCACGCGCGCGACCGTCTCGAACGGATTGGCGTCCTCGGCGACCACCTCGTCGATCAACCCGAGCTCGAGCTGGTCCTGGGCGGTCGAGCGCATGGTCGCCAGCGTGGTCCGGATCTGGTCGTGGGTGGGTTCGGGCGTCTTATAGAGGATCGAGGCGGCCGACCTGGGCTCGGCGACGTAGGCCATGGCCTTCTCGAGCATCATCACGTGGTCGGCCATCGGGGTCGTCGCGAGCCCGCCGCCGCTGCCGAGGGCCCCGGCGACCAGCGAGATCACGGGTTCGGAGTAGTCGATGCCCTTGAGTATCGAGCGCGCGATCGCGCGCGACTGGCCGCGGCGCTCGCTCTCGAGGGTGGGCTTGGCCCCCAGGGTGTCGGTCACGAACAGCGCCGGCAGTCCCAGGCGCTCGCCCATCTCCAGGATCCGCTCCATGAAGGCGAAGTCCTCCGGCGCGGGGTTCGCGGGCCTCTTGATCACGCTGTCGCCGTAGCGCTGGTAGGAGGACTGGGTCCCCACGATGACGAAGGGCTGCGAGCCGATCTTGGCGAAGGCGCCGACAATGGCGGGGTACCTCTTGTAGTCCGCCTCCTGGACGTAGTTGTAAATGGCCACGGCGTCACTGAAGCCGTAGCGCACGATGAACTCTAGGTCGATCCGGTTGGCGTCGGTCATCAGGTCCTGGTACTGCTCGACGAGCGCGTCGGGATCGTCGCGCACCCGCTCCTCGCGAATCGACGCGGGCTGCAGCGCGACCGACCCCGCGGCGTCATCGAAGCGAGGCCCGTGGATGCCGACGGTGCCGAAGTTGAAGACGCGGCGCTGATCGGCGCTGCTCACGTTGCGGATCATCGTCGGGGTCTCGGTGGTGAGGGTGTGGCCCTTGTCGGGCAGGGTGGTCGCGGCGAGGACCTCGCCGAGGTACCACACGAGCTCCTCGACGTCCGAGAGCACCACGTCGATATTGCGGTCGAGGAGGTTCGCCTCGGCGCTCTGGGAGTCGATCGGCACCGACAAACCCTCGAACGCCTCGATCACGTTGGGTCCCGCGAAGCCGTAGTTCGTCCCCGAGGTGGCGAGGATCAGATCGGCGTTGGGCACCGCGCTCGCCGAAACGCCGCCCCACACGTTACCGAGCAGCACCGCGACCTGGGGTAGGGCGACCTTCTGCTTGTAGTGGCGGATCGACTCGACCATGCGCGTCATCTGGGTGAGGCCGGCGAAGTTCTCGTGCTGGCGCACGCCGCTGGAGGCGTAGACGCTCACGAACGGGAGCCTCTTGGAGATGGCGAGGTCCGCCGCGGCCTGGAAGGCCTCGCCCGAGACGACGCCGAGCGAGCCGGCGAAGAAGTCCCAGTTCATCGCGTAGAGCACCACCTGATGGCCGGCGACGTTCGCCAGTCCGTAGGTCGACGACTCGGTCTTGCCGCGGCCGGTCTCGCGGCGCAGCTTGTCGAGGTACGACTCGTCCTTCTCGCCTCCGTGTCCCCGGCGCACCAGTCCCACGAGGTCCTTGGCGATACGCCAGCGTCCGTGACTCGCCTTGAAGCTGACCAGTTCCTGCAGGATGAGCAGCTGCGACGGACTGTTGACCTTGCTGCGATTGCGCAGGTGCGCACCGATCGGCTTCTTGAAGATCGGCAGTCCGGCCGGATGCCCTTCGCCAAGAAGTCTGGAGTCGAGGTCTTCTTCGGGGCGCGGTCCACCGAATTGCGTGGAATCAGACATGAGGATCCATTATTGCACGTTGCGACCTCGGTGAAGATTGAACGGTGCCCGTGTGAACACGTTCGGCGCGCATGATTGCTCGCGACCAAACTCCATCAGGCCAATGCCTCGACCACTTACCCGTTGGTAACGACGAGCGACGTGGCGTGCACGAAGACGGGCCATCCCCGTTCACCTGAGAGACGCCGAGGCCGCGGCGTAGATGGAGCCGACGCGGTCCGAGGCCGGTCCAGCATCACCTCGCAGCCGGTCTTCGGTGCGGGCCTCCCTCGAGATCTGCCACGTCGCCGCGATGTTGCTCAACGCATCGCCGGCGGCACCAGTGATGCGGGTTGGCGCGCATTGCAACCCTCGCCGACCGATGGTCGATGGACGCCCAGTCACACTGAAGCGGCCTTCCGGGGAAAGCCCGGATCGCCGCGGTGGCCGACGTCGGTGCCGGTTCGGGAACGCTCTTCGGCGCACCGGTGGTTGCGCCCTGCCTCGGTCTTCGCCGATGGCTTCGCGTTCCCCCCGGATCGGAGCCAGACAGGGATGAAGTGTGGCGCGCGGCGCGCGGCCCACGACGTCGCCCCAGATGACGTTGACATCGATCGACGTCGCGAAAGGCTGGCGTTGGTGAGTCGAACCTGCTAGAAGTTTGGTGTGCCGTCACAGGAGTGCCGGCTGAAACCGGGGACCCGGAAGGTGCAGCCGGGACTATCGATTCCCCATGAGGAAGGAACGGCCATGACCACCCGTACAAATCGCCTGGCGTCGCGAGCCCGAATGCTGATCGCGGGATCGGTGGTCGCGACAGCCCTGATCGTCCCGTTGAGCCTGTCCACGCCCGAGGCCGGTGCGCTCAGCACGAGCCGCTTCTGCACGGCCCTGTTCAGTTGGGTCGAACACCAGCCTCCGACGCCTACCAAGCTCACGCTCTCCGGTTACCGCGCGTGGGCGAAGGCACTCGTGCCGTACTACGAGAAGATGGCCTCGGCGGCGCCTAACGCCAAGACCAAGACGGTGCTGGACGACATCGTCGTGGTTCTGAAGGCCTACGCGAACTACACGAGCCTGTCGAAGCTCTCGGCGTACGAGAAGGCCCATCACGCGGCCTTTGAGAAGGACGTCAAGGCCCTGGCCGCATCCATCAGGGCCTGCGCCTAGCCCCGGGGCCACTCGTTCCCGACTCTGAGCCTGTCGTCCGGCTGCGGTCGACCCGGGGCGACGCCGCGTCGAGTGTCGGTTGCCCACGCCTCGAGGCGAACGCCGTGAAGAACCGGGCCGAGTGCACCAACGGCGCGAAGGCGCAGGCAGGCGTGATTGCTGCCCGCGCCTGATGACCTGGGCCGACGGCGTTCACTCGTCGCCCGGCGTGGCGATCGTGAAGGATGGCGTGCATGGACTCGACCCGCGGGACCTCATGACCGAGGGGCAGCCAGCACCACCACGCATCCCCGTCCACTGCTCCGACGTCGAAGCGGCCGCGTCGAATTCACCGGGGGGGCATCGATTCTCGGCCCGGCGGCGGTCGTCGCTCGTCGCCTCAGACCTTGAATGCCCTGCCCACCATCAGCGCCGCCTCGTTCTTGGCCACGGCCGGTGAGAAATAGAAGCCTTGGCCGAATCCGCAGTTGAGTTCACGTAGGAAGTCGAACTGCTCGCGCGACTCGATCCCCTCGGCGACCATGGTCATTCCGAGCTTGTTGCCGAGCGACACGATCGTCTCCAAGAGGGCATCGTTCTGGGCACCAGGGAACGCCGGGCTCACGAAGTACCGGTCAATCTTGATGATCTTGGGATGCAGTCTCACCAGGTACGAGAGCGACGAGTAGCCGGTGCCGAAGTCATCGAGGGCGATCTCCACCCCGAGCTCCTTCAGCCGCTCCATGACGTTCAGCGTCACGACGGCGTCGAGCAGCGTCGTGCTCTCGGTGATCTCGAGCACGAGGCGCTCGGGGGCCAGACCTCCAGATCGCAACGTCTCCTCGATCACCTCCACCAGGTTCGGGTCCTGGAACTGGTGCGCGGACAGATTGACCGAGACGTAGGGAAGGGCGGCTTTATCGTCATTGCACGTCCAGCCGCTCGCGGCGCCCACGGCGCTGTTCAGCGCGAAGGTGCCGAGCTCCAGGATGAGCTCGCTGTCCTCGGCCAGCGGAATGAACGTGGTCGGAGGGACCAGACCGCGCTCGGGATGGTCCCAGCGCATCAGCGCCTCGAATCCCACGACCTCGGCCGTCGTGAGATTGACGATTGGCTGGTAGTGCATCGACAGCTCGCCCGCGTGAAGGGCCTGGCGCAGTTCCTGGACCAGGGTGAAGCGGCTGACCACGGTCTGCTGCATGCTCGGTGTGAAGACCACGTAGCGGCCCTTTCCCTGGCGCTTGGCCTCGTAGAGGGCGATGTCGGCGTTTTGGATCGCGTCGTTCGACTCGTCGACCGTGCTATTCCAGACCACTATGCCGATGCTGGCGCGCTGCTCGAAGTTCAGTCCATCGAAGGTGAACGGCTCGACCAGCACCTCGAGAAGACGGAGCGCCACCTCCTCGGCCTCGGTGGCCGAGGTCATGCCTTCGGCCAGGTAGAGGAATTCGTCGCCACCGAAACGAGACAGCGTGTCCGAGGATCGGGTCACCATCTCGAAACGCCGGGCGATCCCCACCAGCAGCTGGTCTCCCACGAGGTGGCCGTGAGTGTCGTTCACTCCCTTGAAGTCATCGAGGTCCAGCAGCAGCACGGCTCCGAACCCGCCCTGGCGAATGGTCTTGGCGTGCGCGTGGGCGAGCCGATCCTCGAACAGAGCCCGGTTGGCGAGCCCGGTGAGCGGGTCGTGGAGGGCCTGATGCGAGAGCTGCGCCGTGAGTGCCCTCTCATCGGTGACGTCGCGCTCCGAGGCGACGAAGTAGAGCGTCTTTCCCGACGCGTCCTTCGCGGGCGTCCGCGACACCTCCGAGACGATCACGCGCCCGTCCTTGCGCAGGTAGCGCTTCACGTAGCGCACCTCGTCCACCTCGTCCGCGCTGAGGCGCTGGAGCGTCTCCTCGGTGATCCCGACGTCTTCGGGATGCGTGAACTGCTTCGAGTCCTTGCCCAGCAGTTCTTCGCGGCTAAAACCGATCATCCGGCAGAACGCGTCGTTCACCGCGATCACGCGGTCCTCCAGGTCGGTGAAGACCATGGGGGCCGTGTTCTGCTCGAACGCCAGTCGGAAACGTTGCTCGGACTCGGTGCGGGCGATATCTGACACCTTCAGGGCATTCACGGCCACGGTGGTCTCTTCCAGGGCCACTTCGGTCTTCCTCACCGAGCGCATGTGCGTGACGGCGAACTCGAATTCGCGGACGATCTTCTCCAACCCGGCGACGAGCTTCTCGTCGAAGGCGAGCACGTAGCGGTGGTACATGTTCAGCACCGCTCTCCTCGATCCGATGCGGTCTGGTATGGAAACCGAGGAACCGATGCCGAACCGGGCGGCACGCTCGTGCCAGACATCCTCTCGCGAGTCATCGGTCAAGTCGCCGTCGACCCGGCTGATGCCGGTGCGCATGGCCGTGCCGGGCGGCCCCGACTCGCTTTCCGGGGACCCCCACCAGGGATCCGACCTGTCCAGGAGGTACTCCGTGTCTCCCGCCGCGCAGAGAAGATCGATGCCGCCCTCCCCGTTCGGAGAGGCGACGCCAATCCAGGCGAGCGCGTAGCCCCCCTCGTCGACCAGGACCTCGCAGAACTGCTGGAGGAAGTCGGTCTCGCTCGAGGCCAGCATGGCCAGCTTGCTGACTCGCGTCAGCAGTCCGAGGATGTGGTCGCGCTGGACGAGGTCGGTGATGTCGCGCTGCGAGATGACGTAATAGAGGATGGTGCCGGCGTCGTCGTGGACGGCGGACCGCAGGACCTCCACGACGATGACCCGGCCGTCCTTGCGCAGGTAGCGCTTGACGTAACGCACCTGGTCGACGTCGCCCACGCTGACCAGGCGATGGGCGTCCTCGGTGATTCCGATGTCTTCGGGCAAGGTGAACGGCTGCGAATCGCGACCGAGGAACTCCCCTCTCTCGAAGCCCAACATCCTGCAGAACGCGTCGTTGACCTCGATGGCCCGGTCCTCGAGGTCGACGAAGAGCATGGGCGACATGTTGTACTGGAACGCCAGCCGGAAGCGCTGCTCGACATCGCGCAGGAGCGCCTCGCTGCGCGCGAGGTTCGCCGCGTCGCGCAGCCGTCCGATTCCGTACGCGAGCTCGGCGGCCAGCTCGCTGAGCGTCGCGACCTCGTCGGGACCGACGGAACCCAGTTCACTGGAGTAGATCGCGAGCGACCCGATCGTGTCGCCTCCCACAATCAGCGGGAACACGCAACCGGCCTTGAAGCCGAACTTCCCGGCCCTCTCGCGCCAGGGCCCCGTCAGGCTGGACAGCCCCACGTCGCTGATGATCTGGACTTCGCCCGTCCGGACGGCCAATCCGATCGGTCCTTGGCCGAACTCGTTGTCGCCCCAGCTGAATCTCGTGTTCGCCAGGTACTCGGTCGTTCCGGCCGACGCGACCGGGCGCACCCCTTGAGCCTCGTCGTGCTCCAGGAAGCCCACCCAGGCGAGCGAGAAACCGCCCGACGTGACGATGGTCCGACAGATCTCATCGAGCAGCGACGCCTCCTCGGTGGCGTGGATCAGCACCTGATTCCCGTCGGTCAGGGTCCGCAGCGCCCTGACAAGATACGTGCGTTCGGTCACATCACGACCGTTGCCGACGATGCCCCGGATGGCTGGATCGTCCAGGCAGTTGGTGAGTATCGACTCCATGAACCGCCACTCGCCCGACAGGGTCTTGAACCGCAGGACGACGGGAAGGATTGGGCTTGACTGGGTCGTGGCCTCCGCGAACGCCGCGGCGGCCACTTCGTGGTCGTCGGGATGGATCAAATCGAAGATGCTGTTGCCGATGAGAGTGTTCGCGGGGTAACCGAAGGTCCGCATATTCGACGGGTCCTCGTACGTGAGTCGCGCCTGATCGTCCAGCACGATGATGGTATCGCTGGAGTTCGTCATCAGGGTCTCGAACCACTGGCCGGCCTCCCTGAGGGAACGCTCGGCTTCCTTGAGGGCCAACACCGCACCGGTGGTCTCCTCGAGCGCCGCTTCAGTCTGGCGCATCGACCTCACGTACGTGACTGCGAACTCGGCCTCACGGGCGAGTGCGACGAGGCCCTGGACCGTGACGTCGTCGAAGGCGAAGAAATCATGGTCGTACACGTTGAGCACGGCGCGGCGCTCACCGTAGGCGAGGGGAATCGCGAGCGACGAGCCGAGCTTGAACTGCGCTGCCCTCTCGCGCCACGGTGCCTGCCAGGCATCGTTGGCCAGGTCCTGGATTACCTGGACCTCGCCGGTTCGAAGGGCAGTGCCGGTCGGTCCAAGCCCGCTGGCCTTGGACCCCCACCACGAGACCATTCCCTCGGACAGGTAATCGGTCGTGCCGGCCGCGTGGGCGATGTCGACTCCCCCGACCTCGAGACCCGACATCACACCGATCCAGGCGAGCGCGTACTGGCCGCGCTCGACGAGCACGTCGCAAAGCTGCTGGAGGCAGTCCGTCTCGTCGCGTGCGCTCATCACCACCCGGCTCGCCTCGGTCAGCAGTTCCACGCAGCGTTCCTTCTTGAGCACGCTGGTCACATCCTCGAACGAAGAGACGACCCCGTAGTTCCCTCCTTCGATCAGCACGCGACACGTGTTCACCGACACCCATCGTCGAGCCTGGTTCAGGTTCGAGGTTCCCATTATCACGTTGGCGCACGGCCTTCCCGTGCGAAGGGTGACTTGGGCCGGCTGCTCGGCGTGCGCGAACGCCGTGCCGTCCTCGCGGACGCTGCCCCACGCCGGATCGGTTGACCGGCGGGTCCGTAACTCTTCGCGCGTGGCACCGAGTATGGAAAGAGCGGATTCATTGAAGTCGATCGTCATGCCGTCGGCATTCTGGAGGACGATTCCCGTGGACAAGGAGTTGAAGAATTGGTTGGAGTTCGCCAGCACCTGGAGAGGACTGCGACGATCGTCGCCAATGATCTCGTCGTCCATTACCCAGCCTTCCTTGCACCTTGCAATGATCGAATCAAGTGTTCTAACGCCACCAGCCAGTATCCGCGTACTCAGCCCGCGCAGTACGCCGGGCAACCGATGCGACATTGTCCCATAGTCGAAGTCACCTGGGGGAAATTGCTGCCAATAGGCGGCTGACGGGAGGAAGGACGTGGTGACCACACGTGGGATTAGCCGGGCGGCGCCGAACCGGGTCACGGCGACGAAAACCAGCGAGTAGCGGCTCCGCACGGCTGAACCGGCGTGGCGCGCACCTCGCGGATCTTCCAAAGTCCGGGGCGATGTCACTTCTCTACGGTCTCCTCGATGACCTTGAGGATCTGGCGGCCGTATCGATCGACTTTCCCCCGGCCGATTCCACTGATGGCCAGTAGTTGAGAAATCGTTCGAGGACGGGCGCGCGCGAGTTCATCGAGTGTCCGGTCATTGAAGATAACGTACGCAGGAACCTGGTCCGACCTCGCTTGCTGCAGTCGCCAATCCTTCAAGGTTTGGTAGAGGCCGGAGTCGGCTGCCGTCGTTGGCTGGGCAACTTCACGAGCGCGGGGTGTCGGCTGACGTCCGAGAGAGCGGAACTGCCCGTTGACCTGCACCTTGGAGCCGAAGGGTACCGTGACGCGAGCTCCGCCGGCTGAGACCAGGGCACCGGCGGCGTCCACCGCACGGACCACGCAGTCGTAGTCATCCCACCTGAATCGCATACCGACGGTGACCTCGATTGAGTACTTCGCATCCGAAGCGCCGGCCGGACCGGGCCGGGCGACGCTCTCGCCGGACCGTCGCGACGGCTGGCCGGGCGCGGAAAGCTCGCTCAAGAAGATCGACGGTGCCTCGGAATCCGCGGTGATGGTGAGCGACGTCACGCATCTGGTGATCGCGACGTGAAAGATACGACGCTCCTCTTCGACGTCGGTGCTGAGCCGGTGGGGAAAGATCTCGGCACTGGCGTCATAGATGATGACGTGGGGCCACTCGAGACCTTTCACTTTATGGACCGTTGCGAGCACCACGCCTTGCTCGTCCGGCGCTGGGGCCAGCAATCTCTTGAGCCAACTCTCGAAGGTCCCGGGGTCGGGGTGCTGGCGTCCGAGGGCGATCAGACTTCGGAGGCTGTCGGAGTTCGAAGTGCCGTTCTGGTCCAGATGCGAGGCGTCGAGCGTCGCCAGGGCCCGATCGAGACCTATCTCGGCTCGAATGAACTCGATGAGTGCCGACGTTGTCGCGCGTTCGGCGAACTTGGTAATGCGTTCGATATCGCGGCTGAAGTCGATCACCTTCGGCGAAGTCTTGGCATCCATTCGCCCGGCGAGGCGCTCGAGCCCGTCGACGGATGTCTGTTCGCCCATCCACTCCAGTACCTTCGGCGAGATGCCGCGGCCCGGCCGTCGAGCGGCGAGCCTGATGTCGGTGCCCGCGAGCTGCTCGGGCCGCACCGCGAGGCGCAGCCACGCGAGCGTCGACTCCACCCCGGTGCTCCTCAGGAAGTCGACCCCGTCGAGAAGATTCACGGGAACTCCCGCTTCGATAAGAGCAACCTGCACCGCGACGAGCAGGGCGTTGACCCTGGAGAGCACCGCGATCTCCACGGGCTTCGCCCCGCCATCAAGGAGCGCCCGAACGCGGTCGGCCACGTACTGGACCTGGTCACCGGCTTTGGCGACCGTGAGCGACGTTGGAGCGACCACGTTGTCCGGACCCGCTCGGATCACCTTCTGCACCCGCACCCTGTTCCGCGACATCAGGTTGAAGGCCGCCGTGACGACCGGGGCCGGGCAGCGATAGTTCACCTCGAGCGCATGATGAACCGCCTCGGGGACATGGTGCTCGAACCCCACCAGCCACTCTGGCGTCGCTCCGGAAAACCCGTAGATGGTCTGATCGTCGTCGCCCACGGCGAAGATCGACAACGACGGTCCCGCCAGCAGTCGCAGCAGCAGCATGTGGGCCGGTGCCAGGTCCTGGAACTCGTCGACCAGCAGCACCTCGGCGCGCTTCTCGGCGGCGAGGCGCACCCGGGGATCACGCAGCAGCACTTCGATGGCGAGGTAGATCTGCTCATCGAAGTCGACCTGGCAATGATCCGCGAGATGCTGACGATACCGAGGAAAGAAGTCGGCGAAACCCTTGAGCTCACCCTGGTACGCCTTCTCGACGGCCTCCGGCGCCTGAAGGCCCAGCCGAACTTGCGCGAGCGCGCCTATCCACGCCGCAGCCGGGTCGGTATTGGTCTTTCGGGGGAACTTCACGTTGGCCGAGAGGATGTCACGGACCTCGCGGGGACTGATCGTCTGGAGCCGTTCGCCACGATCCGCAAAACCGTTGGTCCCATTGAGGATCGACAGCGCCAGCGCGTTCAGGGTCTGAATCTGGAGACGGGGATGGTCGGTCGTACGATCGCGCATCTCTTTGCGTGCTCGGGTGTTGAACGCCACAAGGAGAAGGGAATCGGTCGGCACTCCGGCGTTGAGCACGTGTCGGGCGCGCTCAGTCAAGACCCTGGTCTTGCCCGAACCCGCGGGAGCGATGATGCGCGCCCGGGTCGACGGATCCGCCACCGCGAGAAGCTGGTCCGGGGCGAGCGTCGCCGATGGCGGGTGCGCGACGACGGGGAGGAGTTGACCCTTCGCCAGGATGACACGGGGCAGCACCGCCACGCCGGAGAGCCTCTCGTCCGCGGCCGCCCAGAGCTGGAGCGGTCCACCGTCGCACCACGCCAGAGTGCCGTCCGCCAAGATCACGTCGGCACCACGACCGAGGGCCGGCCCCGCGCCCGCATCAAGGGCCATCAGTGCGAGCGGCCACGTGGGGTGCGACTGGTCGCGACCGTCCACCGCGTTCGAAGTGGCGAGCCGCCACGTGGCCTCGGCCACGAGATCCACGCTGGGCGGTACGTTCCAGACTGCACGCAGGTCCGTTCCGGCAACGGGTGGCTCCATCGTCGGATCGACCTCGTAGATGACGGGCGTACGCGTAAGAAAAGCACGGCGTACAGCACGGAGCGTCGTCGGGTCCGCGATAGTACGCTCGGTCAACTGGATTTGTTCGCAGAGAGCCCACGGCGCGGGGACGATGGCTCCGGGTGCGAGAAGAACCGAACGGCCGAAAACCGCCGGCCCGGCGAGCGCCTCCCAGATTCCCTCATTGCGAACTGACTCGGGAGCCGCGTCGACTTCACCAACTCCGGGATGCTCAAAGCCCATCACGGCCAACCTGTTGGGGGCAAAATCGAGCATGAGCGGGTTGGTAGATTCGCAGGCTGGTCGTCGAACACCATCACATCCTGCACTATCGGTGTAACGGACAGACAACGGCTGATGTTCCGCGCCATTCAACCTCCCCATCGAATTAGCTGGCCCGCTGGCAGTCACCAGCTGACCACCAGAGTCCCGACCCAAGCGGCGCCTGCGTCAACGCCCACTGCACCGATTGCAGTATCCCTTCGCGGGATTGAATCAATGCGCGGTCGTTTCTGCGGTCCATATCACCTGTCCCTCTGACAACGAGTGGGCGCTGAGGGACTCGAACCCCCGACCTGCTGAGTGTAAGTCAGCTGCTCTAACCAACTGAGCTAAGCGCCCGAGACTGACCAGCCTAGATGGTCCCCACATTCAGCATCGTCGACAGCAACTCCTTCGTGCTCGCAAAAACCGGTCGACGATCCACGTCTTCGGAAGTCTCCAGCTCGTCGCCCAGGTAGTCCTCGGCGAGCGCGCCGGCCTCGCGCGCGATGAGCAGACCCGCTAGATAGTCCCAAGGATTCAGGGTCGAATGCTGGGCCACGCCATAGATGTCGAGCGAGCCGTCAGCCACGAGGCAGATCTCGAGGCTGGCCGCTCCCAGCGCGCGGTACTGCGCCCACCCGAGGTGCCTTGTCGGCAGGCCCGAGAACGCGACGATCGCCTGGCTGAAGTCACGCTGGGAACTCGCGTGGATGGCCTGTCCGTCACGAAACGCTCCGGCGCCCTTCTGCGATTCGAAGATCGTGCCGGTCGCCAAGTTCGCGACGAGTCCGGCCACGAGCTCGTCACCGCGCATGACGGCCAGGCTGGTCGCGTAGAACGGTATCCCCCGGTCACAGTTGGTCGAACCGTCTATTGGATCAACCACCACCGTGTATTGCCCGCTGCCCGTGACTCCGGACTCCTCGCTCACCACCCGAAAACCGGCCCCTCCGAGCACCCGAAGGGCCACTTCATCAGCCACGACGTCGAGGTGGTACTGGGACTTGCGCAGTCCCGAGAGCCCTCGTCCGCGGTGAGCCTGCACCGCTTCACCGATCTCGAAAGCGCACTCACGCAGCGGGTCGAAGATCGAATCGGTCACACAACCACGGTAGCGGTGATGGCGAGTATCCTGAGAGGTAATGGCCGCTATAGATGTCGCTGGATTCGTCGCAGACCTTAAGGACCATGCCGTTACGCATGGCTTCCACGTGCACGACGAACGCCACTTCGTCGAGACCTACTCCCTCCGCCAGGCCTGGGAGGTCGATCTGCACCCCGAGGACGGCTGCGGAGGGCCCGTCGACCTCCACATCGAGCTCGACGTCGACCCGCGCACCCTGCTGGCATTCGAGGACGCGGTCATGGGCCTGCCCGACGACGTGGACCCGCCCGACGAGTTCCACTTCCCCCTCGTGCTGACCTGGGGCCTCCCGCCGATGCCGCACGGTCCGGACCTGCTTCGTCTGGCCATCGACCTTGCACCGATCGGCGGGATTGAGATGCCGCTCGAGGTGACGGCGAGCGACTCGTTCGCCTCTCCCACCGAAGGCAGCGAGCGCCGCATTTCCATTGTTGCGCGTCGGGCCATCTCCCTCTGCCAGGTATCCAAGGGCGAAGACCCGCTGTGCGACATATTTGAGCGCGGACGCAGCGTGAGCGACTTCTTGCTGCAGTCTGCCGACGCGTGGCTCGGCTAAACAAACCGCTTCGACTGATCGTCCCACTACTGGTTGCGGGCCTGGTGTTGAGTTCGTGCGGCACCGGTGGGGCTCTGAGCGACGCGCGCACCTCGTGTCGAAGCGTGCACGCGGCGCTAGTGCTCGAGAAGAAGAGTGAGCAGCCGGGCCTCTCCACGGACGCGCAGTCAAGCCTCCAGGCCGCGGCCATGAGCGAACTGCTGAGGGCCACCCCCTCGGCCGCGGCGGCGACGTCGCTCGACGGAAGTTGGAACCCGCTCATGACGACGATCAACGAGGCTGAACGGGTACCGCTCAGCTACCTCGCGCCGGCGCTGACCCGTCTCTGCCAGGTCGCCGACTCGTCGACGCCGTACCTCTAGTCCTGGGGAAAGCGCTCGTAGAGCCACTCGAGGGAGTTCTCGTCGAGCATCGCGTCTTCCCAGCCCAGCAGGGTGTCTTCGAGCGCGGCCAGGGACGGGACCTTGCCGATCACGACCACGGTCAGGTCGCTGATGATTTCGTCGGACACTAAGAAGTCGCCGAAGATGTCCTCGTTGACCAGGGCCTCGGGCTCGACCATCAGGTAGATCTCGCCGGTCGCTTCGACCCAGGAGAGCTCATACTCGTTGTCCGACGCGTCGGTCCACTCGCTGCCGAACTCAAACTCGGCACTCTCGCGGCGGGCTTCGTTCTGTTCGTAAAAGGCTTCGATGTCCATGCGTTTCATTGTAGGCGGCGCTATGTGCGTTGTGAAGTGCGTCTTGAGTGGCACGCTGTCGATCGTGAGAAATGGACCGATCTGGTGCGCGGCGTGGGACGCCGCGCTGTGCAGGGGCGCCTGTGTACTGGTGGCCATGACAACCAACCCAGACCTCCTAGGACAACTGCGCCGAGAGTGGCAACACCTCGGTCGCTCCCACGAAGCGCGCCAATCGCTCGAGCGGCTGCGCCAGCGCCACCCCAATGCGGGCCTGGGACAGATGAGCGACCTCTGCGACATCGTCGACGCCCTCGAGGTCCGCAGCGGACTTTGCGTCCTCGAGAGGGCGCAGATCGTCCGCGTGCTCCTCGAGGAGGCCTGCGACCCGCTGGTGCACCGCACGCTCCTGCAAACGCTGCTGCCGGGCATCGTCTCGGTCTGTCGCCAGCTGCGCTTCGGCGACGGCATCATTCGAGACCCCGGCGAGACCCTTGGCGTGGCCATCGCGCTCGCCAGCGAGCTGCTCGTCGACTGGGCCGGCGAGTCTCGTCAGTACAGCGCCCCGGACATCCTGTCGGCCTTGCGTGGGCGGCTGCGCCGCTGGCTCTTGAAGGAGAAGGCCGCCCAGCGGGCGCTCTCGCAGTACGACGTCGTCGACGAGCCGGCGGCCCCGTCGTCGCCGCTGCTCGCGCGGTTGAGTACCCTTCGCGGCAGCCAGTACGACCGAATGGCGCGCATCACGTACGCGCGGGTCTTCGAAGGAAGGTCCCTTCGCGAGCTCGCCCACGACGATCACTCGGCGCCGAGCTCGCTCCAGGCGGAGCTGCAGCACTTCGCAATCAGATTTCTTATCTAGTCTCGTGAAAGGAATCCTCCATCGTGAACGGCTATTCACCCGCAACCCCGATACGTTTTGTTAACCATGGCGCGCCGACTCTCATCACTCAAGGGCGCGCACCTGGTGATGTGGTCGAGCCCGCTGCTGCTGCTCGTGCTGGTTTTCACTCTGACGGCGACCTCGAAGCCACCGGTCCCCCAACCGTCCACTCACCGATCCAGCACGTCAACGACGATCAGCACAGCCACGATGTCCAGCACAGCCACGACGACAACGACGATCCAGAGAGCGCGCCGGGCGGCGAGGGTACGGTCGGCGCCCGTCGCGCCTCCGGCGGCGACGTCAGCGGCGAGGGGCCCGGCGACGGTCGCGACGCGATCCGCCACCTCGACCGGCTCGAGCGCGCAGCCAGCCGGCAAAGCGCCCGCGGTGAACGTCGCCGACGGCGTGCTGAGCGGCGTGCTCAGTCCAACGTTCGACGTGGCCGATCTGCCGATGCAGGGACCCGGGAGTTGGACGCTGACGGGCAGCGCCGCGCTGCAGGCGCAGCTGGCGTGCCCCTCGCACACCGGCGAGGTTCAGGGCCAGGTCGTGATCAGCGGCGCCCAGCGCTGCGAACTGCAGCTCACGTCGACCTATCAGGGAGCGACGACGTGGCAACTCACCCCCACGGCGTAAGGCGATTCGCGGCTGGTCCCGTCCACGGCACCGCCCTCGCGCTCTACTTCGCCCTGCTGCCCTACGTGGTGATCACGAAATGGCGCCTCAGCGTCGCCCAGCCCGACGGTGCGCTCGTGCGCGCGGTGCTCGTCGTGCTCGCGATGTTCTGGACCGCCTTCCTCTTGCAGTTCGTGCTCAACGTGGTCCGTCTGCGCCGCGGCCACCAGCCCGGTCGCGACGGCAGCGCCTGGCTCGCCGGCCTGGTCGTGGTACTGCTGCCGTTCCTGCTGGCCAGCGGCCACCCGCCACTCGCCGCGGCGAGCGTCGCGGTTTCGGCGCCCGCTGCGGCCCCGTCCCGCGGGTCCGCCTGGTCGTTGCCCGCCAAGCCGCAGCCGACGCCGCCGGCGCACGAGCGGGTTCCCCTGGTCCTGACCCAGATGAGCCCCTTGGCCCTGACCCTGATGGCCAAGCGACGCACCGACCTGCTGCGTGAGCACCAGTTCGCCCTCAGCGACTCCGATGTCGACGACACGGTCGCGCTGCTGCGGGCCAGGGATCCCCAGATGCTCGACGCGCTGCGACACCTGATCGGCGACGAGCGCAGCGGCGTGCTGCGGGTGGCGAACGACCGTCCCCCCGCGCCGCCCGGGGACAACAGCGAGCCCGTGGTCGTCTGCGTGCTCGGCCAGGACAACGACGCAACGATCGTCTCGTTCGCGCGCGAGGGCGGTCACCTCCTGGTGTGCGAAGGCTGGAACGGCGACGACGTCGCCGGTGGCGTCACGGCCCTGCACGACGGCGGGCGCCTGCGCTTCGCCGCCAGCCCGAGCGATCTGCTGCGCGCCCTGGCGACCCGGGCGCTGCACGGCACCCTGGTGCTCTACGAGGGTGATGCCAGCGACCTCGACGACGAGCTGCGGGCCTGCACGGTGACGGTCGGGCCGTTCGACGCCGAGGCGCCCGGCCAGGCACCCGACCCGTGGACCGCGCCCCCTCGCGCGCGCTCACGCTGGCCCAGCAACGGTGACGTGCGCGCGGAACTGCTCCGCTCGGACCCCCAGATCATCGGGCTGGTCGAGCCCTTCACCCCGACGCTTCGTCGTCGGTCCATCGAGATGGTGGCGTACCTCGCGCTGCACCGGCGCGAGCCGGTCACCGGCGAGAGGCTGCGCACCCGCGTGCTCACCCACGCCGACGTCGACGCGTCCACGAGGACCCTGGCCAACACCGCCAGCGCCGTGCGCCGCAGCCTCGGCATCGACGCGGCGGGCGCCCGGCTCCACCCGGTGAGCTCGTCGGGCCTCTACGTCACCCACAGCCTCACGAGCGACGTGGAAGTGTTCCACGGTCTGGTCGCGCGGGCGCGCCAGCTCCCCGCCTCCGATGCCGCCCCGCTGGTGCGCGACGCGCTCCTGCTGATCCAGGGAGAGCCGCTCGCCAGCGCGCTGCGGGGCTTCGAGTGGTTCCTCGCCGAGGGCCACGCCGGGCGCCTGGCGCGTGACGCGGAGTGGGCCGCCCTGGCGCTGCATCACGGGGCGCTCGCCCACGGTGACTACGAGCTGGCCTACTGGGCGCTCGAGCAGGGCAGGCTCATCGACCCCTACAGCGACGCGCTGGTCGACGCGCTCGCGCGCGTTCCGCGCCTACGCGAGTTTGGCGGCGATGGAACCGGCCGAGCGCAGTACCAGGCCGTCGGCGCCGGCGGCGCTGTAGCGGTGGGCCGGCCGCTCGATCGCCTCCGCGAGCAGATCGCCTAGCAGCTGGGCGAACGCCAGCGGCGGCGCCACGAAGAGGTGCTTGGAGAGCGAGCCCGGGATCGTGTTGACCTCGTTGACGAAGAGCTCGTGGTCGTTGGCGAGGAAGTCGACCCGCGCCACGCCACGCACCGAGGCGACCTCGCAGATCGTGCGCGTGTAGTCCTGCACCGCTTCGCCCTGCCCGGGCGGCAGGCTCGCCGGCAGCTCGCGCGGCGCCGACACCATCCCCTCTCCCCCGACGTACTTGTCGCGGTAGTCCAGTATCTCGGCGTCGCTGGAGCGGCGGATCGGCTTCTCGATGGCCGACAGGCAGAGCGTGGGATAGGTCCTCACCGCGATCTGCACGTCGGTGAGGTCCTGGCGGAAGGGCTCGACGACGCAGCCTCGGGCGAAATGGACGTTGGACGTGAGGCGCGCCTTCGCGGTGTCGAGGTCGGCCACGACGTCGATGCCGATCGACGAGCCGCCGAAGCGCGGCTTCAAGATGTACGGGCCGTCGAAGGACAGCGACGTCGTCTCGCTGGTCAGCATCGCGCGCGGCAGCGTGGGAAGCCCCGCCGCGAGCATCAGCGCGCCGAAGGCCCACTTGTCCATGCCGAGGGCCGCTCCGGCCATCGTCGGCCCGCTGTAGTTGAGGCCCGCCAGGTCGAGCGCGCCCTGGAGGGATCCGTCCTCGCCGGGCCCGCCGTGCGTGGCGAGCACGATCGCGTCGATCTCCAGGCGGCGTTCCTTGCGCCCCGTCGAGTAAAAGCCTCCCTGATCGCCGAGGCGCAGGCTCAGCTCGCTCGAGCCACGAGGCAGCCCGTCGAGGAACGACTCGGCCTCGACGTCGCTCGGCACCGAGAAGAACGAGCCGGTCTTGGTCCAGTAGATGCCGATCGTGTCGCGCTGGCGCGCCAGCTCGCGAAGGGCCTGGAGGCCCGTGAGGATGGAGATGTCGTGCTCAGGCGTCGGTCCGCCGAAAAGTACTCCGCTAGTCACCGCACACCTCGCCACGCATCATCGATGAATCAAGGGTAGTGGTCGGGCAGGTCGTTGAGGTACAGCACCCCGTCGCCGGGCACCAGGGCGGAGCGAACCCAGTCGACCGCCCGGTCCCTGGTGTCGAAGCGTCGCACGGGCTTCGCGTAGCCAATCTCCATGGGCCGCACGTTGGTGCGTCCGACGATCACCAGTTCGGCCCCGGCGGCGCTCATCTTCTGGGCGAGGGACATGTTGGCCCCGTACTGCTCGGGCCCGAGCTCGATGAGCCCCGGCGTCACGACGACCAGGCGCCCGGTCAGTTTCAGCGACGACAGCAGCTTCAGCGCCGCCGCCGCGCTGGCGGGGTTGGCGTTGAACGTGTCGTCGATCACCACGACCCCCGAGGGGGCGGTGGCCACGTGGGACCGGTTCGCCACCGTTCTGACGCCCGCGACCCTCGCCATCACCCGGTCGACGGCGAGTCCCAGCTCGAGCGCGCACCCGATGGCGCAGGCCAGGTTCGTCGGCTGGACCCCGGCGACGACCGGCGTCGTTCCGAGTGCCACCCCGTCGACGATCACCGACCAGCCCTGCGCCCCCGGGTCCACGCGCACCGACGCGTGCTCGCTCAGCGACCCGCAGGTGCGAACGCGCTTGCCGCTCTGGGAGAGGCGCTCCACCCAGCGCGCGAGGCGGTCGTCGTCGATGTTGAGCACGACCGTGGCCGCCCTCTCGGTGACCTCGAACTTCGCCTGATCGATCACGTCCAGGGTCTTCATGCGCTCGAGGTGCACCGGTCCGATCGCGGTCACCACCGCGATCTCGGGCGGGCACCACGAGCAGAGGTCCCGGATCTCGCCGGGCCCGTAGGTGCCCATCTCGGCGATGAAGATCCGGGTCCCGTCGGCGAGGTTCTCGTTGATCGCCCTCGAGAGCCCCGCGCGGTTGTTGAAGCTCCGCGGCGAGGCGGCGACCCCGCCGTCGGCCCCGAGCAGGTCGGCGAGGTGGTTCTTCGTGGAGGTCTTGCCGTAGGAGCCGGTGATCGCGACAATCCGCGGCTTCACGCGACCCAGGCGGGCGACCGCCTGGTCCACGAACCTCTGGGACGACCGGCGCTCCCTCGGTGCGAGCACGCGCGTGGCGGCGTCGAGCGTCGCCGGCACGGCCCACACGACCACGACGAACAACAGCCAGGGCCGGACCGTGAAGGCACCCGCGACCGCGACCGCGACCGACACCGCCGTGGCGACCAGCGCGATGGTCCTCAGCCGGCGGGTCCACTGGAGCTGGCTGGTCCGCCCCTTAATGGCGAGGCCCACCGGGCAGAAGATCCCGTAGAGCACCGTCACGAGAGCGACCAGGACGTCCGCGCGCAGAACGACGGTGATGACCAGGGCCATCATGAGCACGTGGCTCAGCGTGATCGGGCGGTTCCTCCTCGTCCGTTCCACGGACTTCGCCGACGCCACCTGCGGCGACGACCATCGACCGAGGAACCGGCTCATGGAGCTCGGCGCGTAGTGCTCGCGCTGCAGGACCCGTAGCCAGCGCAGCATCTGGGCGGCGAACGCCGCGCAGAGCGCCAGACCGAGCACCACGTCCAACGCACCGCGTGCGACGTTCACGCCAATAACTCAAGTATCGACACGACGAGCTCGTGAGGGGCCTGCACGGGCAGGAAGTGCCCGACGTAGGCCACCGAGCGGAAGCTGTGAGCGCCGTTCAGTATCGCCGCCGCCCGCGCGGCGATCTCGACGGGCACGTCGGTGTCCTCGTCGCCCCACACCAGGGACACGGGCACCTGGACGCGGGCCAGCTCCTTCTCGTAGCTCTCGTTCACGGTCGCGACGAGGATGCTTCGCAGCAGCCCCTGCGCGTTGCGGTAGTCGGTCGAGCCGTAGCGTTGGCGGGCGCGCTCCATCCGCTTCTCGCGCACCATCCCCCTGACGTACAGCGAGCGGATCATCCGGTAACGCCAAGGCGACCTGACCGTCGTCGTGCGGCGCACGAGCGGGGCCCCGGTCAGCACGAGCCCTCGAACGAGCGCCGGATGGTACGCGGCGAGCACCGTGGCGATCCGGCCGCCGAAAGAGTGCCCCACCAGGACCAGCGGACCGTCGCTCAACTTCTCGAGCGCGGGCACCAGCAGCTCCGCGTACAACCGGGCCCCTCCGGGGATCAGCGGCAGAGGTGAGGCGCCGAAGCCCGGAAGGTCCAGGGCCACTGACGCCACGCCCGAACCGGCGAGTTCGGTGGCGCAGGCCGCGAAGTCCTTGCCGCTGCGGTCCCAGCCGTGCAGGAAGACCACCCGTACCGGGCCCTCACCGTATTGCTCACCGAAGAGGGTCCCGTCGCCGTAGGCCTGCAGCATGTCCTTCAGGTTACTAACACACACAGCGTGCGTCCTATTTGGACACACCGATTCGCCTTGACCGACCGAACAGCCGGTACTTGCTCACCGTCCGGATGCTGGCCCACTCGGGTCAACACTTGCCGGTTCCGTCCCAGGGCCCTACCTCATTCGAGGCTTGTGCGGGTGGCGAACGACTCTTCCCGCGTGCTTCGCGGTGCAGGATTCACTTCGCCGGAGCGCCGTGAGTCCACTACCGACGGTAGCGGCAGGGTGCAACAACACACGGAACGCGCCCAGGGTTGGCAAACAGGGCACGGCCTTTGAGGGGCTGTGCCCGCTATACGGCCTACGTCACGCCCTGCCGGTATGGTCAAAGAGACTATGAGCGATGAGACGGCCTTCCCCAACGATCTGCTCGTCGGCCTGACGCCCGAGCAGCGCGAGGCGGTGATGTCGCCGGCCCGCCGGCTGCTGGTGCGAGCCACCGCCGGCTCGGGCAAGACTCACGTCCTGACCCTGCGCATCCAGCGCCGGATCGTCGACGGTGAGGTCGCCAGCGACCAGGTGCTCGCCATGACCTTCACCCGCAAGGCCGGCGACGAGCTGCGCCGGCGGCTCTTCCGCGCCGGCATCCGCGACATTCGCGCCGGCACCTTCCACCGCGCCGCGCTGACCCTGGTCAATCAGTACCGCGACGACAACCACCTCAAGCCCCTCGTGCTCGAGCCCAACCGACGGCGCCTCGTCACCGCGCTCGCGGTCCAGCTGCGCCAGAGCGGCGATTTCAAGCTCGAGGACTGGCAGCTGCCTCGGCTGGAGCAGGAGATCGGCTGGGCCCTGAGCCAGGGTTTCAACGGAGCCCTCTACGCGAAGAACGCCCGCAAGCTTCGCCGCGACGCCCCCCTCGCGCCTTCGCAGTTCGCCGACGTGCTCGACCGCTACGTGGGGCTCTGCCACAGCCGCGGTGTCCTGGACTTCGACCTGCTGCTGGGCGAAGCCATTGCGCTGCTGCGCGACGAGCCCAACGTGCTCGCGTCCTTCCGCCACCGCAACCGCTCGCTCTACGTGGACGAGACCCAGGACATGAACCCGCTGCAGTTCATGCTGCTGCGCCAGATGGCCGGCGACGACCCGGACCTGTTCTGCGTGGGCGACCCCAACCAGTCCATCTACGGCTTCAACGGCGCCAACCCCCAGCTGCTGCACGAGATCATCCGCACCTGGCCCGACACCGTGGTGCTCGACCTCACCCGCAACCACCGGTCCACCTCGAACATCATCGCGGTCGCCAACACGTTGCTCGAGGAGGGCGCCGCGGGGATCGTGCCCGCCAAGGACGACGGCGACATACCCATGGTGCGCGGCTACAACACGGACGAGCAGGAGGCGAGCCACGTCGCGACGTGGCTCGGCGTCAAGCACCAGCCCGGCAGCCCGTGGCGTTCGATGGCGGTACTCGCGCGTACCAACGCCCAGCTCGAACTCATCGCCGGCTACCTCGACGCCGCGGACATCCCCAACGAGCGACGCGGTGCCGAGCACTCGCCGGCGTCGGACCTGCTCATCGCTCCCGACGCGTGGATACGGCGCGTCGAGGAGGACCAGCGCGACGCCGTGGCGCTCTCGACGATCCACCGCGCCAAGGGCCTCGAGTTCCAGCACGTGGCCGCCATTGGCTGGGCCGAAGGCCAGCTGCCGAACTACAACGCCACTACGACCGCCGAGCTCGCCGAGGAGCAGCGCCTCGCGTACGTGGCGCTTAGCCGCGCCGAGAGCTCGCTGCTGATCACCTGGAGCAAGGGCCGCAACGACCCGCGCTACCCCGACCGGTCGCCGTCGCGGTTCCTCGCACCGATCGAAAAGGCCATCACCGGGATCGAGCGACGCAACGCGCCCCTGACCGGCGAGGCGCGAAAGGCCCGCCTCGCCGCCATACGGCGCGAACTCGAAGAGGCGCAGGGCGCAGTAACGTTGCCCAGCAGTGGGAACTCCGGAGCTTCGTGAAGAACTGATCGCAATCGTCGGGACCGACGCCGTCACCTTCTCGCCGCACCACAACCCCGACGACCTGCACGACGAGAGCCTCCACCCGAGCCACTTCGAGCCGTTCGCGGTCGTGCGGCCCTCTAGCACCGAGCAAGTCGCCGACGTCGCCAAGGCGGCGAGCCGGCACGGCGTCGCGGTCACCCCTCGCGGATCGGGCACCGGCCTCTCGGGCGCCGCGACGCCCGTCGCCGGCGGCATCGTCATCAGCTTCGACCGGATGAACCAGATACTGCGCATCGACGCTGACGACCACGTCGCCGTCGTCCAGCCCGGCGTGACGCTGCGCGAGCTCAACGAGGCGTTGGCCCCCAGCGGCCTTCGCTACCCGGTCTATCCCGGCGAGCTCTCGGGATCGCTCGGCGGCAACGTCAACACCAACGCCGGCGGCATGCGCGCCGTGCGCCACGGGGTCACCCGTCACCACGTGCTCGGCCTCGAGCTCGTCCTGATCGACGGTTCGGTCGTTCGCACCGGCGGCCCGGTCGTCAAGTCCTCGTCGGGCTACTCGCTCACCCAGCTGGTGATCGGCAGCGAGGGAACCCTGGCCCTCGTCACCGAGGTCACCCTCAAGCTCTCGCCGACCATGGCCCACGCGGCGACGGTCCTGGTCCCCTTCGATTCGCTCGAGAAGGTCACGAGCGTCGTGCCCTCGGTGATCGCCTCGGGCCTGGAGCCTTCGATGCTCGAGTACCTCGACCTGTTCGCCATGGCCGCCATCACGAACCCCCTGAACCTCGAGCTGGGCGTCGAGGCCTCGGTGGCCGCCCGCACCGCCGCGTACCTCATCATCGTCCTCGAGACCCGCACGTCGCACCAGCTGGACGACGACATCGCCGCACTGGCGCAGCTGGTGGAGGCGGCCGGGGCGCTCGAGGTCTACGTCCTGCCCCACGGCGCCGCCGCCCGGCTCATCGAGGCCCGCGAGCGCCTCTTCTGGGTCTCCAAGGCGGCCGGATCGAACGAGATTCTCGACGTGGTGGTGCCCAGGTCGAGCGTGCCAGTCTTCCTCGAGGAGGTGGCCCGGCTCGCCGAGCTCCACGATTCGCTGGTGAGCGGCTGCGGCCACGTCGGCGACGGCAACGTGCACCTGGCGGTCTTCCAACCCGACGACGAGCGCCGCGCGGCCCTGCTCTTCGAGATCTTCGAGTGCGGCCTGCGCCTCGGTGGTGAGATCTCGGGCGAGCACGGCATCGGCCGCGACAAGCAGGGTCCCTACCTCGCCCTCACCGATCCGGCGCTCATCGAGCTGCAGCGCCGGATCAAGGCGGTCTTCGACCCCCAGGCGCTGCTCAACCCCTTTCGACTGCTCGATGACCGGCCCCTGCCGTGAACGGGGCCCACGCCCTGCTCGCCACCATGCGCGCGAACCTGGTCACCACCTGCTTCGCCAATCCCGGCACCTCGGAGATGCACTTCGTCGCGGGACTCGACGAGGTGCCCGAGGTGCGCGCCATCCTCTGTCTCTTCGAGGGGGTGGCGACCGGCGCCGCCGACGGCTACGCCCGGGTCACGGGCACGCCGGCCGCGACGCTGCTGCACCTGGGCCCGGGGCTCGCCAACGGCTGGGCCAACCTGCACAACGCCCGGCGCGCCCGCGTGCCGGTGCTCAACATCGTGGGCGATCACGCCACCTACCACGCGAGGTTCGACGCGCCGCTGCAGAGCGACATCGCGGCGGTCGCCGCGGCTCTGGGCGGCTGGCACCGGCGCTGCGAGCGCCCCGACGACGTCGCTGGCGACGCGGCCGACGCCATCGGCGCCGCCTACGGCCCGCCCGGCGCGGTCGCGACCCTGATCCTGCCCGCCGACGCGTCCTGGGGCGAGTTGAGCGCGGCGCCCGACGCGTGGCCCGTGGCCCGGCGCGCCAGCGCCGCCGCGCCCGACGAGCGCGACGTCGCCCGGGCGACCGAGCTGCTCAGGTCCAAGCGGGCCGCGCTGTACGTCGGCGGTTCGGCACTGGACACCCACCAGCTGGGCCTCGCCCAGCGAATCGCCCAGGCGACCGGGGCGCGGGTCATCATGGAGACGTTTCCCTCGATCGTGGACCGCGGCGCGGGCGTCGCCAGCCCCGAGCGGCTCATCTACCTGAGCGAGTTCGCCATTAGCCAGCTCCGTGACCTCGAGGCGCTCGTGCTGATCGGCACCACCGCGCCCGTGGGCTTCTTCGCCTACCCGAACGTGGCCAGCCAGCTGGTCGGCGACGGGTGCGAGCTGCTCAACGTGGCCCCTCCGGGCACCGACACGCGCTGCGCGCTCGAGGCGATCGTCGAGGAACTGGACGCCGCAGCGCTCGTCGTCGCGCCGGGCGAACGGCCCGGGACCCCGAGCGGGGCCTTGACCGCGCAGAGCTTCGCCGCCGCGGTGGGCGCCACCATGCCCGAGGACCTGATCATCGCCGACGAGTCCAACACCAGCGGCCTGCACCTCTACGGCGCCACGCAGTTCGCGCCCCCGCACCGGCTCATGACCCTTACGGGCGGCGCCATCGGGTTCGGGCTTCCGGTCGCCCTCGGCGCCGCGATCGGCAGCGGCCAACGCGTGCTCGCCCTCGAATCCGACGGCTCGATGATGTACACGCCCCAGGCGCTGTGGACCATGGCGCGCGAGGGCCTCGACGTGACGGTGGTGGGACTGTCGAACCGCAGCTACGCCATCCTCACCCTGGAGCGCCAGCGCGTCGGCGCGATGAGCGACGGCTCGACGAGCCAGCGCATGCTCGATCTCGACGACCCCGCGCTCGACCTGTGTGCGGTGGCCTCGGCCCAGGGCGTGCCGAGCACGCGGGTGACCAGCGCCGACGAGCTGGTGTCGGCGCTGCAGCGCTCCTACGCGACGCCCGGACCGACCTTCATCGAGGCCATGCTGCCCAAGGGCCTGGGCAACTAGAGCGCGAACTCGGCCACGACCGGGGCGTGGTCCGAGGGCTTCTCGCCCTTGCGCGCCTCGCGGTCCACGTAGCTCGCCGTCGCCTTCGCGCGAAGCCCGGCGTCCACGTAGAGCAGGTCGATGCGCAACCCCCAGCCCCGGTGAAAGGACCCGTTGCGGTAGTCCCACCACGTGTAGCAGGGTTCGTCGGGATGCAGCGCCCTCGTGAGGTCGACGAGTCCGGTCGCCTCGATGGCGGCCAGGGCGTGGCGCTCGGGTGCGCTGACGTGGGTGGCGCCCTCGAAGAGGCTCGGGTCGTAGCAGTCGAGGTCGCGCGGCGCGACGTTGAAGTCACCGCCGACGATCACGTGGGTTGACGGGTCCCTGGCCGCGAGCAGGTCGACGAGCTTGGCGAGCCACTGGAGCTTGTAGACGTAGTGGGGATCGTCGAGCGCTCGACCGTTGGGCACGTAGCACGAGTAGACCCGCACGCCGGCGCACGTGGCGGCGATGATGCGCGCCTCGGGGTCGTCGTCGCCGAAGCCCCTCGTCACGTCGTCGAGGCCCACGCGCGACACGATGGCCACGCCGTTCCACTGGCCCTGGCCGTAGTGGGCGGACTCGTAGCCGAGCGCGCGCAGCTGGTCGAAGGGGAACTTGGCGTCGGTCTGCTTGGTCTCTTGGACCAGCAGGACGTCGGGACGATTGGCGACGAGCCACTCCTCGACGCGCGACCACCGGGCCGTCAGCGAATTGACGTTCCAGGTGGCGACGTTCACGGGGCGTCGGCGAGGATGAACAGCAGGTCGGTCTCGGCCGCCAGCTGGCCGTTGACGCTGGCGGTGCCGTGGCCCTTGCCGGCGCGCGCGGAGAGCTTGGTCATCTCGCACTCGAGGGTGACGGTGTCGCCCGGAACGACCTGGCGGCGGAACCGGGCGTGCTCGACGCCTCCGAAGAGCGGCAGGCGCCCGGCGTACTTGGGATCGCTCAGCACCGCCACGGCGCCGCACTGGGCGATGGATTCGAGCAGCAGCACTCCGGGCGTGGTGGGGCGCCCGGGGAAGTGGCCGGGGAAGAACCACTCGTCACCGCGCAGCGTCCACTGCGCGCTCGCCCTCACTCCCGGCTCGATGCTCAGCATCGAGTCGAGCAGCAGGAACGGCGCGCGGTGCGGCAACCAGTCCAACGGATCCAGCGAGAGCTCGCTCACGGCAGGGCCAGCTCGGCGATGCGACGCTCGATGTCCACGGTGACCAACCGGAAGGTCCGGTGGTCACCGCGCTTGAGGACGTCGCGGGCGCGGGCCGGGGCGGGGTTTCCGAGCAGCGTCGTGGGCGCGTAGCACTCGACGTGCTGGTCGCCCTTGAGCGTGACCTTGATCACCGCGCCGTGGGAGGTGAAGGCCTTCACGTCGCCCTCGACGCGCGAGCCGATCCTGTGGGTCGCTCGGAAGAGCTTGAACTCCGCTTCGGGGTTGACGGGCTGGCGTCCTCGACGAAGGGCCACCGCCGGTGCGGGCGCGGGCGCCTCCGCGGGAACCTTGGCCGGAGCCTCGGGGGCCTTGGCGGCCTTCTTCACGGCCTTGGCCGGTGCCTTGACGACCTTGGTCGCCGCCTTCTTCACCGGGGCGGCCTTCTTCGGCGCGGGCGCCTTCTTGGCCGGAGCCTCGGGGGCCTTGGCGGCCTTCTTCACGGCCTTGGCCGGTGCCTTGACGACCTTGGTCGCCGCCTTCTTCACCGGGGCGGCCTTCTTCACCGGCGTAAGCGTCGTGCCGATGGTCGGCGTGGCGCCGTTGGGCAGCGCCACGGTGAGCTTCTTCACGCCTCGACCGCTCTTGGCGCCGCGCACCGGCAGTCGCGGCGTGAAGACCCAGCCGACGCCCGGCACCGGCTTGCCTCCGATGAGGCGGTTGGCGTCAAAGAGCCACGGGTACTGCTCGTGGAACTCCTGGAACGAATCGTTGCTCAGCACGACCGCGTTGATGCGCTCGGCGATCTTCAAGATGAACGCATCGCCTCGTCCGACGGCGCCTGCCGGAGGAGTGACGATCTCGCCGGCGAGTTCGGCCTCCTTGAATCGGGCCCTCTCGTTGGGCGCCACCCGGTGCTCGAAGCTGGCGTCGGCGACGACGATGATCTCGGCGTGAGGGTTCTCCTCCATGAATGACTGCACGGCCTCGTCGAGCTGGACGAGGCTCGGAGTGGTGCGGCCCTCGGTGGCGAAGTTCGACCCGTCGACCACGACCCTCATCCGTGCGGTGCGTGGGGTGCTCATCCGATGGCCCGGATCAACAGGTCGGCCTGCTCGGCCGCGTGCACCAGCGCGCTGCCGGTCGCGGGGCTCGCCGACTCGGCGCGCGCGACGTGGCGCACGGGCGTCTCACGCAGATGATGGTGCAGCTCGTGGTGGACGAAGGGCCAGGCGCCCATGTTCTTGGGCTCCTCCTGCAGCCACACCAGCTCGACGAGATTCGGATACGAGCCCAGCACGGCGGCCAGCTCCTGGGCCGGCCATGGATAGATCTGCTCAAGGCGCACGACGGCGACGTTAGCGGCACCGATCTCGTCGCGCCGCGCAGTCGCCTCGTGGCAGATCTTGCCCGTCGCCAGCACGACCCGGGTGACCGCCTCGCGGTCGGGGACCTGGTCGTCGAGGACAGTCTGGAACGAGCCCGTCTCGAAATCGACCAGCGACGAGCGGGTCTGGACGGCGCGCAACATCGACTTGGGGGTGAAGACGATCAGCGGCGTGACGTGCTCGCGGCGGACCTGGCTTCGCAGCAGGTGGAAGTACTGCGCCGAGGTCGTCGGCTGGGCCACGCGAAGGTTGTTGCGCGCGCACAGCGAAAGGAACCGCTCGATGCGCCCGCTCGAGTGCTCGGGACCTTGGCCCTCGTAGCCGTGAGGCAGTAGCATCACCAGGCTCGCGCACTGGCCCCACTTGTCCTCGGCCGCGACGAGGAAGTTGTCGATGATGATCTCGGCGCCGTTGACGAAGTCGCCGAACTGCGCCTCCCACGCGACCAGCGTGTTGCGCGCCTCGACCGAGTAGCCGTACTCGAAGCCCAGCGCCGCGTACTCGCTCAGCAGAGAGTCGCGCACGGTGAAGAAACCGGCCGCGCCCTCGATGTTGCAGAGCGGCACGTACTGCTGGCCGTTTTCGTAGTCGATCAGGGCGGCGTGGCGATGCGAGAACGTGCCGCGCCGCGAGTCCTGGCCCATCAGGCGGACGTTCGAGCCTTCCACGACGAGCGAGCCGAAGGCCAGGGCCTCGCCGAGCGCCCAGTCGACCTCGCCCGAATCGAGCAGGGTCGCGCGCTGGGCGAACTGGCGCTCGAGCTTGGGGTGGATCACGAAGCCTCCGGGGGCCGTGGTGGTGGCCCGGGCGATCGCGAGCAGCGTCGTGCGATCGACCCCGGTCTCGGGCGCGGGCGCGTCGAAGGGCACCTCGGCGATCGGGACGCCGCTGAGCGTGGGCACCGGCACGGTGCGCACCTCGTCGAGCACGCTCTGGAGGCGCGCGTTGAACGCGTCGAGGGCCGACTCGGCCTGCTCGATCGACAGGTCACCGCGGCGCACGAGGGTCTCGGTGTAGACCTTGCGCACCGAGCGCATCTGGTCGATGATCTTGTACATCTGGGGCTGGGTGTAGCTGGGGTCGTCGCCCTCGTTGTGCCCGTGGCGCCGGTAGCAGACGATGTCGAGCACCACGTCGCGGTGGAACGTCTCGCGGTAGTCGTAGGCGAGGCGCGCCGCGCGCGCGCAGGCCTCGGGGTCGTCGCCGTTCACGTGGAAGACCGGCGCCTGGATCATCTTGGCGACGTCGGTGGGATAGAAGCTCGAGCGCGCCGAGTCCGGCGCGGTGGTGAAGCCGACCTGGTTGTTGATGACGATGTGCAACGCGCCGCCCACGTAGTAGCCCGACAGTTGGGAGAGGTTGAGGGTCTCGGCGACCACGCCCTGGCCCGCGAAGGCGGCGTCGCCGTGGATGAGGATTCCCAGGTACGGGAAATGGTCGGCCATGACCGTGGTCTGGGTGCCGTCGGTCGGGCGCAGCACGAGGTCCTGCTTGGCGCGCACGATGCCCTCGACGACGGGGCTCACCGCCTCGAGGTGCGACGGGTTCGACGCCATCGACACCTCGATGGACGCCCCCGCGTGGCTCGTGAAGACCCCCCGGGCGCCCTTGTGGTACTTGACGTCGCCGCTGCCCTGGACGCTCTCGGGGTCGAGGTTCCCTTCGAACTCCGAGAAGATGTCGCTGTAGGACTTACCGACGACGTTGGCGAGCACGTTGAGCCTCCCGCGGTGCGCCATGGCGATGACGGCCTCCTTGGTGCCCTGGTCGGCCGCCACGTCCAGCACCGTGCGCAGCGCGACGATGGTCGACTCGCCGCCCTCGAGTCCGAACCGCTTCTGGCCTACGTAGCGGGTGTGCAGGAAACGCTCGAAGACCTCGGCTTCGGTCAGGGCGTCGAGCACCCTCATCTGCTCGTCGACCGAGATCGTGGGCCTCACGCCCTCGACCCTCTCCTGGATCCAGCGCTTCTGCTCTGGGTCCATGATGTGGCCGTACTCGATGCCGATGGTGCGGCAGTACGCCTCGCGCAGTATCGAGAGGATCTCCTCGAGGGTCGCCTCGCGCCGGCCCGCCAGGCCGTTCACCACGAAGGTGCGCGACAGGTCCCAGATGCTGAGTCCGTAGGTCGAGATCTCGAGCTCGGAGTGCAGCGGCGGCGGGTCGCTGTGCAGCGGGTCGAGGTGCGCGTACAAGTGTCCGCGCACGCGGTACATGTTGATGAGCTCCTGGACCCGAATCTGCTTGAGGATCCGCTCGGAGTCTCCTTCGACGTTGGCGGGATTGGAGTCCTTGGCCCAGCGCGCCGGCTCGTACGGAACCCCGAGCGAGGCGAAGATCTCGTCGTAGAACTGGTGGCCGCCCGTGAGGCACTCCGCCACGTACTTGAGGAAGAGGCCCGACTCCGCGCCCTGGATGACGCGGTGGTCGTAGGTGGAGGTGAGGGTCATCACCTTGCCGACGCCGATCTCGGCGAGGACCCGCGGATCGGCGGCTTCGAAGCCCGCGGGCCAGCCGAGGGCGCCCACTCCGAAGATGGCGCCCTGGCCCGCCATGAGCCGCGGCACCGACTGGACCGTGCCGATTGTGCCGGGATTGGTGAGCGAGACCGTCGCACCCGCGAAGTCGTCGGCGCCGAAGTTCGCGTTGTGCACCTTGCGCACGAGGTCCTCGTAGGCCAGGAGGAATTCGCGGAAGTCCATCGTGTCGGCGTCACGAATCACCGGCACCAGGAGATTGCGCGATCCGTCGGGACGCTGTACGTCGACGGCGAGACCCAGTCCGACGTGCTCGTGTCGCGCGACGCCGGGCGTCCCCTTGTCGTCGACGGCCTCGACGAACGAGGCGTTCATCGAGGGGACCTCGCCGAGGCCCCTGACGACGGCAAAGGCGATGAAGTGCGTGAACGAGACCTTGGCGCCGCTGGAGCGCGAAAGGGTCTCGTTGAGGGCGGTCCGGTTGATCTCGAGGAGCCGCGCCGAGACGCTGCGCACGCTGGTGGCGGTCGGCACCCCCAGGCTCTGGGTCATGTTGGTAACGATGCGTGCCGCGGCGCCGCGCAGGGGCGTCGCCCGCGCGTCGAGGCTCGCCGCGGCCTTCACGGGCGCAGCGGTGGCGACGGCGGTGGCGACGGCGGGAACGGTCGAGCGCTGGTAGTCGGCGAAGAACTCGCGCCAGCTGGCCGATACCGAGCCGGGGTCGGCCAGGAAGCGGTCGTACATGTCATCGACGAGCCAGGCGTTGGGTCCGAAGGATCCCTTGTTCGATTGGGGCAACGAGGAGTCGGGAGGGGAAGTCACTACCCCAGCCTAGGGGCCTCATCGCCAGGAATGAGAGGCCGCGGCGTCGAGGGAAACCGGTAGGTTTCATTTGTGACCTCTACGCCCGTCGCCCCCCTGAACCTGCATTACGTGCGCAGCTCGCCCGTCGCAGGCCTGGCGGTCGCCGAACGGCGGGTTCCCCGACCCGAGGCCACCATCATCTGCGTGCACGGGGGTCTCGACCGCGGCGGCTCCTTCGCGAGGTTGGCTCGACGCTGCGAATCCTTCGACGTCGTGGCCTACGACCGGCGCGGGTACCAGCGTTCCCGGGGTCTGAAGCCCCTCTCGCTGGCGGACCACGTCGAGGACTTGGTAGCCATCGCGCGCCGCGAGGCGCAGCGGGGACCGGTCATCTACTTCGGGCACAGCTACGGAGGGGTCGTCGCCCTCGGCGCCGACCTCGCCGAACCGGAGCTGGCGCGGCTCGTGGCGGTCTACGAAGCGCCGCTGCCGTGGATCCTCGTGCGTCCGGACGCTCGGATGCCGCTCACCGACGACGCCGCCCACGAGTCCGAGGTCTTCTTCAAGCGGGTCGTGTCCGACAGGGCGTGGGAGCGCCTGGGCGACGCGGAGCGCGAGTCGCGACGCCTCGACGGTCCGGGCCTGCTGAGCGACCTCGCCATCCTGCGAGGCGCTGCACCGTTCGACCTCGGTCGGCTCGCCACACCCAGCGTGTACGTCCACGGTGACTGGAACCAGGCCGACTTCTACCGCTCCCTCTGCCTCCAGTTGGAGAAGGTCAGCCCCATGATCAGTTCGCGCGAGCTGGTGCACGCCGGCCACGGTGCCCACCTCTCCAACCCCGATCAGCTCGCGGAGCTTCTCCACCACCTTTGGCAGGACCAGTGCGCGTCGCGATAACGGGGGCGTCAGGCCTCATCGGTTCGGCCCTGGCCAGCGCCCTGGAGGATCGCGACGACGCCGTGGTGCGCTTCGTGCGCCCGGGCACCCGCGGCGTTGGCGGAGCGATCATCCGTTGGGACCCCGCGCGCCAGATCGTCGACGACGGGGACCTGCGCCGCGCCGGCGGCTTCGACGGCGTCGTGCACCTCGCCGGCGCCGGCATCGGGGACGGGCGCTGGACCGCCCAGCGCCGCAACGAGATCCGCACGTCGCGAACGGTCTCGACGTCGTTGCTCGTCGAGGCCCTGGGCGCAATGGACGACGGCCCTCGGGTGCTGGCCAGCGGATCGTCCGTCGGCTTCTACGGCTCGAGGGGTGACGAGGTGCTGGACGAGGGGTCCTCCCAGGGGACCGGCTTCCTCGCCGAGGTCTGCGGCCAGTGGGAGGCGGCGGCGGCGCCCTTGGCGCTAGGGGGCACCACCGTCGCCTCGCTGCGGACCGGAATCGTCATGAGCGCGGCCGGCGGAGCGCTGAGCAAGCAGATCCCCCTCTTTCGCCTGGGTCTCGGCGGCGCCCTTTCGACCGGACGCCAGTGGCTTAGCCCGATTTCACTGCGTGACCAGGTGCGAGCCATCCTGTGGGTCCTGGATCGTTCGCTGGAAGGCCCGGTCAACTTGGTCGGTCCCGAGCCCCTGACCAACCGGGACTTCACCAGCGGCTTGGGGCGTCATCTGCACCGGCCGACCTTGGCTCGGGTTCCCGCGGTCGCCCTGAGGATCGCCCTCGGATCCGGGCTCACCGACGAAGCCGTATTGGCCAGTCAGCGAGTCGTGCCCACCGTCTTGACCGAGAGCGGTTTTGAGTTCGAAAACAGGGCAATTGGGTCCATCCTCGCTTCGGCCTTCTCGTATCGCCCCTAGTCGGGACCGTTATCGAGAAGCCAATTGCGGTCCTCGTGACCGGTAATTACAAGAGCAAAGTAACAGAAAAGTAATGGTTATTTGAGCGTTTCCGTCTCGGTTGCCTTGTTCGCCCTAACGGCAAGGGTTACAGTCGCTTTTAGTCCATCCGTGATGGGGAAGCAAGATAATTGTGACTACTTCGGTGGCACTGGGAGGCAGTTCACTATGCAATTTGGACGCAGATTACGGCTTGCGATAACGATTGGCGCTGCCGCCGGTGCGTTATCGATGGGCCTCATTGCCCCAACGATGAGTGGCGCGAGTGCTCCTGCAGGGACGATCACGTACGCGGAAGCTGCAACGGCAAATCCTGACTACATCTTCCCCTACCTCAGCCCCCAAGACTGTTCCGAAGCCAACAGCGCCGATTTTCAGTTTCTGATGTTCCGTCCGCTCTACTGGTTCGGACTGGGCACGTCGGTGAGCTTGCAGCCCCAGTTGTCACTCGCCAAGCTCCCCACCTTCTCCAACGGGAGCAAGACCGTCACGATCAACACCAAGGGCTGGAAGTTCGCCGACGGTCAGACCATCAACGCCGAGTCGGTCATGTTCTTCTTGAACATGTACAAGGCCGACCCGACCGGACTCTGCTACTACGTCCCCCACTACGGAATTCCAGACCAGGTGACCAATATCACTGGCAAGGGAAATACGGTGAAAATAGTCTTCACCGTTCCGGTGAACCACAACTGGATCACGTACAACTACCTATCCCAGATCACCCCCATGCCCAATTCGTGGGACCGGACTTCGGCCCACACGGTCTCGAACTGCGCCTCGGGCAAGTACGGCGCGAGTTCCACCGACGTCGCGTGCAAGAAAGTTGAGGCGTACCTGCTCAAGCAGTCATCCAACACGAGCACCTTCACCGATGCCCTGTGGCAGGGTGGGGACAGCGGCCCGTGGAAGCTGACTTCCTTTGACAGCTTGGGCAACGCCACGTTCCAGCCCAACTCCAAGTACTCGGGCCCGCAGAAGGCTCAGGTGCGGTACTTCAAGGAACTCGCGTTCACCACCGAACAGACAGAAGAGACCGCCCTGCAGGCCGGCACGGTAGACCTCGGCTTCGTTGACCCCTCAAACCTCACTGCACCGGCGCCCGCGCCCGGAACAGCTGGCCCCAACTGGGCACCGGTGGCTTCCAGGTACAACCTGATCTCCGGACCGATCTGGTCGACCAGCTTTGACGTGTTCAACTTCAAGAGCGGTACTGACGCGGCCGAGCTGGCCCAGACGTACGTCCGTGGCGCCCTCGAAGAGGCGATCAACCAGCCGGGTATCATTGCCAACGCGTGGAAGAACTACTCCTTCCTCGACGACAGCGCACTGCCCACGGGCGCACCGTCGTCCCTGAGCGCCGCCTTCAAGCAGCCATACCCGTACAGCGTCACCGGCGCAGCGGCGCAGTTCACCAGCCATGGCTGGACCGACTCGGGCGGAAAGCTTACTTGCACCAGCCCGGGTTCCGGCTCGAGTAACTGTGGTGCAGGCATTGCGTCAGGCACGGCGATGAACATCAGTATTGAGTGGGCGTCTGGTTCGAACTCACAGGACGCCCAGAACAACGCCATCGTTTCAGCCTGGCAGCAGTTGGGTATCACCGTCTCGCACTCAGAGGGCACGTTCTACTACGTCACCAGCGGCTGTCCCGGATCGACCACGGACATCTGCTCGTGGGGTGGAGGGTGGGGCTACTCGCCTGACTACTACCCAACCGGTGAGTCGCTCTTCGCTCCCGGTGCCGGGGCCAACTACGGCTCCTACGTCGACCCAACGGGCAAGATGGGAACGTTGATTCACGCCACGGTCTCGTCGAACGTGAAGTTGACGGCGTACGCTCAGTACACCGCTGAACAACTGCCAGTTCTTTTCGTACCAAACCCCTCCTTCGCAGTTGAGATCAGCAAGAAGCTGAAGAGCAGAATTGGATTCACTCCGAATCCGCTCTTGACGATCACGCCGGAGTACTACCACTATTGAGCAGCACCCAATGTAGTTGAATCGCAAAAGCAAGGAGACCCACACCTCGAAGTCGGCGGTCACCGAGCTGATGCGAGTGGCGTGGCGCAGCGTAGGCACCATCATCACCCGGGTGGTGGCCGATGGTCGAGCCGCTCGCGATCCCTTCGAGGGACTGACCCGCATTGGCATCGACGAGATCAGCTACCGCCGGGGTCACGAGTACTTGACCGTGGTCGTCGACCACGACAGCGGACGGCTCGTCTGGGCCGCGGTGGGTCGGGACAAGGCCACCCTCAACGCGTTCTTCGATCTGCTGGGTGAAGAACGGTCCGCCCTGATCAAGCTGGTGAGCGCTGACGCCGCCGAGTGGATCGCGACCGTGGTTCGTGAACGCTGCCTCAACGCCACCTTGTGCGCCGACGCGTTCCACATTGTCGCCCGGGCGACCAGGGCGCTCGGCGAGGTGCGCAAGCAGATCTGGCGCACCGCGAGAAGGATCGGCGCACCCAGTCTCATTTCCCTCCCGAAGGGCAGTCGCTACGCGCTGCTGAAGAACCCCGACCACCCGAGCGGGCGACAGCAGGAAAGCCTCAGTCGGGTGGCGCCAGTGAACAAGACTCTGTATCGCGGGTACTTACTCAAGGAGCAGTTCCGCCTGATATTTCAGTTGCGAGGTCGTGAAGCCATCGACGCCCTGGACGATTGGCGCAGCTGGGCGAGGCGCTGTCGAATGCCCGCCTTCGTCGACCTCTGTCACCGGATCGTTCGCCACCGCTACCCGGGCGTCGCCACCCTGACCAACGACGGGCTGTCGAACGCACTCGTGGAATCGACCAACGCGAAGCTACGCCTCCTCACCCGCATGGCCTACGGATTCAAGTCCACCGACAATCTCATCGCGCTGTGTCTGCTCGATCGCGATGGCTACTGTCCACCGCTACCCGGGCGTCAACTAGCCAAAGCGACCCACGGATGAGTCACAAGAGCCGAAATAACCTACCACACCGAGAGGTTCTGTTTGTACGAGTGCCCCAGGTTGAAGTGGACGAATACCTGGTCGATGTAGCTCCAGAACCGCACCAAGTACGGGTGGAACATCCCGTGCTGGACGCCCCACACGTGCACCGTCGCTGGATTGGCGTGCGTGCCGAGCACTGCATACGCGGGAGCCAAAATGCCGTTGACCTCGAAGTAGGGAAGGGTGAACGTGATCAGCATCACAATCAGCAAGACGAT
>Ga0224558_1000059_pt1 | contig 125378 bp, 127 predicted proteins | sample 714S32024metaG_FD_180682 | JGI IMG/M metagenome (GOLD analysis project Ga0224558, IMG submission 180682) | Peat soil microbial communities from Stordalen Mire, Sweden - 717 S3 20-24 | ecosystem: Environmental > Terrestrial > Soil > Wetlands > Peat | place: Sweden: Norrbotten County, Stordalen... | reverse complement strand
GCTTCCCGGCCTGGTGGTGATCCGAACCATGACCGGCACGGCCGAACCCCGAACCTCCACCGGCCCCTTCGAGCTGATTCGGCTCCTCGTACTTCGGCACCTTGGCCTGTCTGCGCCTCGGCTTGCGAGGCTTGTCGCCACCGGATCCCATCTTCCCATCATGGTCGACACCCGGTCGCCTCGCCACCGGCGCTCGATCGGCGATCACCGTCCAGCCCTGTGCCTCGTGCAGTCGACCACCACCGCCACCAACCCGGCAGGCAGGCAAGCCAGCGCTACGGGCGATCGCCGCCGGACACGTCGGCCGAACTGCCTGGGGCCAACCGCGGGACTCGAGCCGGGATGAGGCGGACCCCCAGGCGGCGGATGAGGAATCCCAGCAGCAGCACGGTGAAGACCGCCAGCACGGCGGGGAGGACGATGGCCAACAGGCTGAAGGTCAGCGTCCCGTGCAGGTGGGTGATGATCGAGAAGTTCATCCCGAAGTATCCAGTGACGAAGGTGAGCGGAAGGAACACCGCCGCCACGATCGTGAGCCAGTTGATCACCTCACCCTGTCGTTCCGAGGTGGCCGAGCTGAAGGCCTCCATTGCGTCTCGCGTCTCGTCGCGACAGTCGTGCGCAGCTTCGAACAGGGCCACCAGATGGCTCCGATGGGAATCGAGGTACTGCTGGGTGCCAACCTGCATCCCGGGCATCCGGTCGACGTCGCCCAGAATGCTGACGAGGTCCCGCCGGTAGGGTCCGAGCGCTCTGATGATCGGAGTGAGGATCTGGCGCACCTCGAGGACCTGCTGGAGGTAGCCGGGCATCGGCGGTCCTCCGAGGACCGCCGCCTCGAGCTCGTCGAGTTGAGCGTCCAGTCGAGCGAGAACGGACTCGAACGTCGTGGCCAGCGCATCGAGCACCATGAACAAGACGAGCGGTCCATCGTCCTGCTCGCTGTCCCGTAGTCGCTCGTAGCGGTGCCGGGCGTCGGCCAGGCCCCGGCACGGTTCCTCGTGGGCAGTGACCAGGAACGACTTGGTGAAGACGGCCCGGACCTGTGTCAGATGGCTGTTGTCACGCATCCCGTAGGACACCCAGCGGACTCCGTCATGGGTCTCGGTGAAGCTCGACCGTTGGTCGACATCCACCAGATGCTGCACGGCGTCGGCGTTCAGCTCCAGCGCCGCCGAGAACTCGACCATGCGCTCCGGAGGCACACCGGAGAGATCGAGCCAGAAGAACGAGCCACCTTCCAGGAGCTGTGCGGCGTAGTCGGCGTCGATGTCCGAATCCACGCCGGCTGATTCGACGAGCTGCGCCCTTCCAGCCTGCACCCCATGCCTGGCCATCACCGGTCTCGCTTCTTCCGGTACGTGCTCTGGCGGGATGAGGCCGCCCTTCTTCTCGACGGCCCGTACGACTCCGGCGCACCGGAAGTCTGCAGCGCCTGCACCGTCCCACCGGCCGGACGGGGCGTCACTTCGAAGTGGGCGAGAACCTCGATGTGGATCTGTCGCGGGTGCGCGGATAGCGGGCAGCTCGTCCCCCGATGGCGGCCGGGCCCATCGAGCGTGTCCATTGGAACCTCCATTCACGGCTGTACGACCGGACCGGGCCCACGCTCACGCAATGCCGAACTCGCCCGCTTCCCGGACTCCCCATCGTCGAGCCAACCACGACCGGCACCGGCCGGGTAGAGACCAAGGTCACTTCTGCGAACCATCGCCATCGGGCTCAGCCGCGAGAGGGATGGGTCCGAACTGGGGAGCCGGGCCGTGAATGGCGGCGAAGGTCCACTTCACTCCGGCAATGACCCTGGGCATGCCGTCGATCCGGCGTGTCCTCCACCGGTCGGGGAAACCCCTCGGCAGGTCGCCACGGGTGCCCAGGAAGGGGTTAGCGGACGCCTGTGGTTACGAGGACTCCGAGAGCGGCGGCCATCGACAGCGGAACGGCGACCACCCCGATGCGGCTTGCCCTGATGATCGACGGGTATGCGCCTGCGGTCCGGGCCGCTCGTAGCCAGAGCATCCAGGCGAGCGATCCGGTCACGAAGAGGTTCGGCCCGAGGTTCAGTCCGATGAGCAGTGCGAACGGGTGGTCGGGGATGCGGGCGGCGAGCAGCGATGCGGCAGGGAGGTTGTTGACCAGCACGGAGCAACCGGCTGCGACGCCGGCCGTTCCCCACACACCGAGGTGCGAGAGAAGGGTGGCCGGCCCTGACCACACCCGACCCAGGGTTCCCAACGCCACTGCCACCCCGAACAAGCCGACAAGCAGTGGCACCCCGAGCACATCGGCCACGTGCCGAGGCTGGTCCTCGCCGGTACTCAGTCGGATTCCGATCGCCACGATGCCGACGACCGCCACCGGCAGCGCGGGAGAGCGCAGGACGAGCACCAGTACCGTGGCGGCCGCTACCGCCAGCAAACCGAGTCCGAGTCTTGGCCATACCGGTGGCGTCAGCTCACCGGTGGTCACCCGTAGGGCGCGGTGCTCCACGGCCATGACAACAAGAGCAGTCACGACGAGGGCGGCCAGGGCCGGCGCCCACATGTGGGAGAAGAACGCCGCGCCGGTGAGCCGGAAGTGTCCGAGCACGATGAGGTTGGTCAGGTTCGAACCCGGAAGGAAGAGCGACCCGGCGTTGGAGAGCAGGAGGCAGCCATAGAGGAGCGGGGCCTCGCCCCCGCCTCGGCTCCTGGCCGTGTAGACCAGCACCGGGGTGAGGAACGCCACCGAGGTGTCGAGGTTCAGCACGGCAGTCACCACGGCGATCATGGCGGTGGCACCCAGAAACAGGACGCCTCCGCTTTTCGACATCCGGGCGAGCTGGTGACCGGCGGCGGCAAAGAGTCCGTCGTCGTCGGCCACCAAGCCGATGAGGAGCAGTCCGGTCACGAGCACGAACGGTGACCAGTCCTGGGACGCCGCCGCTCTCGCGTCCGTAGGGCTGACCGCGGTGGCGGCTGCCAGCCCGGCCAAGCCGATGCCGGCGAGCATCCAAGGGAGGTAGCGCTCGATCGGCGCCGGGTGCCGGCGCGGACCGGAGGAGCGTTCCACCACCCCAAGTCTGCCAGAGGCCGGCCCGACCAACCGAAGGTAGGAGATACGACCGATCGGGCACCCGGCTACGGCCCGAAGGCCGTCCTCCCACCGGCCGCCGCTCGGGGAGGAGCCGGTGCGACCGGCACGAGAGTACGCTGCACACAGGGAAGGGGGTTGACATGACCGACAAGTCTCCCCGCAAGACCGCCTCCAAGAAGTCCGGCAAGACGCTCAAAGAGAAGCGCCAAGCCAAGAAGGACAAGCAGCAGACCCGCAAGGGACTGATCCGCTGACCGCTCATCCCGGTCCTCCGACGCTCGCTCGCTGACGGCCTACGTTGCCGCACACGCGCTCTGCCGACCCGTGCGGCAACGTTCGCGGGGCGGCGCCCACGCCGATCGGGGACGCGTCAAGGCGATGCCGCGGACTCCCTGGTGCGTTCCTCGGCGAGTCTTCTAAGCACCCGAGTCGCCCTCTGTTCGATGCTCCGACGGCCGGACCCCGACATTGGCGCTGATCACCAAGCGAGCCCGCTCTTCGGCTTCCTTCCGCTCGGCTTCGTGAACCCCGGACTGGACACCCTTGATCGCCGTATCGGGTCTGTCCTCGAGGCCGAGCAACTTGCCTTCGTCCAGCCCTTGTTTGGCGATCAACAAGGCGTCGAGCTTCGTTTGCATAGCTCGGCTCTCCCTGTTCTGGGTCGACTGGATGATGAAGACCATGACGAACGTGATCAGGGTGGTGATCGAGGTGATCAGCATCTCGTAGTGGGCATTGAAGAGACCACCCTTGACGAGCAGCAGCCCAACGGCCCACATGACCACGACTGCCACTGCAATGCAGATGGCCGTGAACGAACCGAGCCATGTGGTCGTGTTGGAAATGGCATGACTCGCCTTGTGGTGCATTCTGTGGCGGTCGTACGGCACGGGCACCTCCGATCAGTGTTCGACTCCGGCCGTCCTGGCTCGGCAGACCAGCCCGCAACGGAGCAGACCAGCCGCAACGGAGAGGCCTTCCGCGCGTTTCCGGTCGACACCCCCACCCTACGGGGGAACCCGCCCCGTCGACCACCGCCGGGTCATGGTCCCTGCGTCCGCAGGGTCGTCGTCTGCAAGCAAGCCGAGGTGGCGCCAGTCGGAGCTGTCAAAGCGGCAGGTGGCATGATCGGGGCCATGGAACCAAACCTCGGGGCAACGTTGGATGACCTGGTCCAACAGGCGCTCCGGTGCCAGGTTCCGACCAGGGAGCAGGCGCTCACCGTGCTGGGGAGCAGCGACGACGACCTGTTGGACGTGGTGGCCGCCGGGGGACGGGTGCGCAGACACTTCTTCGGCAACCGGGTGAAGCTCAACCTGATCATCAACCTGAAGAGCGGACTGTGCCCGGAGAACTGCTCGTACTGCTCACAGCGCAGCGGGTCGCAGGCCGACGTCCTCAAGTACAACTGGATCGATCCGGTGGCCGCAGCCGAGACGGCCGATCGGGCCGCGGCCAGCGGGGTCAAGCGGATCTGCCTGGTGGCGAGCGGGAGGGGCCCTTCCGACCGCGACATCAGCCGGGTGGCCGAGACGGTCCTCGCCGTCAAGGAGCACCACCCCGACCTCGAGGTGTGCACCAGCCTCGGCCTCCTGACTGCGGAACGGGCCGAGCGCCTGCTGGCGGCGGGCGTGTCCGCCTACAACCACAACCTCAATACGAACGAAGCGAACTACCCGAGGATCTGCTCGACGCATACGTTCGCCGACCGGGTCGACACTGTGGGCGTCGCCCACGCCGCCGGGCTCTCCCCATGTTCCGGAGCGATCTTCGGGATGGGCGAGACCGACGACGAGGTCGTCGACCTCGCCGTCGACCTGCGCAGGCTCGGCGTCGATTCCGTGCCGATCAACTTCCTCATCCCCTTCGAGGGCACCCCGCTGGGCGAGGAGTGGCAGCTCACCCCCCAGCGCTGCCTGCGCATTCTGGCCCTGTTCCGCTTCTTCTTCCCGGACACGGAGGTCCGCATCGCCGGCGGGCGCGAGCTCCACCTCCGCACCCTGCAGGCGCTCGGACTCCACCTGGCCAACTACATCTTCCTGGGCGACTACCTGACCAGCGAGGGCCAAGCCGGATCGGACGACCTCCAGATGATCTCCGACGCCGGGTTCGTGGTCGAGGGACGCGACCAGGAGACCTTGCCGAAGTCACGCCCCGACTTGGTCGCCCTGCGGCGCAGGGGCCCGGGCACCGAGGTCGCCGCCAACGCGTGAACGGGGGGCGGCCGCCCCGACTCAGGGGCGCCACGCGCCGGCCGGGTACCGGTCGCGATCAGCCGTCGGTGGCGTCCACCAGCGCGGACCGGGCCAGGTCGCGGACGTCGGGCACGCCGGTGAGGCCCAGCGCCACCTCCATCTCGCCGCGCAGGATGCGCAGCACGTGGGCCACCCCCTCCTGCCCGCGTGCGGCGACGGCATAGGCCCACGGCCGGCCGATCAGGCACGCCCGTGCACCGAGGGCCAGGACCTTCACCACGTCGAGGCCGCTGCGGATCCCGCCGTCGACGAGCACTTCCGCCTGATCTCCGACCGCGTCGACGATGGCCGGGAGGGCCGAGATTGTCGAGGGCACACTGTCGAGCTGGCGGCCTCCGTGGTTGGAGACCACGATGGCGTCCGCTCCCCTGGCCACGCCCTCCCGGGCGTCCTCTGGGTCGAGGATCCCCTTGAGCACGAGCTTCCCGAGCCAGTGCTCGCGGACCCAGGCGAGATCGTCCCAGGTCACGCTGGGATCGAACTGGCTGTCGGTCCAGTACCGGAAGGCGTCGGGCGTGGTCGCCCCGGGCACCGCCTTCTCGAGGTTGCCGAACGTGAGCGGCTTCCCCCCGACGGCCACGTCACGCACCCAGGTCGGGTGGGAGGCGAGGTCGTATCCCCGCACCAGCTTCCTGGCGGCGGACAACGGGCCGACCAGGCCGTTGCGCACATCCCGGTAGCGGGCACCGACCACGGCGAGATCGACGGTGAGAACGAGTACCTGGCAACCCACCGCCTGGGCACGGTGCATGAGATCCTCGGCATAGGAGCGGTCGCGCATCACGTACAACTGGTACCAGAACGGCCGATCCGTACCGGCGGCGACCTCCTCGATCCCACAGATCGACACGGTGGACTCGCAGAAGGGAATGCCGCAGTCGGCGGCGGCCCGGGCGGCCTGCACCTCGGCCCGCCTGGCGAACATGCCCGCCAGGCCGACCGGCGCCAGCACCACTGGCAGGGAGAGCTGCTCGCCCAGCACCGTTGTCCCCAGCATCCGCTCGGAGACGTCGCGCAGCACCCGTTGCCGCAGGCGAATCCGGCCGAGGTCCGCCGCGTTGGCGGCCATCGACGTCTCCTCGTAGGCGCCCCCGTCGATGTAGTCGAACAGCTGGCGGGGCAGCCGGCGGCGTGCGAGCTCGCGGTAGTCGCGCACCGAGGCCGGGGCGAGCCCGAGTGGGCGATCACGTCCGGTGAGGTTCATTCCCCCATGCTTCCAGAGTCCGGCCGGCGAAGCACGAGGCGGCTGTCGCCTATTCGACCTCTGCCTTGATGCGTTCGAGGGTGGTCCGCATGCCGTTGCGGTTGGTCCGGCCCCTTGCCCAGCCGAAGAGCGCCCAGTAGAGGCGGAGCATGTGCGTCCGGGCCAGGTCGAAGGACTCGGTGACGTCGGTGCCGTCCGCGGCGGGCTCCAGACGATAGCGCCAGACGTTCAACGGCTTGTCGGCGGGGCCCACACCGAAGGCGAACTCGTTCCCTGGTTCGGAGACGAGCACCGTACAGGTCGTCCAGTAGGTGGGGCCCTTGCCATTGCGCTTGACATGGCCGCGGAAGCGGGCACCGACGGCCGGACCCGTGGTGCCGTCGAGCCACTCGGCCCCGAAGGTCTCGGGGCTGTACTCGCCGATCCGGGTGACGTCGCTCACCAGCTCCCAGATCTGCTCCGGAGGAGCGGCCATGTGGACGGTCACCGCGTCGTGCATGGCGCAACCCTAGGCGCGCGGCCTCACGGGGGCGCCGCGCCACCGGGCCCCACCGCGCACCGAGCGCGGCCGCTTCAGTCCTCGGTCGGCGATGGGTGACCGGCTGCCGGGGCGGTCTCCTGGGACGCGGCGTCCGGCCGGGGCGGACGGCGGCGGGGGCGGGCGGCGGCGGTCCGGGCGGCGGCGGCGGCCCTCAGCCTCGGAACGAAGATGAGTACGTAGCCGGTGGACAGCACCCCCAGCACCGCGATCACGCTGATCGGGGCGATCGAGAAGTGGTGGGCGTTCTTCGGATCGGAGAGTCCGGTGGCGAGGAACAGGATGCTGAAGAGCACGATCCCGAACACCGCCAGCGGCTTGCCGGCGATGAGCCGGAACGGGCGCTCACGCGTCTCGCGCCTGCGCAGGACCACGAGGCACAGCGAGGCGATGGCGTAGATGCCTGCTTCGATGGTGGCGCCGACTGCCACCAGCAGCAGCCACTGGCCGGTGGCGAACACCACCGCGGCGACCGCGGCGGACACCACCGCCAGCGTGGTCACGGCCACCCAGGGGACCGCCCGCAGATTCAGCCAGGCGAACTGGCGCGGGAGGTTCCCCTCTCGGGCGGCGGCGTAGATGAAGCGAGAGGCGACCAGGAAGCCCCCGTTGAACGTGTTGAGGGCCGTGAGCACGGTCAGGGCCAGCATCCACAGCTCACCCACGGTTCCCAGCGCCGCCTGGCCGAGCAGCAGTTGGGGATAGGCGCTGCCGTGGAGGCTGGAGTAGGGCACCAGGTGGGCCAGGGCCAGTGCGAACATGCTGGACACGATCCAGATCAGCACCGGGGCGATGAAGAGTGCCCGGGTGATGACCGGCGGGGTCCTGGCCTCCTCCGCAGTGGTGGTGACCCACTCGAAGGCGGCATAGAGGAAGAGGGCGAAGGCAACCGCCTGGATCCCCGAGAAGCTGCCCTTGCCGAACATGTTGAACGGGTGGTGGAAGGCACCCCCCACGTGGAACAGGGCGACCACCGACAGCGCCACGGTGCCGGTCAGCACGGTGTAGGTGACGACGGTCTGGACCCAGCCGGCGAGGCGCACTCCCAGGAGGTTGGCGGCCAGCGCCAGCCCGAGCAGCACGGCGATCCATACGTAGGCCAGCACCGCAGGCTCGTCCAGCACGTGGCGGACGGCTGCACCGATCAGGAAGGCATCGGCCGCGATGACCAGGACCACTGTCGTCATGTAGGTGAAGGTGACCGACAGGGCGGTCCTGTTGCCCACGGCCCGGCCCAGGTAGAGGCGGATCCCGGCCGCAGTGGGGTACAGGCCGTTCAGCTCGGAGAAGATCCCCGACACCAGCAGGACGATGAGGCCGCCGATGAAGATGGCCACGGCCGCCGTGGCGCCCGGGGCGTACGCCAGCACCGACACCACCCCCAGGTAGTCGATGGCGGCGAAGGCAAGCCCGGCGGAGGTGGCCGTTGCCGTGGCCGTGCCGACCGACCGGCGGAGGGCCACGGCGACGGGGTGCGCCGGGTCGGCGCCGGACATCAGGAGTCGGGCCAGATCACATAGCTGATGGCGTCCAGGCGCATGATGTCCTCCTGAGAGCCCTTCACTGCGATCTCACCCCTCAAGTACTTCTGCACCGGGTTCAGGTCGCCCCAGAACATGTCGCAGAAGATCTCGGACTCCGCGGTCACCACGATGTCCGGCGTGCCCACATGGCCTTCGGGGACCGAGAGGATCTCGCCCCGTTCGACCATCATCGAGAAGGTGACCCTGGTGTCCGCACAGATGAAATGCAGGGTCCTCGACCAGTCGCGCTGCATCTTGCGCAGCCGCTCGTTCTCGTTGCAGCTGACCGTGTAGTCGGCCAGCGCCTCTGCCAGCTCGTCCCAGCTCGCCATGGTCCCCCCTAACCCGCCGTGGCCGCTGTCGGTCGAGCCGGACGGCGGCGGGGTCGGGTCGGCGCAGACTCCTCGGGACCAGCTCCCGACTCCAGGTCGCCGATGGCCCGGTCGAGCGCCTCGAGGAGGAAGTCCACCTCGGCATCCTCGATGACCAGCGAGGGCATCAGGCGCATTACGGCGGGCTGGTTCCCGCTGTAGATGGCGAGGACGCCGTGGCGGGCCAGGTGGTACGACATGCGCGGCCCCATGGAATCCTCGGCGTACTCGATGCCCGCCATCAATCCGAGCCCTCGCACGTCGGAGATCACCTCCTGATGGGCCTCGGCGATGGAGTCGAGCCCGGCGAAGAGCCGGTCTCCCATGGCGGCGGCGTGAGCGACCAGACCGGTCTCCTCGATGACGGCGATCACCTCGAGCGCCACCACACACGCGAGGTCCGAACCTCCGAACGTGGACAGGTGGATGAAGGGATTGGGGATCAGGAACTCCCGGAGCTCCTCGGTGAACACGGTGGCCGATATCGGCACCAACGACCCCCCGAGCGATTTGGCGATGGTCATGATGTCGGGCACCACCCCGAAGTGCTCGCCCGCCCACCAGCGCCCGGTCCGGCCGAGGCCGGTCTGGATCTCGTCGAGGATCAGGAGCGCCCCGGCCCGGTCACAGGAGGCGCGCACCGCCCTCAGGTAGTCCGGCGGCGGCATCACGATCCCCCCTTCGCCCTGGATCGGTTCGAGCAGCACCGCGGCGGTGTGCTCGTCGACCACATCGGCGAGGGCGTCGGGGTCCCCGAAGGGCACCTGGACGAAGTCGGGCATCAGGGGCTCGAACGGCTGGCGGAACGCGCTCCGGCCTGCGGCCGACAGGGCGAACCCGGTGTGGCCGTGGTAGCCGTTGACCGACGAGACGATCCGGGGGCGCCCGGTCGAGCCCCGGGCCAGCTTGATGGCGAAGTCGACTGCCTCGCCCCCGCCGGTGCCGAACATGGTGCAGGACAGGTCCCCCGGTGTGATCTCCGCCAGCTTGGCCGCCAACTCGGCCTTCTCCCTCGAGCAGAGCAGGAAGTTGCCATGGTCCAACCGGTCGATCGCCGCATGCGCGGCGGCCACGACCCGGGGATTGCGCCGGCCGACGTTGAACGAGCCCGCCGACGTAAAGCAGTCGAGGAACCGGCGCCCGTCGAGATCCCAGACCCAGGGCCCGGATCGCTGCGCTTCGATGATGTCGAGTCCGGCCGCCCGCATGACCCGGACTTTCTGGGGGTTCAGATAGGTGGCGAACTGCTCGAGGGCTTTGCTCTTGGCGGCGGGGTCCGGGACGAACTCGAGTCCCTCGGCCCAACCTCCCTCGGGGCGGTCGTTGTCCATGGCCTGACCATACCTCCGGGGCCGCCCGTGCCGCCTACTGCAGGCCGCCTACCGCAGGAGGTCGATGACCTCCGAGCGCTCGGCGACGAGCTCCTCGGTGGTGATCCGGATCCGCTCTTTGGCGAACTCGTCATGGCCCAGGCCCTCGACCACTTCCCAGGCGCCGGAGCCCTTGGCCCGCACCGGAAAGCCGAACTGGAGTCCCTGGGGCACGCCGTACTCCCCGTCGGAGACGACGGCGAGTGAGGTGAAGCCGTCTCCCGGGGTGGCGGTGCGGATGCTCACCACCGAGTCGATGGCGGCGTTGGCAGCAGACGCTGCCGAGGACAGCCCGCGGGCGTCGATGATGGCCGCCCCGCGCTTCTGCACCGTGGTGATGAACTCTCCCTGCAGCCACCCGTTGTCGTCGATGACCTCGGGGACCGGCGTGCCGTCGATGCGTGCGTTGGCGAAGTCGGGGAATTGGGTGGCGGAGTGGTTGCCCCAGATGGCCAGGTTGGTGACCGAAGAGACCGGCACGCCGGCCCGCTTGGCCAGCTGGCCCTTGGCGCGGTTCTCATCGAGCCGGGTCATGGCGAACCAGCGGTCGGTCGGCACCTCGGGCGCGTTCGAGCGGGCGATCAGGCAGTTGGTGTTGCACGGGTTGCCGACCACCACCACCCGTATGTCCGAGGCGGCATTTGCCGCGATGGCCCGGCCCTGGGGTCCGAAGATCCCCCCGTTGATGGTGAGCAGGTCCCCGCGCTCCATCCCGGCCTTGCGGGGGACGGAGCCGACCAACAGCGCCCACGAGGTCCCGTCGAAGGCGACGTCGAGGTCGGTGGTGGTGATGATGTCGCTGACCAGGGGGAACGCGCAGTCGTCGACCTCCATGACCACGCCTTCGAGGGCCTTCATGCCGGGCTCGATCTCGAGGAGGCGCAACACGACCGGTTGGTCCGGACCGAGCAGCTGACCGGACGCGATGCGGAAGAGGAGGGCGTAGCCGATCTGGCCGGCTGCGCCGGTGACGGTGATGTGGATTGGTGGTTTGGCTGCCATGGGCCGAGGCTAACCCGGTCGGTTGCGATCGGTCGAACCTGGGAACCGGGGGCCAGGGTGGGACCCCGCTACAGGTGGTCGACGATGGCCGAGGCGAACTCCGAGCACTTGACCTCGGTGGCACCCTCCATCAGCCGGGCGAAGTCGTAGGTGACCACTTTGTCGGCGATGGTCGCCTCCAGCGCGGCCACGATGTCGGCGGCGGCCTCGGTCCACCCCAGGTGCTCGTACATCATCACGCCCGAGAGCAGGATGGATCCGGGGTTGACCTTGTCCTGGCCGGCGTACTTGGGAGCGGTGCCGTGGGTGGCCTCGAAGATACCGTGGCCGGTCACGTAGTTGATGTTCCCCCCGGGTGCGATGCCGATGCCGCCCACCTGGGCGGCCAGGGCATCGGAGAGATAGTCGCCGTTGAGGTTGGTGGTGGCCAGGACGTCGAACTCCTCGGGGCGCGTCAGGACCTGCTGGAGGGTGATGTCGGCGATGCTGTCCTTGACCAGCAGCTTGTCGCCGGGCCGGCCTCCGCAGTCGTCCCAGCCGACGGCGACGTCGGCGAACTCCTCGCGGACCAGTTCGTAGCCCCAGTTGCGGAACGCCCCCTCGGTGAACTTCTGGATGTTCCCCTTGTGGACGATGTTCACGCTGGCCCGATCGTGGGACAAGGCGTAATTGATGGCCGCCCGGATCAACCGCTTCGAGGCGAACTCCGAGATCGGCTTGATGCCGATGCCGGAGCCTTCGCGGATCTCCCATCCCATCTCGTCGCGCAGGAACGCCGAGAGCTTGGCCGCCTCGGGGGTGTAGGCCTCGACCTCGAGGCCGGCGTAGATGTCCTCGGTGTTCTCACGGAAGATGACCATGTCGACCTTCTCGGGGTGGAGCACCGGGGAGGGTACGCCGGCGAACCACCGCACCGGGCGGAGGCAGACGTAGAGGTCGAGGATCTGGCGGAGGGCCACGTTGAGGGAGCGGATGCCGCCGCCGACCGGCGTGGTCAGCGGGCCCTTGATGCCGATCAGGTGGGTGCGGAACGCCTCGACGGTCTCGTCGGGCAGCCAACTCCCGGTCTCGTCGAATGCTTTCTGGCCCGCGAGCACTTCCTTCCACGCCACCGACTTACCGTGCTTGGCGGCCGCGGCGTCGAGCACCAGCTTCGCCGCCGGCCAGATGTCCACGCCGGTGCCATCCCCTTCGATGAAGGGGATGATGGGTACGTCGGGTACGTGGAGGGCGCCATCGGGCCCCGGTGTGATCAGTTCGGCCATGGGCAGCAGCCTATCGGCGCCCCCTGCCACCATCCCAACCGGGCCGGTGCCTCACCCGCGTCGGGGGACGAGTGCGCCGGCTCAGCGGAGGCCCGGCTCAGGGTGTGGCGAGGCCCAGGGCCGAGTAGATCTCGCGGGTGGCACTCGACCGGTTGAGCGTGTAGAAGTGCAGGCCCGGCGCGGTCGTCCCGAGCAGCTCCTCGCAGAGCTCGGTGGCGATGACGACGCCCTCTCGGCGAACCGCCGCCGAACCCCCCCTGCCGTCCGCTGCGTGCAACCGGGCGGCCATCCAGTCCGGCACGGCGGCGCCCATGGCCGCCATGCGGGGGATCGAGCTCAGGCTGGTGACGGGCATGATGCCGGGCAGTACCGGCTTGTCCACCCCGCGGTCGGCGAGGTCGGCCACCAGCTCGCGGTACTCCTCCGCCTCGAAGAAGAACTGGGTGATGGCGAAGTCGGCCATGGACAGCTTCTCGGCCAGATGGTCCCGGTCCGACGCACGGTCGGCGGACAGCGGATGGCAGCCCGGCTGGGCCGCCACTCCCACCGAGAAGCCCCCGATGGCATGGGCCAGCTCGACCAACTCGTAGGCGTGAAGCAGCTCGCCCGGTCCCTCCCCGGGCTCGGTGGGCGGGTCCCCTCCCAGCGCCATCAGGTTCTCCACGCCGGCGGACCGGTAGGCCACGAGGATCTCCGCCAGCTCGAGCCGGGTGTGGGCCACGCAGATCAGGTGGGCCATGGGCACCAGGGTGGTGGTGCGGAGCATGCCGGTGACCAGGTCGAAGGTGCGCTTGCGCGACTCGGCGCCTCCCCGATAGGTGACGGACACGAACGACGGCCCGAGCGGTTCGAGGTCGCGGAGCGTAGTGACCAGTGTGGCCTGCTCTGCGTCGTTCTTCGGCGGGAAGAACTCGAACGAGTAGGTCCGGCCCTTGGCCAGGAGGTCGGCGATCCGGGTCATAGCCGCATCAGCCTACTGCCGTACATCGTCCCGGAAGGTCCGGCCGGTACGACCGGTGCGGGCCGCCCCTCAGCCTGCTGACGGAGCGCCTCGGCCCGAACGGATGCGGGTCGAGAGCCTGGCCAGCGCCGTGTTCAACTCGGTGGTGCGGGCCCGGCGGGCCTCGTCGGCCTGCGCCAGCTGCAGCCCCGTCGGCGGGGTCGAGCCGTTGCGCAGCAGTCGGTCGGCCTCGACGGCGAAGGCCAGCCCTCGCAGAGAGCCCGCTGCGGCAGTGGCCGTACTTGCGGCCTGTGCTCCGGGTGCCGACCCTGCCGCCTTCTCGAGGGCGACCGCCGCCTTCTCCACCTGCGCTGCCGCCGCCCCGCGGACCTCCGGGTCGTCCGACGCGGCAGTTCCCGATACCAGCGACTCACGGGCCAGCTGGGCGTCGCTGAGGGCGGGGATGGCGGCGTGGCGCCACCCTGTCTCGACCGCCCGCTTCTTCCGGGACCGGTACAGCAACGCCACCGCCACGATGGCGATCACCAGCACGGCGATGAGGGCGATCAGGCCCCACGGGGTCTTCGACGCCTTGGCGGCCGTGGCGGGCGCCGTCGTCGACGTCGTGGCCGGCGTCGTCGTCGTCGTGGCCGGCCGCGAGGAAGTGGTCGAGGCCGGGGTGGTGGTCGACGTGGTCGGTGGCACCGTCGTGGTGGTGGGCGGAACCGAGGTGCTCGTCGCTGCCTCCGTGGTCGTGGTCGCGTCCGCCAGGGCCGCCCGGGCGCCGGGCACGGTGCCGCCCGCCGGTGTGGCGAGGCCCACAGCCGACACGCACACCACGGCGGCCAGGGCGCCCAGGTGTCGGGCGAGGCGGTGCCGGCGCCGGAGAGGGGCCCGCATCAGCTGTCGCTCCGGCCATAGTCGTCCTCGAGCCGGACGATGTCGTCCTCACCGAAGTACGCGCCGTGCTGCACCTCGACGAACACGACGTCGGCGTCGGTGGCGTTCTCGATCCGGTGGGCGGTGCCCGCCGGGATGTCGACGGACTTACCGGGCAAGAGCTCGCGCTGCACGCCGTCCAGCGTCACCAGGGCGGTGCCACTGACGATGAACCAGTGCTCGGAGCGCCGGGCATGGCGCTGGTAGCTGAGCCGTTTGCCGGGCAGCACCTCGACGCGCTTCACCTTGTGCGCGGCGGCATCGTCGAGGACGGTGTAGCTCCCCCACGGGCGCTGGTCGGTCTCGAGCGGCACCTGACCGCTCACGACGAGCGTTCCGCAGCACGCACGGCATTGCGCAACAGCATGGCCCGGGTCATCGGACCCACCCCGCCGATGCGCGGGGTGATCCACCCGGCCACCTCGGCAACGGACTCATCGACATCGGACATCAGCTTCTTCCCTTCCCATGAGGTACCGGCCCCGACCACGGCGGCGCCCGGCTTGACCATGTCCGGGGTGACCAGACCGGCCCGACCGGCCGCGGCCACCACCACATCTCCCTGGCGGACCAGGCCGGCCAGGTCCTCCACCCCGGTGTGGACCACGGTCACCGCGGCGTTGCAACCGGGCCGCTTCATGGCCAGCAGCAGGGCCAGCGGCCGACCGATGGTCAGCCCCCGTCCGATCACGACCACGTGCTTTCCCTCGACGGGCACGTCGTTGGCGTGCAGCAGTTCGACGATGCCCGCCGGCGTGCACGGCAGCGGTCCGTTGGCCCCCATGACCAGCCGGCCCAGGTTGACCGGGTGGAGGCCGTCGACATCCTTGTCGGGGTCGACCGCCATCAGCACCCGCTCCTCGTCCAGGCCGGCCGGCAGCGGCAGCTGGACCAGAAAGGCATGGATCCCGGGGTCGGCATTGAAGCGGGCGACGACCGCCTCGAGCTCGGCCTGCGACACGTCGGCCGGCAGGTGCTCGTGGGCCGACCGGATACCGACATCGTCGCAGTCGGCATGCTTCATGGCCACGTAGCGGGAGCTCGGGCCGTCGTCACCCACCAGGATGGTCCCAAGCCCCACCGTCACGCCGGCAGACCGCAGCCGGGCGACCCGGTCGGTCACCTCGGCACGGACCTTGGCCGCCAGCAGCTCACCGTCGAGCAGAGTCGCCGTCATCGTCGTGTCCTCCGTGTCCTCCGTGTCTTCTGCGGTCGGCGTCCCGTCGGGGCAGCCTCGCTCCGGTGTCTCAATGTCGGAAGTGACGCTCGCCACCGGCGAGGACCATGGCGATCCCCGCTGCGTCGGCTGCGGCGATCACCTCGGCGTCACGGATCGATCCACCCGGCTGCACCACTGCCGCCACACCGGCGTCGGCCAGCACCATCAGCCCGTCGGGGAACGGGAAGAACGCGTCACTGGCCGCGGCCCCCCCGCGTGCCCGGTCCCCCGCCTTGCCCACCGCGATCTCCGCGGCCACCACCCGGGACTGCTGGCCGGCACCCACGCCGACAGCCTGGGCGTCGGTCACGATGGCAATGGCGTTGGAGGTCGTGCGGGCACAGACCTTCCAGGCCAGGGCCAGATCGCGCCACTGCCCGCCGGTCGGCTGCGCCGTCGTCACCACCTCCCACTCGGAGGGATCGATCACGAAGCGGTCGGCATCCTGCACCAGCATGCTGGCGCCGAGCCCCCGGTACTGGCGCACCAGGGGCTCGGGAGCAGGGGCCGACAGTAGGCGGGTCGCCTTGCGCTTCGAGGCCAACTGGGCCAGCGCCGCCTCGGCGTACGAGGGAGCGATGATCACATCGGCCTGCGGGCCCGAAGCGATGGCCTCCGCCACCGCCATGGTGACGTGCCCCCCGATGGCCACGATGCCCCCGAACGCGGACTGCGGATCGCACTCGAGGGCCCGCTCGTAGGCACGGACCAGGTCGGTGTCGAGCGCGGCCCCGCACGGATTGGCGTGCTTGATGATGGCTACGGCCAGGTCAGCGCTGCCGGGGGCGGGAAGCTCGTGGACCAGGCGCCACGCCGCATCGGCGTCGAAGACGTTGAGGTACGAGAGCTCCTTGCCGCCATGCTGCACCACGTCGTCCCACCACGTGTGCCGGCCGACGATCCGGTAACGGGCCCCGTGCTGGTGGGGGTTCTCGCCGTACCGCATGGAGCCGGCCCGCTCCAGCGTGAGGTGGATGGTCGGCGGGAGCAGTGCGACCGTGTCGAACACCGCGGCACCCTCCTTGATCTCGGCCTCGCTACGGCCGGGTCCTTCGCGCTCGTCGAGCCACGCCACGATGGCTGCGTCGTACCCGGCGGTGTGGGCGAATGCCTCGCGGGCCAGCCGGCGCCTGGTGGCGAGCGAGAGGGAGCCGGAGCTGCGCAACTCGGCGAGGATGCTCCCGTACTCGGCGGGGTCGACGGCCACACCGACGTGGTCGTGGTTCTTGGCCGCGGCGCGCACCATCGTCGGCCCTCCGACATCGATCAGCTCGACCGAGGGGTCCGTGCTGAACGGATAGAGATTGCACACCACCAGGTCGATCAGCCCGATGCCCAGGCGGTCGAGGGCGTCGAGGTGGTCGCTCTTCGAGCGGTCGGCAAGGATCCCCCCGTGGATGGCCGGGTGGAGGGTCTTGACCCTCCCGCCGAGCATCTCGGGTGTCCCGGTGAGGTCGGCCACCTCCACGTGGTCGATGCCGGCAGCGGCCAGGGTGGCCGAGGTGCCGCCACTCGAGATGAGTTCCCAGCCGAGCTCGGACAGCCCCCGGGCGAACTCCTCGATACCGGTCTTGTCGTAAACGGACAGCAGCGCCTTCATTCCGTGACCTCCTGTGCTGATCCTCGCCCATCGCCGACCTGGGCCGCCAACCCGTCGATGAAGGACCGGATGGTGTCGGGGTAGAGCGTCCGCTCCACCGACTTGATGCGTTCGTGCAGCGTGTCCACCGTGTCACCGGGCAGGACGGGGACCGACTTCTGGGCCAGCACCGGACCCGCATCCATCTCCAGGGTGGCGATGTGGACCGTCGATCCCGTCTCGGTCACTCCTGCGTCGAGGGCGTCGGCCACTGCGTGCCATCCGGGGAACGCAGGCAGCAGCGCGGGATGGGTGTTGAGGATCCTGCCGCCGAAGGCGGTATGGATCGACTGGCCGAGCACGGTGCCGAACCCGGCCATCACCACCACCTCGATGTCCGCGTCGGCCAGTGCCCCGGTGAGCGACCGGGTGTACCGCTCTCGCTCGAACGCCGGGCCGAATCCCCCGAACTCGGCACGGTCGACCAGGACGGCCGGGATGGCGGCGTCAGAGGCAACTTCGAGGGCACGGCATCGCCGGTCTGCCACCACCAGCCGGACCGGGAGGTCGGCGCCGATGATCGCCTCGAGGATGGTGCCGCTGCCGGAGGCGAGGACGGCGATCCGCACGGATGGGGAGTCGCGAGGAGGAGTGCCGGGGCCCACGGGCGAACGCTACCAGCGACGTTCACCGCCCATGCCCGGTGTGGTCCCGCTGGCGCGCGCCGGTGAATGGCAGCTTCCCTGGGAGAGGCGACCCAAGCGACGTAGCCCGACCGGCCTGCCACCGGTACGGGCACTACGTCGCTCGGTCCCCCTGCCCAGGGAACGCCCCTCGTACCCCTTCCATCGGCACAGATGGAGCAATTCCGAAGCAGAAATCTCAGATGTCCCGGCGTTCGAGCGAACGGATCAGCGCTTCGTCGAACCCGAGCAGCGAGTTCAGCTTCCGGTCGCAGAATCCCCAGCGTGGGGAGTCGAACGTCTCGGCCTCGGGAACCGCGATCACCCGCATGCGGGCAGCCTTGGCCGAGAGCGCACCGTTGAACGAGTCCTCGAGGGCCAGGCAGGCGACCGGGTCGACACCCAGCTTCGCCGCCGTCGACAGATAGGACCCGGGGTGGGGTTTGCCCAGTGGCTCCCACTCTGCGGAGTGCCACACCGAGACCTCGGACTCGATCCCGAGGGACCGGAGGGCGGCCTCGATCACCACCGCACGCGAACCTGAGCACACCGCCACCAGCAGCGACAACCGCCGGCACAGGGCCACAGCCTCCAGGGCTCCGGGCATCGGGGTGGCGGATACACGCACCAGCTCCGCAACCCGGGAGGTGATCACCGCTTCCATCTCCACGAGGCTCATCCCGCTCCACGGGAAGCGGTCCCACCAGTATCGGACGGCGTCGTCGATGCGCAGACCCATTGTGTGGCGGACATCGGTCTCCGACAGATGGAGCCCGACCGAGCCGAACACCTCGATCTCGGCCTGGCGCCAGAGCGGTTCCGAGTCGATGAGCAGACCGTCGAGATCGAAGACCACTGCGGCGATGGGCCAGGTGGCCGACGCGGCCACCGAAGGTAGCTCCGCGCTCAGCCGAGGTTCCGGACGACGTCGACCATGGCCTCGCCTGCCGCGGTCGGGTTGTGCGCGACGGTCACCCCGGCGCCGGCAAGCGCATCCATCTTGGCCTGGGCCGTGCCCTTCGAACCCGAGATGATGGCGCCGGCATGGCCCATCTTGCGCCCCGCCGGTGCCGTCACACCGGCCACGTAGGAGACGACCGGCTTTGTCACCGATGAGCCGATGAACTCGGCAGCCTCCTCCTCGGCGGATCCGCCGATCTCCCCGATCATCATGATGGCCCGGGTGTCCGGGTCGGCCTCGAAGGCCCGGAGGCAGTCGATGAAGCTGGTGCCGGGCACCGGGTCACCACCGATGCCCACACAGGTGGTCTGGCCGACCCCCTGCTGGGAGAGCTCGTGGAGGGCCTGGTAGGTGAGCGTGCCCGAGCGGCTGACGATCCCGACCGGGCCGCCGGGCATGGCGATGTCCCCGGAGGTGATGCCGATGTTGCACTTCCCCGGCGAGATGATGCCCGGGCAGTTGGGGCCGAGGAGACGGGTGCCGGGGAACTCCCGCACCAGCCGGTTGTAGGCCAGGGCCTCGTCCTGGGCGGGGATGCCCTCGGTGATGCACACCACGAAGGGGACGCCGGCGGCGGCGGCCTCGATGATGGCGTCGGCCGCGAACTTGGGCGGCACCGATATGAACGAGGCGTTGGCTCCGGTGGCCTCCACCGCGTCGGCCACGGTGGCGAAGACGGGAATGCCCTCGATCTCCTCACCCCCACGCCTGGGGTTGGTACCGGCCACCACATGGGTGCCGTAGGCCCGGTTGCGGAGCCCGTGGTACAGGCCCTGGCTGGTCGGGCTGATGCCCTGGATGACCACTTTGGTGTTCTCGTCCACGAAGATGCTCACGACTGGCCTCCAGCAAGGGCAACCGCACGGCGTGCGGCGTCGAGCATGGTCGGCTCGGCGACCAGGCGATCGGACAGATGGTCGGCCAGGATCTCCCGGCCCGCAGCAGCGTTGGTGCCGTCGAGGCGCAACACGATGGGCGAGCTGATCTCGACCCGGTCGAGCGCCTCGAGCACGCCCTTGGCCACCTCGTCGACCCGGGTGATGCCACCGAAGATGTTGACCAGGATGGAGCGGACGGCAGGGTCGGCGTTGATCACCTCGAGCGCTGCTGCCATCACGTCGGCATTGGCGCCGCCGCCGATGTCGAGGAAGTTGGCCGCCGCCCCGCCGCACTGGTTGACCACGTCCAGCGTGCTCATGGCGAGGCCGGCGCCGTTGGCGATGATCCCCACCGAGCCCTGCAGGCCGATGTAGTTGAGGCCGCGCTCCTTGGCCCGGGTCTCGCGCTCGTCCTCGACCTCGGTGCCGGCGAACTCCTCCCACTCGGGGTGCCGGAAGGCGGCGTTGTCGTCGAGGGTCACCTTGGCGTCGAGGGCGTGGACCCTCCCGTCGGGTGTGAGGATCAGCGGATTGATCTCCGCGAGGTCGCAATCGCCCTCGGTGTAACACGTGTAGAGCTTCACCAGGAGCTCGGCCGCCTGGGCCCGGGCCGGCTCGTCGAGGTTGGCCCGGTCCACCCAGGCCCGGGCCGCCTCGAGGCTCAGCCCGTCCACCGGGTCGACTTGGAGGAGGGCGATGGCATCGGGGTTGGTCACCGCCACCTCCTCGATCTCGACACCGCCCTCGGCCGAAAGCATGCCCAGGTGCTTCTTGGCACCGCGGTCCAGGGTGAAGCTGGCGTAGTACTCACGCTCGATGTCCGAGGCGTGCTCGACCCACAACCGCTTGACCACGTGGCCCTTGATGTCGAGGCCGAGGATGTTGCCGGCGTGGGTGCGCACCTCCTCGGCGTTTTCGGCGAGCTTGACGCCGCCCGCCTTGCCACGGCCGCCGACCTTCACCTGGGCCTTGACCACCACCGGGTATCCGGACTCATCCGCCTGCGCGACGGCCTGGTCCACGGTGTCGGCCACCCCTCCCTTGGAGATGGGGATGCCGAACCGGGCAAAGTACTGCTTACCCTGGTACTCGAAGAGATCCACTGGGTCAGTTCCTCTCTAATCTCTATGTCGCGTGGTCTGGGTGCATCGGTCGGTTGCTGCCTGAATCTGCGGGGCAATGCCGGGTCGGGTCGGGCCGCCAGGGAAGGCCCCCGGCGTCACCGGTTGCCGTCGTGCCGGTCGTGTTCGACCCAGATGGCATCTGGTCGGCCGGCGCCGAGGCGCAGGTGCGGGGTGGTTCAGGCGTCCACTCCACTCTCGCGCTCGTCGAGGGCGGCGCCGAGCCAGGCCCCGATGGCCGGCAGCGGTGCCCCGGGCGTGAACACCTCGGCCACGCCCAGCTCCTTCAGTACCGGGATGTCGGCCTCGGGGATGATCCCCCCCACCAGGACCAGGACGTCGTCGCGGCCTTGCTCGCGCAGTCCTTCGATCACCCGGGGGACAAGGGTGAGGTGGGCGCCGGAGAGCAGGGAAAGCCCCACTGCGTCGGCATCCTCTTGGATGACGGCCTGGACCACCTGCTCGGGGGTCTGGTGGAGGCCGGTGTAGATGACCTCGAACCCGGCATCGCGCAGGGCCCGGGCGATGACCTTGGCGCCGCGATCGTGCCCGTCAAGTCCGGGCTTGGCCACAACCACTCGATAAGGGCGCTTCACGGAGGCAGATACTAAGCGCTGACAGACCGTCCGGCCCACCCGGGACCACGCACACGAGGTCCGGCGGCCCGGGGGGTCCACGCAAGGGCCGACGAGGCCCTAGCCTTTGGGGGGTCAGTGGGCCCCACTCCACACCGGCACCGGCGGGCCCGGACAGACGACGCAAAGGACGACGTGACGACATCGGCTGAAGCCGTGGACAGACCAGACGAACACGCTGCCCGGCCACCGGGACGACCGGCGCCCTCCCTCGCCAAGGGGCTGGTCCGCCTGGCCCGACCGCGCCAGTGGATCAAGAACCTGCTCGTCTTCGTGGCCCCGGGCGCAGCCGGCGTGCTGCTGCACTGGACCATCCTGTGGCACAGTGCCGCCGCCTTCGGCATCTTCTGCGTCGCCGCTTCGGGCACCTACTTCCTCAATGACGCCATCGACGCGACGCCCGACCGGCACCACCCCACCAAACGCCACCGGCCGGTCGCCTCGGGAGCGGTACCCGTCCCCCTCGCCATCACCATCGGCACCGGCCTTCTCGCGGTCTCGATCGGGTCCGCCTCCCTGTTGGCCGGTTGGCACCTGGCCGTGGTCATGGCCGTCTACGCCCTGGTCAACGTCGCCTACTCCCTCGGGCTCAAGAACGAGCCGATCCTCGACCTGGCCGCGGTGAGTGCCGGTTTCGTCCTTCGGGCCCTGGCCGGTGGGGTCGCCACCGGGGTCGCCCTGTCCAACTGGTTCATCATCGTGGCGTCGTTCGGCTCGCTGCTGATCGTGACCGGCAAGCGGTCGGGCGAGAAGCAGCTCCTCGACCACCACCAGGCCGACCACGGTACCGTCCGACCCACCCTGGCCATGTACACGCCTTCGTTCCTCCGGTCGGTCCGGACCCTGTCGGCCGCCGTCACGATGACCGCCTACTGCCTGTGGGCGTTCGAACGGGCCAGTCAGGTGCACCCGGGACACGACCCCATCTGGTTCCAGCTGAGCATTGTGCCCTTCGTGATCGCCCTGCTCCACATTCTGCGCCTCCTGGATTCGGGTGCCGGGGCGGCTCCCGAGGACCTGGCCGTCCACGACCACCGGCTGCAGATCTACGGTCTGTGCTGGGTGGCCCTCTTCGCCATCGGCGCCTACGCGCGGTGAGCGCTCCGCTCGGCCAACGGGGCCTGCTCACCGGATGGGGGCGCACCGCACCGACCGCCGCCGAGGTGGTCCACGCCGTCGACGAGGACATCGTCGACGCCGCCATGGAAGCGGCCGGGGCCTCACGGTCGGAGCGGGGACGGGGCATCGTCGCCCGCGGCCTGGGCCGCAGTTACGGCGATGCCGCCCAGAACGCCGGCGGCACCGTGCTGGACGCCACCTGGCTGGACGCCTTCCACAAGGTGGACCTCGACTCCGGTGTGGTGACCGTGGGGGCTGGGGTCAGCTTGCAGACCCTGATGGAACGACTGGTACCGCTGGGCTGGTTCGTACCGGTTACCCCGGGTACCCGTCTGGTGACCGTCGGAGGCGCGATCGCCGCCGACATCCACGGGAAGAACCACCACATCGACGGTGCCTTCTGCTCCCACGTCCTCGAGATGACCCTGGTCACCCCGACCGGGAAGGTCACCCTCTCGCCCGCCTCGGACCCCGATCTCTTCTGGGCCACCGCCGGCGGCATGGGCCTCACCGGGGTCATCACGGACGCCACCATCCAGATGATCGCGGTCGAGACCAGCTACATGCTGGTGGACACCGAACGGGCGCCCGACCTCGACAGTGTCATGGAGAAGATGCTCGGTGGCGACGACGCCTACCGGTACTCGGTTGCGTGGATCGACTGCCAGTCGACCGGACGCCGGCTGGGCCGGTCGGTCCTGACCCGAGGGGACCACGCCCGACTCGAGGACCTTCCCGAGCGCCTCCGGCGGTCACCGGACCGGGCCCGGGCATTCGTGCCCCGCACGCTCGCCCGGGTGCCGTTGACCCCACCCAACGGACTGCTCAATCCGCTCACCGTGGCGGCGTTCAACGAGTTCTGGTTCCGCAAGGCCCCCCTTCACCAGGTGGCCAAGCCTCATCACATGACCGGATTCTTCCATCCCCTCGACGGTGTGGGTGAGTGGAACCGGCTCTACGGCAGCAACGGGTTCCTGCAGTACCAGTTCGTGGTCCCCGACGAGCACGGGGAGACCGTGCGCCGGGTGATCGAGCGGCTGACCGAGGTGAAACTGGCCTCGTTCCTGGCCGTGCTCAAGCGCTTCGGCCCCGACGACCCCGGCCCGCTCTCCTTCCCTATGCCCGGCTGGACACTGGCCCTCGATCTCCCGGTGGGCCACCACGACCTGGACCTTCTGCTCGATGCGCTCGACCAGAAGGTGATGGAGGCCGGCGGCCGGGTGTACCTGGCCAAGGACTCGCGCGTGGCTCCGGCCGCGTTCCGCACCATGTACCCGCGGGTCGACGAGTGGCTCGCCGTGCGGAACCGGGTCGATCCCCTCGGGGTGCTCCGATCCGACCTCGGCCGGCGGCTCGGACTGTGCTCCGACCGCCTGCCGCCCGCGCCCGGCCGGCGCACCAGGCGGGCGAGGAGCACAACGGCCGCTCCGGAGAAGGCCGCACCAGTGCGCGGCGCCGGGGCATCCCCTGTCGCCAGAGGGACCGCAGCGACCCGCACCCCCCGCACCGATACCCCACCAGAACGGACAGGAACATGATCGACGCCATCGGACGACCCCAGTCAGTGCTCGTGCTCGGAGGCGCTTCCGAGATCGCCCAGGCCATCGTGGCCAAGCTGGTCCCGGCCCGATGCCGGACCGTGGTGCTGGCCGGGCGGGAGAGCGCACGGCTGGCCGAGGCGGCCGAGGCGGCCAGGGCGGCCGGAGCCGACGTGGTCGAGACGGTGGCGTTCGACACCACGGACGTCGACCACCACCTCGCCTTCGTCGACCAGGTCTTCGATCGGTTCGGGGACTTCGACGTGGTCATCGCCGCAGCGGGCATCCTCGGCACCCAGGGCATCCTCGAACGCGACCCGGTGGCGACGGCCTCGTTGCTCGCCGCCAACTTCACCGGGCTGGCCGCCGCGCTGGTGGCGGTGGCCGGGCGCCTGCGCCAGCAGGGACACGGTCGGCTGGTCGTGCTGTCCTCGGTGGCCGGCATCCGTGCCCGCAAGGCCAACTTCGTCTACGGATCCTCCAAGGCGGGGCTGGACGCCTTCGCCCAGGGCCTCGGCGACTCGCTGGAGGGCACCGGGGTCGGCGTTACGATCGTGCGCCCCGGGTTCGTGGTCGGGCGGATGACCGAGGGGATGGCGCCGGCGCCGTTCTCGACCACCCCGGACGCCGTGGCCGACGCCGTGGTCAAGAGCATCGAATCGGGCGCCGGCGTGGTCTACGTGCCCTCCGTTCTCCGTTGGGTCTTCGCCCTCATGCGTCTGCTCCCCCAGGTCGTCTGGCGGCGCATGCCCGGCTGATCAGCGGGGCGGCCCCGGCTACACCGTGAGGGTGGCGGCGTAGTCGGGCACGTAGGTGTAGAGGTCGCGCGAGGGGCGCTGGTAGGTGTCGTCCTTGACCCGCTTGGGCAGCTTGAGCCGCGTCAGGTCGACCGCCTGGTAGGGCACCTGGCCCAGCAGGTGGGCGATGCAGTTGATGCGGGCGTTCCGCTTGTCCTCGGCGTCCACCACGAACCACGGCGACTCGGGGGTGTCGGTGTGGAGGAACATGGCGTCCTTCGCCCTCGAGTAGTCCGACCAGCGCTGCCTGGCCTCGAGGTCGATCGGGCTCATCTTCCAGCGCCGCAGGGGATCGTGCAGGCGGCTCTGGAACCGGCGCTCCTGCTCGTCGTCGCTCACGGAGAACCAGTACTTGACGAGGATGATCCCGTCGTCGATCAACTGGTGCTCGAAGACCGGGCACTGCTGGAGGAACCGGTGGTACTGCTCGGAAGTGCAGTACCCCATCACGTGCTCGACCCCGGCCCGGTTGTACCAACTGCGATCGAACAGGGTCAGCTCGCCCGCGGACGGGAGATGGCTCACGTACCGCTGGAAGTACCACTGGGTCTGTTCGCGCTCGGTGGGTGACGGCAACGCCACGATGCGGCAGGCCCTCGGGCTCAGGTACTCGGCGATCCTCTTGATGACCCCGCCCTTGCCGGCTGCGTCACGGCCCTCGAAGACGACCACCACTCGGGCTCCGGTCTCGCGGATCCACTCGGTCATGGTGGTCAACTCGGCCTGGAGTGCCAGCAGCTCCTCTGCGTAGCGCTCCCTCGGCATCCGGTGACCCATCGATCCCCCCCCTCGGCCCGTCGACCCGACTCAGCCCACCTTAGATCGGGACGTCGTGGCCGAAGTGGTGCGGACCGACTCGGTGATGAAGTCACGCGCCGACGGCGAGAAGTAGCGAGACGGGGAGTTCACCTCGTCGTAGGTCAGCTTGGTTCCGTCCGCGCCCGAGGCGGGTTGGCCCGCCGGTGGGTCGAAGCTGAAGAAGTTGACCCAGGACGTGTTGATGTCCATCTCCATGGCCCGCACCGCGCCGGCACGGGCCAGCACGTCGGCCAGGTCCACGATGGACAGCCCCGACCCGCCGGCGTACACCAGCGCGCCGTCGGCGGTGATGCCGAGCCCCGAGCGCCACACCTGCACCTGGCCACCGAGCGTGGCACCCCACCTGCTGTGGTCGTTGGCGTCGAGCCCGGGGACGGGTTGGCCGTTGTCGACGATGAGATCCAGATTCTGGCGGACGGCCACCACCGAAGGGGACATGGTGACATCGGTGCCCCAGGCCCCGATGTCGGGTGTCCCGTCCTTGTGGATCACCAGGGAGGCCGACCCCGCCTGGAGCGGGTACCCGGCCGAGGTCACGCCGTCGAGGTAGAAGCCACCGTTGGAGTCCTGCATGCGGAACCCCGAGTTGAAGGCGGCGTCCAGGGTGTCGAGCGCGGAACCGGCGATGGGGGGGCTGTTGGTCCACGCCGGCCCGGGGGACGGGATCATGGATCCGGCATACAGCGTGGTGGAGAGCAGCTTGGTGTCCATCCAGGCGACGCCGGTGACCAGGCTGGTGTTGACCGCGTTGGGACGCAGGTAGGCCGCGTACATGGCCGGGATCCCGGCCACGGTGCGGCCGATCGGATGCCACTGCCCCTCACCGGGGGTGGGGTCCGAGACGAAGGGGGTGACGGCCGCCGGGACCGGAAGGTGGGCGGAACCCGCGGCGACCGTCGTGCTCGTGCCCTGTGTCGGGGCCGGAATGGCACCGGCTGCCGGCTTCCCGCCCTTGGGCGGAGCGTTCCAGGTGTACCAGGTGTTCTCCGCCCAGGTGACCAGGCCGCCACCGCCATGGTCGCGGACCCACTCGGTGAGCCGTGCCCCCACGGTATTGCCCATCGCCTGATCGGTGGCTGCCGACCCGGCCGAGAGCCACACCGGCGTCAGCAGCAGCAGGACGACCAGGGCCACCGTCGACTTCGGGTGGCGGCCGAATACCGTCCTCCGGCGGCGGACTTTCTCGCGGCGGCGCTCCCTGCGCTCCCTCCGGGTCGGGCGGAGCAGGGCGTGGTCGCGGCGCGTTGCCCCTGCCGCCCGGTCGGTGGGTGTGGTGACGATCAGGGGGATGCCGGTGACAGGTCGAACCGACCCCCCCGCCCGGATGCCGTCCTTGGTGGCGGCGGCCGGATCGACGTGCTCCCCGACCACCCCGGAACCCGGCGCAGGTGTCAGGCCGTCCTGATCGAAAACGATGTTGCCTCCCAAGGCGCTCTCCGAACCTCTTTCTACTCGCTGCACTGCGTTCGCACGCTCCACAGGGCCGGCTTGGTCCACCGGGATGGCCATCACGGCGGGCGCGGAGCCGTGCACACGCTCCCGGCCCCACCACCAGTAACCCAGGTGGGGCTGACAACTTCATGAACCGCGGGAAGGTCGGGTCAAGCGCCCCCGGCCGACCATCAGCTTCCCACGGGCCGGCACACGAGTGTGGGCACCACCGGGCCGTCCCGGCAGGCCAGCCTGTGCTCCGGAACGGCCCGGTGGGCCACCGGGCCGTTCCGGCAGGTCAGGACCGCTTGAGCGGAGCCATGCGGAGCAGGAGCTTCTTGCGCCCGACCGTCCCGAACCGGACAACCGCTTCGGCATCCTCGCCGGCGCCTCCGGTCTCGAGCACGTTCCCCTCGCCCCACTGGCCGTGGACCACCTTGTCCCCGACCGCCAGCCCGAGGAGCTCGGCACCACTGGAGGCCGGGGGCCGTCGGCGTCTACCGGTGGCATCGAATCCGCCGTCCGGCTGCGACACCCCACGGCCGAAGACGCTCCGCCCGGGTGTCCCCCCGTCGTCCGGTGTCGGGTACCGGCTCCCCGACGACAGGGAGCGCCCACGAGCCGGAGAACCGAACCCCGTCGTGCCGGCATCGGCGCCCGCATCCCGCACCAGCTCGCCAGGGATCTCGTTGAGGAACCGGCTCGGAATGTTGCTACTGGTGCTCCCCCAGAGCATGCGGCTCCAGGCATGGGAGACATAGAGGTGCCGCTCGGCCCGGGTGATGCCCACATAGCAGAGCCGCCGCTCCTCCTCGAGCTCCACCGGATCCCCCAGGGAGCGCAGGTGGGGGAAGATCCCGTCCTCCATGCCGACCAGGAACACCGCGGGGAACTCGAGGCCCTTGGCGATGTGCATGGTCATCAGGGAGACCTTGGTCCCGTCGCCGTCGAGCTGATCCGAGTCGGCAACCAGGGCCGCTGCCTCCAGGAACTCGGCCAGCGTGCGGTACTCCGCAGCCACGCCGACCAGCTCGTCCACGTTCTCGACCCGACCGAGCGCCTCGATGGTCCCCTCCGACAGCAGTTCGCTCCGGTAGCCGGTCCGCTCGACGATGGCGGTCACCAGCTCGCCGGGTCCCAGTGCCCCCTCGTCGCCACCGGTGGGCCCGTCGGCGGGCACGGCGGGCCCACCCCACGGCCCCGCCCCGTCCAGACCGTCGGGGGCGATGGCGTCGCCGTTCTCGTCGACCAGAAGTGGAACGGCCATCTGCGCCCGCAGGTCGTCGAGCAGTGCCGAGAGATCGATGAGGGCCTTGCCGGCCTTGCCACCCACCCCGGCGTCATCGGCGTGGGCCACGGCCTCCCCGAACGACAGGCCCCGGCCGCCCGACCACCCGGCCAGCTTGGCCACCGAGGTGTCGCCCACCCCACGCTTGGGAACGTTGACGATGCGGCGCCAGCTGACCTCGTCGTCCGGGTTGACCAGGACGCGGAGGTAGGCCAGGACGTCCTTCACCTCGCGGCGGTCGTAGAACTTGGTGCCGCCCACCACCTTGTAGGGCACCTCGGCCCGGACCATGGCCTCCTCGAGGGCGCGGCTCTGGGCGTTGGTCCGATAGAAGACGGCCACATCGCCCCAGTGGAGGCCCTGGTCGCCGCGCAGCCGGACGATCTCGTGGGCGACCCACTCCGCCTCGTCGTGCTCGTCCTCCGCCCGGTAGCGGGTGATCCGCTCGCCCTCCCCGCGATCGGTCCACAGCGTCTTCGGCTTGCGGGAGACGTTGTTGGTGATCACGGCGTTGGCTGCGTCGAGGATGGTCTGGGTGGAGCGGAAGTTCTGGTCCAGGGTGATCGCGGTGGCGTCGGGGAAGGCCTTTTCGAAGTCGAGGATGTTGGAGATGTCCGCACCGCGGAACCGGTAGACCGACTGGTCGCTGTCCCCCACCACGACGATGTTCCGGTGCTCACCGGCCAGCAGGACGGCCAGCGCGTTCTGAACGGGGTTGGTGTCTTGGTACTCGTCGATCAGGAGGTGGGTGAACCGGTTCCGGTAGTGCTCGAGGACGTCGGGGTGCTCTCGGAACAGGCGAACCGTGTTGAGGAGCAGGTCGTCGAAGTCCATGGCGTTGGCCGACAGCATCCGCTGCTGGTAGAGGTCGAACACGTCGGCCACCCGCCGGTCGAAGATGGTTACGGCTGCGGCCCGGTACTCGGCTGGGCCCTGCTGCCGTGACTTGGCCTGGCTGATCTGGCCCAGGATCGAACGGGGGGAGAGCTTCTTCGTGTCGATGTCGAGCTCGCGGCAGACGATCTCGATCAGCCGGCGCGAGTCGGCGTCGTCGTAGATGGTGAACGAGCCCTTGTAGCCCAGGCGATCGCCGTGGGCCCGAAGGATGCGCACGCAGGCGGAGTGGAAGGTGGACACCCACATGCGCCCGGCGCGGGGCCCGACCAGATCGGCCACGCGCCGGCGCATCTCGTCCGCCGCCTTGTTGGTGAAGGTGATGGCCAGGATCTGCCAGGGTGCGGCATCACCGGAGGCGATCAGGTGGGCGATGCGCCGGGTCAGCACCCGGGTCTTGCCCGAACCGGCCCCGGCCACGATCAGCAGGGGGCCGCCCCGGTGGACCACCGACGCCCGCTGGGGGCCGGTGAGCCCCTCCACCAGGTCCTCCCCACCGGCCGGCTGCGTCTGCCCGGGGGTCCCACCCGAGCCCAGGCGGAGCCCGCCGCTGTCGTGAGGGAGCCGGTCGGCGCTCCCTCCCCACGAGGTCATTCCCACTCGATGGTCCCGGGCGGCTTGGAGGTGATGTCCAGAGCCACCCGGTTGACGCCCTCCACCTCGTTGATGATGCGGGAGGAGAGGCGTTCCAGCAGGTCGTAGGGCAGGCGGGCCCAATCGGCCGTCATGGCGTCGTCGCTGGAGACGGCGCGGATGACGATGGGGTACGCGTAGGTCCTCCCGTCGCCCATCACCCCCACCGTGCGAACGGCCGGGAGGACGGCGAAACTCTGCCACAGGTCGCGATAGAGGCCGGCACGGCGCACCTCCTCGACGACGATGGCATCGGCGGCCCGGAGGATCTCGGCCCGCTCCGATGTCACCTCTCCGACGATGCGCACGGCCAGGCCGGGACCGGGGAAGGGCTGTCGCCACACGATCTCGTGGGGGAGCCCCAGCTCCTCCCCGACCGCCCGGACCTCGTCCTTGAACAGCAGGCGCAGCGGCTCGACCAGGTCGAAAGCCAGGTCCTCGGGCAGCCCGCCGACGTTGTGGTGGGACTTGATGGTGGCCGCAGAGCCCGAGCCCGACTCGATGACGTCCGGGTAGAGGGTACCCTGCACCAGGTAGCCGGCCGCCTCCTCCACGGTGTCGCCGGCCCCGTCCTGGCCGGCCGGGCTGAACTTCTCGATGACCAGGTCGCGGGCGACCTCCTCGAAGATGCGGATGAACAGCTCGCCGATGATCTTGCGCTTCGTCTCCGGATCGGTGACCCCGGACAGTGCCTCGAAGAACCGGTCGGCCGCCTTCACGTGGACCAGGTCGATGTGGAACTGCCGGCGGAACGTCTCCTCGACCTGTTCGCTCTCATTGGCCCGCATCAGGCCGGTGTCGACGTAGACGCAGGTGAGCTGGTCGCCGATGGCCTTGTGGACCAGGGCTGCCGCTACTGCCGAGTCCACGCCGCCGGACAGCGCGCACAGCACGGGCGAGGACCCGACCTGGGAGCGGACCGCCTGCACCTGCGATTCGATGATCGAGGTGTGGGTCCACGACGGCGGGCAGTGGCACACGTCGTAGAGGAACCGCTCGAGCAGATCGCGGCCCCGCTCGGTGTGCGCCACCTCGGGGTGGAATTGCACCCCGTAGATGGCACGCTCGCCGTCGTGGAGTGCGGCCACCGGCGCGTCGGGGCTCGACGCGGTGGCCACGAAGCCGTCGGGCACCCGGGTGATGGCGTCGCCGTGGCTCATCCAGACCTCGGCGTCCTCCGGCCAGTCGACGAACAGAGGTGAGCGGCCGGTCAGCGTCAGCGGCGTGCGGCCGTACTCGCCCCTCCCGGTGCGGGACACCTCGCCCCCGAGCTGCCGGGTCAGCAATTGGGCGCCGTAGCAGATACCCAGAATGGGGACGCCGGTGTCATAGATGGCCGGATCGATGGTCGGGGCCGGCGTCTCGTTGACCGACTTGGGCCCCCCCGAGAGGATGATGCCCGAAGGATGGCGGGCCATCAGCTCCGACGCGGTGGCGGAGTGGGGGACGATCTCCGAGTAGACGTGGGCCTCGCGCACCCGGCGGGCGATCAGCTGCGCGTACTGGGCACCGAAGTCGACGACCAGTACCGGCCCCTCGCCGCGCTCGCCGGCATCCGTGGTGTCCGGGCTCAATGGCCCATGCCGACACCCTGCGAGCGCTGCAGGTCCTTACCCTCGGTCTGCAGTGCCGGTGCCACCATGACCTCGGCCTTCTGGAACTCCTTGACCGTCTGGTAGCCGCATGTGGCCATGGCCGTGCTCAGCGCCCCGAACAGGTTCATCCGGCCGTCGTTCTCGTGGGCGGGCCCGAGGAGGATCTCCTGGAGCGTGCCCCTTGTGGTGGTCTGGACCCGGGCGCCGCGGGGCAGCGTGGGATGGAATGTGGCCATGCCCCAGTGGTAACCACGGGCCGGCGCCTCCACCGCGGAGGAGAGCGGCGAGCCCAGCATGACCGCGTCCGCACCGCAGGCCACCGCCTTGGCCACGTCCCCGCCCTTGGACATGCCGCCATCGGCGATCACATGGCAGTAGACGCCGGTCTCGTCGAGGTGCCGCATGCGGGCGCCGGCCACATCGGCGATGGCCGTGGCCTGGGGAACCCCGATCCCCAGCACGCCCCGGGTCGTGCAGGCGTTACCCGGCCCGACCCCTACGAGCACGCCCACCGCGCCGGTGCGCATCAGGTGGAGGCCCGCCTGGTAGGAGGCGCAGCCGCCGACGATCACCGGGATCTCGAACTCGCGGATGAAGCGCTTGAGGTTGAGCGGCTCGGCCGTCTTCGACACGTGCTCGGCGGAGACCACCGTCCCCTGGATGACCAGCAGGTCCAACTCGGCGGCCAGGACAGCCGGGGCGAAGGTCTCCGTCTTCTGCGGCGTCACCGAGGCAGCGGTGGTGATGCCCGCCGCCTTCATCTCCTTGATGCGCTCGGTCACCAGCTCCAACCTGACCGGCTCGGCGTACATCTGCTGCATCCGGGCCGTGGCCTTCTCCGCCGGAAGCTCCCGGATCTCGTCGAACAGCGGGGTCGGATCCTCGTAGCGGGTCCACAGCCCTTCGAGGTTGAGCACCGCCAGGCCGCCGAGCCGGCCGATCTCGATGGCGGTGGAAGGGCTCACCACCCCGTCCATGGCCGACGCCATCAGGGGGAGCTCGAAGCGGTAAGCATCGACCTCCCAGCTGATGTCGACATCCTCCGGATCGCGGGTGCGACGGCTCGGGACGATGGCGATGTCGTCGAACCCATAGGCCCTCCGGCCCGACTTGAAGATGCCAATCTCTAGCTCAGCCACGTGAATGTCCTCCGGACGATGATCGCAGTTCTCCGAACCTCCCATCGATGGCAGCCCCGAACACCGCGTCCACCGACTGTCCCCACGATACCGCCTGGGCACCCCTCGCCGACTATCGCCCGCCGGCGCTCGGAACGGCATCCGGGGCGTGGGCTGCCGGAAGCGCCCACCGGCTCTCAGGGAGACTGCAACGTGGTGGGAACGCGCACTTCGAGCACCAGGCAGAGCAGCTCCACCAGCGTCCGGGCCGTGGCCCCCCACACCGTCTCGCCGGCCACCTCGAAGAACCATACGGGGAACTCCCCGTCGGGCAGGTCCGAGAGATGTCGGCGACCCGGTACCGACCACCACTCCTCGTGGAAGGCGTGCGCCGCCACCAACTCGGAGAGGGCGACGTCGAAGACCCGGTCCACCTCGTCGGGGTTGGCCACCAGCGAGGGGCGTCCCTCCAGGGTGGCCACCACCGGCGTCATCACCGTGTTCGACGACACCGTGGGCATGGCGGTGAGGGCGGCGACCACGGTGACCAGCCCGGGATCGAGCCCGACCTCCTCGTGGGCCTCACGAAGCGCACCCTCGGCCACCTCCTCGCCGGGGTCGAGGCGACCACCCGGAAACGCCACCTCTCCCCGGTGGGACCGGAGCCGGTCCGACCGGACGGTGAGGATCACCCGGGTCTCGCCGTCCTGCTCGAACAAGGGGACCAGCACCGCGGCGGGCCGGCCGTCGACGGCCTCGCCGGACAGGGAGCGCCATGGCTCGGGTGACCCGCTCTGGCCCCGATCGGCCCGGTCGGCCCGGTCGGCGGCGAGGGCGCCCATGACCCGCTCGAGGGTGATGCCGCGCCGTCCCTCCACCGGCAGGTGGGCCCACGGGGCGGGCTGGCCGGTGCGACTGAGTGGCGGCCGCGGGATGGCCTTCCTGGCGGCGGGAACTGGTGGATCCGAGGTGTTCATGGAGGAGATCAGACTAGGGCGGGCAGCGGCCCCATCCGCCGGTTCGGACCGTTCGCTAGCCTTCCCCCGTACACGGTCGGCGCCGGGCCGGAACAGGCGCGGCCCGCAGCGAGGAGGAGCCCCATGACCGATACGAGAAGTGCCCAGCCTGCTGCCTCTCAATTCCCGATCACCACCGCCCTCGAGTTCCCCGAGTGGCCGATCGACCGCAGCCTCGGCATGGTCTTCGGCGTCGTGGTCCGGTCGATGGGCGCGGCCAAGGGGATCACCGCCGGATTCCGCTCCCTCGCCGGCGGCGAGGTGAAGCAGTACACCAAGCTGGTCGAGGACAGCCGCCGCCACGCCCTCGACCGGATGATCGAGAACGCCCGGATCCAAGGGGCCAATGCCGTCGTCTCCATGCGGTTCGACTCCTCGGAGGTCGGCCAGACGCTGACCGAAATCGTCGCCTACGGCACCGCGGTGGTCGTCGGGCCGCGCCGATGATGGCCGGAGGCATCCGGTTCGATCGGCGATGCTCGAGGTGATCCTCTTCGCGCTCCTCGGCATCGCCGTGGTGGTGATCGTCGTGATCAGCCTCTTCGTCAAGCGCCACGGCGAGTCATCCGACCCGCAGGCGGGCTGGACGCCGACCGACGAGGTGTTCAAGGACCCGGGCACCGACCGCACCATGCGGGTGTGGGTCGATGCCGCGGGCGAGCGCCACTACGTCCCCGAAGCAGGTCGCTGACCGACCGTCCCCGGGACGGCAAACCGGCCGGGCCCGAGGGCCCGGCCGGTGCACACGTCCACTTGCCAATTGCGCCAGGGCGGCGCCTCCGGCTCGAGAACGAGCCGGAGCGGATCTACATCATCCCGCCCATGCCGCCCATGCCGCCCATGCCGCCGCCCATGGCGGCAGCAGCCGCAGCAGCGGCGGCGGGATCGGCCTTTTCGGGCTTGTCGGCCACCAGCGCCTCGGTGGTCAACAGCAGCCCGGCGATCGACGCCGCATTCTGGAGTGCGGAGCGGGTGACCTTGGCCGGGTCGATGACGCCCGCCTTGACCAGGTCCTCGAGCTCTCCGGTGTCGGCGTTGAGGCCGACGGTGCCCTTCTTGGCCTCGACTTCGCGAACGAAGACGGTGCCCTCGAGGCCGGCGTTGTTGGCGATGGCCTCGAGCGGGGAGGCCAGGGCCTTCAGCACGATCGACGCTCCGGTGGCCTCGTCCCCGGTGAGGGAGTCGACCACGGACTGCACGGCGGCGCGCGAGCGCACCAGTGCGGTCCCACCACCAGCCACGATGCCCTCTTCGACAGCGGCCCGGGTAGCGGAGAGTGCATCCTCGATGCGGTGCTTCTTCTCCTTGAGCTCCACCTCGGTGGCAGCCCCGACCTTGACCACGGCCACACCGCCGGCCAGCTTGGCCAGGCGCTCCTGCAGCTTCTCGCGGTCCCAGTCGGAGTCGGTGTCGTCGATCTCGCGCTTGATCTGCGCGATCCGGCCCTTGACTTCCCCCTCGGCCCCGCCACCCTCGACAATGGTGGTGTTGTCCTTGGTGACGATGACCCGACGGGCCTTGCCCAGCAGGTCGACGGTGGTGGTGTCGAGCTTCAGGCCGATCTCCTCGGAGATCACCTGGGCGCCGGTGAGGACGGCCATGTCCTGCAGCATCGACTTGCGGCGCTCGCCGAAGCCGGGAGCCTTGACGGCCACCGACGTGAACGTGCCGCGGATCTTGTTGACCACCAGAGTGGCCAGGGCCTCGCCCTCCACGTCCTCGGCCACGATGAGCAGCGGCTTGCCGGTCTGCATGACCTTCTCGAGGACGGGAACGAGATCGTGGACCGCGCTGATCTTCTGATTGACGAAGAGGATCACCGGATCGTCGAGGACGGCCTCCTGGCGCTCGGCATCGGTCACGAAGTACGGGGAGAGGTAGCCCTTGTCGAACTGCATGCCCTCGGTGAATTCGAGGTCGATGCCGAATGTGTTGGACTCCTCGACGGTGACGGTCCCGTCCTTGCCAACCCGGTCGATGGCGTCAGCGAGCACCTCGCCGATGGCGTTGTCGGCCGCCGAGATCGAGGCGACCTGTGCGATCTCGGTCTTGGAGTCGATCTCCTTGGCCTGCTTCTTGATGGAGGCGACCGCGGCGGTGACCGCCTTGTCGATGCCCTTGCGCAGCCCGAGGGGGTTCGCACCGGCGGCGACGTTGCGGAGCCCCTGGCGGATGAGGGCCTGGGCCAGGACGGTGGCCGTGGTGGTGCCGTCACCGGCGACGTCGTTGGTCTTGGTGGCGACCTCCTTGACCAGCTGGGCGCCCATGTTCTCGAAGACGTCCTCCAGCTCCACCTCACGGGCGATGGAGACGCCGTCGTTGGTGATGGTGGGGGCACCGAACTTCTTCTCGATGACCACGTTGCGGCCTTTCGGCCCGAGGGTCACCTTGACCACGTCGGCCAGCTTGTTGACGCCTGCCTCGAGGCCGCGGCGGGCGGCTTCGTCGAACTTGAGAATCTTGGGCATTACTTGGTCACCTTGGCCAGCACGTCACGGCTGGAGAGGATCAGCAGATCCTCGCCGTCGGCGCTGATCTCGGTGCCTCCGTACTTGGAGTAGACGACGATGTCGCCCACGGCGATGTCGAGCGGTACCAGATCTCCGGTGGACTCGGCGCGGCGGCCGGGCCCGACGGCCAGGACTTCACCCTGCTGGGGCTTCTCCTTGGCGGTGTCGGGGATGACCAGGCCGGAAGCGGTGGTCTCCTCGGATTCGCCGGGGCGGACGACGATGCGGTCGTCAAGGGGGTGCAGACTCATGTGATCGGGCCTCCTGTGGCACGCGTTGGCAGTCGAGAGTTGAGAGTGCCAACATACCCGCCCGAGCGGCGTTTGGCAACCGGCAAGCGAGAGTGCCAGCAGGGACCCACGGGACCCACGGGTCGGGACCCACGGGCCGCGGGCCGTGCGTCAGCCGGCGGCCACCAGCCGGAGATTGGGGTCGGCACCGAGTGTCAGGGGGCTCGCCCCCCCGTGCTGCAGCCGCCACCACCCGGCCGCCGCCACCATGGCGGCGTTGTCGGTGCACAGGGCGCGGCTGGGGAGGAAGGCGCCGATCCCGTCCTCCTCGCAGGCCTCCTCGATCCGGCGGCGGAGCAACGAGTTGGCCGCCACTCCCCCGGCCAGGCAGAGGGCCGTGGCCCCTACGTCCGCCGCCGCCCGGCGCGCCCTGGCCACCAGGACGTCCACCACCGCCAGGCGGAACGATGCCGCCACGTCGGCGGTGACGGCATCGGGGTGCTTCCTCACCGTGTTGACCACCGAGGTCTTCAACCCGCTGAAGGAGAAGTCGTAGCCGTCACCGGGCAGCGACCTCGGGAAGACGAAGGCGCGGGAGTCCCCCTCCTCGGCGATCCGGTCGATGGCCGGACCCCCCGGGTACCCGAGGCCGAGGAACCGGGCCACCTTGTCGAACGCCTCGCCGGCGGCGTCGTCGATGGTCGCGCCCATCAGCCGGTAGCGGCCCGGTGCGGTGACCTCGACCAGCATGGTGTGGCCCCCCGAGACCAGCAGCACCACCAGGGGCCACCCCAGGTCGGGCTGCTCCAGCAGCGAGGCGAAGAGATGGGCCTCGAGGTGGTTGACCCCGACCAGCGGGACACCCCAGGCCAGCGAGAGCGCCTTGGCCTCCGCCACGCCGACCAGCAGGGAGCCGATGAGGCCCGGCCCGTAGGTGACGGCCACCGCGTCGATGCCCTCCCCCGACACAGAGGTGCCGGCCTGCGCCAGTGCGTCGGCCAGCACCGGGGTCAGCAGCTCGAGGTGGGCCCGGCCGGCCAGCTCGGGGACCACGCCGCCGTAGCGGGCGTGGAGGTCGATCTGGCTGCTCACCACCGAGGAGACGATGACCGTCCCGTCGTCGACCACCGAGGCCGCCGTCTCGTCGCACGAGGTCTCGATCCCGAGGACCCGGTGGACGGGCGCCGCGGAGGTGGACGCCGGGGGGATGGGCACAGCTGTCGACACTACCGAATTGGGGACCCGACGCCGGCCGGCGGTCACCGGCGGGTGATGACCTCCAGGTCGTGAGGGAGCGAGCGCTCGACGGCGGCGAGCCGTTGTGCGTACTGGTCCGAATCGATGTCCCGCGCCCACATGATCAACGCGTCACCGCCTTCGGGGTAGTAGTTCGGGCGGACACCCACCGGGGCCAGCCCGAAGCGTGCGTACAGTGCCAGAGCCGGCTCGTTCCCCACCCGCACCTCGAGGGTCAGGTGGCGGGCCCCGTGGGCCAGGGCGGTGCGGGCCAGGTCCAACAGGAGCACCGTACCCAGGCGCCGGCCGTGCCACGCCGGGTCGACAGCGATGTTGTTCACGTGGGTCTCGTCGTCGATGAACATCTGGCCGGCGAACCCCACGATGCGGCGGCCGATCCAGGCAGCACGGTAGGCCCGGGACATCCGCTGGGCGAGCTCGTCCGCGAACAGCCGGCGGGACCACGGCTCGGGGAACACCGCTTCCTCGATGGGGAGCACCATCGAGAGGTCCTTGGCCCGCATCGGGGCCACGATCACCTGGTGCGGCCGGTCCGGCGCACCGGGTCCCACCATCACGTCCGCCGGTGGCCCGGCTCGCCCGCGCCCGGCACACGCGGCGCCCGCTGCTCCCAGTTGATGCGGGCATCGGCGTGGCGGCGGTAGTCGGGCACCAGGTCCCCCGGAGCCGGCGCCTCCGCTCCGCGTGCCAGCCGCTCGAGCGCCAGCCGGCCCAGGGCCAGCGGTGGCGGGGCGGAGAGCTCGGCGGCCAGGTCGAGGTCGAGCGAGGGATGCCCGGACAGCAGCTGGCGGTAGCGGACGGCGCCGTCCCCCACCACCACCACCGGGCCGGCCTCGGCGGCGATGCCGACCAGCCAGTCGACCAGCGTTGCAGGGTCGATCGGCTCCAACCGGTCGTCCCGGACCGACGCCGGGTCGATCGGTCCGGAAGCCGCCGGCCACCGATCGAAGCGGAAGGCGGCGGCGAACACCTCGCCGCGCCGGGCGTCCACCACCGACACCACCCGCCGGGCAGGCTCGGTGCCGCAGCGCCCGTGGGCTGCCGCCGCCAGCACGTCGAGACTGCTGACCCCGAGGACGCCGAGACCGAGGGCCTGACCCAGCGCTTTGGCCGTCGCCACCCCGACCCGGAGGCCGGTGAACAGGCCGGGGCCTCTGTCGACGGCAAGGGCGTCGATGTCCCCGATGGTGCACCCCGACACGGCGCAGACCTCGGCGATGGCCGGCGCCAGAAGCTCGGCGTGCGCCCGGCCCCCGAGGTGGACCCGCTCCGCCTCCCCGGCGTCGTCGCGGATGAGGGCGACGCCCACCATGTCGGTGGCCGATTCGATGGCCAGCAGCGTCACCGGGGCACCCGCGCCGTCACCCGTCCACCAGCCACTGCCCCAGTGCCGCCCGCAATGCCGGCCAGCGCTCGGACCACGAACCCTCCGGTGACGTGAACGTGATCACCCGGCGGTCGTCGTCGTCGGCCACCGCCAGGCGCACCGAGAGCGACCCCCGACCGAGGACGGGCTCGGCGACATCCCCCCACTCCACCAGGGCCACGCCCTCGTCCTCGACCTGTTCGCCCAGCCCCAGGTCGGCGATCTCCTGCAGGGTGCCGAGGCGGTAGACGTCGGCGTGCAGGAGCGTGCGCACCCCGCCCTGAGGCGGCCCGGTCGACCGGGGCCCGACCGGGTACTGGCGCACCAGGGTGAAGGTGGGGCTGGTCATCGGCTCGGTGATGCCCAGGCCGGCGCCGAACCCCTGAGCGAAGGTGGTCTTCCCCGCACCGAGGTCCCCTGCCAGCAGCAGGACGTCCCCGGAGGCGCACAGGGGGGCCAGGGCCCGGGCCAGCGCACGGGTCTGCTCGGCGCTGTTGGTCACAGCCACCAGTCGGAGGGTCACGGGCAGAGGCGTCATCCCCACCCCACCAACTGCTTGGCCCGGATCAGGTCGGCCCGCATCTCGGCGACGACCACGCCTCCCGAGCGGAGGGCGGCGGCCGGATGGTAGGTGGGCACCAGATGCCAGTCGCCCACCGGGTAGGACCTGCCCCGGACCTTGGTGATCCCGAGGTCGGTCCCGAGCAACAGCCGGGTGGAGAAGTTCCCCAGGGTCACCACCACCTTGGGGCGGATCAGACGGAGCTGGGCCTCGAGATAGGGCCGGCAGGCGGCGATCTCGTCGGCCTTCGGGTCGCGGTTGTCGGGAGGCCGGCACTTGACCACGTTGGCGATGTAGCAACGTTCCCGTCCGACGCCGAGCTCCTCGTGCAGCAGGCGGTCGAGCAGCTTGCCCGAGCGGCCCACGAACGGCTCGCCCCGGAGGTCCTCGTCGCGGCCGGGTGCCTCACCGACGAACATCAGGTCGGCCTCGGGGTCGCCGACGCCGAACACCACCTGGGTGCGGTGGGCGGCCAACGGGCAGCGCGTGCATCCGGCCGCCTCCCGGGCGAGGTCGGCCAATTCGGTGCCCGGTGCCACGGCCGCATGGTACTGCCCGGCACGCGGGGCAGGCCGCTGCCGCGCGCCGGCGCCCCCGGGAACGGTGAGCCGACCTCAGCTCGGGCGGTCGGCCCTTCCTGCGCCTGCGCCCCTCACCAGGCGCGGCACCCGGGGCCCGATGTCGCACAACACCTCGTAGCTGATGGTGCCGAGCAGCTCCGCCCACTCGTCCGCCGTGATCTCCTCGGAACCCTGGCGGCCGAGCAGGACCACCTCGTCGCCGACCTCCACCGGCGCGCCTCCGACCGGACCGCAGTCCACCACGATCTGGTCCATGGTCACCACGCCGGCCAGGGGACGGCGGACGCCCCCGATCAGGACCTCCCCGCCCTCGTCGAAGAGGCGGCGGGGCACGCCGTCGGCATAGCCGATCGGCGCGGTGGCCACCGTGGAGCGTTCCGCCAGCGGCCGCCGCCGGCCGTAGGAGAGCCGCTCGCCGGCGTCAAGGTCGCGGACGAAGGTGACCCGGGTGCGGAGGGAGAGTACCGGCTCGAGCCGCTGACCGCCGGTAGCGGCGGCGAGCTCCTCGGCCAGTGCCGGGGTGGGGGCGACCCCGTAGAGGGCGATGCCGCAACGGACCAGGTCCCGGCGTGCTGCGGCCACGCCGATGGTGCCCGCCGAGTTGGCCACGTGGGTGATCGGTGGTCGGAGCCCGGCGCCATCCAGGCGGTCGAGCGCGGACTCGAACCGCTCGAGCTGCAGAGCGGTGAACTCGCGGTCGGTCGGGCCTGCCCCGTCGGCCACCGCCAGATGGGTCCACGCCGCACCCAGCCGGAGTGCCGGGTCGTCGGCGATCATCCGGGCCAGGGGGACCACGTCCGCCGGGTCGGCCCCGACACGGTGCATGCCGGTGTCCACCTTGAGGTGGACACCGACCGGGGGGGAGCCGTCGGCCCCGACCACCGTGCCGAGTGCCCGGACACCGCTCCTCGTGTACAGCGTCGGGACCAGCCGGCGGGCCACCGCCTCGGACATCGCCTCGACCGGGGGCTCGGACAGCAGGAGGATCGGCGTCTCGATGCCGGCCTCCCGAAGGGCCACCCCCTCCTCCACCAGGGCCACGGCCAGCCAGGACGCGCCGCCGGCCAGGGCGGCCCGGGCCACCGGCAGGGCCCCGTGCCCGTAGCCGTCGGCCTTCACCACCGCGCACAGGGCGGCCGGACCGGCCACCGCGCAGAGGACCGAAGCGTTGTGCTCCACGGCATCGAGGTCGATGTCGGCCCACACCGGCCGCCACCGGTCAGCCACGTCGACCCTCCCGCCCGCCCGGCGAAGGTCGGAGCCCTGACAGCACCAGGGCCACCAGGTCGGGGAGATCACCGGCCACCAGGCCCTCGGCGGGTCCCCGGGCCCCGGCCCGGCCGTGGACGTGGGCGGCGAGGGCCGCCGCCTCGAGCGGAGCAACCCCTCGGGCGATCGTCGCCCCGATGAGGCCGGTCAGGACGTCACCGGTGCCCGCCGTGGCCAGCGCGGTGGTCCCGGCCATACCCAGGAGCACCCGGCCGGACGGGTCGGCCACCGCGGTGGTGGGGCCCTTGACCAGCGCCACGACGCCAGCCGCTCCGGCCAGTCGTCGTGCAGCGGCGATCCGGTCCTCGCCCGGGCGATCGCCCATCAGCCGCCCGTACTCCCCGTCGTGCGGGGTCAGGACCACGGTCGACCGTGCGGCGGGCGCGGAGGCACCGTCCACCCTCCCGAGGGCGAAGAGTCCGTCGGCGTCGACCACGACCGGCACCGGCGACTCGGCCACCAGCCGCCGCACCTCGCCGGCCGACGACGCACTACGCCCGAGGCCCGGGCCGATCACTACTGCCGCGCACCGCGAGGCGACCTCGAGGGCGTCGGCCGACCATTCCTCGGTGGGAAGCGACACCCCCACCGCCTCGCCGGCCGGGAGGTCCGAGAGGCTGCCACCGGGCACGCCGAGCCGGACCATCCCCGCTCCACCGCGGTAGGCGGCGCGGGCACAAAGGGAGGCAGCCCCCACCATGCCGGGCGAACCGGCCACCACCAGCACGGCGGCCGACCACTTGTTGCCATCGTGGCGGCGCGGGGGCAGCAGGGTGGCCACGTCGCCGTCGTCCATCACGTCGATGGCGGACGGCCCCGGAGGCAGGCCGATGTCGGCCACCGACACCCGCCCGGCCAATCGGAGCCCGTCCCCCTGGACCAGGCCGGGCTTCAGCGCCACGAAGGTGACGGTGCGGACGGCGGCGAGCGGCGACCCCGACACCTCGCCGGTGTCGCCCCGCACGCCCGAGGGGATGTCGACGGCCAGCACCGGGGTGGCCGGATCCACCCACGGGGCCCGGTACTCGCCTCGGAACCCGGTGCCATAGGCCGCGTCGATCACCAGGTCTGCCGTGGCGATGGCATCCACACCTCCCGCCTCGACGATGCGGACCCTGGCGCCGCGTGCGGACAGCAGCCGGGCGGCATGCCTGCCGTCGGCACCGTTGTTCCCCCGGCCAGCGATCACGGCCACCCGGCGCCCGTAGGTGCCCCCGAGCAGGTCGACGGCGGCCAGGGCCGTCGCCATCCCGGCCCGGCCCACCAGCACGTCGAGCGGCGTGGACGCCACGGCGGCGGCATCGACCGCGTTCATCTCGGAGACGTTGAGGACCGGATGCATCGGACCCGACGCTACGACCTCGACGGGCCGTCTGCGGAACTGACCGCTTCCGGAACCCCCACGGCGACGACCATGGCCACGGCCACGTGGTCGGTGTGGGTCAAGGACAGATGCCACCGGCACACCCCGGCCCGACCGGCCAGGTCGGCCGCCGACGCGTGCAGGACCAGCGAAGGCGCCTCGAGGCCGTCCCGAATCACTTCCACCTCGTCAAAGCGGAACGCGCCGAGGCCGACGCCGAGGGCCTTCATGGTGGCCTCCTTGGCGGCAAAGCGGGTCGAAAGCCGCGGGACGGGGTCGTGGGCGGCCCGGGCGTAGCGGCGCTCGCCTTCCGTGAACAGCCTGTCGACGAGGTGCGCCCGACGGGACAGCACCAGGCGGAACCGATCGACGTCCACGGCGTCGACGCCCACGCCCACGAGCACCCCCGATGCCACCGCCGCGGGCACAAGCCTCTCTGCCGCCGCCTGGGCGAATGCGGCCACAGGCGCGGCACCGCCGTGGACCGTCACTCGACGGTGACCACCTTGGCCAGGTTGCGGGGGCGGTCGACGTCGTGGCCGTGGAGGCGGGCGAGCGAGTAGGCGAACAGCTGCAGGGGCACGACGTCGACGATCGGTGCGAACAGGTACTCGGTCTCGGGGACCCACAGGACGGCGTCCGCCTGGCGGGCGGTCTCCTGGTCCCCGTCGTTGGCCACCAGCACCACCGTGGCCCCGCGGCTCTTGACCTCGGCCACGTTCGCCATCATCTTCTCCCAGATCGGCGTGCGGGTGGCGACGCCGATGACCACCGTGCCCGGCTCCACCAGGGCGATGGGCCCGTGCTTCAACTCGCCGGCGGGAAATCCCTCGGCCCGGAGATAGGAGAGCTCTTTCAACTTGAGGGCACCCTCCAGCGCCACCGGGTACCCCACCTGGCGCCCGAGGAAGATGAACGACGGCGAGTCGCGGTAGGTCTCGGCCACCGCCTCCACGTCCGGGGCCCGTTCGAGCGCGGCCGAGACCTTTTCGGGCAGGGCGCCCATCGCATCCAGCAACGAGCGGGCATCGGCCGGCGAGAGGGTCTCCCTGGCCTGGGCCAGGTAGAGGGCGAGGATCTCGAGCGCGGTGATCTGGGCCAGGTGGGTCTTGGTGGCGGCCACGCCGATCTCCGGGCCGGCCCTGGTGTAGAGCACCGCGTCGCTCTCGCGGGCCATGGACGAGTCCACCACGTTGGAGATGACCAGCACCTTGGCGCCCAGTTTGCCGGCGGCGCGGACGGCCTGCAGGGTGTCCACCGTCTCGCCCGACTGGCTGACCCCGATCACCAGGGTGTGCTCATCGAGGACCGGGTCGCGGTAACGGAACTCGCTGGCGATGTCGATCTCCACCGGGAGGCGGGCCCAGTGCTCGATGGCGTACTTGGCCATCAGGCCGGCGTGGTAGCTGCTGCCGCAGGCCACGATGAACACCTTGTTGATGGCCCGGAACTCCTCGTTGGTGATGCGCACCTCGTCGAGCACCAGCGTCCCGTCGGGGAGGACCCGGTCGAGCAGGGTGTCGGCCACCGCCCTCGGCTGCTCGTGCATCTCCTTGCTCATGTAGTCGGGGTACCCGTCCTTGCGGGCGGCGTCGAGGTCCCAGTCCACATGGAGCGGTGCCGGATCCACCTCAGTGCCGTCAAGGGCGGTCACCCGGACCGACCCGGGTCGCAGCTCGGCGATCTCATCGTCCTCGAGCACGAAGAAGTCGCGGGTGAGCCCGAGGATCGCCGGGATGTCCGAGGCCAGGAAGGCGGCGTCGTCGGCAACCCCCATCAGCAGCGGCGAGACCCGCCGGGAGGCCACGATGAGATCGGGCTGGTCGGCGTGGACCACCGCAAGGGCGAAGGCCCCCCGGACGCGCCCGAGTGCGGCCCGCACCGCGCCGGTCAGGCCGGCCCCCGGATCGGCCGCCAGCCGTGACTCGACCAGGTGCGCCAGGACTTCGGTGTCCGTCTCGGACTCGAGGTGGTGGCCCTCTGCGATCAGCTCGTCGGCCAGCTCGATGTGGTTCTCGATGATCCCGTTGTGGACCAGCGCCATCCGGCCGGAGCAGTCGACGTGGGGATGGGCGTTCTCCTCCGTCGGCCTTCCATGGGTCGCCCACCGGGTGTGGCCGACGCCGGCGGTGGCGCCCCGGGGGGAGCTTTCCGCCCGCTTGGCGAGGTCGTCGAGCGACCGGGTCCCGTTCGCGGCCCGCGCCCGCCACATCCCGTCGCCGGCCCCCGGGCCGACCAGGGCCAGGCCGGCGGAGTCGTAGCCGCGGTACTCGAGGAGCGCCAGGCCCTCGAGGAGGACTTCGAGCACCCGGTGGGAGCCGCCCCCGTCACCCCGGCGGACGTCGGAGCCCCGACCGGCGTGGTCGGTGGCCGTGGTGATGCCGATGATGCCGCACATGGTGACCGAGGCTAGTGGCCCGACACGCCCCACGGCCTTCGCCGACCGCCCGGGACGGGACTATCCCTTGGTGGCCGCCGCCGACTGCAACTCGAATCCGACCAGATTGCCGAGCCGATGGGCGATCTCCTCGGCCACCCCGTCGCCCGGCGCCTCCACCATCACCCGCACCACCGGTTCGGTCCCGCTCGGCCGGAGCAGCACGCGCCCGGCGTCCCCGAGCCGCCCCTGCTCTTCGGCGACGGCCGACCACACCGCCTCGGCTTCGGCCAGGAGCTCGGTGCTGGGTACCGGAACGTTGACGAGGACCTGGGGCACCCTGTTCACCAGGCCGTCCAGCAACTCGGCCAGCGGCCGACCGGCCCGTGCCAGAAGATCGGCCAGGGCCAGCCCGGTGAGCAGGCCGTCGCCGGTGGTCGCCAGCCTCCGGAAGATGATGTGCCCGGACTGCTCCCCTCCGAGGGAGAGCCCGTCCTTGTCCAGCGCGGCCAGGACGTACCGATCGCCCACCATGGTCTCCTTCACGACGATGCCCCGCTCCTCCATGGCCAGGCGGAACCCGAGGTTGGTCATCACCGTGACCACCACCGTGTTGCCGGCCAGCTGGCCCCGCTCGGCAAGGTCGAGGGCGAACAGGGCGAGGAGCTCGTCGCCGTTGACCAGGGCGCCGGCGCCGTCCACCGCCAGCAGGCGGTCGGCGTCGCCGTCGAGGGCCAGTCCCAGGTCGGCCTGGTGCTCCACCACGGCGCGGGCGAGCGTCTCGGTCGACGTCGAACCGCACCCGGCGTTGATGTTGGTCCCGTCCGGCTCGCACCCGATGGCCACCACCTCGGCACCGAGCTGCTCGTAGACGCGGGCGGCCAGACCGGAGGCAGCGCCGTTGGCGCTGTCCACGACCAGTCGCAGGCCCTCCAGCCGGCGCCCGTCGAGCAGGGTGCCCAGGTGCTCGACGTAGCTCCCCCCCAGGTCGAGATCGCCGGTGAGGCTGCCGACACCATGGCCCTCGAGGCTGCGGGGACCCTTCACCGACGGTTCGAGGGTCCGCTCCAGCTCGTCCTCGATGGCCGCCTCGGTCTCGAGGCTCAGCTTGGCCCCGCCCGCCGCAAACAGCTTGATCCCGTTGTCGGCGAAGGGGTTGTGAGACGCGGAGATCACCACGGCGGGCAGGTCGCGTCTGGCCGACAACCAGGCCAGGGCCGGAGTGGGCAGCACGCCGACATCCACCACGTCGGCCCCTTCGCTGGCGAGCCCGGCGGAGAGGGCGGCCTGCAGCATCGGTCCCGACTTCCGGGTGTCCCGCCCGATCAGGAACGTGGTTGCAGTGATGGTGCGGGCGACGGCCCGCCCGAGGGCGAGGACCAGCTCCGGTGACAGTTCGACGTTGGCAACGCCCCGTACGCCATCGGTTCCGAACTGGGCTCTGATCACTGGCCTACCGCTTGGAGTACTGCGGAGCCTTGCGGGCCTTCTTCAGTCCGTACTTCTTCGACTCCTTCTCCCGCGCGTCACGGGTGAGGAATCCGGCTTTCTTCAACGAGGCACGCAGCTCGGGGTCGAGCACGCACAGGGCCCGGGCGATCCCGAGGCGGAAGGCGCCGGCCTGGCCGGAGACACCGCCCCCGTCGATGGTCACGTCGATGTCCCACGACTCGGTGGTGTCGGTCAGGCGCAGGGGCTCCGTCACGATCATCCGGTGGGTGGCCGAGGTGAAGTACTCCTCGAACTTCTGCGAATTGACGGTGATGGCTCCCTGGCCGGGACGGATCCGGACCCGGGCGACCGCCCGCTTGCGGCGTCCGGTGGTCTGGCAGATGGGGGCGGCATTGGCCACGTTGTGCTCCTCGCGATCGAATCGAAGTAGGTGCCGGGTCGAAGGGCGCTTACGCGCCACTCCGGGTGGAGGCCGTGCGGCGGGCGCCGGGGATGTCCAGGGGCTCGGGGGACTGGGCGGCGTGGGGATGGTCTGCGCCGGCGTAGACCTTGAGCTTGGTCGCCATCTGGCGCCCCAGCCGGTTCTTCGGGAGCATGCCCCGGATGGCGTTGCGGACCACGTCGTCGGAATGGTCGACCAGCAGGTCGCTGTAGCGGGTGGCGGTCAGGCCGCCCGGGTAACCGCTGTGCCGGTAGGCCATCTTGGTCTCCGCCTTGCCCGAGGTGAGCACCACCTTGTCCGCGTTGATCACGATGACGTGGTCGCCGGTGTCCACGTGCGGGGCGAAGGTCGGCTTGTGCTTGCCGCGCAAGATGGCGGCGACCTCGGTGGCCAGGCGCCCGAGCACCAGCCCGTCGGCGTCGACGATGTGCCAGGCGCGGGTGATGTCAGTGGGCTTGGGAGTGTACGTGCGCACGAAGGTTCCTTGTTCGATGATGCCGGGCGTTGAAGCACCCGCCGGTGCAGGGCTTGGTGTGGGGTGCCGACTGATGAGCCACGAGGACTGCTCTCGCTCGCCGCGCAGTCGGCAGGGCCCAACCCGACGACCTCCCACCCTAGGACGAAACAGCCCTGTCCGGCAAGCCGGTCAGGCCCCGTAGCTGACCGCGGTCAGGGTGAGGCCGTGGGGGGGAGCGGGCTGGCCGGCATGGTGCCGGTCGGCCGACCGGAGGATCCACAGCATGTCGGAGGCGCGCTTGCGCCCGCGGCCGACATCCACCAGGGTGCCCACCAGGGAGCGCACCATCTGGTGGCAGAAGGCGCTGGCCTCGATCTCGAAGGCCAGGAGATCGCCCACCGCCGGGACCAGAGCCGGCCCGGCCACGGCGTGCCCTCCGTGCGCGCTCAACCGGGTCCACCGGGCGTCGAGCACCCGGCGGGGGATCGGGTCGTCCGGCGTGGTGCCCGGGACCCGTCGGCAGAAGGCACGGAAGTCGTGCTCGCCGAGCAGCGCATCGGCCGCCGCCGCCATCGACCGCAGGTCGAGCGGGCCGACCACGTGCCAGGCCAGGCCGGACAGCAGGGGGTCGGCCACCGGCGCATCGATCACCAGGTAGCGGTAGCGCCGGGAGACGGCCGAGTGCCGGGCATCGAAGCCGTCGGGCGCCACCCCTGCCTCCCGGACCACGATCGCCGGCCCCAGCTGGCTGTTGCACGACCTGATCAGGGCGGAGGCGTCGAGCCTGTCCGACACCTCGGCGGGAAGATCCAGGTGGAGCACCTGGTCGAGGGCGTGCACGCCGGAGTCGGTGCGGCCGGCACAGGTGAGGGACACATCGGTCCGGGTGGCCCGGCCCAAGGCCTCGACCAGGGCACCGGCCACGGTGGCCTGGCCCTCCTGGGCGGCGAATCCGTGGAACCCCGTGCCGTTGTACGCCACGCGCAGGCGCCACCGGACGGTCCGGTCATCCAGCCCCCCGGAAGCGGGGGGCTGGCTCACACCAGTTCGATGCGGGCCATCGGGGCGTTGTCGCCCAGGCGATTGCCCAGCTTGAGGATGCGGGTGTAGCCACCCGGCCGATCGGCGTATCGGGGCCCGATCTCCTCGAACAGCTTGTGCGCCATGTCCTTGTCACGAATGAAGGCGACCACGTTGCGCTGGCGGGCCAACCCGCCCTTGGCGGCTGCGGTGATCACCTTCTCGGCCACCGGGCGGAGGGCCTTGGCCTTCGCCTCGGTGGTCACCAGATATTCGGCGGCGACCAGCGAGGCCACCAGGTTCCCCATCATCGCTTTCTGATGGGCGGAGCTGCCGCCGAAGCGACGTCCCTTCTTCGGAGTGCCGAGCATCGCGGAACCTCAGTCCTTGACCCGCAGGGACAGGCCCCGCTCGTCGAGCTTCTGGAGCACCTCGTCGAGCGACTTCTGCCCGAAGTTGGTGATGTTGAGCAGGTCGTCGAGTGTCCGGTCAACCAACTCGCCGATGGTGTTGATCTGCGCCCGCTTGAGGCAGTTGCGGGGGCGCTCGGTGAGATCGAGGTCCTCGATGCGGAGGTCGAGGTCGGGGGACCCGGTGCCGATCGTCCCGACCTCGCCGAGCTCGAGGCCCATGGGCTCGTCCTCCAGGTCGGCGACCAGGCCGACCAGGGTACGCAAGGTGTCACCGGCCGAGGCCAGTGCCTCGCGGGGGGTCAGCGACCCGTCGGTCTCGATGTCGAGGACCAGGCGGTCGAAGTCGGTGGACTGCTCGACCCGGACCGGCTCGACGGTGAAGGCCACCCGCCGCACCGGCGAGAAGATGGCATCCACCGGGATCACCCCGATGATGCTCGAGCGCTTGTTCTTGTCGGCGGACAGGTAGCCCCGGCCGCGCTCCACCGTCAGGTCCACAGCCAGGCGCCCCTTGGCGTTGAGGGAGGCGATGTGCTGCTCGGGGCTGAGGACCTCCACGTCGGCTGTGACATGCAGGTCGCCGGCGGTGGCGTCGCCGGGTCCGCGCTTGTCGAGGCGGATGGTCACCGGCTCTTCGCTGTGCACCCGGAACAACAGGTCCTTCAGGTTGAGGATCAGGTCGGTGACGTCTTCCTTGACGCCCGGAAGGGTGGTGAACTCGTGCAGTGCGTCGTCGAAGCGGACCTGGGTGATCGAGGCACCGGGGATCGACGACAGCAGCGTGCGCCGGAGGGAGTTGCCCAGGGTGTGGCCGAAGCCCGGGTCGAGCGGTCCGACGGCGAATTGCTGCCGGTTGTCCTCTTCTTCACCGATGGCTTCGACGGTGGGTCGCTGGATGATGAGCATGCTGATCGTGGCTCCTCGGCAGTGTGATGCGCAGGTTCGGTTGGGGTCGGTGGTTCGTGGGGTGCGGTGGTCGGCCCGGCTCCGATCGCTCGGCGGCCGGCCCGGGGTGGTCGGTTACTTGGAGTAGAGCTCGACGATGAGCTGCTCTTGGACCGGCTCGTCGATGTGCTCGCGCAACGGCAGCGAGAACACCCGGACCTCGAAGCGGTCGCCGACCGCCTCCAGCCACGGCGGCAGCTGCCGATCGAGGGTGTCCATGTTACGGCGGACGTGGAACAGTTCGCGCGACGACGGCTTGAGGGTGACCACCTGGCCCTGGCGTACGCGGTAGCTGGGGATGGTCACCCGCTTGCCGTTCACCAGCACGTGGCCGTGGCGCACGAACTGGCGGGCCTGTGACCGGCTGGCTCCCCACCCGGCCCGGAAGGCCACGTTGTCGAGGCGTAGCTCGAGCATGCGCAGCAGGTTCTCGCCGGTGATGCCCGGCGCCTTGGATGCCTCCACGTAGAGGTTGTGGAACTGGCGCTCGAGGAGGCCGTAGATACGCCGGGCCTTCTGCTTCTCACGTAGCTGACCCAAGTACTCGGACCCCTGGCGCATCCGGTCGCGGCCATGCTCCCCCGGAGGGTAGGCGCGGCTGTGGCGATCGGTCACCGCCTCGGAGACCGGGCACTTCATCGAATAACAACGTTCGCCCTTCAAGAAGAGCTTGGTGCGCTCCCGGCGACAGAGCCGGCAGACGGGTCCGGTGTAACGAGCCATAAGTGTTCCTTGTATCCCTTCGTGCCCCGGCCCTAGACCCGACGCCGCTTCTTGGGGCGGCATCCGTTGTGCGGGATGGGGGTGACGTCCTTGATGCCGGCCACTTCGATGCCGGCCGCGGCCAATGAGCGGATTGCCGTCTCGCGGCCCGAGCCCGGACCCCGTACCAACACATCCACGCGGCGCACGCCGTGCTCCATGGCCCGCTTGGCACACTGCTCGGCGGCCAGCTGGGCGGCGAACGGCGTGGACTTCCTCGAGCCCTTGAACCCGACGTTGCCGGCCGAGGCCCAGGCCAACACGTTGCCCTCCGGGTCGGCAATCGACACGATGGTGTTGTTGAACGAACTCTTGATGTGGGCGACGCCGAAGGTGATGTTCTTCCGCTCGCGCTTGCGGGGGCGCCTGGCGCCGGCTGCGGGCTTGGTTGTCTTGGCCATCTACTTGCGAACCTTCTTCTTTCCGGCGACCGTCTTCTTCGGTCCCTTGCGGGTGCGGGCGTTGGTGTGGGTGCGCTGACCGTGGACGGGCAGGCCCTTGCGGTGCCGGATGCCCTGGTAACAGCCGATCTCCATCTTGCGCTTGATGTCCTGGGAAACGTCGCGGCGGAGGTCGCCCTCCACCTGCAGGTTGGCGTCGATGTAGTTGCGGAGGCGGGTCACCTCTTCGTCGGTGAGGTCCCGTACCCGGGTGTCGGGGCTGGTCTCGGTGGCGGCGCAGATCTGCTGCGCGGTGGTCCGGCCGATGCCGAAGATGTAGGTGAGCGAGATCTCCAACCGCTTCTCGCGGGGGATGTCGACGCCTGAAATGCGGGCCACGTGTTCTTCTTTCTCTCGTACGCCTGATCCGCTGCCGTCAACCCTGGCGCTGCTTGTGGCGCGGGTTCTCGCAGATGACGATGACCTGCCGGTGCCGGCGGATCACTTTGCACTTTTCACACATCGGCTTGACGCTCGGTCGAACCTTCACGTTCTCGTCCTTGTCTCGTACTGCTCACTCGACACTGCCCCTGCACCGGCCGTCCGACGCGGCCTTCGCTGCCCCGGCCTACTTGTAGCGGTAGGTGATCCGCCCCCGAGCCAGGTCGTAGGGGGTGATCTCCACTTGCACCTTGTCCCCGGGGAGGATGCGGATGCGGTGCATCCGCATCTTTCCGGAGCTGTGGGCCAGCACTTTGTGGCCATTCTCGAGCTCCACCCGGAACATGGCGTTGGGCAACGGCTCAACGACCACTCCCTCGAGCACGATGGCATCTTCCTTAGGCTTGGGCAGGTGAATCTCCTCGATATTCTGTTGTTCTCGTACCATGTCGGCCCCGTGGTCGACGTGCGTCACGACCACGTTGTCGTCGCCGTTTCCGCACCGCATTCGGAGGCGCACTGGAAGAGCACCACCTCGAGCGGGATCGGCACGCCACAACACACCCGTGGCCAGCCGAATGACTAGTCTAGCCCTTCGGGGCCAAATTGCCAGTCCGACCCCTGTTCTGCCGCCCGCCCCACCCGCCGGTGGCCCGGTCGCCGGCGGCCCAGGGTGCCGGAGGGAGGCGGTCAGAGGACGGTGAACACCTCCGGGCCCTCGTCGGTCACCGCGATGGTGTGCTCGAAATGGGCCGACAGCCGGCCATCGGCGGTCACCACGCTCCACCCGTCGTCCAGGAGCCGTGTCGCCGGCCCGCCGGCATTGACCATCGGCTCGATGGCGAAGACCATGCCCGACCGGAGGGTCGGGCCCGGCGTGCCCGGCCAGTAGTTGGGGACCTGGGGCTCTTCGTGCATGGCCGTCCCGATGGCATGGCCCACGTACTCCCGGACCACCGAGAAGCCCGCGCTCTCTGCCACCTGCTGGACCGCCCGCCCCACTTCGTGCAGGCGGTTACCAGGCTGGAGCTGGTCGATGCCGGCATACAGGCTCCGCTCGGTGACCTCCATCAACCGGGTCGCCTCCGGGGAGACCGTTCCCACGCCGGTGGTATAGGCAGCATCCCCGTGGTAGCCCTCGATGATCGCCCCGCAGTCGATCGAGATGATGTCCCCCTCCTCGAGGATGACCGTCTCCGAGGGGATCCCGTGCACGATCATCGAGTTGGGCGACGTGCAGACCACGGCCGGGAACCCGTGGTAGTTGAGGAAGTTCGAGCCCGCCCCCCGGCGGTCCAGGACCTCCCGGGCCACCCGGTCGATCTCCGCGGTGGAGACCCCGGGGCGGATGGCGGCGCGGGTGGCCTCGTGGATCTCGGCCACCACCCGTCCCGCCTTGCGCATCTTGGCCAGCTCGCCGGAATTGCGTCTCATCGGATACAGAGCCTCACACGAACCCGTGCCCCTTACGGCGCTTGGCCTCGATGACCTTGACCATCCGCCGGGTCACCGCGTCGGGCGACCCGGTGCCCGGGACCGACTCCAGCTGGTGACGCGCCCGGTACCACTCGATGAGCGGTGCGGTCTGACGCTCGTAGAGCTCCAGCCGTCGGGAGATGGCCTCTTCGGTGTCGTCCTTGCGCTGGACGACCTCCCCGCCGCACACGTCGCAGGTCCAGTTGATCAACGGCGGAGCCGAGAGTGAGTAGTTGGCCCCGCAGTCGACGCAGACGCGGCGGGCAGCCAGGCGGCGGAGCACCTGGCCGGTGTGGATCTCGATGTCGATGACCAGATCGAGGTCGACCGGTGCGAGTGTGTCGGCCAGTCGCTCCGCCTGGGCCACCGTGCGGGGGCATCCGTCCAGCACGAAGCCCCGGGCCCGCACGTCACTTTCTCCGAGGCGCTCAGCCACCATCTCCATGATCAGGTCGTCGCCGAGCAGCTCTCCGCGGTCCATCTGGTCCTTGGCCTTCAGCCCGAGGGCCGTACCCTGCTTGACCGCAGCGCGCAGCATGTCCCCGGTCGAGACGTGGGGGACGACGTAGTGATGGGAGAGGCGCACGCACTGCGTCCCCTTCCCTGCCCCCTGTTTGCCGAGGACCACGAGCCTGGCTCCGCTTACCACCTACTTGAGGAAGCCCTCGTAGTTTCGCATCATGAGCTGGCTGTCGATCTGCTTCATCGTCTCGAGTGCCACGCCCACGGCGATCAGGAGTGTCGTTCCATAGAAGGGATAGCTGGTGATGTTCCAGGCGGACATCAGCAGTGACGGGGTGACCGCCACCGCACCGAGGAAGAGGGCGCCGGGCCAGGTGATCCTGTTGAGGATGTGGGCCAGATACCGTTCGGTCGGGTGACCGGGCCGGATCCCGGGGATGTACCCACCCTGCTTCCGGATGATGTCGGCCTGCTGATGAGGATCGAACGCCACATAGACGTAGAAGAACGTGAAGAGGAGGATGAAGACGAAGTAGGTGAGGATGTAGAAGAGGCTGGTCGGCGTCACGTTCTGGTTCACCCAGCTCCGGAACGCCGCGGAGGGGACGATGTTGGACAGCAGCACGGGGATGTACAGCACCGAGCTGGCGAAGATGATCGGGATGACGCCGGCCTGATTGACCTTGAGCGGGATGTAGGTGCTCGAGCCGCCGTACATCTTGCGCCCGACCACCCGCTTGGCGAAGGTGACCGGGATGCGTCGCTGGCCCTGGTCGACGAAGACGATGAGGACCAGGAGTCCCAGGGAGACCAGAAGGATGACCGAGAACTTGAGGCGCCCACCCTCCTGGAGGACCGTGTTCAACCCCGTGGGGATGCCGGCCACCACGTTGGCGAAGATGAGGATCGACATGCCCTGCCCGATGCCCCGCTGGGTGATCAGTTCGGCCAGCCACATGACGAAGGCGGTGCCTGCGGTCAGGGTGAGGACGATGAAGGCGGCACGCCAGATCGAGTAGTTGAGGATCAGGTCGATGGACTGGGTGGTACCGAACAGCCCCCCTCCACCCTTGTGGAACAGGTAGACCAGGCCGGTCGACTGCATCAGGGCCAGTGCCACCGTCAGGTACCTGGTGGTCTGGGTCAGCTTCTTCTGCCCGACGGCCCCCTGGTCACGCCACTGCTCGAGCTTGGGGATGACCGTGGCTAACAGCTGGATGATGATGCTCGAGGTGATGTAGGGCATGATCCCCAGCCCGAACACCGCCATGCGGGTGAGCGCGCCACCCGAGAAGAGGTTGAGGAAGCCGAGGACCCCTGACGACTTCGAGGCGGCCTCGAGCTGTGCCACCTTGGAGAAGTTGACGAACGGAACCGGGACATTCGCCCCGAACTGGTAGAGCGCAATGATGGTCAGCGTGAAGAGGACCTTCTTGCGAAGGTCCGGGATCCGGAAGATGTTGGCCAGACTGGCGAGCATTGGGCTCCTCGACGCCGCGGTGGGCCGATGCTACCGGTTGGTGAGGGCGTTGCCCTGTGCCGGAGGGCGGCCGTGGCCGAAAGGCAGGGGGACCACGGCGGTGGATCCACCAGCGGAGGTGATCGAGGCCTCGGCCGACTTGGAGAAGGCGTGGGCCTCCACCCGGATCGCCCGGGTCAGCTCGCCGCCACCCAGGATCTTCACCAGGTCACCCTTGTGGACCAGGCCCGCCTCGACCAGCCGGGCGACGTCGACGGAGTCGCCCTCGACGCCCTGCAGGGAGCTCACGTTGACCGGCGTGTAGGCGATCCGGAAGGGATTCTTGAAGCCGCGCAGCTTGGGGATGCGCTGCATCAGTTGCAGCTGGCCGCCCTCGAACCCCATCGGGATGGTGTCGCGCGCGCCCTGGCCCTTGCTGCCACGGCCTGCGGTCTTGCCACCCTTGCCGGCGATGCCGCGTCCGACCCGCCGGCGCGTCCGGGTGGACCCTGCGGGGGGGCGGAGCTCATGGACCTTCATGGTCGACCTCTCTCGTCTTGGGTGGCGGACGTCACATCCACCAGATGGGGGACGCGTGCCAGCATTCCACGGATCTCCGGGCGGTCGGGCAGCACGTTGGTGCGCCCGATGCCCCGCAGGCCGAGGGCACGGAGCGTGCCCCGGTGCTTCGGCTTGGTGCCGATGGCCGACTTGACCTGGGTCACCCGCAGCCAGCCGGTGGTGGACTGGTCAGATGCTGCAGCGGCACTCACGTCAACTCACCTCCGTGAACAGATCGGCCTCGCGCCGGCGCTCGCGATAGGAGCGGAGCATCGCGGCCGGCGCCACTTCCTCGGCGGTCTTGCCGCGGAGGGCGGCGATCTCGTCGGGGCGCTTGAGGCCCTTGAGACCGGCGATGGTTGCATGTGCCACGTTGATGCCGTTGGACGAGCCGAGGGACTTGGACAGGATGTCGCGGATTCCGGCCATCTCGAGGATGGCCCGGACCGCACCGCCGGCGATCACGCCGGTACCGGGTGCGGCCGGCTTCAGCATCACCCGGCCGGCACCGCTCTCGCCGATGATGGGATGGGTGATGGTCGACCCCGCCAGCGGCACGTCGAACATGTTCTTGCGAGCCTCTTCGATGCCCTTCTGCACGGCGAGGCCGGCCTCTTTGGCCTTGCCGTAGCCCAGGCCCACCTTGCCGTTGCCGTCGCCTACCACCATCAGGGCGGCGAAGGAGAACCGGCGGCCACCCTTGACCACCTTGGACACACGGTTGACCCGGATGGTCCGCTCTTCGAATTGCAGTTCGTTCATGGCCATGATCTCAGAATTCCAGTCCTTCGGCGCGGGCGGCGTCGGCCAACGCGGCCACCCGCCCGTGATAGGCGAAACCGCCGCGATCGAAGACCACGGTCGTGATACCGGCATCCTTGGCCCGCGTGGCCACCAGGGCGCCCACGGCACGGGCCGCCTCGACATTGCCCCCGCCTGCGTCCCGCAGGACGTTCTCGACCGAGGACGCCGCGGCCATCGTGCGGCCGGCGTCGTCGTCGATCAGCTGGGCGGAGATGTGCTTGTTGGAACGGAAGACCGCCAGGCGCGGGCGCTCGGCCGAGCCGTGCACCCGGCGGCGGACCCGGGCATGCCGGCGGCGACGCAGTTCCAGTTTGTGATCAGTGCGTGCCATTACTTGGCTGCCTTCCCGGCCTTGCGCACGACCCGCTCGCCCAGGTAGCGCACACCCTTGCCCTTGTAAGGCTCGGGCTTGCGCAGCTTGCGGATGTCCGCGGCCACTTGGCCGACCTTCTCCTTGTCGATTCCCTTGACGATGATCCGGGTGGCGCTCGGCACCTCGAAGGTCACACCCTCGGGAGCGCTCACGCTGACGGGGTGGGAGAACCCGAGGGCCAGCTCGAGAGCCGAGGGGCCCTTGGGGATGGCCCGGTAGCCGACCCCGACTATCTCCAACTCCTTGGAGAAGCCCTCGGTCACGCCGGCCACCATGTTGGCCACCAGCGAGCGGGTGAGGCCGTGGAGGGCGCGGTTCTGGCGCTGGTCGTCCGGGCGCTCCACCACCAGGACATCGCCCTCCTGGCGGATGATGATGGCGGCAGGGACCGATCGGGCCAGCTCGCCCTGGGGCCCCTTGACCGTCACCGTGTGGTCCTCGCCCAGAGCCACCGAGACCCCGGAGGGGAGGGTGATCGGCGAGCGTCCGATGCGCGACATCAGCGGATACCTCCTGCAACGATGCGGCCCACCGGGCCGGCGGCGCGGCTACCAGACATAGCAGAGCACCTCTCCACCCATGCGACGCTTACGCGCCTCACGATCGGTCATCAGGCCCTTCGAGGTCGACACGACGGCGACTCCCAGGCCTCCGAGCACCCGGGGGATCCTGTCGGCACGGGCGTAGATGCGCAGGCCGGGCTTGGACACCCTCTTGATACCCGAGATGGTGCGGGCGCGGTCCGGCGCGTACTTCATGGTGATCTCGAGGGTCTTGCCCGGCTTGCCCGGGACCTCGTTGACTTCGTAGCCCGTGATGTAGCCCTCGTCCACCAGGATGGAGGCCAGGGACTCCTTGAGGTTGGAGCCGGGCATCTTGACCGTATCGAAGTGAGCGGTATTGGCGTTCCGGATACGGGTCAGCATGTCGGCAATGGGGTCGGTCATCGTCATCGTTGGTCGCCTCCTCTCACCAACTGGCCTTCGTCACGCCGGGGATCTCACCGGCGTGGACCATCACTCGCAGGCAGATCCGGCACAGGCCGAACTTGCGGTACACCGACTTGGGTCGGCCGCACCGACGGCATCGGGTGTACCCGCGCACCTTGAACTTGGGCGTGCGCTGCTGCTTTTCGATCAAAGCCTTCTTTGCCATGGGGTTACTGGATCTCCTGTCGGAACGGGAAGCCGAATGCGGCCAGCAGGGCCCGGCCCTCTTCGTCGGTACGTGCGGTGGTGGCGATGGTGATGTCCATGCCTCTGGTGGTGTCGACTCGGTCGTAGTCGATCTCGGGGAAGATCAGCTGCTCGGTGACCCCGAAGGTGTAGTTGCCGTGTCCGTCGAACGAACGGGGGGACAGCCCCCGGAAGTCGCGGATCCTGGGGATGGCCATGGCCAGCAGCCGGTCGAGGAACTCCCACGCCCGGTCGCCCCGCAAGGTCACCTTGGTCCCGATCTCCTGGCCCTCACGAAGCTTGAACGAGGCGATCGACTTCTTGGCCCTGGTCACCACCGGCTTCTGGCCGGCAATGATCTCGAGGTCCCGCATGGCTCCTTCGATCAGCGACTTCTGCTGGGTGGCACGGCCGACGCCCATGTTGATCACGATCTTGGACAGCCGGGGTACCTCCATGATGTTGTCAAGGCCGAGCGTCTCCTTGAGCTGGGTCCGGACCTCGCTGTCGTAGCGCTTCTTGAGCCGGGGGCGTGCCACGGTCGATGTGGTGGCCATCACAGATCCGCCCCGCACTTGCGGCAGACCCGGATCTTGCGGCCCTGGTCGTCCATGCGCATCCCGATGCGGGTGGGCCCGCAGGTGCCGCAGACGATGGCCACCGAGGACACCGACACCGGCATGAACTTGTCGATGAGGCCTCCCTGCATGGTGGCACGGGTCGGCTTGGCAGACTTCTTCGCCACATGGACCCCTTCGACGATGACCGTTCCCTCGGCGGGAATGGCCCGTAGGACATGGGACTGCTTGCCACGGTCCTTGCCACTGAGGACCTGGACCTTGTCTCCCTTTCGGATACGCATCTACAACACCTCCGGTGCCAGCGAGACGATCCGCATGAAGCGCTTGTCGCGCAGTTCGCGGCCGACAGGGCCGAAGATGCGGGTCCCGCGTGGTTGCTGCTGGTCGTTGATGAGGACCGCGGCGTTCTCGTCGAAGCGGATGTAGCTGCCGTCGGGACGGCGCTTCTCCTTCTTCGTGCGGACGACGACGCACTTGACCACGTCGCCCTTCTTGACCGCAGCCCCGGGGATGGCGTCCTTCACCGTGGCCACAAAGACATCCCCGATCGAGGCGTACCTGCGGCGGGAGCCGCCGAGCACCTTGATGCAGAGGACCTCCTTGGCGCCGGAGTTGTCGGCCACGCGGAGTCGCGATTCCTGTTGGATCATCGTGCACGCTCCAGTACTTCCGACAGGCGCCAGCGCTTGAGCTTGGACAGCGGGCGGGTCTCGACGACCCGCACCCGGTCCCCAACCTTGGCGAGATTGTCGCCGTCGTGGACGTAGAGGCGCTTCGTATGCTGCACCGTCTTGCCGTAGCGAGGGTGGCGGACCCGCTCGATCACGGCCACCACGACCGTCGCCTCCATTGCGTCGGACACCACGAGGCCCTCACGCACCTTGCGGGCGTTCTCCCGGGGCTCGGTCGTCCCGGTGGAACTCTGCTCGTCAACCATTAGCTCTTCTCCTCGGTGTCGGCTCCACCGTCAACGGCGGTGCCGTCGTCGCCATCCTCATCGGCGGCCGACTCGTCCTGATCCACGGTTGCCCCGGCATCGTCCGTGGCGCTCTCCACTACTTCGGCCCTGGCCGCAGCCCGTCGTTCCGACGCGGTGGTCTCGGACCGGCCGAGCGCCTCGTCCTCCGAGCGGCGGCGGGCCGCCGCCTGGTGGGCCGGAAGCTGGTCGACGGCCAGGCCCTCGGCCTCGGCGATCTCCCGGTTCCGCAACTCGGTCAGCATCCGGGCGATGTCCTTGCGGACGTGGTTGATCCGCGAGAAGTTGTCTAGCTGGCCGGTGGCCAGTTGGAACCGGAGGTTGAACAGCTCCCGCCGGGTTTCGCCCAGCTGGCGCTCCAGCTCCTCGATGTCGTACTCGGAAACCTGTGCCGCAGTCGCCATCAGACCTGTACCTCCGGGGTCCCGTGCGTCCCGGGCCGGACCACGAATCGAGCCTTGAACGGCAGCTTCTGGATGGCCCGCTCCATTGCCTCGCGCGCCAGCTCCGGCTCGACGCCGGCCAGCTCGAAGAGGATCCGGCCCGGCTTGACCACGGCCACCCAGTGCTCGGGGTTGCCCTTACCCGAGCCCATGCGGGTCTCTGCCGGCTTCTTCGTCACCGGGCGGTCCGGGAACACCCGGATCCACACTTTGCCTCCGCGCTTCACGTGCCGGGTCATGGCGATTCGGGCCGCCTCGATCTGGCGGGCCGTCAGCCACGCCGGCTCCAGGGCCTGGATACCGAAGTCGCCGAAGGTCACGTCGCTGCCACCCTTGGCCTTGCCGCTCATCCGGCCGCGCTGCTGCTTGCGGTACTTGACCTTCCGTGGCATCAACATGTCAGTCGACCTCCTTGCGGAAGTGCGGGGTCTCGTGGTGCTCGCGGGTCCGCCGCTCGATCTCTTCGTCCTCGCTGAGGATGCGCTCGAGCTCGTCGGGCACGGCAGGCGGTGCGGCGAACTCCTCCGTCGAGCGGTCGACCAGTCCCTCGGGGATCTCCGCCTCGGTTTCGGCGTCGACGGTCACCACACTGCCCGGAGCGCCCTGCTCGGCGCGACGACGGCCACCACCGGCGGTGATCAGGCGGCGAGGGGCGTCGCCGCTCTGGCCCGACGTCTCACCCACGGCCATGGCGGCCTCGCGGGTGATTTTGTCCTCGGTCGAGATCTTGTAGGGCAGGATGTCGCCCTTGTAGATCCAGACCTTGACGCCGATGCGGCCGAACGTGGTCTTGGCCTCGCGGAACCCGTAGTCGATGTCGGCCCGCAGCGTGTGCAGCGGAACCCGACCCTCGCGATAGGACTCCTTGCGCGACATCTCGGAACCACCGAGGCGTCCCGAGCACTGCACCCGAACGCCCAGGGCGCCGGCCTTCTGCACGGTCTGGATCGAGCGCTTCATGGCACGCCGGAACGCCACCCGGCGGGCCAGCTGATCGCAGATACCCTGGGCGATGAGCGCGGCGTCGAGCTCTGGCTGCTTGATCTCCTGGATGTTGAGCTGGATCCGGTTGTTGAGCCCGGTGATCTCCTCGATCTTCTTCTTCAGGCGGTCGGCCTCCGCGCCGCGCCGACCGATGACGATGCCCGGGCGGGCGGTGTGGATGTCCACGCGCAGCCGGTCACGGGTGCGCTCGATCTCGATTCGACTGACCGCGGCCGACTCCAGCTGCGACATCAGATAGTCACGGATCTCCCAGTCCTCGATCACACAGTTCTGATAGTTGCGCTCCTCGAACCAGCGCGACTTCCAGTCGGTGGTGATGCCGAGCCGAAACCCGTACGGGTTGACCTTCTGGCCCATCTACTCGCCCTTCTCTTCGGCGGATTCGCCGTCTGTCTCTTCGGACTTCGCACCCGCGTCCTCCGCGGTGTCCACGGCCTCGTCGTCGGCGTGTGCCGACTCGGTGCCCGCCTCGGGCTCGGTGCCCTCGGACTCGACCTGTTCGGTTTCGCCCACGTCCGCCTCAGCGGTGCCGCCCGGCTCGGATTCGAGCTCGGTGTCCTTGCCGCCCTTGACCGGCGCAGTGGACGCCGAGGCCTCCGCCTGCTGGCGACGCCGTGACCCGGCCACCCGCCGTGAGCGCTGCGAGGAGCCGGCCGCCTGCTTGGCCCGGCGCCGGGCAATCCGCTCATCGGGGAGACGGCTCACGATGATCGTGATGTGCGAGGTCCGCTTGCGGATGCGCGTGGCACGGCCCCGGGCCCGGGGCCGCCAGCGCTTGAGGGTGCTCCCCTCGTCTGCATAGCAGGCGGACACATAGAGATCCTCGGCATCGAGCCCGTCATTGTGCACGGCATTGGCCACCGCGGATGCAAGCACCTTGCCCACCGTGGCCGCGGCCTCGCGGTCGCCGAGGGCGAGGATCTCCGCGGCCCGATCGGCATCCTGGCCACGGATGAGGTTGAGCACCTGGCGCACCTTGGAGGCAGACGTCCGGCTGTGACGGAGCACCGCACGGGTGCCCTCACGCTCATTGGTCTTCACTCCGGGCACCTCAGCGCCTCCCCGCCCGCTCTTGGCCGGCATGGAACTTGAAGGTCCGGGTCGGGGCGAACTCGCCCAGTTTGTGGCCGACCATCGACTCGGTCACGTAGACCGGGATGTGCTTACGGCCGTCGTGCACGGCGATGGTGTGGCCGACCATGTCCGGGATGATCGTGGATCGCCGGGACCACGTCTTGATGACCTTCTTGTCTCCGGCCGCGTTGAGGACGTCCACCTTCTTCAGGAGGTGGTCGTCGACGAACGGACCCTTCTTCAGGCTGCGGGGCATAGTGTGACGTTCCCTCTGTCTTCCCTACCGCCGGGCACCGCGTGTGCGGCGCCTGCGGACGATCATCTTGTCGGAATCCTTGTTGCGTGCCCGGGTGCGGCCCTCCGGCTGGCCCCACGGGGACACCGGGTGGCGTCCACCCGAGGTCTTGCCCTCGCCGCCACCCAGTGGGTGGTCCACAGGGTTCATGGCCACACCGCGGGTCTGCGGGCGCTTGCCCTTCCAACGGTTGCGGCCGGCCTTGCCGATCTTGATCAGTTCGGCCTCGGAGTTGCCCACCGTGCCCAGGGTGCCCCGGCAGTCGATGGACACCCGGCGCATCTCGGTCGAGGGGAGCCGGAGTGTGGCGAACGCGCCCTCCTTGGCCACCAACTGGACACTCATGCCGGCCCCGCGAGCGATCTTGCCGCCGCCACCGGGCCGCATCTCCACGTTGTGGATCACCGAACCGACCGGGATGTAGCGGAGGGGAAGGGCGTTCCCCGGACGGATCTCCGCTCCGTGGCCGGACTGCAGACGATCGCCCACCTGGACCTGGGCCGGAGCGAGGATGTAGCGCTTCTCGCCGTCGAGGTAGTGCAGCAGGGCGATCCGGGCATTGCGATTGGGGTCGTACTCGATGCCGGCGACCTTGGCCGGCACGCCGTCCTTGTCGCGCCTGAAGTCGATGATCCTGTACTGCTGCTTGTGGCCGCCGCCGCGATGGCGTGAGGTCTTGCGGCCATGGCTGTTGCGGCCGCCGGTCGAAGGCTTGGGCGCGAGCAGCGACTTCTCGGGACGGTCGCGGGTGATCTCGGCGAAGTCCGAGACGGTCTGGAATCGTCGGCCCGGGCTGGTGGGTTTGCGTGAACGGAGTGGCATGGTGTGCTTTCGGTCTCTCAGCTCTCGAAGAGGTCGATCGAGTCACCCTCATGGAGGGTGACGATGGCCCGCTTGGTGTCGGGGCGGTGGCCCAGGGAGTTGTTCTTCCGATTGCGCCTGGCCTTGCCCTTGCGGTTGAGGGTGTTCACGTTCGCCACCCGCACGCTGAAGGCCTGCTCCACGGCGTTGCGCACGTCGATCTTCGTGGCCGAAGGGTCGACGACGAAGACGTAGACGTTGTTGTCCATCAGTGAGTAGGACTTCTCCGACACCACCGGTCGGATCAGCACGTTGTGGGGATCCCTCATGATCCGCTGCCTTCTTCCTCGGTCGTCTCGGACTCGGACTGCTCGGCCCGTGCCGGGCCGTCGGCCTCGGCGGCCGGCGGCGCGCCCTTGGATCCTGTGCCGCCCAGGTTGGAGCTCTCGCCCGGCAGCGTCCCGTCGGTGAACACCACCCAGTCGTTGACCAGGATGTCGTAGGAGTTCAGCTCCCCCACCATGATGGTCTGGACCTCGGGCAGGTTCCCGAAGGACCGGTCGGCGTAGCCGTCCTCGTCCCCCAGCACCACCAGCACGCGGCCTGACACCCCCAGCGCCTCGAGGGCGGCAACGCCACGCTTGGTGCTCGGGATTTCGAAGTCCCACGCGTCGACCACGACCACCCGGTCCTGGGAGGCCCGGTCGGACAGCGCCGAGCGCAGGGCCAGCTGGATCATCTTCTTCGGCGTCTTCTGCGCATAGGAGCGGGGCTTGGGCCCGAGGGCCACGCCGCCTCCGACCCAGATGGGCGAACGGGTCGAGCCCGCCCGGGCTCTCCCGGTGCCCTTCTGCCGGAAGGGCTTGACCCCTCCGCCCCGGACCTCCGCCCTGGTCTTCGTCGACTGGGTCCCCGCCCGGGCGGCCGCCAACTGGGCGGTCACCACCTGGTGCAGCACGTCCAGATTGGGCTCGATGCCGAAGATCGAGGGGTCGAGGCCGATCTCACCGAGCTCGGCGCCGTCACTCGACCGCCGGGTCACCGTGCGCACCTGCGGGGCCGGGCGCAGGAACCGCCGGATCTGGGCCGGGGTGGCCGTTTCGAGGTCGATGCTGTCGATGACCGTCTCGGTCGCGCTCATGACGCCTTGCCTCCCTTGACCAGGGGTGTCTTGATCGCGTCCCGGAGCACCACGATGGCGCCCCTCGGCCCGGGCACCGCGCCCTTGACCAGGATCAGCTCCCGCTCCGAATCGGCCTGGACGATCTCCAGATTGAGGGTGGTCACCTGCTGGCCGCCCATCCGGCCGGCCATCCGGGTCCCCTTGAACACGCGGGCCGGGGTGGCGCAGGCGCCGATCGAGCCCGGCGAGCGGTGCTTCTTGTGGTTGCCGTGGCTGGCGCCCTGGCCCTTGAAGTTGTGCCGCTTCATGCCGCCGGCGAAGCCCTTGCCCTTGGACACCGCGGTGGCATCCACCAGCTCGCCGGGCTGGAGCAGGTCGGCGGTCAGCTGCTGGCCGACCTCGTAGCTCGACGCGTCGTCGATCCGCAGCTCGACCAGCCTCCGGCCCGGGTCCACCCCGGACTTGTCGTAGTGGCCCTGCTCCGGCCTGGTCAACGAGGATGCCCGTCGGTGGCCCCAGGTCACCTGCAGGGCGGAGTAGCCCTCGTGCTCGGGTGTCTTGACCTGCACCACCCGGACCGGAGCCACGCGCAGCACTGTCACCGGGATCGCCCGGTTGTGGGCGTCCCAAATCTGGGTCATTCCGACTTTTTCGCCCACGATCGCCTTGGTGGCCACTGGAGCTTCTCCGTCTCGACGCTTTGCCTGGATCGACACCGGCCGGTGTCGATCGTTTCCTGCTGGGCTTCTGTCCCTGCCCTGTTGACTCCACCGACGCACTGCTCGCATCGGCTTGCACGCAGACGCTCCGCTCGGAACAACCCGAGCGGAGCGCTCGCCTGGTTTGGCCCGAGGTCCCCGCCGTCTTCCGGCAGGCGCTCGAACACGTCCCATTCACATGGTGTGGCCCAGAATCAGGCCGACCAATGACTCTATACCAAACCGGTCGCTCCTGACGAGCCGCCTGCTAGACGGTCTGGATCTTGATCTCGATGTCCACCCCGGCCGGCAGGTCGAGCCTCTGGAGCGAGTCGACCGTCTTCGGGGTGTGCTCCACGATGTCGACCAGCCGCTTGTGCACCCTCATCTCGAAGTGCTCCCGGCTGTCCTTGTACTTGTGGGGCGACCGGATGACCGTGTAGCGGTGCTTCTCCGTGGGGAGGGGCACCGGGCCCAGCACCTTTGCCTGGGTGCGGAGCACCGTCTGCACGATCTTCTCGGTGGACTGATCGAGAATCTCGTGATCGTAGGCCTTGAGGCGGATTCGGATCTTCTGGCGGGGGCCTTCTGCGGCCATGGGTACGGCGTCCTCTCGTGGGTGTTCGCTACAGCCGGACTATGCGAGGATCTTGGTGACCCGGCCCGAGGCCACCGTCCGTCCACCCTCACGGATGGCGAACCGCAGACCCTCGACCATGGCGATCGGCTTGCCCAGCTCGACGGTCATCTCGGTGTTGTCACCGGGCATGACCATCTCCGTCCCTTCGGGAAGGGTGATCGTGCCGGTGACGTCCGTGGTCCGGAAGTAGAACTGGGGACGGTAGTTGGTGAAGAAGGGCTTGTGCCGCCCACCCTCGTCCTTGTTCAGCACGTACACCGTGGCCTCGAACTTGGTGTGGGGCGTGATCGAGCCGGGCTTGCACAGCACCTGGCCGCGCTCCACGTCCTCCTTCTTGGTGCCACGCAGGAGCGCGCCGATGTTGTCGCCGGCCCGGCCCTCGTCGAGCAGCTTCCGGAACATCTCGATGCCGGTGACCGTGGTCTTCTGGGTGTCGCGAAGACCGACGATCTCCACCTCCTCGCCCACCTTGACGACGCCCTGCTCGACCTTGCCGGTAACCACGGTGCCCCGGCCGGTGATCGACATGACATCCTCGATCGACATGAGGAAGGGCTTCGCCACGTCACGCTCGGGCTCGGGGATGTAGGAGTCGACCGCCTCCATCAGCTCGGTGATCTTCTCGGCCCACTCAGGGTCGCCCTCCAGCGCCTTGAGGGCGCTGACCCGCACGATTGGGGTGTCGTCGCCGGGGAACTCGTACTCGTTGAGGAGCTCACGCACCTCGAGCTCGACCAGGTCGAGGAGCTCTTCGTCGTCCACGGCGTCGGCCTTGTTGAGGGCCACCACGATGTAGGGCACGCCGACCTGGCGGGCCAGCAGCACGTGCTCACGGGTCTGCGGCATGGGGCCGTCAGCGGCGGACACCACCAGGATGGCGCCGTCGACCTGGGCCGCACCGGTGATCATGTTCTTGATGTAGTCGGCGTGACCCGGCATGTCCACGTGGGCATAGTGCCGGTTGGGGGTCTCGTACTCCACGTGGGCGATCGAGATGGTGATGCCGCGCTGCTTCTCTTCAGGCGCCTTGTCGATCTGGTCGAACGGCGTGAAGTTGGTGGTCGGGTCGCTGTCATGGAGCACCTTGGTGATGGCCGCGGTGAGCGTGGTCTTACCGTGGTCGATGTGTCCCATGGTTCCCACGTTCACATGGGGCTTCGTGCGCTGGAACTTCTGCTTGGCCATAGCTGGGGTAATGCTCCCTGATCTCGGACGGTACCCCTTCGGGCCCGCCACGACGGCGGCGGTTGCCTCCGTCATTCCTCGTGTATCGGTGGTACTGCGCTACTGCTGCCCGCTGCAGCGGTTGACCCGCTGGTTCACGAACTTGTCCTGCTGGGCTGACTCGGTACGACCTTCGGGCGCAATCCGGGGGGAACCCGGCTCACGTGCTGCCTACTCTCCTCGCGCCTTGGCGATGATCTCCTTGGCGATCGACTCGGGGACCTCGTTGTAGGCATGGAACTGCATCGAGTAGGTGGCTCGCCCCTGAGTGCGCGAGCGCAGGTCGGTAGCGTAGCCGAACATGTCGCTCAGCGGTACCTGGGCCCGGATGATGTGGCTGTTCCCCCGCTGCTCCATACCTTCGACCTTGCCCCGTCGGGCGGAAAGGTCGCCGATGACGTCCCCCATGTAGTCCTCGGGAGTGGTCACCTCGACGGCCATCACCGGCTCGAGCAGAACCGGGTTGGCCAGGTTGGCAGCCTTCTTGATGGCCATCGAACCGGCGATCTTGAAGGCCATCTCGGACGAGTCCACGTCGTGGTAGGAGCCGTAGGTGAGGGTCACCTTGATGTCGACGGTCGGATACCCGGCCAGCACACCCGAGGTGATCGACTCGCGGATCCCGGCATCCACCGAGGGGATGTACTCCTTGGGGATGACGCCCCCGGTGATCTTGTCCTCGAAGAGGTAGCCGCCGCCGGGCCCGGTGGGCTCGAGGGTGATGACCACGTGGGCGTACTGGCCCTTGCCACCGGTCTGGCGGATGTACCTCAGCTCGACCTTCTCGACCTTCTTGCGCACGGTCTCGCGGTAGGCCACCTGGGGCTTGCCCACGTTTGCGTCCACGTTGAACTCGCGCAGCATCCGGTCGACCAGGACCTCGAGGTGGAGCTCGCCCATCCCCGAGATGACCGTCTGGCCGGTCTCCTCGTCGGACTGGACGCGGAAGGTCGGGTCCTCCTCGGACAGCGAGAAGAGGGCCTTGGACAGTTTGTCCTGGTCGGCCTTGGTCTTCGGCTCCACGGCCACGTGGATCACCGGCTCGGGGAAGGTCAGCGACTCGAGGATGACCTGGTTGTCGGGATCGCAGAGGGTGTCGCCGGTGGTGGTCTGCTTGAGGCCCACCGCGGCCACGATGTCGCCGGCGAAGACCGCATCGAGGTCCTCGCGGGAGTTGGCGTGCATCTGGAGCAGGCGCCCGATCCGCTCCTTGCGGTCCTTGGTCGAGTTGATCACCCCGGAGCCCTTGGTCAGGCTGCCCGAGTAGACCCGCAGGTAGGTGAGCTTGCCGACGTAGGGGTCGGTCATGATCTTGAAGGCCAGCGCCGCGAACGGGGCCGAGTCGTCGGGGGGACGCTCGACGGTCACGCCCTCCTTGCGTGGGACGGTACCGACGGCCGGCGCGATGTCCAGCGGGCTGGGCAGGTAGTCGACCACGGCGTCCAACATGGGCTGGACGCCCTTGTTCTTGAAGGCCGATCCGCAGAGGATGGGGACCGCGTGGCTCCCGAGGGTCACCGTTCGCAGGGCCCGCTTGAGGTCCTCGGGGGTGATCTCCTCGTCGCCCAGGTACTTCTCCATGATCGTGTCGTCATGGTTGGACAGGACGTCGATCAGTTGATGGCGGGCCTCGTCGGCGGCGTCCTTCATGTCGGCAGGGATCTCCTCGACGGCCCACTCCTCGCCCATGCCCTCCTCCCAGACCAGGGCCTCCATGCGCACCAGGTCGACCACGCCCCGGAACCCGCCCTCGGCGCCGATGGGCAGCTGCACCACCGCCGGTACCGCGTCGAGGCGGTCGCGGATCATCTCCACGCCCTGCTCGAAGTCGGCACCGGTCCGGTCCATCTTGTTGATGAAGCAGATCCGGGGGACCTCGTACTTGTTGGCCTGCCGCCACACCGTCTCGGTCTGGGGCTCCACGCCGGCCACGGCGTCGAAGACCGCCACCGCGCCGTCCAGCACCCGCAGGGACCGCTCCACCTCGACCGTGAAGTCGACGTGTCCGGGGGTGTCGATGATGTTGATCAACGTGTCGTGCCAGATGCAGGTGGTGGCCGCCGAGGTGATGGTGATGCCGCGCTCCTGCTCCTGGACCATCCAGTCCATGGTGGCGCCACCGTCGTGCACCTCGCCGATCTTGTAGTTCTTCCCCGTGTAGTAGAGGATCCGCTCGGTCGTGGTTGTCTTGCCCGCGTCGATATGGGCCATGATCCCGATGTTGCGGGTCTTGGCAAGGGGGTGGTGGCGGGTGGGGGCTTCAGCCATGGTTCGTCAGCTCTCGGGGTAGTGCTCGTAGGAAGTGCCCGCGGCGCGGAGCAGGGCCGCTACGGCCCGCTCCTACCAGCGGTAGTGGGCGAAGGCCTTGTTGGACTCGGCCATCTTATGGAGGTCCTCACGGCGCTTGGCCGCGGCTCCGATGCCGTTGGAGGCGTCGCGGATCTCGTTGGAGAGGCGCTCGGCCATGGTCTTCTCACGGCGCTGCTGGGAGTAGCCGACCAACCACCGGATCGACAGCGTGGTGGCACGGCGGGGCCGCACTTCCACAGGGACCTGGTAGGTGGCACCACCGACCCGGCGGCTGCGGACCTCCAGCTCGGGGCGGGTGTTCTCGACGGCCTTCTTGAGCACTGCCACCGGATCGTTGCCGCTCTTCTCCGCCACATCGGCCAACGCGTCATAGACGATGCGCTCGGCCAAGGTGCGCTTCCCGCGGCTCAGCACCCGGTTCACCACCTGGGTGACCAGTACCGAGTGGTACACCGGATCGGGCATCAATTCGCGTCGTACAGCTGGACCTTTGCGAGGCACGTCAGGACTCCTTCTTGGCGCCGTAGCGGCTACGGGCCTGATTCCGCTCACGCACGCCGGATGCGTCGAGCGTTCCGCGGATCACCTTGTAACGGACACCCGGCAGGTCCTTCACACGGCCGCCGCGGACCAGCACGATCGAGTGCTCCTGGAGGTTGTGGCCTTCGCCGGGGATGTAGGCGGTGACCTCGAGCCCACTGGTCAGCCGGACACGGGCCACCTTCCGGAGCGCCGAGTTCGGCTTCTTCGGGGTGTGGGTGTAGACGCGGGTGCACACGCCCCGTCGCTGGGGCGCACCCCGCAGGGCCGGGGTCTTCGACTTGGTCGGCTTGGTGGCCCGGCCTTTGCGGACGAGCTGGGAAATCGTGGGCACGCGCTACCTCTAGGTTGTGAACTGCAGGGATACTTCAGGACTGACTCGGGCGTACTTCCGACAAAACCTCACGGACGCCCTGCGAGCAGGGGCGGCGCACCGTGGGCGCGCAGCCGCAAGGGAACCATGCTAGGGCACCGCCACCCAGCGGGCAAGCGCGGCCGGGCTGCCCGGGCCGGGCCGGCCGAGGTGTCGGGCGCACGAGGGCCGCGCCGGCCCGTCGCACGCCCGCAACACTCAGGCCCCGGCTTCGAGTGGGCCGTCCGAGGCCGCAGGCGCATCGGACCCCCCGAAGTCGGGGGAGCCGTCGGCGAGGTCCTCGGCGGTCGGAATCGTGCCGAGCCAGCTGGCGTCGATGTCCGAGCTGAAGCTGCCCAGCGAGGCGTCGCCTCCGGTGTCCCGGAGCCAGGCGGCCAGATCCTCGGTGCCTGCGTCCCCCTCCGAGCCCAGGGCCCAGAACGGCATGGCCTCGGCACCGGGCATCTCCAGCTTGATGTCGCGATAGCGCTCCATCCCCGTCCCGGCCGGGATCAGCTTGCCGATGATGATGTTCTCCTTGAGCCCGAAGAGCTGGTCCGACTTGCCTTCGATGGCAGCCTCGGTCAGCACCCGGGTCGTCTCCTGGAACGAAGCGGCCGACAGCCAGCTCTCGGTGGCCAGCGACGCCTTGGTGATCCCCATCAGCTCCGGCCGGCCCTCGGCAGGACGCTTGCCGTCCTGCACCAGTTGCCGGTTGACCTCGGCGTACGAGCGGCTGTCCACCCGCTCGCCGGGGAGGAAGGAGGCGTCACCGGGCTCGGCCACCAGCACCCGGCGGAGCATCTGGCGCACGATCAGCTCGATGTGCTTGTCGTGGATGGAGACACCCTGGTCCCGATAGACCTTCTGGACCTCTTCGACCAGGTACTGCTGGGTCTCGCGGATCCCCTTGACCTCCAGGAGCTCCTTGGGGTCCTTCGGTCCCTCGACGAGCGCGTCACCGGCCCCGACCTCTTGGCCGTCGACCACTTCGAGGTGGGCCCGCTGGGCCACCAGCACGGTGTGCTCGTCGCCGTTGTCGGCCACCACCGTGATGTGGCGACCCGACTCGTCCTCCTCGGCCCGGACCACACCGGAGTGGCGGGCCAGGACGGCCGCACCCTTCGGGGTACGGGCCTCGAAGAGCTCGACGACACGGGGAAGGCCGTGGGTAATGTCCTCACCGACGATGCCGCCGGTGTGGAAGGTCCGCATTGTCAGCTGGGTGCCGGGCTCGCCGATCGACTGTGCGGCGATGACGCCGACCGCCTCGCCGAGCTCGATCATCTCGCCGGTGGCCAGCGACAGGCCGTAGCAGGCGGCGCAGATCCCCTGCTCCGCCTCGCAGGTCAGCACCGAACGGGTACGGATCCGATCGATGGACGGGTCGTCACGGAGGTGAGCGACGATCTCGTCGGTGAGCACCGTGCCGGCCTCGATCTTCGTCTTGTCCGAGAGCGTCACCGGCTCAGCGGTGATCCGGCCGGTCACCCGGGTCTCCACGTAGGAGCGGGTGCCCGCACTGTCGGGCACGACGCCCTCGATCCAGATGCCACGGGTGGAGCCGCAGTCGTCCTCACGGACGATCAGCTCCTGGGCCACGTCGACCAGGCGACGGGTCAGGTAGCCCGAGTCGGCGGTGCGGAGCGCGGTGTCGGCCAGTCCCTTGCGGGCGCCGTGGGTCGAGATGAAGTACTCGAGCACGGACAGGCCCTCACGGAAGGAGGACTTGATCGGACGGGGGATCATCTCGCCCCGCGGGTTGGACACCAGGCCCTTCATGCCGGCGATCTGGCGGATCTGCTGGCTGTTCCCTCGGGCGCCCGAGTCGACCATCATGTCGATCGGATTGAAGACGATGCTGGACAGCGACTTCTCCATGGCCTTGCCGACCTCGGAGTTGGCCGACGTCCAGATCTCGATCTCCTTCTGGCGGCGTTCGTCGTCGGTGATGATGCCCCGCTTGAACTGGGCCTCCGCCTTCTCCGCCTCCTTCTCGTAGCGGTCGAGGATGGACTGCTTCTCCGGCGGGGTGACCACGTCGCTGATCGAGATGGTCAACCCCGACTGGGCGCCGTAGCGGAAGCCGAGGGCCTTGATCCGGTCGAGACTGGCAGCCACCTCACGTTTGGGGAAGCTGGCGGCCACCTCCTCGACGATGGTGCCGATGGCGGTGTTCCGCTTGCCGACGATGTCGTTGATGTAGCGGTACCCGTCGGGCAGGGCGGTGTTGAAGAAGAGGCGACCGGCGGTCGTCTCGATCTCCACGCGCTCGTCGTCGGCGATGCCGGTGAGGTTGCCCTCCGCGTCGAGCTCGGCCCCGTTGGCCAGGGCGATCGACTGGGCCAGGTGGGATCCGGCCTCGGGCCGGACGGTGATCTTGGCCTGCAGGTCGATGTCCCCGGCGTCGAAGGCGGTCTCCACCTCATAGGCATGGCGGAAGATCCGGCCCTCGCCCTTGGCCGCGTCGAGGGGCAGCGTGAGGTAGTAGATGCCGAAGACCATGTCCTGGGTGGGCACGGTGATCGGACGCCCGGTGGCCGGCGACAGGATGTTGTTGGCCGACAGCATGAGCACACGGGCCTCGGCCTGGGCCTCGGCGGACAGCGGCAGGTGGACGGCCATCTGGTCGCCGTCGAAGTCGGCGTTGAACGCCGTGCACACCAGGGGGTGGACCTGGATGGCCTTGCCCTCCACCAGCACCGGCTCGAAGGCCTGGATGCCAAGGCGGTGGAGCGTGGGCGCCCGGTTCAACAGCACCGGATGCTCCTTGATGACGCCCTCGAGCACGTCCCACACCTGGGGACGGCGACGCTCGACCATGCGCTTGGCCGACTTGATGTTCTGGGCGTACTCGGCATCGACCAGCCGCTTCATGACGAACGGCTTGAACAGCTCGAGGGCCATCAGCTTGGGCAGCCCGCACTGGTGGAGCAGCAGGGTCGGGCCGATCACGATGACCGAACGGCCCGAGTAGTCGACCCGCTTGCCCAGCAGGTTCTGTCGGAACCGACCCTGCTTGCCCTTCAGCATGTCCGAGAGGCTCTTCAGCGGCCGGTTGCCGGGGCCGGTCACCGGACGCCCGCGGCGACCGTTGTCGAAGAGCGCGTCCACTGCCTCTTGCAGCATGCGCTTCTCGTTGTTGATGATGATCTCCGGCGCTCCGAGGTCGAGCAACCGCTTCAGCCGGTTGTTCCGGTTGATGACCCGGCGGTAGAGGTCGTTCAGGTCGGAGGTGGCGAACCGGCCACCGTCCAGCTGGACCATGGGGCGCAGGTCCGGGGGGATGACCGGGACCGAGTCGAGGATCATGGCCCGGGGGTCGTTGATCCGGCGGCCGTTCTCGTCGCGACGGTTGAAGGCGGTGACGATCTTGAGCCGCTTGATGACCTTCTGGCGGCGCTGGGCGGACAACGGCTTGCGTCCGTCGGCAGCGTCGATCATCTCCCGCAGCTTGATCTCTTCGGCATCGAGATCGATGCGGTCGATGAGACGCGAGATGGTCTCGGCGCCCATGCCGCCCTCGAAGTAGTCCTCGTAGCGGATGCGGAGCTCGCGCCAGAGCAGCTCGTCCTCGAGGATCTTGCGGGAGTGGAGGCTCTTGAACTCGTCGAAGGCCCGCTGGGCCAGCTCGGTCTCGCCCTGGTAGCGCTCGCGGACGCTGCCGATCTCCTTCTCCACGTTGCGCTGGCGGGCCTTGATCTCGGCGTCCTTTGCTCCGGACTTCTCGAGGTCGGCCAGCTCGCCCTCGAGCACCTTGAACCGGCGGTCGATGTCCAGATCCCGCTTCTTCTCGATGTCGGCGATCTCCGAACGGAGCTCGGCCTCGAGATCGGGCAGGTCCCCGTGGCGCTTGGCCTCGTCGACCCAGGTGACCAGGTTGGCGGCGAAGTAGATGACCTTCTCCAGCTGCTTGGCCTTCAGCTCCTCGCGGGCCTCGGTGCCCATCAGCAGGTAGGCCAGCCAGCTTCGGGTGCCGCGCAGGTACCAGATGTGCACGACGGGCGCGGCCAGCTCGATGTGGCCCATGCGCTCGCGACGGACCTTGGAACGGGTGACCTCGACGCCGCACCGCTCGCAGATGATCCCCCGGAAGCGGACCCTCTTGTACTTCCCGCAGTAGCACTCCCAGTCCTTGGTGGGACCGAAGATCTTCTCGCAGAAGAGGCCGTCCTTCTCCGGGCGGAGGGTGCGGTAGTTGATGGTCTCCGGCTTCTTCACCTCACCGTTGGACCACCCCCGGATCGAGTCTGCAGTGGCCAGACCGATCCTCAGCTGATCGAAATCGTTGACATCCAACATCAGAATCCTCTCTCCGCGGCGCGTCGGGCATCTTCTTCGTCCGACCCACGCTCGGGCCGGCTGATGTCGATGCCAAGTTCCTCAGCTGTGCGGAAGACGTCCTCGTCCAGCTCTCGCATTTCAATCTCCTCCCCGCCCGGCGCCAGCACTTCGACGTCGAGGCACAGGGACTGCATCTCCTTGATGAGCACCTTGAAGCTCTCGGGGATCCCCGGCTCGGGGATGTTCTCGCCCTTGACGATGGCCTCGTAGACCTTCACCCGGCCCAACACGTCGTCGGACTTGATGGTGAGGAGCTCCTGGAGGGCATAGGCGGCACCGAAGGCCTCCAGCGCCCACACCTCCATCTCCCCGAACCGCTGGCCACCGAACTGGGCCTTGCCGCCCAGGGGCTGCTGGGTGATCATCGAGTAGGGACCGGTCGAACGGGCGTGGATCTTGTCGTCCACCAGGTGGTGGAGCTTCAGGATGTAGACATAGCCGACCGAGATCGGGTTGTCGTAGGCGTCGCCGGTCCGACCGTTGTAGAGGGTCGACTTCCCATCGTCGTTCACCTGCACGGCGCCGTCGACGCCGTCCGGGTTGAGGCGACGGAAGATCTGCTGGATGGTCGGGTGGCGGCCCGCATCGGCCTCCTCGTCCCAGTGCGCACCGTCGAACACCGGCGTGGACACCCACACCGCGGGGTCGGTCCGGGGGCGGGTCTTGGTCTCCGTGCCCCGGAGTGGCGTGCGTGCCACCTCACCGGCACCTTCCCAGCCCCAGCGGGCGGCGTAGCCGAGGTGGGACTCGAGCACCTGGCCCACATTCATCCGACTGGGCACGCCCAGCGGGTTGAGGATGATGTCGACCGGGGTGCCGTCGGCCTGGTACGGCATGTCCTCGATGGGGAGGATCTTCGAGATGACCCCCTTGTTGCCGTGGCGACCGGCCAGCTTGTCGCCCTCGGAGATCTTGCGCTTCTGGGCCACGTACACGCGGACCAGCTGCTCGACGCCGGGGGGCAGCTCGTGGGCATCGTCACGGGAGAAGACCCGCACGTCGATGACCGTGCCCTGCTCGCCGTGGGGAACCTTCAACGAGGTGTCCCGCACTTCGCGGGCCTTCTCGCCGAAGATGGCACGGAGCAGCCGCTCCTCGGGGGTCTGCTCGGTCTCACCCTTGGGGGTGACCTTGCCCACCAGCACGTCGCCGGGGCCGACCTCCGCCCCGATGCGGATGATGCCCCGCTCGTCGAGGTCGGCCAGGATCTCCTCGGACAGATTGGGGATGTCCCGGGTGATCTCCTCGGCGCCCAACTTGGTGTCGCGGGCATCCACCTCGTGCTCCTCGATGTGGATCGACGTGAGGACGTCATCCTTCACCAGGCGCTCGGAGAGGATGATGGCGTCCTCGTAGTTGTAGCCCTCCCAGGGCATGAAGGCGACCAGGAGGTTCTTGCCCAGGGCCAGCTCGCCGTTGTGGGTGGCCGGGCCGTCGGCCAGCACATCGCCGTCGGAGACCTGCTGGCCCTCCTCGACGATCACCTTCTGGTTGATGGCGGTGTTCTGGTTGGACCGGCGGAACTTGGCCAACCGATAGGTCTTCTTGCCCAGCACGCTGCCGTTGCGGTCCTTCGCCCCGGCCTTGTACTCGACGACGATCTGGTCACCCGAGACGTCGACCACCGTTCCGTCAGCCTCGGCCAGCACCACGTCGCCGGCGTCACGTGCGGCGCGGGCTTCCACGCCGGTGCCGATGTAGGGGGCCTCGGGCACCACCAGCGGCACCGCCTGCTTCTGCATGTTGGCGCCCATCAGGGCCCGGTTGGCGTCGTCGTGCTCGACGAAGGGGATCAGTGCCGTGGACACCGAGACGATCTGCTTCGGCGACACGTCCATCAGGTCGACCTCGGCCGGGGGCACGAAGTCGATCTCGGACGTGGTGCCGTACGACGTGGTGGCCGCACCGACCCGTACACCGGTGCCCTGGGGACCGCGACGAACCAGCACCTTCTCCTCGGTGAGGCGCCCGTTGTCGTCGAGGGCGGCCGAGGCCTGGGCGATGACGTGCTCTTCTTCCTCGTCGGCAGCCAGGTAGGTGATCTCCTTGGTCACCTGGCCGTCGACCACCTTGCGGTACGGGGTCTCGATGAAGCCGTACTCGTTGACCCGGGCATAGGTGGCCAGGGACCCGATCAGTCCGATGTTGGGGCCTTCCGGGGTCTCGATGGGGCACATCCGGCCGTAGTGGGAGGTGTGGACGTCACGGACCTCGAAGCCGGCCCGCTCGCGCGACAGGCCACCGGGCCCGAGCGCCGACAGGCGGCGCTTGTGGGCCAGCCCGGACAGGGGGTTGTTCTGGTCCATGAACTGGCTCAACTGGCTGGTCCCGAAGAACTCCTTGACCGCAGCGACCACGGGCCGGATGTTGATAAGCGTCTGGGGCGTGATGGCCTCGACGTCCTGGGTGGTCATCCGCTCGCGGACCACACGCTCCATCCGCGACAGGCCCACCCGGACCTGGTTCTGGATGAGCTCGCCCACGGAACGGATCCGCCGGTTGGCGAAGTGGTCCTGGTCGTCGATCCGATAGGTCGACTCACTGTCGGCCATGTGCTTGGCCAGATGGAGCATGTAGGTCGAGGAAGCCAGGATCTCCGAGGGGCTGAGCACTCCCTGGGTCGGGGAGGGACGCTCGAGGTCGATCTTCAAGATGTCCGAGATCCGCTCGATCTCCGGACCGAGCTTGCGGTTGAGCTTGTACCGGCCCACTCGGGTCAGGTCGTAGCGCTTCGGGTTGAAGAAGGCGTTCTCGAAGTACTGGCGGGCAGCCTCGACCGACAGCGGCTCGCCCGGGCGGGCCCGCTTGTAGATCTCGAGTAGCGCCTCCTCACGGGTGGGGGCGAGGTTCTGCTCCTTCTCCCACTGGCCCTCCAGGAAGTCGAAGTGGCGGACGAACCGCTCCAGGAAGGCCTGGTCCTCGTACCCGAGAGCACGCAGCAGCACGAACAGGGACAGCCGGCGCTTGCGTGCGACACGGCACCCGGCGGTGACGTCCTTGGACGGCTTGGCCTCGACGTCGAACTCGATCCACTCGCCGCGGTAGGGGTGGATGGTGCCCGTGAACACCGTCTTCGCATCGCGTCCGGGTTGGAAGATGACGCCGGGGGAACGGACCAGCTGGCTCACCACGACCCGCTCGGTGCCGTTGACGATGAACGTGCCCTTGTCGGTCATCACCGGGAAGTCCCCCATGAAGACCGTCTGTTCCTTGATCTCGCCCGTACCGGCATTCATGAATCGCGCCCGCACGAAGACCGGCGCGGCATAGGTCATGTCCTTCTCCTTGCACTCCTCCACCGAGAACTTCGGTGGCGGGCGCAGGTCGGGATCGGTCGGATCGAACTCCAGCTCCAGGCTCAGCTGGCCGGTGAAGTCCTCGATCGGGCTGATGTCGTTGAACGTCTCCGCCAGACCTCGGTCCAGGAACCACTGGAACGAGTCCCGTTGGATGGCGACGAGATCCGGCAACGGCAAGGCCTCGTCGATATTGGCAAACGAAAAACGTTCCGGGCTGTTGGACCGTGTAGGCAACGGCCTACTCCTCCCAGTTGCAAGCGAATGGGGCAAGGACGGGGTACTGCGGTGTTACGACGGGCTACTGCGGTGAATCACTAGTCGGAGCTGGACATTCCGGGCACTGCCTTCAGGGGTCGACGACTGCCGCCGGAGCGGTCGAAGGGTGCGCCAGCGCGCGCGTCAATCAGCCAGAATACTGAGGAAGGCGTCAGGAGCAGGCACGGCAACCAGTAATCATAACCGGAAGCGCAAGGATTCACAACCCACGGAGGGAAATCCCCGATCCGGGCCTGCCCAGGGTAGGAGACCCATCGCCCGCCGTCAAGGATTCCGACCCGGGCAGCGTTGCGCCGTGGGGGGGGACAAGGGGGGCGGTCCCCGGATCGAGCCCGTGCCGATCGGGGCCGGATGTCCGGCTGCTCCCGGAGTTCCGGCCGTCGGCGAACCGGCGACCGGAACCCCGGCCGCCCTACTTGAGTTCGACGGTGGCTCCGGCGCCCTCGAGCTGTGCCTTCGCCTTTTCGGCATCTTCCTTGTTGGCCCGCTCCAGCACCGGCTTGGGGGCACCGTCCACCAGGTCCTTAGCTTCCTTGAGGCCCAGGCTGGTCAGCGAGCGGACTTCCTTGATCACCTGGATCTTCTTGTCACCGGCAGCCATCAGGATGACGTCGTACTCGGTCTTCTCCTCCTCGGCTGCGGCTTCGCCGCCGCCTGCGGGCGCCGCGGCGGCCGCGGCCACCGGAGCCGCGGCGGTCACGCCGAAACGCTCCTCGAACTCCTTCAGCAGTTCGCTGAGCTCGAGCACGGACAGCTCAGAGATGCCGTCCAGAATCTGGTCCTTGGTCAGGGTGCCTGCCATCGTCTAACTCCTTGTTCCTAATGTCTGTCTTCGGTTGGTTCGGTTGGTTGCTCTGGTACTGGTTCTGTTCGTCCGGGTGCCGGCCGGGTCGAGGACCGCGAATGGACCGGGCGAGGTGTCGCTACTCGCCCTGGGTCTCCGCCCCGGGAGCATCGGCGGCCTCGGACTCGGTCGTGGCCTCCGGTGCGTCGCCGGCCTCGGCGCCGTCGGACTCCGCTGCAGCGACCTCGGCCTGCTCGGGAGCCGGTGCGGGCTCCACTGCCGCCTCGACCCCGCCCTCCGACCGGCGCTGGTCGAGGAGCGCGGAGAGCCCATAGGCGAGGTTGCGGGGAAGGGCCTCGATCAGTCCGGCCAGCTGCTGCAGCGGTGCCGACAGCGCCCCGGCGAACTGCGCCAGAAGGGTGTCCCGCGAGGGGAGGTCGGCCAGCACGCTGATCTCGCCGGCCGACAGGACACCGCTCGCCACCACGCCGCCCTTGACCACCAGCTTCGGATTGCTGCGGGCGAAATCCCGGAGGGCCTTGGCCACCGCGCTGACGTCGCCCTGCACGAAGGCGATCGCCGTCGGGCCGGTCAGCAGGTCGTGGATGGCGGCCTGGGGGCCGTCGGCCACGGCCAGGCGCACCAGGGTGTTCTTGTAGACCTTGTAATCGCCGCCGGCGGCAGTCAGCTCCCTACGCAACGCGGCGAGCTCGGCGACGGTGAGGCCCCGGTACTCGGTGAGCACAGCGCCGTCGGATGCAGCCAACCGGTCCCGCACCTCGTTCACGACGGCGACCTTTTCGGCCCTCGGATTGTCCATGGTCCCTCCACGAGCACTGGGCTCTGTCGGTTACGGGCCGTAGACACCATCGAGTGGCGGCACAGCGGGCACGGGGTGCTCGATGCGGAACGCCTCGTCAGGCGGACCCAGTTCGGGTCCCTTCGGTACCGGCTGACCGGTACACCGGAGGTCTACGGCAGTTCTGTAGATCTGGAAAGGTGCAACTCTAGCGCACCCGGGGGATGCCCACCAGGCCTTGCAGCGCCTCAGGCCGTGGCCACCAACTCCTCATCGACCTTGCGGGCCAGAACGGGATCGATGTGGACCCCGGGGCCCATGGTCGAAGAGATGGTGACCGCCCGCACGTAACGGCCCTTGGCCGATGCCGGCTTGGCTCGATGGAGCTCGTCCATCACCGCATGCAGGTTCTCGAGCAGTTTGGCCCGCTCGAAGGAGGCCTTGCCGATCCGCAGATGGATGTTGCCCACCTTGTCGGTCCGGTACTCCACCCGGCCGCCCTTGAACTCGATGACCGCCCGCTCCACGTCGTCGGTCACGGTGCCGGTCTTCGGGTTGGGCATGAGGCCCCGCGGTCCGAGCACGCGCCCCAGGGTCCCGACCTGGCCCATCAGGTCCGGGGTGGCGATGGCGATGTCGAAGTCGAGGAAGCCCTCTTTGGCCACCCGGGCCACGAGATCGTCGGCACCCACGACATCGGCACCGGCGGCCCTCGCCTCGGCAGCCTTCTCGCCGGCGGCGAACACGGCCACCCGGGCGGTGCGACCGGTACCTGCCGGCAACGACAGCGTGCCGCGGACGATCTGATCGGCCTTGCGAGGATCCACCCCGAGCCGGACTGCCAGCTCGACGGTCTCGTCGAACGAGGCCTTTGCCGACGCCTTGACCAGGTCAACCGCCTCGGCGGGCGCGTAGAGATGCTGGCGGTCGAACCCGGAAACGCTCGCCGTGTACTTCTTTCCCCTGGACATGATGACTCTGCTTTCTTGACTGTGCTCGGTCGCCGACTCAGCCGGCGACGGCGATACCCATCGAACGTGCCGTTCCGGCCACCTGCCGCTTGGCCGATTCGATGTCCGCGGTGTTGAGGTCGGGCAGCTTGATGGTTGCGATCTCCTCGACCTGGGCGCTGGTGACCGAGCCGGCCTGCTCGCGGCCCGACGTGGCTGCACCCTTTTGGATGCCGGCCGCCTGGCGCAGGAGCGCCGGGGTCGGCGGGGTCTTGAGGATGAACGTGAAGGTCCGGTCCTCGTAGATGGAGATCTCGACCGGGATGATCGAGCCCTTCTGGTTCTCGGTCGCTGCGTTGTACTGCTTGCAGAAGTCCATCGTCTGGACCCCGTGCGGCCCGAGGGCGGTTCCGACCGGGGGCGCGGGGGTGGCCCCACCGGCCGGGAGCTGGATCTTCACGACCGTGAGGAGGCGCTTCTTCTTCTTGGGTGGCATTGGTGCTTCTCCTTACCTGTTTCCGCCGGCCTACAGCTTTGCGACCTGGCTGAATTCGAGTTCTACCGGGGTCTCTCGACCGAAAATGTTGACCAGGACCTTGAGCTTCAGCTGATCCTCGTTGATCTCTGCGATCTGGCCGGAGAAGTCCGCGAACGGGCCTTCCTTGACCCGCACCGTCTCGCCGACCTCGTGCTCGAGGCGGGGACGGCTGCGCTTGGACGGCGCCTCCCCACCCTCGACCTTGACCTGGAGAATCCCCTCGACCTCACGTCGCGACAACGGAGTGGGCTTGGTGCCCGGGCCTACGAAGCCGGTCACCCCCGGGGTGTTCCGGATGACGGACCAGCTGTCATCGTCCAGTTCGCAACGGCACAGGAGGTAGCCCGGGAACACCTTCTTCTGGACGACCACCTTCTTGCCGTTCTTGAACTCGACGACGTCCTCCATGGGGATGACCACCTCATAGATGCGGTCCTCCATGTTCATCGAGACGGTCCGGCTGTGAAGGTTGGACTTGACCTTGTTCTCATACCCCGCGTAGGTGTGCACGACGAACCAGCGGCCAGGCTGGTCGTAGGGGCTGATGACGAACGGCTCCTCGTCGTCCTCGTCGTCCTCGTCGTACTCGTCCCCGGTGTCCGCATCTGCCTCGACGGCGACCTCCACCTCGCCGGAAGCGGCGGCGTCGGCCTCGGGGGCAGCGGATTCGGACTCGGGGGTCGCAGAATCGGCCTCGGGGGCAGCGGACACCTCGGCCTTTTCGAGGCCTTGGTCGTCGCCGATGGGTGGGTTGGTTCCGTCTTTGGTCACAGCCATACCGATCACGTCTTGAAGAGCCAAAGGACGCCTTTGGCAAAGGCGTAGTTGAGAATGAAGATCAGGACCATCAACGAGAGCAGGGTGACCAGGGTCACCGTGGTGTAGTTGATGACCTCGGACCTGTTGGGCCAGGCTACCTGGCGGAGCTCCGATCGTACCTCCCGCAGGAACTGGCCCACACGGAACGGCTCGCGCTTGGGGGCGCGTCGAGGAGGCGCGGACGTGCGTTTGGGCGCGGACTCCCCATCGGGGTCCTGGCCCTGACGCTGCATCTGTCGCTTCTGTTCTCGGTTCACGTGCCGTTTCCTTCGACCGTTGTCACAATTGGAGAGCAGGGCAGGAGGGACTCGAACCCCCAACCTTCGGTTTTGGAGACCGGTGCTCTACCAGTTGAGCTACTGCCCTCTGTCGATCGCCATGCCGCGAACGGCCAACCGATCGCAGGGGCGGTGCTTCAGGCTAGCACCAGGGCCATCGGAAATCCCAGGCGAGCCCCGGAGGCGCCCCGCCCCGGGTCGCTTCCAGCCGGTCGACCCCTATCGGGTCGCTTCCAGCCGGTCGACCCCTATCGGGTCGCTTCCAGCCGGTCGACCCCTATCGGGTCGCTTCCAGCCGGTCGACCCCTATCGGGTCGCTTCCAGCCGGTCGACCCCTATCGGGTCTCCTTGTGCAGCGTGTGCTGGCGATCCCAGCGGCAGAACTTCTTCATCTCGATCCGCTCGCGATCGTTCATCTTGTTCTTCGTCGTGATGTAGTTCCGTCGTTTGCACTGCTCGCAAGCCAGGGTGACCTGGATGCGCTTCTCGTTCTTTGCCACGGTGACTCCCTTTTGCCTGACGGCCGACCCGGCCGCAGATCCGTTCCGATGATTGCCCTGTGTCCAGAAATTGGTAGCGGCGGCCGGACTCGAACCGGCGACCCCACGATTATGAGCCGTGTGCTCTAACCAACTGAGCTACGCCGCCACGGGCGAGCCCCCTGTCGGAATCGAACCGACGACACCAGCCTTACCATGGCTGTGCTCTGCCGACTGAGCTAAGGGGGCAATGCAGCTCGAGCGAGCAGCAAAGATGAGAGCATAGCCAAAGCTGGAGCGGATCGAGAAGCGGACCCTGTCTGGCTACCATCGGCGGATGCACATTCGCCTGGCGAGACGGTCGGACGCCGGACCGATCCGTGCGATCTACAACGCCGAGGTGGTCGGCTCCACGGCGACCTTCGACCTCGTCCCGCGCACCCCCGAGGAGCAGGACAGATGGCTGGCCGACCACCGGGGCCCCTATCCGGCCGTCGTGGCTGTGGACGACGACGGCCTGGTCCTCGGATTCGGCTCCCTTTCGGCGTACCGGGACCGCCCCTCGTACGCCACCACCGTCGAGAACTCGGTCTATGTGGATGCGTCCCACCGGGGGAGCGGCGTCGGCCGGTCGCTGTTGGAGGAGCTCGTCACGCTGGCCAACCAACACGGGTTCCACTCCATCATCGCCCGCATCGGCGGGGGCAACATGGCCTCGATCGCGCTCCACGAGGCCTGCGGGTTCCAAATGGTCGGGGTCGAACGGGAGATCGGCCGGAAGTTCAACCGCTGGCTGGACGTCTCCGTCCTACAGCACATGCTCTGAACCACGGCGGGCGGCGTCACCCCCATCGGGCGGTCCTGGCTGCCGCCCGGAAGGAGGTTGCCTGCCGTCAGCGGATGGCAGCCGACGCGACCGCCAACCGGGGCGACGGCTCGGAGGTCGCAGCCAACGGCTGCGTACGCTCCCACGTGGCCAGGGGAACGGTGAGGACCACGAGGATCCAAAGAAGGGTCAGCGCGATCAGCAGGGGGTCGCCGTGAAGCAGGCTGTTCAGCAGCTGGGTGCCGCCCGGCAGCTCGATGAACGCGGTCACCATGGACAGCCCGATGATCAGCGAGCGGAGGCGCCCCAGCGCCACGGGCGCCAGGAGGATCAGGCCCCAGGACAGGTACCAGGGCTGCACAACCGGGCCCAGCGCAACGAAGAGCAGCAGGGTGATCCCCAGGGCCTTGAGGGTGCCGATCCGGTCGCTGTTGAACAGCAGCCACACTCCGCAGACGCCGGCAACCAGCAGGCCGAGGAGGCGGGTGCCCGAAAGCACGCCGCCGAACCCCACCCCGATGTGGACGAAGTGAGCGATTCCGGTGGTGATCAGCGCCAGGGACATGGTGGGCGCCGTCCACGAACGGACCGCGCCCGGTGAGCCAAGGATGGTGACCCACCCCCACCCGAGCCCGCTGACGTAGGAGAAGAAACCGAGGATGCCCACGCCGATGAGCCCGCCGGTGACCACCGGTCTGAACCTGTCGCGGACAGAGGCCCGGGGGCCGAGCCAGCTCCATCCCACGTAGAGGATCCCCAGCGCCGCGGGGGCCTTGATTGCGGTGGCCAGGGCGCACAGCACGATGCCGACGATCGGTCGCTTCTCCTTGGCCGCCGTGAGGCCGGCGACCAGGAGACCCAGCATCAGCGCGTCGTTGTGGGCTCCGCCGATCAGGTGGAAGATCGTCACCGGGTTGAGCACCATCAGGGTGAACAGCTCGGCCCCGTCACGGTGGTAGAGGCGGGCCAGCCGGGGGACGCAGGCGGCGATGAGCAGCACCCCGGCGAAGGCCAGGAGTCGAAGCAGGACGATGGTTGCCAGCTCGTTGTGGAAGGTGACCCGGGCGAAGAAGCCGTCGATCTGGAGGAAGAGCGGTCCGTAGGGAGCGGGCGCATTGCCCCACAAGGAGTCGACCGGGGCCGTGTACGAGTTGTTCCCCAACTGGAAGGGACCGTACAGGTAGGGGTTCATGTGATGGCTGACCATCTCGCCCTGGGCGGCGTACGAGTAGGCGTCGCGGCTGAACAGTGGGGCGATCACCAGCACGGGGAGGGACCACAGCGCGAATACCCACATCATCTTCTTGAAGGCGACCCCCGGGCACCGGGAGTACAGCCGGGTCATCCCCCACCAGACCCGCATGAACAAGAGCAGGCCACCGTAGACGGCAGCGAGCGAGAAGTAGACGCCCCAACGGCTCGCCCCGCCCGACGAGGGCTCGCCGAAGAACCAGACCCCGGGCATCTCCAGCTTGAACGGGGAGCTGGGCAACGACGCCCCGATGCTGACAGCCAGGACGGCCACGAATCCGAGCAGCGCCGGCCGCAGCACGAGACCACGGGGCTGGGCGTCCTCGCCGGCCACCGGCGGCTGGTCGCCGGCGAAGCCCGTCGTGTGTTTCAGGCGGTGCAGGGACGACCCGACGAACCCTGCCGCAGTCCGCAGCGCAGTGGTGCCGCCGGAGGTGCCACGCGACTCGCGAGGCTGCTCGTCTCCGAGCGCCTCGGTCGGCATGGGTTCGGGTGGCATGAAGGTTCGGGTCTCTCCTCCGTCGGGCTGCTGACGTGCTCAGACAGTCCCATGTGGCAAGGGCTCGGGATGGCCCGCGGCGTCGAATGCGTGTCCCCGACCGGTGCCGCCGGATGCCCGTGGAACCGTGACCGCAATCAATCCGTAACCTCATTGTAACCAATCGGCGGTGCCATTCAAGGGCCACCACGTTGCACGACGCTACCTGGGCCGCACCTGCCGGCAGTGTCGCCCGCCGGCAGCATCGGAGCCTGGGTCAGCGGCCGGGCCTGCCGGTGCTCAGGGTCGTCGGGGCAGGACGAACCGTTCGACGGCGTTGGCGAACCCCTCGTCCTCGTTGGAGGTCGTCACTCGGCGGGCCGCCCGCTGGACCTGCGTGTCGGCATTGCCCATGGCGATGCTGAGGCCCGAGTGGGCGAACATGAGGACATCGTTGGGCATGTCGCCGATGGTGGCGATCTGACCGCTCGCGATGCCGAGGCGGGCGGCGAGCACGCGGGCCACCGCCCCTTTGTTGGCGTCGGGATGGGTCACGTCGAGGTAGTAGGGCTGCGAGGGCGCCGCCGAGACATGGTCGCCGAAGCGGTCACGGACCATGGTGGACGCCGATGAGACGGCGTCGTGATCGTCGCTGACCCCGACCATCTTGGCCACGTTGTCGGTGAGCCCGTCGAAGCGCTCGACCACCGTCGGCTCGAACTTCACCGTCCAGGCCTCACGGTCCACATGGGGGGCCTTGCGGTCGCGCACGTACCACTCTGCGCCCCGATAGAGCCAGACGTCGAGCGATGCGGCCGTGAGGAGCGCCATGATCTGGGGGACGAGCACTTCGGGAATCACCTGCTGCTCGATGACCGTCATGTCGGGGCCGACCAGGATGCCCCCGTTGAAGGCGGCCAACGGCAGGGTGATCTGGAGCGGCTCCACCAGCATCGACATCCCTCGCGGCGGCCGGCCGCTCGTGACGGCGAACGCGATCCCGGCCTGGCCCAGTTCGCGTACGGCGTCCACTGCCCTGTCGGTCAGCACCTTGTCCTGGGTGACGAGGGTCCCATCGACGTCGGCCAGGAAGAGCCTGATCGGCAGCAGCCCGCCCGCCCGGTCGGCGCGTCGGCGCGGGCGGGTCATGGCCGGGCCGGCCACGCCCGATGGCGCCCGGTCCGGGTAGGCGAGCAATGGCCCTGCACGCAAGGAGCCTAATCCGAAGCCTCCGGCGGGGGCGGGAGCCGTGCCCCGGGCCGGATGGCTGGGCCCGCACACCCGGGACCGGGTAAGCGCGCATGGCTGCCCGGCCATTCCTGCAACGACGAACGCCCGGGCCAGGGAGGCATGTACACCTCTCTGACCAGGGCTTTCGTCTGCGTGGGCCGGGAAGGATTTGAACCTTCGAAGCTTGCGCGGCAGATTTACAGTCTGCTCCCTTTGGCCGCTCGGGCACCGACCCGCAGGCCGGAAGGTTATCGCCTGGTGCGGCGCTACTGTTTCGGCATGCCCACCTTCGACGTCGTTTCCGAAGTTGACATGCAGGAAGTCCGCAATGCGGTCGACCAGGCCAACCGGGAGGCCACCACCCGGTTCGACTTCAAGGGGACGGACTCCACCATCGAGCTGACCGACAAAGAACTGATCCTCTCGTCGGCCACCGAGGATCGGCTGCGCGCCCTCTACCAGGTGCTCCAAGAGAAGCTGGTTCGGCGCGAGGTCTCCCTCAAGTCGTTCGACGTCGGCAAGATCGAAGAGGCGTCCCGTGGCTCGGCTCGCCAGCGCTTGACCATCCAGGCCGGCATCTCCTCGGACCATGCCAAGAAGATCAACAAGTTCATCAAGGTCCTGGGCCTGAAAGGCGTCAGCTCCCAGACCCAGGGTGATCAGCTCCGGGTGACCGGCAAGAAGCGGGACGATCTGCAGTCCGTCATCAACGCCTGCAAGGCCGAGGACTTCGGGATTCCGCTGCAGTTCAACAACTTCCGGGACTGATCGCCTGACCCGGCTGGGACCGCCCGGTTCGGCCTGTCCTCCCGGTCGCCGAGCCCTGCGCCGCTCAGGACGGGCGCTTTCGGCCCGCCTTCCACACCGAGGCCCCGAGGAGGGCTGCCACCAGCACGGGCAGCACCAACGCGGCAGCGGTGCGCAGCGAGTGGTCCAGGCACAGGAGCGCTACCGAGCCCACCACGACCAGGGCCCCGACGAACAGTTCGGGGGTGTCCCCGATCAGGAAGTCCCACCAGAAGTGGCCGAAGCCCACGATCCACCGGGCCACCAGAGGCCGCGACCCGCTCGGGGCTTCCCCCTCAGCCATGGTCGGCTCCTCCGGCACCGACGGCACTCGTGACCGTGTGCCCGTCCCGACGGTCCAGCAGCGCCACCAGAGCCCAGGCCACCGCGCCATAGACGGCGACGAGCACCGGGATGGCCAGATCGGCGCCGGGCCAATGCACGCCCACTCCCTCGCCCGACCAGAAGGTCCCGAAGCTGACCAACATCAGCCCCACCCCCATCTTCATGGCGTTCTCGGGGACGCGGGACAGCTGCCGGGCGACGATGAGACCGGCGACCAGCACCACGACCACCGCAGCAGCGGCGGCGGCGGCGGCCAGGCCGAGGTGGTGGGACGTCGTCCCCAGCGTGAGCACGATGACCACCACTTCGAGCCCTTCGAGGAAGACTCCCTTGAAGGCAACCACGAATCCGGTCGCAGCTCGGCCCTCGGACGGTGGAGCGGCGGTCAGCTCGGCGACCTGCTCGGCGAAGATGGCGTCCTCGTCGTGCTTGGCCTTGAGACCCGCAGCCCGGAGGACGGCCTTTCGCAGCCACTGGAGGCCGAAGATCAACAAGAGCCCCCCGACCACCAACCGGAGCGCCGACAGGGGCACGAAATGGACCAGGGCCGGACCGAGGAGCGCTACCAGGGCGGCAAGGGTCACCAGGGCGGCGACCACTCCCTCGAGGGCCGAGCGCCAGCCCCTGGTCACTCCGACGGCGAGCACGATCGTAAGCGCCTCGACCATCTCCACCGAGCTGGCAAGGAACACGGCCACGACGAGCACGAGCGGTCCACTGCTCGTCACGGTGCCTGTCATCCAACCTCCCTCGGCGTCGGCGCGCCGACCGATCCACAACGTACAGCGCTCCGGTGGAGCGGGTGCGACCCGGTGTCAGCTCCGGTGACGGCCGATTGCCGGCGAGGCCGCACGGCGTCCATCCGAGCTCGGTCGGTCAGGCGGCTTCGACGAGCTCGTCGAGCTCCTCGAGCGGGTGCACCTGGAACAGGCGGTTGAAGAGCATGAACTTGAGCACCCAGAACACGCCGAACGAGGCGATGTTGGCCGCCAGCACCAACACCGTCTGCTCGAGATGGGTCAGGTGGTGCACGATGCTGATATGGCGGGCGATGGCGGCGCCGCCGATCGACACCACGATGCCGATGGCGGACAGGCTCCAGAAGGGGATGATCTCCTTGACCAGGTGCGAGCGGCCGCCCTTGCCCCACACCCACTTCCTGTTGAGGTAGTAGGAGGGCACGGTGGCCACCACGTTGGCGAACACGGTGCTCCCGATCTCCCCCCACAGGTGGAGCACGCCGAAGACCAAGGCCAACACGACAAAGGAGACGGCGGTCGAGACGACCGACACCAAGGTGTAGCGGAACAGATGTTGTGCCTCCGGGGTGTGCCGCTTCTCCCACAGGTGCTCCACGCGCAACGGAAGACTGCTCATCAGGGCAACCCTAGTGGTCATGCAACCGTAACAGTGGTCCCCCCAGACGAGCTGGGTCGATGCCGCAGGGGTGGCAAGGCGGGCCCGTCCCCCCGCGCCAGGGTCCAGTCCGCGGTCCGTGGCGGTCGGGCCCGGTGGCCGGTCCGGGGTCAGAACCCGCTGGCCCGGGCGACGCCTCCGAGCCAGGTCGCGCTGGGCTTCGGCCGGCGCTCGAACGTCTCACGGTCCACCGCCACGAGGCCGAAGGTGGGGCCGTAACCGAGCACCCACTCGAAGTTGTCCAAGAGGCTCCAGTAGAAGTACCCGCGCACGTCGACCCCGTCGTCGAGGCAGTGCTGCACCCCGCCCAGCGCCCGCTTCACGTAGTCGATGCGCTGCTCGTCGTCGTCGGTCCCGATGCCGTTTTCGGTGACGTGCACCGGGAGGCCGCCCGTCTTGTCCCAGGCTCGCCGGATCGTGGCCTCGAGGGCCTCCGGCCACACCTCGTAGCCCATCTGCGAGGTGGGGACCCCTGCTTCCGGACCGGCGAAGCCCTCGGGCCCGACACGCACCCGCGTGTAGGTCTGCACCCCGAGGTAGTCGTCACCTCCGGTGGCCTCGAGGAAGACGTCCTCGGAAGGCCGCCGCAACCGTTCGAGCCACTCCTCGCCACCGGGCTGCAGCTGGTAGTCGGTCATCGACAGCGTGAGGCCCACCGGAAAGTCGCCCGGTCCCGATCGGATGGCGTCGACCGCCTTGCGGTGCGCGGTCACCAGGGACTGGTTCACCACGTCCCTGCGCACCCGGTCCCGTACCCGGGGTGGGAAGACCCCGTGCCTCCACCCCATCGTCGCCACCACGTTGGGTTCGTTGAGGGTGCACGCCATCCCGATCAGGTCGCCCAGGTGGGCCGTGGCCCGATCGCAGAACCGGGCGAACCGGTCCGGGGCGTGCACTGCCTCCCAGGTGCCGGCGGCAGCCAGCCACCGGGGGTGGGTGAAATGGTGGAAGGTGACCACCGGCAGGATGCCGTGCTCGTGGCAGGTGGCAGCCATCCGGCGGTAGTGATCGAGCGCCACCAGCGAGAACTCGCCGTCCTCCGGCTCGATGCGGCTCCACTCGAGCGAGAAGCGGTACGAGGAGAACCCCAGCCCGGCGACCAGAGCGATGTCTTCGGGGTAGCGGTTGAAGGAGTCGCAGGCGTCGCCGCTCACGTCGGCACAGCCGGAGGTGGGGTCGTGCTCCATCGCCCACCAGTCGTTGTTGATGTTGCCACCCTCGATCTGATGGGCGGCGGTGGCTGTCCCCCAGAGGAATCCGTCGGGAAAGGTGATCGCAGGCACGGTCGGTAACCGTAGCGGGACGCTGATCGCCGGCGCCCGCCCGCCGCGGGGACCGGGTCCCGACCGACACCAGGGCATGGATGGCCACCCTCACCTGGCAGGATGGGGACGTGTCCAAAGCACTCGAGTTCCTGGTGGACCTGCTCGATCTCGAGCCCATCGAAGTCAACATCTTCCGGGGCGTGAACCCCAACGAGGACCGCCAACGCGTGTTCGGTGGACAGGTGGCCGCCCAGTCCCTGATGGCCGCGGGGCGAACGGTCGAAACCGGACGGCCGCACTCCCTGCACGCCTACTTCCTCCGGCCGGGCGATCCGAGCATCCCCATCCTCTACGAAGTGGACCGCATCCGCGACGGACGGTCGTTCACCACCCGCCGGGTGGTCGCCATCCAGCACGGACGGGCCATCTTCAACATGTCGGCCTCGTTCCACGCCGACGAGGTCGGACTGTCCCACCAATTCCCCATGCCCGACGTCCCCGACCCGGAGACGCTCGAGACCCTGGCAGTCCGGCTCGAGCCTTACCGCGAGAGCGTCGGGGACTGGTTCGCCCGGCCCCATCCGATCGACCAGCGACACATCGGGGGCCTGCCGTTCATCCACGGCGGCGGCAAGGAGCCGACCCAGCGGCTGTGGATCCGCGCCGACGGCACACTTCCGGACGATCCGCTCCTGCACGCCTGCATCGCCGCCTACGCCTCGGACATGTCCCTGTTCGACACCATGCTGGCCCCCCACGACGTAAGCTGGGACGACCCCGAATTCATGGGCGCCAGCCTCGATCACTGCATGTGGTTCCACCGGCCGTTCCGGGCCGACGACTGGCTGCTCTACGACATGGACAGCCCGAGTGCATACGGTGCCCGCGGCCTGGCCCGGGGCTTCATGTTCGCACGCAACGGGGACCTGGTGGTCTCCATGGTCCAAGAGGGCCTGATGCGCAAGGGCCCCGGCCCGGGTGTGTCCTGAGCGGCGTCCGGCAGGGCCACCCGGTGGTCAGCGGTCGGTGACGGGCACGTAGTTCCGCTCGGCTTCTCCTATGTAGAGCTGCCGCGGGCGGGCGATCTTCGAGTCCTGATCGAGCATCTCCTGCCAGTGGGCGAGCCAGCCCGCCGTCCGGGGAATGGCGAACAGCACGGGGAACATCTCGAGCGGAAACCCCATGGCCTGGTAGATGAGGCCCGAGTAGAAGTCGACGTTGGGGTAGAGCCGGCGGGAGATGAAGTACTCGTCGGAGAGGGCGATCTCCTCGAGCTTCAGGGCGATGTCCAGCAACGGGTTCTTGCCGGTGATCTCGAACACCTCGTCGGCGGTCTTCTTGATGATCTTGGCCCGCGGGTCGTAGCTCTTGTAGACCCGGTGGCCGAACCCCTGCAGCCGTACACCCGAGCCCTCCTTGACCGAGGCGATGAACGGCTCGACGTTCTCGAGCGAACCGATGTCGGTCAGCATCCGGATGACCGCCTCGTTGGCCCCCCCGTGCCGGGGCCCGTAGAGGGCGGCAGCGGCGGCGGCGGTGGCCGAGTAGGGGTCGGCATGCGACGAGCCCACCACCCGCATGGCGGTGGTCGAGCAGTTCTGCTCATGATCGGCGTGGAGGATGAACAGGACGTCGAGGGCGCGAGCCAGGGCCGGATTGGCATCGAACCGCGGCTCGGCGGTTTTCCACATCATGGACAGGAAATTGGAGGTGAATTTCAGCGAGTTGTCCGGATAGACGAAGGGCATGCCCACGCTGAACCGGTGGGCGGCTGCCGCCAGAGTGGGCATCTTGGCGATCAGGCGGATGATCTGCTTGTTCCGCGACTCGATGTCGAAGATGTCCTTGGCGTCGAGGTAGAAGGTGGAGAGCGCAGCCACCGCCGAAACCAGCATTCCCATGGGATGGGCGTCGTAGTGGAACCCCTCGAGGAAGCGCTTCCGCACGTTTTCGTGAATGAACGTGTGATGGGTGATCTCGTGCTGCCAGACGTCGTACTCGGCCGGGCTCGGCAGCTCGCCCTTCAACAGGAGATAGGCGACTTCGAGGAAGGTCGACTGCTCGGCCAGCTGCTCGATCGGATAGCCCCGGTAGCGGAGGATCCCCTCGTCGCCGTCGAGGAAGGTGATCGAACTCTCGCACGCCGCCGTCGACACGAAGCCCGGGTCGTAGAACCAGACGCCGGGGAGGAGCTTCCCCCACTGGGTTGCCGGGATCCCCCCGTTCTCAAAGGGAATCTCGAGGGACTCACCGGTCCGGTTGTCGGTGATCGTGATGCTTTCGGCCACTCGCCTCAGAACCTTCCGTTGGTCTCTTCACTCATTGCCGAACCCAATCCTAGATCGTCATTCCCCGACCCTGACCAACTGGCACAGCGGCATGCGCCCCGGACCGGCACCCACCCCACCAGCGGCGGCCGGTGGGGCCGGTTTCCGACGGAGCGCAGACCCACCCGGTCAACCGGATATCTGGAGGAGATACTCCTGGGTGGACCCGGTGGTGTCCGCCTGCCCGGGGGGTGTGGCGACCGCAATGGTCAGTGAGAACCGGTGGCCGGCGGCAACCGCGAGGGGGGACATCGACAGGGCCACGGATCCCCCCGACCGGACCGTTACCGTGGCCCGGGACCGTCCGCCCGTGGAGCCGGCAGACGGTGGCGCGGTGCCGGGCGGGTCGGCCGGCACCAGTGTGGCGGTCACCGACACCCCCGATTCGGTGACCGTGCCGCAGTTGGTCACGGTGACGGCGGCGGCGACCGAGGTGGTCGGCGGCAGCACCGTAGGGGTCGGCCCGGGGACGAGCGAATGCGGATCGCCGCACGAGTCGCCCACGATGCCGACGTCGCCCGCGGCAACAGCGGGGGGGGTCAGGCCCACCGCGGTGATCACCAGCCGGTGGAAGGGGGCCAGCGCCGCCGACGCCGACAGCTCCGAGGCGGACGCACCGAGCCGGGTGGATCCGAGGGCGGCGGCTTCGACCGGAGCGGGCACCCACACCGACCTCGGCAGATGGACCGCGATCCGGTGCAGGCGGATGTCTGCCAGCAGAGTCTGGTAGGAGTCGTCGGCCTGCTGGAGGAGGAGGCCCTCGGCGGCCATGGCCGAGGCCGCCTGGCCGATCGAGATCAGGGGAGCCGAGCTGGGCGGCACCGAAGTCGACGGCGCGCCGGCGATCGGCAGGGGGGACATGCCGAGCAGTTGGTCGATGGTCTCCCGAAGACCCGACACGGCGGAGGCCCGGTCCGCCATCACCTGGGTGAACCGGGGGCTCACGTCACCGGTGGGTGTCGGGGGCACGCTGTGGTCCGCCTGGTACGCCTGTTGCGCAGTCGACCGCATCGCCCGGTCGAGTCCCTGTTGGATCTCTGCCCGCGCCGTCTGGGGCACCGCAGTGCCGTCCAGCAGCTGGTTGGGCAGCTGAGGAGCCTTGTCCATGAGGTCCGCCAATTCGGCCCCGGTCTGGTTCGAGGCCTCCACCACCCGCGATGCCAGGGCCCCGTACCCGGTGTCCGTCGCCGTCCGATAGCCGCTGGACTGCGCGTGGATCTCGATCAGCGAGCCGAGGATCACCACGATCGTGAAGATGGCGGCGATGCCGACCAAAAACGGTCTCCTCAGGCCGCGGTGGCCGGCAGGGCGGCGTCTACGGCGGGACCTCGGCATCTCGATGACGATAGTGCCGCCCCTCGGGCCCGGACCCTGCGACACCTGCCGCCACAGGAGCGGATCTCCGCGGCCGGCGATGCGGCCACCGGCGACCTACGGACGGATCAGTTGGCCGACACCCGGGAATCGGCCCCGGTGCCGGCCGGAGCCCCGTCAACGGGACCCGCTCCCGCTGAAGTGGCCAGGCTGCTTGACGTGTTCCGCCACTCGACCGTCGGCCGGATGGCGGCCGGGTCGACATTGGCCTTGTACCTGTCGGCCTCCGCAAGGACGGACTGGATCACCGGCGAGGTCAGGAGGTGGGGGATCAACCCCAGGTCGAGCAGTTTGGTGTGGGCGGCCCGGTAGTAGTGGTCCTCCTTCTCCACCCGCGGATCCTGCGAGTGCTCGATCACCGCGTGCCCCGAGTAGTTGGCGACCACCAGGTCGGCCATCTCCTGCACGGAGAGGGACTCGGTGAACTGATTGAACACCCGGAACTCCCCGGGATCCGCAGGATGCAGCAGCGCCAGCTCCACGCAGGCGAGGGTGTCGAGGATGTTGAGGATCCCCCGGGTCTGCCCGCCGGCGCCGTAGACGGTCAGCGGGTGGCCGGTGACCGCCTGGACGCAGAACCGGTTGAGCACCGTCCCGAAGACTCCGTCGTAGTCGAAACGGGTGGCCAGGTCGGGATGGAGCGCGGTCTCCTCGGTCTGGTGGCCGTAGACGATCCCCTGGTTGAGGTCGGTGGCCCTGATGCCCCAGATGCGGCAGGCGAACATGATGTTGGCGCTGTCGTGGACCTTGGACAGGTGGTAGAAGGAGCCGGGCTGCTTCGGGTAGGGCAGCACGTCGGTGCGGCCCCGGTGGGTGATCTCGATGTAGCCCTCTTCGATGTCGATGTTGGGCGTGCCGTACTCGCCCATGGTTCCCAGCTTCACCAGGTGGATGTCCCTGTTCTGCTCGGCGATGGCGTAGAGAAGGTTGAGCGTCCCGGCCACGTTGTTGACCTGGGTGTAGACCGCATGCTTCCGGTCGATCATCGAATAGGGGGCCGAGCGCTGCTCGGCGAAGTGGACCACCGCCTCGGGCTCGAACGAGGCGAGCGTCTCGCTGACGAAGGCCGCGTCGGTGAGGTCCCCCACGAAGACGTCGATGGAGAGATCGGAGATCTCGTGCCAGCGGCGGACGCGCCGCTGGAGGTTGACGATGGGTACCAGGCTTTCGACGCCGATCTCGAGGTCGTAGGCCCGCCGCGCGAAGTTGTCGACGATGCCCACGCGGTGACCCCGCCGTGAGAGGTACAGCGCCGTCGGCCAACCGAGATAGCCGTCGCCACCGAGCACCAGGATGTTCACGTCATGCCTCCCTCTTGCTTGCGCAATTGTGTGCACCTCACCGTCGTCTCGTGCGAGCGGAGAGGCCGTCCAGGTGCGAATTTACCCCTACGGACCTTGGAATCCCCTGAGAACTGCAATCAGATCGTCACATTCTTCACAACTGCTTATGTTGGACGATTGCCGGCGTCGGCGATCCCGTCGGATGCCTTCATTCGTGGCCGTCGCCCGTACCGGCGCCCACCGGTTCGTCACCCGCCGGCAGCGCTCCACCGGGGAGTGGGAGGTCCAACGTGGGTGGGCTCAACTCCGGTGACTGGAGCGCCCGGGTGGTGGCATCGACCGAGGGGGGGTAGGGCAACTCCTTCTCCCCCGCCGGGACCACGCCCATCTCGACGAACCGCCGGGCCGTGACCAGCACCCGCCCTTCGAGCGACCCGACGGCCTTGTTGTATGCGGCCACCGCGCTGTTCAACCCCTTGCCGACACCGGACACGTGATCGCCGAGCACCGCGAGACGCTGGTACAGCTCCACGCCGAGCTTCTGGACGTCACGGGCGTTTTCGGCCAGTGCGTCCTGCTGCCACCCGTAGGCCACCGCCCGCAACAGGGCGATGAGAGAGGTGGGCGTGGCCAGGAGGACGTTGTTGGCCACCGCATGCTCCATCAGCCCCGGCTCGTGCTCGAGCGCAGCGGTGAGCAGCGGGTCGCCGGGGATGAACGCCACCACGAACTCGGGCGAGGGGTCGACGCGCTTCCAGTACTCCTTCTTGGCCAGGGCATCGACGTGGGCCTTCATCTGGCGGCCGTGGCTGGCCAGATGGGCGCGGCGGGTCGATTCGTCGTCTGCCTCGTTGGCATCCAGGAAGGCCTGCATGGGGACCTTGGCATCGACCGCCACGTTCTTTCCCCCCGGGAGGTGCACGACCATGTCGGGACGCATGCGGCCGCCGTCCGCGTCCGAGGTGACCTGCTCGTCGAAGTCGCAGTGCTCGAGCATGCCCGCCATCTCCACCACCCGGCGCAGCTGCAGCTCCCCCCAGCGACCACGGGTCTGGGGCGACCGCAGGGCGGTGACCAGGTTGCGGGTCTCCTTCTGCAGCTGGTCGTGCGAGGTCGAGAGGTGCTTCATCTGTTCGGTGAGCGTCGTGTACGCCCGTTGGCGCTCGACCTCGAGGCGCTGCATCCCCGCCTCGTACTTGCCCAGCTGCTCGCCGATCGGCTTGAGCAGCTGCTCGATGGCCTCCTGGCGCTTGGCCAGCTCCCCGTCGGCCGCCTGGCGGGTCTCGCTGAGTTTGGTGTCGGCCAACTGAAGGAACTGGTCGCTGTTCTGCTGCAGCGCCGCGGTGGACAGGCGGGCAAACTCTCCCAGCAGTTGATCGCGAACCTCGTCGAAGGAGGCTGCCCGCTGGGAGGCCGCCTCGCGCTCGTAGTTGAGCTCCGTGGCCAGACGGGACGCTTCGGCCTGGAGCGCCACCACCCGCTGCTGCTCGGCGATCAATTGCGCCCGAAGGCCCTGGAGCTCCTCGGTGAGGAGCCGCTGTTGATCGAGGGCGTCGGCGAGCCGGGCCTCGGCGGTCCGGGCCGCCGTGACCTGGTTGGAGCGGACCAACAGTCCCACCGCAAGGCCCAGGGCGACGCCGGCGACGAGGCCGAGTACGAGTCCGGTGATCATGACGAGTCCTCCTCTGGGCCCAGAGGGGCCCAGAGGGCCCTCGGCGGCAAGCGTACCGAGACGGTGTGCCACCTCCGGGGACGAGGGCTCCGCCGGGTCACGTGACGTGTGCCACCATGGCCCGATGCATCGCGTGGCCATCGTTGGCGCAGGCTTCGGCGGGCTTTCGGCGGCCAGGGCCCTCGCTGGCCAACCCGTCGAGGTGACGATCATCGACCAGCGCAACTTCCACACCTTCCAGCCGCTGCTCTACGAAGTGGCCACCGCCGGCCTCGACTCGGGCGACGTCGCCTACCCGATCAGGGCGATCTTCGGGCGGGCCGACAACATCACGTTCCGGTTCGCCACGGTCACCGGCGTCGACTGGGACCGGCGGGAGATCCTTCTGCGGGACACGCACTCCCTCCCGTTCGACTCGGTCATCGTGGCCAGCGGCGCCACCGCCAAGTTCTTCGGCATCCCCGGGGCATCGGGGTACAGCTACCCCCTCTACACGCTTACCGATGCACGCAGCCTGCGGGACCACGTGCTCCGCCAGCTCGAGGACGTCGACGCCCACCCGGAGATGGCCGCGGAGGGCGCCATCACGTTCGTCGTCGTCGGGGGCGGGCCCACCGGGGTCGAGGTGGCCGGCGCCCTGGCCGAGCTGCTGGATGTCGCCGTGCGCCACGACGGCTTCCGCTTCGACCGGGCGGCCGAGCGGATCATCCTGGTCGACGGGCTGGGCCGGCTGCTCACCCCGTTCAAGGAATCGGCTGCCTCCTATGCCGCGACCACCCTGGAGGGCCGCGGGGTGGAGCTCAAGCTCGGCCACATGGTGAAGGCGGTCACGGCCTCCCACGTGGAGTTCGACGACGGAACCCAGATCCCCACCCGGACGGTCATCTGGGCCGGTGGGGTCACGGTCGAGGGCACCGTCGCCTCCCAACTGGGTGCTGCCACCGGCCAGAACGGCCGCCTCGTGGTGGGAACGGACCTGTCGCTCCCCGGGCACGACGGCGCCTACGGCGTCGGGGATGCGGCGGCGGTGCTGTGGGGGCCCGATCCGGCCGACTCGGATCGGATCTGCCCACAGGTCGCCCAGGTGGCCATCCAGTCGGGTGGTCACGCAGCCCGCCAGATACTCAATCGGATCGAGGGCCGGCCGGTCGAACCTTTCCGCTATCAGGACAAGGGCATCATGGCGACCATCGGCCGCCGGGCCGCCATCACCCAGTTCCGCAACGGCACGGTGATGCGGGGCACCTTGGGGTGGCTGGCCTGGCTGGCGCTCCACCTGCTCTACCTCATCGGCTACCGAAACAAGATCATCGTGTTGGTGAACTGGTCGTGGCGCTACCTGTCGTGGGGCTCAGGGCCGCGGGTCATCGTCGGGGAGGTCGTCGACGAGCCCGAGGAGGAGCTCGATGCGGGCGGACCCGGCAGGGACCGACCACCAGGCTGAAGACCGCAGCCCGGAAAGCGCCACGAACCCGACGGAGGGGCCTCCGCCCCAACGGTTACGGTTGGCAGGGTGGAAAGCGCCCTCGAACGCATCGACAGGATGGTCATCCGGATGTTCGCGCTGGTCGGCGAGTCCGTGTCCGGGGCCACCCTGGCACTCCTCTCCGGGGATCGGGAGGCGGCCAAGGCCCTTGCCGACCGGGACGAGGTGGTCGACGCGGTCTACCACGACATCGAGCAGCTGACCCTCCAGCAGCTCACCGTGGCCGGCATCACCGCTCCCAGCGACCTGCGGTTCCTGGTCACGGTGATGAGGATGCTGCCCGACCTCGAACGGAACGGGGACCTTGCCGAGCACATCGCCCGACGGGCAGCGCGCGGGCTCGGCGGAGAGCTGTCCGCCCGCAGCAGGGGCCTGATCGAGCGGATGGGCGAGGTGGCCATCCACATGTGGCGGGCCACCGCCGACGCCTACGCCGAGCGCCTCCCCCTGAGCACGTCGGCGGTCGACACCCTCGACGACGAGATGGACGACCTCCACGTCAGCCTCACGATGGAGGTGGTGGCCGGCGCCATGCCTCTGCCGGTGGCCGTGGAGCTGGCCATGGTGGCGCGCTTCTACGAGCGCTTCGGCGACCACGCGGTCAACCTGGCCAAGCGGGTCGCTATGCTGGCGCCCCCCGCGGACCCCGTCATCTAGGTAGGTCATCCGGGCTCAGGTGGCGCGGGGACAGCGGACGGGCCGGAGCCGGGTCAGGCGACGATGCCCAGCGAGACGAGCGCCTCGGCGATCTGCACCGCGTTGAGCGCGGCCCCTTTGCGGAGGTTGTCACCACTGACGAACAGTGCCAGGCCGTGATCGGCTCCGTCGGCCACCCGGATGCGGCCCACCAGCGAGGGGTCGCTGCCCGCAGCCCGCAGCGGGGTGGGCACATCGGACAGCTCCACGCCCGGCGCCCCGGCGAGCAGCCTCACAGCTTCTTCGGGGCTGAGTGCCGACTCGAACTCGGCCACGATGGACAGTGAGTGGCCGGTGAAGACGGGGACGCGGACACAGGTGCAGCTGACCGCGAGGCCCGGGATCTCCAGGATCTTCCTGCTCTCGTCCCGGAACTTCTGTTCCTCGTTGGTCTCACCGGAGCCGTCGCCGACAAGGTGCCCGGCCACCGGGATCACGTTGTGGGCGATGGGCCCGGGGAAGGTGGCAGCCGGAGGGAACTCCACGGCTGCGCCGTCGAAGGTGAGTGCGGCAGCCTGGTCCGCCGTCTTGATCAGCTGCCCCTCCAGCTCGGCCACCCCGGCCAGCCCCGAGCCGGAGACGGCCTGGTAGGTGGAGACGACCAGCCGGCGGAGACCGGCTGCGTCGTGCAGGGGCTTGAGCACCGGCATGGCCACCATGGTGGTGCAGTTCGGATTGGCCACGATGCCCTTCCGGATGGAGCCGAGGGCGCCGGCATTGACCTCGGGGACCACCAAGGGGACATCGGGGTCCATCCGCCAGGCGGAGGAGTTGTCGACGACGACGGCCCCCGCCCCGGCGAAGCGCGGGGCCAGCTCACGCGAGGAGGTGGCCCCACTGGAGAACAGGGCGATGTCCAGCCCGGCCAGGTCGGCGGTGGCTGCATCCTCGACGATCACGTCGTCGCCCCGGAAGGACAGTCGGCGACCGGCCGAGCGGTGCGACGCAAACAGCCGCAGGTCGTCAAGGGGGAAGTCCCGCTCGTCGAGGATGGAGCACATCACCGCCCCCACCTGGCCGGTTGCACCGACGACTCCCACACGCATGGCCACAGTCTAGGAGAGGTCGGTGTGGCGACCGGCGGCGCTGCGGGCCGACCGGCGGCGCTGCGGGCCGACCGGCGGCGCTGCAGCCCCGGTCCGCCAGGGACCCCGCCGCTCAGGCCAGTTCGAAGGCGGCGTGAAGGGCGCGCACGGCATCTTCTGCTGCCGAGGCACGGACCATGCAGGAGATCCGGATCGACGACGTGGAGATCATCTCGATGTTGATCCCGAGGGACGCCAGCGTCTCGAAGGTGAGCGCTGTCACACCGGGGTGCGTCTTCATCCCCGCTCCGACCAGCGACACCCGGGCGACGTCGGAGTCGCTGTTCACGCCGGAGGCGCCCAGGTCAGGAACGAGCGCCTCGCAGACTTCGGTGCTTACGGCCAGATCGTGCCCGGGGACGGTGAAGGAGATGTCGGTGGTCCCGTGCAGCGAAGTGTTCTGCACGATCATGTCCACGTTGATGTTGCGCTCGGCCAGTGCCCGGAACAGCCGGGCGGCCAGCCCGGGGCGATCGGGCACCCCGATGACGGTGACCTTGGCCTCCGACTCGTCGTGGGTCACCGCGGTGACGACTGCCTGTTCCATCGATGCATCCTCCTCGTCGACCCAGGTACCGGGCTCCCATGTGAAGCTCGACCGCACATGGAGCGGCACCTGGTGGTTACGTGCGAACTCCACTGACCGCAGGGCCAGTACCCGGCCCCCGCTGGCGGCGATCTCGAGCATCTCCTCATAGCTGACCCGCGCCAGGCGACGGGCCTCGGGCACGATGCGCGGATCGGTGCTGAACACCCCGGACACGTCGGTGTAGATCTCGCAGACATCGGCGCCCAGTACGGCGGCCAGCGCCACCGCGGTGGTGTCCGACCCCCCGCGCCCGAGGGTGGTCACGTCCCGCTCGACCGACACCCCCTGAAAGCCGGCCACCACCGGCACGCCGCCGTCGTCGAGGGTCTCCCGCAGCCGGTCGGCCCGGATCTCCACGATCTTGGCCCTGGTGTGGACGGCGTCGGTGATGATGCCGGCCTGGCTGCCGGTGTAGGACACCGCGTCGACGCCGAGCTCGGCCAGGGCCATGCACAGCAGGGACATGGAGATGCGCTCACCGGCGCTGAGCAGCATGTCGACCTCGCGGGTCGGCTGGATGGAGCTGACGTCGGCCGCCAGCCTGATCAGCTCGTCCGTCGTCCTCCCCATGGCGCTGACCACGACGACGACGTCGTTGCCGGCACGGCGGGTGCGGGCCACGTGGTCGGCCACGGCCCGGATGCGGTCGGCGTCGGCAACCGACGTTCCACCGAACTTCTGCACCACGAGCGACATGGGGGTCAAGGCTACAGCGAGCCGTGCGGGGGTCCCGGTGGAGGTGGGCGCACCCGTGGCATGGCGGTGGGGGCCCGTGGCATGGCGGTGGGCGCCCCGGTGGCATGGCGGTGGGCGACGACCGAGGCGCCAAGTGGAACGGCTACCCTGATCCCCCGTGGGAACCGAGAAGCGTGAACGTCAGAAGGCCGGCCGGCAATCCCGGCTGGAAGCCCAGCAGAAGGTCAAGAAGCGCAAGCAGTCCCTTCGGCGCGTCATCACCATCGTGGTGGTGGCAGCCGTCGTTGTCGGCGTCTCCTACCTGATCTTCAAGCCGGGGAAGAAGACGACGACCGCCGCCACGACGACCTCGACCACCACCTCCGCCTCGACCACCACCGCTCCGGCGCGGCCGGGCGGGTCGGGCGACAAGTCGCCCAGCGCCATCACCACCTCGGCCGACTGCCCGGCCGGCTTCAGCGCCACCCTCAACAAGCCCTCGTACTCGTCGTTCCCGCCGATGACCATCGACCCGTCCAAGACGTACACGGCGACGATCACCACCGACGTCGGCCCGATCACCATCCAGCTCGACCCCAAGGCCGCGCCGAAGGCGGTCAACAGCTTCGTGTTCCTCGCAAACCAGCACTACTACGACTGCATGATCTTCCACCGCGTGATCCAGACTTTCATGGACCAGACGGGCGACCCCACCGGCACCGGGACGGGCGGCGTCGGCTACACGTTCGCCGACGAGCTGCCGAAGACAGCCAACCCGCAGTACCCGCTGGGGTCGGTGGCCCTGGCCAACGCCGGGCCCAACACCAACAACGGCCAGTTCTTCATCGTGGCCGGCCCCGAGGGTGAGAACCTGGCCCCGAGCTACACGCTGTTCGGGAAGGTGACCTCCGGCATGGACGTGGTCGAGAAGATCAACGCCGGCGGCTCGGTCGCCTCCAGCAGCACCGGTACGCCCATCACCCTCCACCGCATGGACTCGGTGACCGTCACCGAGTCCTGACCGGGCCGGCCCGGCCCGCCGGCCAGCCACTCCCACCTCCGGCCGAACAACTCCCATCCCGCCGCACACGACACGAGGAACAGGTGCCATGACCCCAGAGATCCCGGCAGCAGACGGCTCGAGCCCGAAGTCCCAGCGCTTCGACGGCCCGCCGCCGATGGTCATCGACCCGGAGAAGCGGTACACGGCCGAAGTGGTGACGACCAAGGGCACGCTGACCATCGCCCTCGATCCGATCGCCGCACCCAAGACGGTCAACAACTTCGTGTTCCTGGCCCGCTGGCACTACTACGACGGGATCGTCTTCCACCGGATCATCCCTGGCTTCATGCTGCAGGGTGGGGATCCCGAGGGCTCGGGGCGGGGCGGCCCCGGCTACAAGTTCGCCGACGAGCTGCCGGCACCGGGTCGCTATGAGATCGGCTCTCTGGCCATGGCCAACGCCGGCCCGAACACGAACGGCAGCCAGTTCTTCATCGTGAGCGGACCCAACGGCACCGCCCTTCCGCCGAGCTACTCGCTGTTCGGCAACGTGGTGAAGGGACTCGACGTGGTCAAGGCCATCGAGTCCGTGGGCAGCAGGTCGGGTGCCCCGACCGAACAGGTGGTCATCGACTCGGTGACCATCGCCGAGTCCGACTGAGGGCGGCCGCGTCCGGACCAGGCCCCGGTGACAGCTCTCAGGAGGGAAGCGCGCCCAGTCCGCCTCCGGCCCGGTGGCCGTCCACGAAGACGGCCACCGGGCCGACACCGGCGGAGCGCCACTGCCCGCCAGGGTCGCGGATCAGCGCGGTCCTCTCGGGAATGCAGGCCACCGGGGTTCCGGCGGGCGCCAGCAGCACGGACCGGTGCAGCTTTTCGCCGTGCTGGTCCTCATGTGCATCACCGAAGTGGGGCACCACCGCCACCCCGGTGACCAGTCCGAGCCCGATGGTGAGACCTCCACCCCGGGCGTCGACCATCGGATCGGTGAGGGCCATCGCCGCACCCGACGAGCCCACCACCACTGCGCCGCCCTGCCAGGCCTCGACCAGCGCATTCCACACCGTGGAGTTCTTCAGCACGCTGCGCACGTGCATGGGCGAGCCGCCGACCAGGTAGACGAACCGGGCGTTGCGCATCACTGCCGCCGCACCGTCGTCCTCGGCGTCCGCACGGGAGAGGACCATCAACCCCTCGACGCGTCCCCCCAGCGGGGCGAACCACTCGCCGGCGGCGACCACCGCCCGCTCGGGGTGCTCGTAGGCTGCGGCCGTCGGCAGGACCAGCACCTGGTCGGACCCCGAGGCCGCCAGAAACTCCTCGTCGAACGCGCACCCCTCCTGCCATTCGCCGCCGCCGACCAGTGCCAGAATTCCGGGAGCCCGTTCCATGGCGCCACTGTAGAGGTCAACCCGGGGGAGGCACCGACCGGCGCATCAACCTACCCATGGCATCGCACACCTCGGTGGCCAGTGCCCACGAGTCGGGCAGCAGGCCCATGCCGAAGAACCCGTGGACCTGGTCGTCGTAGCACCGGTACTCGACCTCGACGCCGGCCTCTCCGAGGGCCGCTGCGTAGTTGGCCCCGTCGTCCCTCAGCGGGTCGAACCCGGCCGTCACGATCAGGGCGGGGGCCAGGCCACGGTGGTCGGCGGCCAGCAGCGGGGACACCCTGGCCGTCTCCCAGTCGGCGCGGTCGGGGAGGTAGGTCCCGCGAAAGAACTCCATGCCCGCGCGGTTGAGGAAGAACCCGTCCCCCACCGTCCGAAACGATTCGGTGCCAAATCGCGCATCGACGGCCGGGTAGACCAGGCCCTGGGCCACCGGTGGCGACACGTCGGGAGCGCCGGCACCGTTTCCGGACCGGGTCTCCAGGGCCACCACTGCGGCCAGGTTCCCCCCGGCACTGTCCCCCATCACGCCGACCTGACCGGGTGCGAAGCCGAGGTCGTCGCTGTGCCGCTGCACCCAGGAATACGCGGCCAGCGCATCGTCGACGGCTGCGGGGAACGGATCCTCGGGGGCCAGTCGGTAGTCGACAGCCACGACGACGCAGCCGCTCACTGCGGCCAGCAAGCGGCAAGAGGCGTCGTGCGAGTCGAGATCGCCGGTCACCCATCCGCCGCCGTGGTAGTAGACGATGGCCGGCGGGCGACCGCGGCCCCCGGAGGTCGGCCCGATGCCTGTGCCGTACTGGCGGTAGACCCTGACGAGGAGGTCCGGAGCACCCTCCGGCCCCGGGATGACCCGACCGGTCACGTGCACGTCGGTCCGGACGGGCATGGCCAGCCGCGCCATTCGGGTGAGTCGGGTGCGCAGAGCCGCCGGGTCGTCGGCCTGGGTCGCATCGGCAGGGCCGTCCGAGAACCCGTCCATGCGGTTGACCAAGGCGAGGAGGGCCTGCACGCTCCGGTTGAGCACCCGTCCGTCACGCTCCACCGGCGAGCGCCCTCCCGTCAGACCGAGCACGAGACCGGGCCTCGAGAACAGGGCCGAGCCCAGGCGGGTCGCCAGCGGCCAGCGCTCGTTCGTCCGTTGGAGCCGGCGGTTGTACAGCATCCTGCTCCGACCCCTCCCCCGTGGGGGACCGGGCCACGGCCGATCGGCCGGCACGGCGGAGGTCGCACCGTCACGTGGCGCGGCAATCTTGGCGACACGACCGGGCCGGCCCGATGACGGTGTGGCCGCGGGCTTCGGCGTGGCGCGCTTGCGCGTACGGGGCGCCCGGGTGGGTGGCGGGGCCGGTGGGTCGGACGCGCCGGTGGTGGCGGGCCCATCCGGAGCGGAGAGGGACGCGCTCCCTCGTAATGGCGGCAGTTCTGGGCGTTCCGGTGGGTTGCTCATCGCCACCATCGTGTCGGTAGGGTCGGGGGAAGGCAAGTGCAGGCGGCGGGATGAGGGAGAGCCATGGGCAGATCGAGTGACAGGACCGCCATGCAGCGGGCGCACTTCAACGGGGCGACTGCCGTCGTGACCGGGGCGGCGTCCGGCATCGGGCGGTCCCTCGCCGCGGAGCTGGTCGACCGCGGCGCCACCGTGCTGGTCGCCGACATCGACGGTGACGTCGCCGAGGCGACCGCTGTCGACCTCCAACGTCGGGCCGACACCGGTGCCCGGGCCCACGGAAGTGCCCTGCCTGCGACGGTCGACGTCACCGACGCGGGAGCGCTGTCCCAATCGGTCGGGCGGTTCGCGGCAGAGCACGGCGGGCTGGACTTCATGTTCAACAACGCCGGCATCGCCGTCGGAGGTGAGGTCAGCGACCTGTCCCTCGCCCACTGGCGACGGGTCGTCGACGTCAATCTGATGAGCGTCATCCACGGGGTCGCCGCCGCCTACCCCCTCATGATCGAGCAGGGGCGGGGCCACATCGTGAACACCGCGTCGCTGTCGGGCCTCGTTCCCAGCCCCTTGCTGGTGCCCTACTCCACGACCAAACACGCCGTAGTCGGCCTCAGCATCGGGCTCCGGGTCGAGGCAGCCGACCACGGAGTGCGGGTGAGCGTGGTCTGCCCCGGTGTGATCGAGACCCCCCTGCTGGACAAGGGGAACCCCGGCGACCTGCCCCCGGCAGCGTCGATGCCCGACATCCGGGACATGCTGACCCAGCTCATCGGCACGCCGTATCCGGCAGCGGCACTGGCTCGGGACGTGCTCGACAGGGTCGCGCTCAACCGGCCGATCATCGTGGCACCACGCCGGGCCAAGGCCGTGTGGGCCGCCTACCGACTCGCCCCGGGTCTGCTCATCGACCAGAGCCCGAGGCGGATCCGGTCCATCACCGCCCGCCGGGCCGCCGATCACTGACCCGTCCCCACGGACCGTCCCGGCGGGCCGTAGGCGTGGCCACCGGCCCGCCGCTAGGATTGTTCCCTATGTCAATCGCACGCGTGGGAATCGTCGGGTCAGGGATCATGGGTTCGGGCATCGCCGAAACGGCGGCCATCAACGGCTTCGAGGTGGTGCTCCGGTCACGCAGCCAGTCGACCGCCGATGCCACCATTGCCGCCCTCGAGAAGTCGCTCAACCGGCAGGTCGAGAAGGGCAAGAGGACCGAGGAAGAACGGGACAAGGCGCTGTCCCTCGTCACCGGCACTTCGGACCTCAGTGCCCTCAAGGGGATGGACCTGGTCATCGAATCGGTGGTCGAGGACCTGGCCGTCAAGAAGGAGATCTTCAACGAGCTCGATCGGATCACCGATGACCATGCCATTCTGGCTACCAACACCTCCACCCTGCCGGTCATCGAGCTGGCCATGCAGACCGGCCGGCCCGACCAGGTGTGCGGCGTCCACTTCTTCAACCCGGCCCCGGTGATGTCCCTGGTGGAGCTGGTTCGGCCGCTCACCACCTCCGACGAGACCCTGGCGTCCGTCCGCCAGTTCGCCGAAGCGTGCGGCAAGACGCCGGTCGAGGTCAAGGATCAGGCCGGCTTCATCGTCAACGCCCTGCTCTTCCCCTACCTGAACAATGCCGTCCGGCTCTACGAACAGGGCGTGGCATCCATCGGCGACATCGACATTGCCATGAAGGGCGGGTGCGGATTCCCCATGGGGCCGTTCGCGCTGCTCGACCTGGTCGGGCTCGACACCTCCCTGGCCATCCTCGACGCGCTCTACGAGGAGTTCCGCGATCCGAACTATGCAGCAGTGCCGCTGCTCCGGCGCATGGTGACGGCCGAGCAGTTCGGCCGGAAATCAGGGCAGGGCTTCCACGACTACCGGAAGTAACCGCCGGCTCGTCGGTACCTTCTGCCCACTCGACGCCCTGTGGACGCACTGGGACGGGTGAACGTCACAACGCACGGTTGCACGCGGTGGACCGGGCAATAACGGAGGAATGAGCGACGTGGAACAAGTGCAACCCGAAAGGCAGTCGGTCGAGCAGCCGGTGGTCGCCGCCCCTGCACGGGACAAGCCATGGATGATGCGCACCTATTCCGGCCACTCCTCGGCCAAGGCCTCCAACGAGCTCTACCGGACCAACCTGCGCAAAGGCCAGACGGGGCTGTCGATCGCCTTCGACCTGCCCACCCAGATCGGCTACGACCCCGACGCCCCGGAAGCGGCCGGTGAGGTCGGCAAGGTGGGCGTGCCCGTGGCACACCTCGGGCACTTGTCCCAGCTTCTCGACGGCATACCTGTCGAGTCGATGAACACGTCGATGACCATCAACGCCACCGCCGCCTGGCTCCTCGGCCTCTACATCGCCAACGCCCAGGACCATGGCGTGGATCCTTCGGTGCTGTCCGGCACCACCCAGAACGACATCGTCAAGGAGTACCTGTCCCGGGGCACCTTCATCTTCCCCCCGATCCCCAGCCGGCGGCTCACCGTTGACACCATCGCCTACACCGTGCGCCACGTCCCCAAGTGGAACCCGATCAACGTGTGCAGCTACCACCTACAGGAAGCCGGGGCCACGCCCTCCCAGGAGGTCGCCTACGCTCTGGCCACCGCCATCGGCGTCCTCGATGCGGTACGCGACTCGGGGCAGATCCCCGAGGACGAGTTCCCCTCGGTGGTCGGCCGCATCTCCTTCTTCGTCAACGCCGGCGTGCGCTTCGTAGAGGAGACCTGCAAGATGCGCGCCTTCACCGCACTGTGGGAGCGCGTGTGCACCGAGCGCTACGGGGTGACCGATCCGAAGCTCCGCCGATTCCGCTACGGCGTGCAGGTCAACTCCCTCGGCCTGACCGAGGCGCAACCCGAGAACAACGTCCCGAGGATCGTCCTCGAGACCCTCGGGGTGACGCTGTCCAAGCGGGCAAGGGCCCGGGCGATGCAGCTCCCGGCATGGAACGAGGCGCTGGGCCTGCCACGCCCTTGGGATCAGCAGTGGTCGCTGCGCATCCAGCAGATCCTGGCCTTCGAGTCCGACCTCCTCGAGTACGGCGACATCTTCGACGGCTCGGTGGTCATCGAGAAGAAGACAGCCGAGGTGGCCGAGGCGTCATGGGAGGAACTCGACGACGTCCTGGCACTGGGTGGTGCCTTCGAGGCCATCGACGAGCTCAAGTCCCGCCTGGTGGGTAGCCAGGCCGAACGCGTTCGCCGCATCGAGATCGGCGATCTCCAGGTGGTCGGGGTGAACTGTTTCACCGAGAGTGCGGAGTCGCCCCTCACTCCCGATGCCGGGGACGGGAACGGGCCCTCCATCGGCACCATCCTGAGGGTGGATCCGGCCGTCGAGTCCGAGCTGCGGGCCGACGTCCAGGCGTGGCGATCCGAGCGGGACGCCGGTGCGGTCCGACGGGGACTCGACGACCTGCGGCGGGCCGCCGAGGGAACCGACAACGTGATGCCCGCCACCATCGCCCTGGCCCATGCCGGAGGCACGACCGGCGAGTGGGCGGGCGCCCTCCGAGCGGTGTTCGGCGAGTACCGGGCCCCCACCGGGGTCAGTGGCGGCGTCGGCCACCGAGGCAACGAGTTCCGTGCGGTGCTGAAGCGGTCCAGGGCGCTGGGCGAGTTCGCGGGCGGCCCGCCGAAGCTGCTGGTGGCGAAGCCGGGCCTCGACGGGCATTCCAACGGGGCCGAGCAGATCGCGGTGGCAGCCCGCGACGCCGGATTCGAGGTCGTCTACCAGGGCATCCGCCTGTCACCGGCGGAGATCGCCGCCGCCGCCCGGGACGAGGACGTCGACGTGGTGGGCATCTCGATCCTCTCGGGCAGTCATCTCGAGCTGGTCCCCGAGATCGTCGACCGGTTGCGGGCAGCCGGGGTCGATGCACCGGTGGTGGTCGGCGGCATCATCCCCCCCGGGGACGCAGAGGTCCTGGTGGGCAAGGGAGTGGCCCGCGTCTACACCCCCAAGGACTTCGAGATCGGCCAGATCATGGACGACATGGTCGGCCTGGCGGAACAGCACCGGGGGGCGCCTGCCCGCTGACCGGTGCATCCCGGATCCACCGGTGGTTGACTGATCGGGTGAAGACGAGCGGGACCAGGCACATCGGGATACTGCTGTTCGACGACGCGGAGGAGCTGGACGCCGTCGGACCCTGGGAGGTGCTCTCCTCCTGGACGCGGTACTTCCCCGATGACGGCTTTGCCGTCTCGTGCATCTCCCAGGCCGGCGGGCGCGTCCGGTGTGCCAAGGGCCTGGTGCTCCAGGCCCACCACTCGTACGCCGACGCACCGCCACTTGAGGTGCTGGTGTACCCCGGTGGCCAGGGCACCCGACCCCAGCTGCGCGACGAGGCACAGCTGGACTGGGTGCGCCGCCAGCGCCAGGACGTGCCGTTGATGACCAGTGTCTGCACGGGATCGCTCGTCTACGCCGCCGCCGGCCTTCTGGCGAATCGTCCCGCCACCACGCATTGGGGCTCACTCGAGCACCTCGCCGAGCTCGACCCCACCATCGACGTGCGAGGTGAGGAGCGGTTCGTCGACGACGGCGATGTCGTGACCTCCGCCGGTGTGTCGGCGGGCATCGACATGGCCCTGCACCTGGTGATGCGTCTGGCCGGGGTCGAACGGGCCCGCCAGGTCCGTAGGGCCATCCAGTGCGACCCTGCCCCACCCGTGTGAATCACGTCGCCATGGGCCGGCCCACCGGGCCGGTCAGCGGAGCCGGTAGAGGTCCTCCCCGGCGTCGGGCACCACCATGGCGTCGGGATCGGCCTCCCAGGCGGCGAGGTCGATCCGGTCGGGATCGAGGTAGTCGAGGTTCACCGCCCGGGCCACGTCCTCGGGGATGCCGGTGGCCAGGGTCACCGTGAGCCGGCAGCGCTCGCCCGCAATTTCGTCGTAGGTGCCTGCGCCGCGCAGGTGGGTGGCGTGGGCCAGATCGCCCCAGTGGAGATCCTCGAACCGGTCCCACTGCTTGGTGAAGTAGTCGCGGCAGTGGTAGCCGACCTCTGCGACCTGGGGGTGGGCGGCGCTGATCTCGTGGATGTGCGGCGCGTAGAGCACCACCTGGCCGCCGTCGGCCACGACCGGCTCGACCTTGTAGAACCCCTTGGCCCCGGTCCACAGATCGCCGTACCGGGTCGGGATCAGCGACAGCACGCGCTTCACCGGCGCGTCGAGGTAGCGGATGTGCGTCTCGGCCGACACGTCCGCCGCCGCCGCCCAGGCCGCCGACGGATCGCCGAAGGCGACCGAGTGGAGGGAGTCCGTCCCGGACCTGGTGACGACGCAGAACGCCAACCTCTCGCCGGGGACCATCGACGTCGCCTCGTCGATCAGGGCCCGCACCGGGGTCACACCCCGGGTGCCGATGATCCGCCCGCTGGTGATCAGCGCACCCAGCCAGTGGGACAGGTCGATCAGCTCCCTGTCCGCCACTCCGGGGAAGAGGTACTTGTTGCCGCCGGAGAAGCCGACGACCTCGTGGGGGAGGACCGGACCGAGGATGAGGGTGACGTCGTGCTCGACCACGGCACGGTTGATCCGCACCCGGGCGTCCCGGCGGAGCATGCCCTCGGAGAGCTCGGCGATCCTGCCCGCGGTGATGGTCCCGACATCCACGAGCTCGGACGGGTCCCACCAGGCGTGGTTGCGCACCTCCATCGAGGGATAGCGGTCGGCCAGGGCGCCGGGCTCGTACCCCAGGTGGGCGGCGAGCGCCTCCTCGTCCATCGCCCTGTGGGTACCGAGGGCCACCAGCACGGTCAGTCGCGTCACCCGACCGTGGAGCGCATCATGGACAGCCGACACCAGCAGGGGCAGCGGGCAGCTGCGGGTTCCGTCGGGGACGAGCACGCAGACGCTCCGCCCGTCGACGTCGGCCGCACCCAGCTGTTCGATGACGAACCCGCGGACCTGGTCGTCGGTGAGGACGCTGCGCGGGCCGCCGATCCGAGCCACCGAAGCCGTCGAGGTCACTGCGATGCCCGATTCCCCGACCTGTGCCGCCAGGACTCCGGTGGGAGAGGCGGCGGACCCCACGGTTGCGCTGGCCTCCCCACGGGCAGATCATAGGTTCGTGTCCGACGCCCTCGCTCCCCTCGTCCTCGGACCGGACCGGCTGCTGCCGGCGGAGCCCGGCGTGCGGGCGATCGCCCGCCGGCTCTACGAGTCGGTGGCCGATCTGCCACTGCTCTGCCCGCACGGTCACGTCGATCCGGCCCTCTTGGTCGACGACGAACCGTTCCCCGACCCGGCCGGGTTGCTGGTGACCCCTGACCACTACGTGACCAGGCTGCTGCACGCCGACGGTGTCGACCTCGAGGCGCTGGGAGTCGGGCAGGGGCCGCTGGCCGAAGGTGCGTCACGACAGGTGTGGCGCCACCTGTGCGAACGCTGGCCTGTCTTCGGCGGGACGCCGGTGCGCGTGTGGCTCGAGGCCGAGCTCGGGGAGATCTTCGGAGTCACGGTGCGGCCGTCGGCGCGGACGGCCGACGCCATCTACGACCAGGTGGCAGGCCATCTCAGCGAGGACGCCTACCGCCCGCGGGCGCTGTTCGAGCGCTTCGGCATCGCCCTGCTCGCCACCACCGACGACCCGTGCGCCGACCTGGCGGCCCACGCCGCGTTGTCCGCCGACCCGTCCTGGGCGGGCAGGGTGATCCCGACCTTCCGTCCCGACCGCTACTTGGAGATGGCCCGGCCCGACTGGGCCGATGCCGTGGGCACGCTGGCCCAGTCGGCCGACATCGACACCGGCGAGTACGCCGGCTACCTGCAGGCCCTCGAAGAGCGCCGGCGGTACTTCATCGCCCACGGCGCCACCGCCACCGATCACGCCCATGAGGACGCGCGGACCGATGCGCTGGCACCCGAAGAGGCGGCCGGGATCTATCGGGCGGGCCTGGCCGGGGAGGCGACGCCGGGTGAAGCGGTGGCGTTCCGCCGCCACATGCTCGGAGAGATGGCGCGGATGTCGTGCGAGGACGGGTTGGTCATGGTCCTGCATCCGGGGGTGCGGCGCGACCACCACCGACCCACCTTCGAGCGGTTCGGGCCCGACGCCGGCCACGACATCCCGATCCGCATCGAGCTCACCGATGCGCTGCGCCCGTTGCTCGAGCGCTTCGGCACCTACCCCGGGTTCCACCTGGTCGTCTTCACGGTCGACGAGGCGGTCTGGTCGCGTGAGCTCGCCCCGCTGGCCGGGTTCTATCCCTCGGTGTACGTCGGGGCGCCGTGGTGGTTTCTGGACGCCCCCGACGCCATCAGGCGATTCCACGCGGCCGTGACCGAGACCGCCGGCTTCTCGCGGTTGTCCGGGTTCGTCGACGACACCCGGGCCTTCTGTTCCATTCCCGCCCGGCACGACATGTCCCGCCGCATCGATGCGGGGATCCTGGCCCGGCTGGTGACCGAGGGGCGGCTGGGCGAGGACGAGGCCGCTGACACCGCCGTCGCCCTCACCGGCAGGCAGCCCGCCCATGTGTTCAAGCTGTGACGGCCACTCCGCTCGCCCGTTCCGCAGGTAGTGGGCGCCCGGCGCCGCCGGTCCGGCTGGTCCACATCGGACTGGGGAACTTCTTCCGTGCCCACCAGGCCTGGTACACGCAACGGGCGCCCGATGGCGCCGAGTGGGGCATCGCCGCGTTCAGCGGACACGACCGCAGCACCCTCGCCCGGCGATTGACCGCCCAGGAGGGGCTCTACACCCTCGTCACACGCGCACCCGATGCCGACCGGTTCGAGGTGGTGAGCGCTGTGGCGCGATCGCACACCGCCACCGACGACGACGCGTGGTCGGGGTACTTCCGCTCCCCTGCCCTCGCCGCGGTGACGGTGACGGTGACCGAGGCCGGCTACCTGCGGGCCGACGGGGGTGGGCTCGACGTCGCCGACCCGGCAGTCGACGCCGATGTCGAGACGTTGCGACGCGACATCACTGCCCACGCCGTCACCGCACCCGGCCGTCTTGCCGCCGGTTTCGCCGCTCGGCGGCAGGCCGATGCAGGCCCCATGGCCCTGGTCCCCTGCGACAACCTGCAGCACAACGGTGCGATCGCCGCCCGGGTGGTCCTCGACCTGGCGGCGCTGGTCGACCCGGATCTCGCGTCGTGGATCGCCGAGTCGGTCTCGATCGTGACCACCGTGGTCGACAGGATCACCCCGCGGACAGAGCCCGGGGACCTCCTCACCGTCGCCCGGGCCACCGGGTCGGTCGACAGGTGCCCGGTCGTCACCGAGCCGTTCCACGAATGGGTGCTGAGCGGCACCTTCCCTGCGGGACGGCCCCACTGGGAAGGTGCCGGGGCGACCTTCGTCGACGACGTGACGCCGTTCGAGCACCGCAAGCTGTGGCTTCTCAACGGCGCACACTCGCTCCTGGCCTATGCCGGGTCGGCGCGGGGCCACGCTACGGTCGCCGAAGCCGTCGACGACGAGGTGTGCCGCCGGTGGCTCGACCAGTGGTGGTCGGAGGCGGCTCCCCACGTAGGTCAATCGGCCGATGGCGTCGAGGAGTACCGCACGGCGCTGCTCGAACGGTTCGCCAACCGCCGGATCCGCCACCGACTCGACCAGATCGCCGCCGACGGCTCACAGAAACTGCCGATGCGGATCCTGCCGGTCCTGGGTGCCGAGCGGTCCGCTGGCCGGGTGCCCGAGGGCGCCCTCAGGGTGCTTGCGGCGTGGATCTCCCACCTGCGAGGCGGCGGTCCACCGGTCGTCGACGTACGCGCCGGGGAGTTCGTCGAACTCGCCCGCGGACCCCTCCCCGACGCGGTCCGGCACGTCCTGGGCGCGTTGGATCCCTCACTGGCCGGCGACGAGCCGGCCGTGGCCGTCGTCGTCTCCCAGTGCGCCGAGTTCGAGCACCTGCAGGACGGCTGAGCCGCCGCCGGACGTTGGTCATCGTGGGGCCCGGCAGGCCCCGGGGGACCCGGGAGCGGGAGATCGGCGTCCACCCCCTGGTCCGCACCACGGGCTACGTTCCCGGCGTGTCCACTCGCCGCAACCCGATGACCGGGATCCTCGCCGGCCCCATCGACGCCCCGCCCGCCGACCGGCTGGCGGCTGTCTTTCCCGCGGTCCCTGCGATACCGGGCATGTCCGTGACCCATCGGGCGAGTGGCTTCACCGGCACCCTGGTGCGGATCGAGAGCGGCGGTGCCGAGATCCGGGGCCGCACCGGGCTGGAGCGGGTCTTCCGCCTGGCTCCGGGGGCATTCTCGGTCGAGGGCAGGGCCGTGAGCCTGGTCCGGGCGGCGTCACCGACGGCGCCGCGGGGAGCGGTGGCGGAAGTCACCGCCTCGGGCTCGGTGGCGGTACCCGACGCTCCCGCCCGGGTGGCCCGGGCGGGACGCCTCCTGGTCGAAGGGGTGCACGACGCCGAGCTGGTCGAGCGTGTCTGGGGCGACGACCTCCGCATCGAGGGCGTGGTCGTCGAGCGGCTCGATGGCATCGATCACCTGGCCGGCACCATCGAGGTGTTCCGACCCGGTCCGGCCCGCCGACTCGGCGTCCTGGTGGACCACCTGGTCGACGGGAGCAAGGAGTCGAGAATCGCTGCCGGCCATCGCCATCCGGACGTGCTGATCACCGGCACGCCTTTCGTGGACGTCTGGCAGGCCGTCAAGCCGTCGGTGCTGGGCATCGACGGGTGGCCGCACGTGCCGAAGGGCGTCGAGTGGAAGTCCGGCGTGTGCGGGGCGCTGGGGTTCGGCGACGCCCCGACCACCTGGCGTCGGATCCTCTCGTGCGTGCGGACCTACGCCGATCTGGAACCGGAGCTGGTGGGGTCGGTCGAGCGGCTGATCGACTTCGTCACCGACACCTCCTGACCGGTCCGGTCGGGCTCAACCCACAGCCTGCGGGCGCTCCCGACGGGCGGTGACCGGCCTCGACCACCATCGACCGCTGAACCTCCACGCCGGGGGCTTGTCCGCGTGTTGGGCCACCGCCACCCGGGGCCGCGGCCACGCCTGATCGGCGGCGGCGGTCAGCACGGCCACCACCTCGGGATCGATGTCCCCCCGGGCGGTCACAGCGGCATGTTCCCGTGCTTGCGCTTGGGCAGATCCTCGCGCTTGGACAACAGGAGCTCGAGGCTCCGCACCAGGACGCTCCGGGTCTCGGCCGGATCGATGACGTCGTCGACGTACCCGCGCTCGGCGGCGGCGTAGGGGTTGGCATAGGCCTCGGTGTACTCCTCGACCAGTTCCTTGCGGCGGCCCACCGGATCCGCGGCCTCGGCCAGATCACGCCGGTAGACGATCTCGACGGCGCCCTCGGGGCCCATCACCGCCAACTCGGCGGATGGCCAGGCGAAGGCGAGGTCGGCCCCGATCGACTTGGAGTTCATCACCACATAGGCCCCGCCGTAGGCCTTGCGGGTGATGATCTGGACCCGGGGAACGGTCGACTCGCAGTAGGCGTACAACAACTTGGCACCGTGACGGATGATGCCGCCGTACTCCTGGTCGGTACCGGGCATGAAGCCCGGCACGTCCACGAAGGTGACCAACGGGATGTTGAAGGCGTCGCAGGTGCGGACGAAGCGGGCACCCTTCTCCGAGGCGTCGATGTTGAGCACGCCCGCCAGTACCTGGGGCTGGTTCCCGACCACGCCCACCGCTCGGCCGTTGACCCGGGCGAAGCCGCACACCAGGTTCATCGCCCAATGGTGATTGACCTCGAAGAACTCGCCGTCGTCCACGACCCCCTCGATGACCTTGATCATGTCGTAGGGCTGGTGGGGTGACGCCGGCATGAGCTCCGCCAGCTCGGGCGTGAGCCGTTCGGGGTCGTCGCCGGTGTCCACCACCGGAGCCTCCTCCAGGTTGTTGGAGGGGAGGAAGCTCAGGAGGTAGCGGACGTCGTCCAGGCAGGCCTTCTCGTCCGGTGCGACGAAGGCCGCCACTCCGGACTTGGTGGCGTGGCTCATGGCCCCGCCCAGCTCCTCGAGGGTGACGTCCTCGCCGGTGACCGTCTTGACCACATCGGGCCCGGTGATGAACATGTGGCTGGTCTCCTGCACCATGAAGATGAAGTCGGTCATCGCCGGGCTGTAGACGGCGCCCCCGGCACAGGGGCCAAGGATCACGCTGATCTGGGGGATGACGCCCGATGCCTGTGCATTGCGGAAGAAGATGCCCCCGTAGGAGTGGAGTGAGACGACGCCTTCCTGGATGCGGGCGCCGGCCCCGTCGTTCAGACCGATCATGGGCACCCCGATCGACTCGGCGAGGTCCATGACCTTGTGGATCTTCTCGGCGAATACCTCTCCCAGCGCCCCGCCGAAGACAGTGAAGTCCTGGCTGAACACGCAGACTCGGCGGGCGTCGATGGTTCCGAACCCGGTGATCACGCCGTCCGTGTACGGGCGATTCTCCTCGAGCCCCATGCCGTGGGCCCGATGGCGGGCCAGCATGTCGAGCTCCTGGAAGGAGCCGTCGTCGAGTAGGTACTCGACGCGCTCCCGAGCCGTCATCTTGCCCTTCTTGTGGTGCTTCTCCACGGCCCGGGGCGATCCTGCACTGCGGGCGAGTTCTCGGCGCTCGGCCAGATCTTCGAGTCGGGCGCTCATCGGGAGATCCATGGTCCCCGAGGGTAGCGGACCTGCCGGGCGAGGGAGCTCAGAGGGCGGTGTTCACCCAGTGGGGCCCGCACCACACGTAGGTCACGGGACTCGGCGCCCCCGCACCCAGATAGGCGGCGACACTCTTCCCCACGTAGCGCCGTTCGATCTCGGCGTCCCGCGTCCCGGTGAAGGAGTAGCGGTCCACCGTGTGCGCGGTACCGCCCGGACTGCCCGAACCGTGGGCGGGCTCCCGCGGGTCGGCGGTCGTCTCCCACCCTTCGATCCGATAGACGGCGGCGACCAGATCGCCGACGACGGTGACGGCCCACTGCGGCGAGCGCGGGGAGTCGAGGTCGATCCACCGCCGTCCGATGCGCCAACTGTGCCGGGTCTGCTCGTAGGACGGGTCTGCTCCCGTACCCCCGACCCGGAGCAGCACCACTTGGTGCCCCCGCTTGAACTTGGCCCGCTTGGCCAGGAGGGAACGAACCTCGGTCACCGGCCGGCGTCGGCTGACGACCTCGGGGCCACAGGCCAGTCCGAGCGCATCCCCGGCGACGGCCTCGACCAGCAACGCCTCCTCCGAGCTCAGCCCGTAGCGCAGAATGTCGATGCGGACGGGCCGGCCATCGGACTCGACCTCCCTGATCCGCTCCAGCATCGGGTACCCGGGTGGGTTGCCGGCCACCTCTGCGATCCCATCGGAACCGAGTCGCGCCGCCCTCACGTGGTCGAAGCAGCGGTCGCCCCGGCCCCGGCCCACGCAGAAGGCCCGTCCGGTGCGGGGATCGACCAGGAGGTAGACGTAGGAGCGTAATTTTGCTGAGACCCCGGGGGCGAACCCCTCGTCGGCCTCGCCCCCGCGTTCGCGACCCGGTGAGCGCTCGGGGACAACCGATCGTCCGGGGGCCTCGGGTGACGCTTCGATCGGGTGGCCTGCTGCAGTGCTGATCGACCCCGCAGGGTCGGCCGACCGGTCCGGCACCAGGAAGGTGGTCGGCGCGGCGACCGGGACGGGGATGGCCGGGACGGGGCGCGCCTGCGAGGAGACGACCGGAACTCCGAGGGTCAGGGTCGCCTGGGCCGCCGGGGCGTGCACGTCGAGCGCCGGGGCCTCGAGAAGTTCGTCACCATCGGTATCCGTGGGCAGTGCCGCGCGGGCCGTGATGGCTGTGCTCATTATGGGGACAGCCTACCCCTGGGCGAGTCCGATCTACGTCATTCCTCGACGAGTTCGATCAACGTGCCGAAGGCCCCCTTCGGGTGCACGAAGGCCACGGTGGTCCCCCGCGACCCCGGGCGTGGGGCCTGGTCGATCACTTGGCCCCCGTGGTCCTTCACCGACTGGAGTGCGGCCGCGCAGTCGTCCACCCGGTAGCCGACGTGGTGGACGCCCTCCCCCTTCTTCTCGAGGTACCTGGCCACGGGGGAGTCGTCACTGGTGGGGGTCAGCAGCTGGATGTAGCTGTCCGCCACCTTGATGAGTGCCTCCTCGACGCCGTCGGAGTCGACGCGCTCGCGGTGGACCACCGTGGCCCCGAAGGTCTCCTCGTAGAACGCGATGGCGGCATCGATGTCGCGCACGGCAATGGCGACATGGTCGACCTCGGTCAGCAGTGGTTCCGTCATGCTCCGTGCCTCCTGAACAGCGTGATCCGATCCTCGCCCACCTCGGCGCGGAACTCGGGGTCGTCGATCCCCAGGCCCTCCTCAGGCGCCAGGCAGAGCACGCCGATCTTGCCCTCGTGGAGGTTCCGGTGGACCTGATAGGCCGCATCGCCCACGTGCTCCAACGTGTAGACGGCGGAGAGCGGCGGCAGGATCTTCCCCTCGCACACCAGCTGGTTGGCATCCCACGCCTCCCGGTAGTTGGCGAAGTGGGAGCCCTTGATGGTCTTCAGCTTCATCCACAGATGGCGGTTGTCGTACTCGATCATGTAGCCCGAGGTGGCCGCACAGGTCATGATGATGCCGCCGCGCTTGGCGGCGAACACCGAGGCGCCCATCGTCTGGCGACCCGGGTGCTCGAACACGATGTCGACGTCCTCACCGACCAGACTCCGGATGTCCTTGCCCAGGCGACGCCACTCGGACTCGTCCTGGGTGTGCTCGTCCTTCCAGAAGCGGTACCCGGCGGACTTGCGGTCGATCACGGCATCCACCCCGAACTCGTGGAGCAGCTCGACCTTCTCGGGGGAGGACACCACTCCGACCGGGGTGCCGCCGCCGTTGAGGACGTACTGCACGGCATAGGCCCCGAGCCCGCCGGACGCCCCCCACACCAGGACCTTGTCCCCTTGTTGCATCTGGGCACCGTTCTTCGAGACGAGCATCCGGTAGGAGGTGGAGTTGCACAGCGCGTTGGCGGCGGCCTCCTCCCACGTCAGGTGCCTGGGCTTGGGCATCAGCTGGTTGGCCTTGACCACGGCCAGGTCGGCCAGGCCGCCGAAGTTGGTCTCGAACCCCCAGATGCGCTGGTTGTCGGCCAGGATCGAGTCGTCGTGCGCGCTCGGGCTCTGGTCGTCGACGTAGTTGCAGTGGACGGTCACCTTGTCGCCGGGCTTCCAGTTCCGGACGGCCGATCCGGTGCGGAGGACCACGCCGGCGGCGTCCGACCCGACCACGTGGTAGTCGAGCGCGTGGCGGGCGCCCCATCTGCTCTCCTTGCCCAACCGGTCAAGGAAGCCGAAGGTGGGCAGCGGCTCGAAGATCGAGGTCCAGACCGTGTTGAAGTTGATGGCGCTGGCCATGACCGCGACGTAGGCCTCGTCGGGGGCCAGCTCGGGTACCGCCACGTCGCCCACGTGGAGCGATTTCCTCGGGTCCTTTTCGGCTGATTCGAGGCCGTCGAACATCCCCACCTCGTCGCGGCGCACATGGGCGGCCCGATAGACCTCCGGAATCGGAATGGCGGCGATCTCCTCGCTGGAGGCGTCGGACCGGATGGCTGAGAGGAACTCCTGCATGGGAAGCGAGGATAGCCCGGTCACACCACGCGGAACCCGGGCGGCCGCCAGAAGGCCGCCGCCCCGCGGCCGCCGCACCGTGTCGTGTGGTGGGACCTCCGGGCGAGGCCGTATCATGGTGATCTGTCGTCGTGGCGGACCCTTGGGGGGAACGCCGCCCTAGCTGGCCGGAAGGCCTCGGAGGTCGTCATGCCCGGAACCGTCATCGTCGCAGGAGCCCGCACCCCGATCGGCAAGCTCTCGGGGGCCCTCGGGTCCTTCTCGGCCACGGACCTGGGCGGCTTCGCCATCGCCGGTGCCCTCGAGCGGGCCGGCATCAAGCCCGAGCAGGTCGACTACGTGTTCATGGGACAGGTGATCCAGGCCGGGACCGGGCAGATCACGGCGCGCCAGGCGGCGACCAAGGGCGGGATCCCGCTGGACGTGCCCGCCTCGACCATCAACAAGGTGTGCCTGTCCGGCCTCAACGCCATCTACCTGGCCGACCTGCTGATCAATGCGGGTGAGGCGGACATCGTGGTCGCCGGGGGGATGGAGTCGATGACCCAGGCTCCGTACCTGCTGCCGGGGGCACGCGCCGGCTACCGGATCGGCGATGCCACGCTCGTCGACTCCATGATGTACGACGGACTGTTCTGCGCGTTCGACAACTGCGCGATGGGGCTCGGAACCGAGCGCTACAACGGCGCCGACGGCGTGTCACGCGAGCGCCAGGACGCCTTCAGCGCCCTCTCCCACGAGCGGGCCGCGGCCGCCATCAAGGACGGCAAGTTCGCCGAGGAGATCGTCGGGGTCACGGTGCCCCAGCGCAAGGGTGACCCACTGGTGGTCGACACCGACGAGGGCGTCCGCCCCGAGACGACCGCCGAGTCACTGGGCAAACTGCGTCCGGCCTTCGACAAGACCGGCACCATCACAGCCGGCAACGCATCCCAGATCTCCGATGGCGGTGCCGCGGTCATCGTGACGTCCAAGTCCAAGGCCGAAGAGCTCGGGCTCAGCCCGATCGGTGAGCTCGTCAGCTACGGCCAGGTTGCCGGACTGAGCCCGTCGCTCCTCCACCAGCCATCCCATGCCATCTCGGTGGCACTGGCCAAGGCCGGCCTCGCCACCGGTGACATCGACATCTTCGAGATCAACGAGGCGTTCGCCGCCGTGGGCCTGGCCTCTGCCGACGACCTGCGCCTCGGCGAGGATGTGGTCAATGTCAACGGCGGCGCCGTCGCCCTCGGCCACCCGGTGGGCATGTCCGGCACGCGGTTGGCGCTGACCGCGCTCCTCGAGCTGAAGCGCCGGGGCGGTGGCACGGCGGCGGTCGCCCTGTGCGGCGGCGGCGGCCAGGGCGACGCGGCCATCCTGCGCACCCTCTGACAGCCCGGGGCGGGCAGGGCGCCTGCCCCACGGCTCAGTAGGGAGGCTTGAACAGACCGACCAGGGTGCAGCCTCCAAGAGCGAGGTCCTCCCACCCGCCCACACCGATGGCCAGCACGGCCAGCGCGCAGGTCGGGAAACCCTGGGCCTCGAGTACGGCACGACCACCGGGGGCTCCCCCTGCGGCCCCGCAGTCCCCGACCCCGTCCCCGCCGACCAACTCCCAGATGAGATGGTGCATGGTGGGGTTGTGCCCCACCACCAGAGCTCCGGTCACCCCTTCGTCGATCTCCCGGAGGTACCGGAGCACCAGGTCGGTGTCGGCTCCGTAGAGCGAGCGGTACGAGTCGAGCGGTAGCGGGCGGCCCGTCGCCTCGATGAGCAGCTCGGCGGTCTGCCGGGTCCGCACGGCATCCGAGCAGACGGCCAGGTCGGGAGCGGGAACGCCGTCCATCCCGAAGATCGGCACCTCACCCCCCAGTCGCTTCCCGAGCGCGGTGGCGTCACGGCGCCCGCGGGCGGTCAGGGGGCGCTCCCGGTCACCCCCGCCCCACGGGGCATCGGAGGCAGCCTTGCCGTGGCGCAGGATCCAGAGGTGCCGAACCGGCGGCTTCACTGACGTCGACATCCCCTCATGGTGCCCCAATCGGAGCGATCGGTGCTCCCCGCGGGGCCCGCACCGCCCCACCCGGCGCCACTGCTCGCCCCCGGGCCGGTCAGCCCTCCACCTCGCGGCGACCCTCGAGCGCCCTGCCGAGGGTCAGTTCGTCCGCGTATTCGAGGTCGCCGCCCACCGGCAGACCACTGGCGATCCGGGTGACCGTAAGCCCCATGGGCTTCAGGAGGCGGGCCAGGTACATGGCCGTGGCCTCACCCTCGAGGTTGGGATTTGTGCAGAGGATCACCTCTTTGATGCCTTCCTCCTCCACCCTCACCAGCAGCTCGCGCACCCGGAGCTGGTCCGGCCCGATCCCCTCGATCGGGTTGAGCGCACCCTGCAGGACGTGGTACTTCCCCGAGAACTCCCCCGTCTTCTCCACCGAGACGATGTCGCGGGGATCCTCCACCACGCAGACCGAGGCGGCGTCGCGGCGGTCGTCGAGGCAGATGGCGCACAGGCCGCCCTCGGCGACGTTGAAGCAGAGGGTGCACAGCGTGATCCGCTCCTTGACGGCGATGATCGCCTCCGCGAGCCGCAGCGCATCCTCGGGTGCCACCTTCAGCAGGTGGAACGTGATCCGCTGGGCCGACTTGGGCCCGATGCCCGGCAGCCGGCCCAGCTCGTCGATCAGAGACTGCAGCGGACCGGAGAACACCGCCATCTAGCCGACCTCCTCGGCGCCCGGAAACGCCTGGAGGACACGTGCCTCCGCCGAGTTGTCCACCTCGGCGATCTCCAGCTCCGTTTCGTCGAAGTCCGCGAGGTCCTCGGCGGGGTCGGAGTCCGGCTGGCCATCGTGGTCGGGTGCGGGAGCTGGTGGGCGAGCGGCCGGGGCCGGGGCCTGCCCTGTCGCGGGGGTGGCCGGGCCGGAGCTCCTCGTGGTGGGCGCCCCGGTGGGTGCGCCACTCGGGGAACCGCCCTCCTCCGGTTCCGACCAGCTTCCGGCACCGGGATCGACCACCAACGTGAGGCCCACCGGACGGCCGAAGTGATCGGACAGCGCCGCCTCGATCTCCTCGTGGATCTCCTCGCATCGCCGGCGGTGGATCTCATTGGGCAGTCCGAACACAGCCCGATCGTCCTCGACGCCGACGAACCGACCGGCCTGGAACAGCGCCTTCGCCTTGGGTCGGAGGCCCACGATGATGTGATCGCCCCAGACCTGGACCAGCTGGTCGCGGGTCGGGAACGGGACCGTTGCCAATGGGGCAGCAGGCGCAGTGGGTGTTGGTTCGTCCCGGACCGGTGGAGGTACGGGCGCGGCGGGGGGAGGCACCGGTGTTGCCTCGGCCCGGGCAGGAGCCGACTGCCGGCGCACTGCACCCAACGTCTTCGGACTCGATGCCGTGGTGCCGGGAGGGGGCTCCTCGACGCCGGGGCCTCCGGCGGCGGAGGGCCGGGGACCGGCTTCATGACGACCCGCGGCTCGGGCGGGGTCGGGCTCGGAGGGTGCCGGTCGGTGGCCGGCCGCGGCCGGCCCGGGGTCAGGCGAGGGTGGCGGGGCCGAGGGAGCGGAGAGCGTGACCGGTGCGGCACGGACGGCGGCCTCGAGCCGCTCGATCCGGGCCAGGATGGACTCCGGCGAGTCGTCTGCCTCCGGGTGGGCCAACCGTACGAGGGCGACGTCCAGATTGACCCGGGGATCGGGCGCATCGCGCATGGTGACCTGGGCCCGCCCCAGCACCTCCAGGGCCCGCACCAGCGCCGCCAGCCCCACCCGCTCGGCCTGGGCGGCAAGCGACTCCCGCTCGGCCCCGGAGACCGTCACCAGCCCCGGTGCCACCAGGGCCAGGAACCCCTGGCGGAGGTGGTCGACCAGGTCGCCGGTCAACTGTTGGGGGCTGAACCCGGCGGACGTCAGGTGGGCCACCGCCACCAGGGCGCGGGTGATGTCCCGTTCGGCGAGGGCCTCGACGACCTCGTCGAGCTCGGGCAGGTCGTCGTCGACGGCATCGGACGCCGCCACCTGGTCGAGCACCGAGAGCGCGTCCCGAGCCGATCCACGGCCACGCCGGACGGCCAGGTCCAGCGCCTCGTCGGGAACGTCGAGGTGCGCGTCCTGGCGCACCTGGGCCAGCAGCTCACCGAGCGTCTCGGGGCCGAGGAGGCGGAACTCGAAGTGCTGGGTGCGGCTGCGGATGGTGGGCAGCACCTTCTGGGGGTCGGTGGTGGCCAGCACGAAGACGACGTGGGCGGGCGGCTCCTCGAGCGTCTTGAGCAGGGCGTTGGAGGCGGGCGTCGAGAGCATGTGGACCTCGTCGACGATGTAGACCTTCTGGCGGCCCGGCGTTCCCAGTGCCGCACGCGACACCAGGTCGCGCATGGCGTCCACCCCGTTGTTCGACGCGGCGTCGAGCTCGTGCACGTCGAGCGAGGAGCCTTTGGTGATCTCGACACAGGAGGCACACACACCGCACGGCTCGCCGTCCTGCAGGTCGGTGCAGTTGAGCGCCTTGGCCAGAATCCGGGCCGTCGAGGTCTTGCCGGTCCCCCGCGGCCCACTGAACAGGTAGGCGTGTGCCACGCGGCCGTCCCTGACCGCGTTGCGGAGGGCGAGCACGACGTGGTCCTGGCCACGGACCTCGCCGAAGGTCGACGGTCGGAATCGCCGATAGAGCGACTGATAGGGAACGTCGTCGGGAGCGTCGGCCACGTCGGAGGAGCCTACCGGCCACCGGGACCCGCCTCCCCCGGAGGATCGGGCCGGCCGTCCGGCGAGGACCGAGCCCCCCGGTGCTCGGTGCGACGGCCAGATTGGCTGCGGCACACGGCCTGACCCGCTGAGAGCTGCTGCCTTCCGACCCTGACTCGATTCACAGGAGGACGTTGCGCAGGACCCAGCCGTCGCACCCAACACCGGGGAGACCAACGATGTTACCCCCGGATGTGCACCAGGGGCAGCCGGAGCGGGCGGACCCTTTCCCGCTCCGGCCGGGCGGGCGGCAGCGCCCGGACCGGGCGGGCGGGCACAGAGAGCCGGAGTAGCCTGTCGGGGCCGCGGGCGCCCCGGAGTGAACTCCTGGTCGGCCCGGGGAGTTGGAGACGTGCGAGAGCGGCCGAATCGGCACGACTGGAAATCGTGTGTGGGGAAACTCACCGTGGGTTCAAATCCCACCGTCTCCGCCATGGGTACTGAAGCGGCCTCTTCGCAGCCGGCGTCGCCTTCCCGCGCCACCGGTGGGGAACCGCTGGATGACGAAGCGGCGATGGGGCTCGCCCTCGACGAGGCGGTGGCGGCCATCGCCCACGACGACGTGCCGGTGGGGGCGGTCGCCCTCCATGGGGGACGGCCCATCGCCGCACGCCACAACGAACGCGAGCAGCGTCGTGACCCCACGGCGCACGCGGAGATGCTGGCGCTGTCCGACGCGGCTAGCGCACTGGGCACGTGGCGGCTGTCCGAGGTGACCCTGGTGGTGACCTTGGAACCTTGTCCGATGTGCGCCGGTGCCCTCATCGCCGCTCGGCTGGGCCGCCTGGTCTACGGGGCCGCCGACATGAAGGCGGGGGCATGCGGCTCCCTCTACAACCTGTGCGCCGATCCCCGGCTCAACCACGAGGTAGCGGTCACCGTCGGGGTCCGGGCGGCAGA